>Ga0209186_1003216_pt1 | contig 11286 bp, 5 predicted proteins | sample SidtaG_FD_187426 | JGI IMG/M metagenome (GOLD analysis project Ga0209186, IMG submission 187426) | Marine algal microbial communities from Sidmouth, United Kingdom - Sidmouth_Male2 metaG (SPAdes) (version 2) | ecosystem: Host-associated > Algae > Red algae > Unclassified | place: Sidmouth, United...
TCCATTTGGGCGCGTTGACGAACTCGACCCCGATCTCGTCGCCGCCGGGCGTGTCGAACGCGCGTTCGATCTCGATGATCTCCGGCGCCGCCAAGGTCCCCGGAACCTTGCCGACGAACAGGTCGGGATCGCCGGTGCGTTTCACCCGAATGATCAGCGGTTCGCCGCGTTCGCCGGGATCAGCGCCGACCCGCAGACGGATCCGATACTGGCCGCGAACTGGGATGAGTTTGTTGTTCCACGGGTGCTTCAGTTTGTCGTCCGAACGCATACCCTGACTCATGGTGATGACGCCGTCTTCGGTTTCGATGGTGGCTTTGTGCTTGCGGATGTACTCGATCCCGCCGCTCATTTCTTCGTACTGCATCCGGTTGGTTCGGGTGGGGACCGGCGGTGGACCAAGCACGATGGCTTTGTCGGCGATGCGTGCGGCGAGATCGAAATATTGCTGCATCAGCGAGGGGTCGAGCAGCAGGGCGCGGCTAACATTGTCGAAGCCGTCGAGCGTGCCGTCGGGCGGCAGCAGATCCATCGGGCCTTCGTTGGGCAAGAACTCGAGCTGCAACAAATCGCGGACCGTGTTGGCGTATTCGCGGCGGTTGAGTCGACGCATCAGCACGCGGCCGCCGGTGCTGTTACCGGCCTTGTGGGCGTGGCGGAGTTCGGCGGCGACCCACGAGGCGAGGGCGGCGGCTTCTTTTGCGTTCGGACGCGGTTCGTCCTCTGGCGGCATCTCGTCGAGGTTGATGTTGTCCATCACCTCGGTCCATTTTTCGGCGATTGCGGAGTCCGAAAAATCGATGCCGAGCGTGTCGAGCCGCAGTTTGCCTTTTTGCTTTTCCGGGCCGTGGCAGGCGTAGCAGTGTTGTTCGAGAAAGGCTTTGCCGGCGTTGGTGTAGAAGGTGGTGTTTTCGGCGGCGTTGGCGGCGGGGAGGCCGAGTCCGAGGCCAAGTAGGGCGGTCAGGAGGAGTAGGAGGCACGAGCGCAGGCCTGGGTTTGACCGAGCAGGATTTGGCGACCCACCGTAAGATGCCAACGAGGCGTTGCGGCCAAACGTCGCGTAGCGACGATGTAGAATAGTCGAGGGCTTAAGCCCAGGCTGCGGCTCTGGAGAGCCGCGCCCCGACACCTCTCTGGAGAGAGGTGCCACCTGGCCATTGAACGAGAAAAAGTGGCAGGCCTCTCCAGAGGCGTGTCGGGTGGCTCCTCTCCAGAGGGGGCACGCATTCGCGTTGGAGCGACAACCGTGGTCATTCTCTGACTCATTTTTTGTCGCGCCACCTTTGGGGCACCCTAGAAAAATCCAACGAGACCCGGGGTTTCGTTCATGCTTCACTACACCCCGGGCTACATTGTCGTCCACCTTCGGGGAACCGTGCGGTCGGGTCTGCGCTCCTGCCGGAGCTGGAAAATTTTGGCGCACGCGCTTCATTTCCAATTCACCGTATACGGAATGATGTTCAGTTTCGGGTTATTGGCCTGCAGCTCTTTCATGAACGCTTCGGTCATCGCCGTGTCGTTGCGCGGCAGCCAGACGGGCCGCGTCGCCGAACGAGAAAAAGGTCTCGGTGCCGGCGCGGCAGGCGAACTCCCACTCGGTTTCGGTTGGCAGACGGTAGGTTCGGCCTTCCTTTTTGCTGAGCCAGGCGGCGAAGGCGCGCGCGTCGGCGAGGGTGACGCCGGTCACTGGATGGTCGTCGTTTTGTTTGAAGCCGGGGGCGCGCCAGGTAATGTCCGGACCGCGTTCGAAGTCGCGCGATTGGTAGAGGGGGAGTTCGGGGTCGGTGGGTGCCCAGCCGACGATTCCGAGCGATTCTTTTGCTGCGTTCTCGGCGGTGGTTTTGTAGCCGGTTGCCTCCACGAACGCGCGGAAATGCCCGACCTTGACTTCGGTGGTGGCGATCTCGAAGGGTTTGGTGATCCAAGTCCAGTGCGCCGGTGATTCCGGGTTGCCGAAGAATTGGGCCGAGGTGGAGTGGGGGAAAGCGAGGGCGATTTTGCGTTCGCCGCCGCTCATGCCGCGGATAAATTTTCCGCCCTCGAGCCGGACCATGTCCATGCCGATCGAGTTGGGTTCGGGATCGGTTGTGCAAACCCTGCGGCGGCGAAGCCGAGCGTCGATACCAGTAAAAGTACAAAAGAACGCATCATCTTGGGGTCAATTTCCATTGTGGCAGACATCTGCCATAGTATGGCACAACCTTGCCACACTATGGCAAGATCTTGCCATAACTTGGTTCGTTTGAAAAACGGGGTTTAAACGGGACAAGCATCTTAGTCCAAGTTGTCCGAGTGAGCAACCGACGGATTTATGGCGGGAGGCTTCTGCTCCAGACTGACTTTCGGGACTTGGCTATGTGCCAACTTCAAGCCGAAAATCCTTACGATGTTCAAGCATTTGATGATTCTACAAGAAGCCGGCGGTTCTGCAGGTTTGTGCCGATGATTTCATCTACCAAGCCGAGCCAATAGGCGTCACGAGACGTTAGTTCATTCTCCCCTTCGACCAAGCGCCAGCCGGTGAAGAACGCCATTTTCCATAACCGGAAATATGACGCGAAGGCATCCTCTCTGAGAATCTTCCTTGCCTTTTCGGGATCGTTTTCTTCTGCAGAAGACTGCAATGCTTGATCGCTACAGATAAGTTCCAATGTACTGTACATATCTGATTTGCTCCCGAATCCGTGTTCCTCCTCTTTCGTTAACCACAAGAATTCCCGAGTTAAACTCAAGATTTCATCATTGGATTTGTCACTCGATTTAGCGATTACGAAGTTGAAAATATGTTGAAGAAGTTCGACGTCGCCGAGGTTCTGTCCCTTTTTCTCCGCGTGTAAATAAGCATCAAGTTCATCAAAGTAGTTTACTTTTTCACAAGTCTCATCGATTATCGATTTGTTTTTAGGAGATAGATTCTTCCCAATGAGGTCGGAGAGGTCCTCGAATTTTTGCTCTCGGTAAAAGCAATGGAGCCATGGAAGCAGTTCGGAGGCTTTTTGCAGAAAAGAGCCTGCCATTCCTCGATTTAATTGAAGTAAGCCACCAGAAATAGCTTCGGCTCGCTCCTTTGTGACCTCCACACCGCGTATTCGAGTGCCGTGACAATGGATGACGCAATTTGGATAGCAGAGTACGTAGTCGCCTCTGCACAAAAGCGCTGCGGCTGCACTGGCCACGTACCCGACCCCAACGGTAATTACTCGGCAGATTTGCCCGTCTAGATCGGGTGAGAAAAGCAAGTCTACAATGGTCTGATAAGAGGCGACGACGCCTCCTGGGCTTTCGATGTAGACTGTGATGGGTTGATTGCTCTCGCTGCGCAGCCGAATGATTTTGGGGGCCAAAACCTCGACCATTTCAGGTGTGATCTCTCCAAAGACTTCAAGTGACCTTAGAACGTTTGGGCGAAAGTTGGGGTCGCCGTTTAGCACAACCTCTTTGCTCATGAATCGTGGGTATCCGACTCCGAGGAACGGGTTTTTCTCTTTGCAGAATCTGCCTCAACAGACCCGATCTTCCGTCCATTTCGTCTATGTTCGACTGCAATGCGAATCGCTTTTCTGTCAGAGTCATCGACTCTGATCATTGACCGCCAGTCTGTTAGTTCTCGTGTAGGTACCGAACTTGTTTTCATAGAGAATATTATCTTCCTGAAGAATCAAGATGTCAAGAGCAGCAATAGTGTGGCAAACTCTTGCCACTCTATGGCAAAGCTTTGCCCCACATCACTATGAAAAAATCGCTCTGCTGCCCGTTTCGTTTTCTTTTGTTTCCCGTTTTGCTGCTCGCCGCGTCCGAGCTGGCGGCGGAATCTCCGAACCTGCTTTGGATCACCGCCGAGGACATGAGCGCGACGCTCGGTTGTTATGGCGACGACTATGCGACCACGCCGAACCTCGACGCGCTGGCCACCGAGAGCGTTCGTTACACCAAGGCCTTTGCGACCGCGCCAGTGTGTTCGCCGTCGCGTTCGTGTTTGATCAACGGCGTCTATGCGCCGACCCAAGGGACGCATCAGATGCGTTCGGCGTTTCCGATCGACGACGAGATGACGGGCTTTCCGTCGTTCATCCGCAAGCGCGGCTATTACACCAGCAATAATGTGAAGACCGATTACAACTCGGCTAACTTCAAGGAGATCGAGGCGGCGAGTTGGGACGAGACCAGCGCCACGGCGCATTGGCAAGGCAAGCAGAACGACCAACCGTTCTTCAGCGTGTTCAATCTGATGACCTCGCATCAGAGTCGATCGATGGTGTGGCCCTACGAAAAGTTTGAGGAAGAGGTTCAGAGTAAATTGAGTAAGGACGAGATTCACGACCCGGCGGAGGCGCCGTTGCCGGCCTACTATGTCGACACGCCGGTGGTGCGCAAAACGGTGGCACGCTTTTACGATTGTGTGACCGCGATGGACAAAGAGGTGGGCGCTTTGCTGAAGGAACTGGAAGACGACGGACTGGCCGAGGACACGATTGTGTTTTTCTATTCGGATCACGGTTCGGGTATGCCGCGCCACAAGCGCGCCTTGCTCGACAGCGGGATGCACGTGCCGTTGATGATTCGCTTTCCGGAGAAGTACAAACATCTCGCGCCGGGCAAGCCGGGTTCGACCAGTGACCGGCTGGTGAGTTTTGTCGACTTTGGTCCGACCGCGCTGAGCCTGTTGGGCATCGACGTGCCGGACTACATGCAGGGCGTGCCGTTTCTCGGCGAAGCGGCGGGTCCGGCGCGCGAGCTGGTGTTTGGTCATCGCGACCGGGTGGACGAGGTGTCGGATTTGGCGCGTTCGGTGCGGGATGGGAAGTATCTGCTGATCCGTAACTTCATGCCCCATCTCGGTTACAATCAGTTCACGGCGTGGCCGGACTTGGGTGAGATTCGCGGCGAGTTTTACGCCAACACGGACAAGGAAACGATGACGCCCGCGCAGTGGCACTTTGCTGGTCCGACGCGTCCGGTGATCGAGTTTTACGACTGCGAGGCCGACCCGATGAACCTTAATAATTTGGCCGATAACGAGAGAGTTCGTGACGATGCGGTGCGGTTGGTGGGGGCGTTGCAGAAGCATTTGCTGAGCACCAAGGACCGCGGCTACATGCCCGAGGCGGAGATGTTTGCGGGCGCGGACGAGGAACTCGACGCGGCGGCAGTTGAAGCAGGCTGGCGTGCGGCGGACGCGGTGGGCTTTGCAACGAAGGACGAACTCATGACGCAGCTAGGCAGCGATGACACGATTGACCGATACTGGGCTGTGGTTGGTTTGTGTGCGTTCAAAGGGGACTTAGGCGCGGACGTTGAAGAAGCGCTGAAAGAGGCCTTGCTCGACAAGGTGGCAACGGTGCGGATCGAGGCGGCAAACGTGCTGGCGCGCCGGTTCGATAATTTTCGCGGTCGCAACGTGCTCGAACGCGAGCTCCGCGACAAAGATCTGCGCGTGGTCATGCATGCGGCCCGTACCTTGGAACTGCTAGGCAGTTCGGTGTCGCAGAGTCGCAAAGCGATGGAGAAGTTGAAGCAGCGTTGTGAAAAGATTCGCCCGCCCGGCACTTCGCCGGTGGTGGTTCAGCCGGACAAGGACATGGCGATGTTCATCGGCTTCTCGGCGAATGGTTTTTTGCAGCGGGTGCCTGAAGAGTGACAAGTAACCGGTAGTCGGTAGCGGTTGAAGGCAAAATAAAATCAGTGGAGTAGGTCGGTGGCCGTCTCGCCCTTCGGGCGCGCGAATTTCAGATTTTAAAAACGTTGGTCTATGAAAACACGTTCGTTGCTGCAACGAATTGGCCGACAAGCCTTGCAGTCCGACCGATGTACACACGACCGTGTTCTAGATCCTTGCGTTGTCGATTCGTGCTAAATTGAGTCAAACTTCTCAAATTTCCAGACGCGAACCTGATGATGCGTCCGGCCAACAATGCAGGGAGCGTATGGCCTCGGAGCCACGAAGTCGTTCCGCCTGTACCCAAGGTGAAGAGGTCGTGAAAAGGGCAGGCCGGTCGGTATCACAAAGGCTCAACGACCCTGGGTTGCGCTCGGACCTCGCTCCACCTCGGGCTACTTTCTTGCCTCCACTCCGTGGTTCGTCGTAGAGGGTTCGGCGTCGGTGCGATGACCTTCGAAATTTCAAATATCTTTGGGAAGGCAGTGGGTATCGACTCGACGTCCGAACTGCATGATATCGAGGGGCGTCCGTTCCAGATTTGCGCGGGTGAGCCTCTTCCCTTCAGCGGATAAAAGTTTTTCCCAGTTGAAATATTTCCGGCGGCTTCGCGTTAGCTGGAGTACGTTTCGGTTCCTTCATCATTCTGCCGCGGGTGGGGACAAGCGTCCGCTGCCGAAAGGCGAGCGCCGGAAACCTCGCTAACGTGGCTACGGCAATACTAAATTGTGTGCATTGCGGATAGTCGCCCGGACGGGGTCGGCCTCCCACTCTAATCACTGAAGCCAGCACCATTCGGGCAGCAGCGCGAATTCCCACATCCAGCACTCACAGCCGCATCGCGTAATCCCTCACCCCGGATCGCGCATCGCGCCTCCCGCATCACTTCGGATACGAACTGCGCTCTCCGGCATGGATCCGCTTCATCTGCCGTTGGTAGTACTCGTTTTCTGGATCCTGATCGAGCGCTTCTTCCATGGTGGCGAGCGCTTCTTTATCGCGCTTCATCTGGAACAGCAGCTCGGCTTTGGTGTCGAGGTACATCGGACTTCCCTCGACCAGTTCCAGCGAGTGTTCGGACGCGGCCAAGCCTTGGTCCAGGCGCGCCTTGCTGAGTGCCACTTGCCAGGCGTACTTGTTGTGCAGTTCGGCACACTGCGGGAAGGCTTTGAGTTTGGGTTCGAGGAAGGTGACGTTGTGGTCGAAGATGATGGCGACGAGATCGGCGTGGCCTTTGTCGGCGAGCATGGCGGCTTCCTTCTCGTGGAAGTAGTTCGGCAGGAGCGGCCCGAACTGCTCGAGCAGAGCGGGTATGTCGTCGCGTCGGTCCTCGTCGGCGGCGCGGAGGATGCGCACCAGAAACATGTCGGCACTCATCCTAAGGTAGTTCGGCTTGCGGTTGTAATTGAACGTCGGGGAGTACAGCGGCAGGCGGTGGCGTTCCATCAGGAGTTCGGCCTCGGCGTATCGCTCTTCGTCTTTGGCCCGTTTGAAGTGGTGCTGGCGGAGGCAGTCCATAAGGCCCCAGTGGTGGTGGATGCCGATCCGGGTGGTCCAATCGTACGCCGCCGGCAGACGTTCCTCGGCAACCGTTCCGGCTTGTTCGTAGCGCACGCCGCGGTGCCAGCCAGAGGTGTCGGCCAGCGCGTAAAGCTGCGCCCGTTGAACGTCCTCGTCGGTGTCGGCCGCGAGTAGTCGACGGACCACGCTGCTGGTGGTCTCTGGAGGCGCGGGCGCCTTTTTTTCGACCACGACAGCGGCGGCCTTGGCGACGGCTTGCCACTTTTTATGCGGTCCTGTGATGCGTTGCGCGAACGTGCCGACGACTTTATCCTGCGGGAGTTTTTCGGCGAGATCGAGAACGGACTGATAATCGGAAAGGTGAAAGGCCAGTTCCGCCGCCTCGGGGGCTTCTTGGGCGAGGTAGCGTTCGACGCCCTCCTCGAACAGGTCGTTGAGCATCAAGGTTTCGATAATGTGCCAGTCTGCTTTGCGATTTTTCTCGTAGGCGCGGATGTCGTCGAGGGCTTCCGCAGTCTCGTCGGCGTTGTTCGCCAGTCGATGATAGGCGGCCCGGAGTCCGAGCGACTGGGCGTTGACCGCGCTGAAGTTCTTCTCCTGTTCGGCGGCCAGTTCCTGCCACTCGCCGCGTTCCATCAGGATGGTGCGTCGGAGTCCGTTCAAAGAGTCGACCCCGCGCGTGAGGGCAAGCGCTTCGTCGGTCCGTCCGAGAACCCGCAACCGCCGCGCCTCGACGCCAGGGATGGCACTGGCTTTGTCTGGAGATTGCAAGGCGAGGAACACGGCCAGATCAGCCTCACCCATCTTGGTTTTGGCCTCGGCGCGCATCCGCAGCAGTTGTTCGGCTTGGATGAGTTTGTTGTTCAGGATCTGTTGGCGGGCCAGTTTCGACAGCGCGACGGCCGCGCCCTTGATGAGTTCGACGCGACTCTCTCCATCGGCATGCTGGTCGAGTAATAGCGGGCCGATTTCGCTGCCGCCTTCGGCGGCCATGATCTTCGCGAAAATTGTTTGACGCTCGTATGTGTTGGCTTCGCGAAAATTGGCCACCAGTTTTTTCATCTCCTCGGGGAGTCCGAAAATGTCGCCGTTGGTGAATTTTCCGAGGATCGCCTGCGCTCGGACCGAGATCTCGGGGTCGTCGCTTTTTGCCGCCTGCCGAACCAGCGGGATCGCGGACAGTCCCTGTTTCCATAACGCCAAACTTGCGGCCTCGCGGGCCTTGTATGTGGCGGCGCCCAGCTGTTCGACGAGCGCTTCGATTTGCTCGCCCTTGTTGGGTTCTGGGTCGGCTGGGGTTGGTTGTGCCTTCGTGATGGAGATCAGTCCGGTGAGAAGGAAGGTGAGGAGAAGGACTCTTGGCATGTAACAATCATACCAAGGGCCCTTGTCGATGCGGAACAACAAACCCGCGGTAAATGGTGGACGCCCGAACGTACCATGTCTTGCCGTCCCTCCGGGACTCGAGGGATTCGGGATCGTGGGTCTCCCGGTTCCGCTCGTTCCTCGCTGCACCGGGGGCTACTGTCTACCGTCCCTCCGGGACTCCTCTTATGCTCGGTGGTTCACATCGCACATTTTTTGCGCTATGGAATCACGGTGAAAAAGCTCCTTGGATTGATCCTCTTGCTTCCTTGTCTTTTCGTTCCAGGCAGAGCTCAGAGCGAACCGGTTCCGGCCGATCTTCTGGACTTCTCCGCGTGGCGGCTCACCCTTCCCGAGTCCGCCGAACCCAAGGGACGGCCGACGGAAATCGAGGCGGGGGAACTGGCCGAGTTCGCGCATGCCGATTTTTTCTTTGCCGAACCCGCGACCAAGGCCGTGGTGTTCCGCGCGCCCTGCGGTGGCACCACCACCAAGAACTCGAGTTATCCCCGCTCCGAATTGCGCGAGATGACCGCCGACGGCACAAAGCGGGCCTCGTGGGGCACCAAGGATGGGACGGTCCATGAGATGAGTTTGCGGGTGGCGATTAGAAAGACCCCGAAGAAAAAGCGTCACGTCGTTTGCGCCCAAATCCACGACGCCGACGATGATCTGGCGATGATCCGCCTTGAGGGGACGCACCTCTTTGTCGAACGCAATAAATTGCCAGCGGTCACGCTCACCCGCGATTACCAACTCGGCGATGTGTTCGAACTGAAGTTCATCGTCAGCCTCGGACGCGTTCGGGTGTGGTACGACGGCGAGCAGGAAATGAACTGGAAAATCGTTCGAGACGGCTGCTACTTCAAAGCCGGTTGTTACACCCAGTCGAACCCCAAAAAAGGTGACGCGGCGGAGGACTACGGCGAGGTGGCAATCTACGATTTGAAGGTGTCGCATCGACCAATCGAATGACCGGTCTGCGGACCGCGTTCCGAGAAATGTCATGAGGCCACGCTTCGCCCTTCCCAGATTTACGTGTTTAACGTTGTCAAACGAGGCTCGCTTCCTACAACCGCGCCCATGTTCGATCCCGTTTCCAACAAGGTAAACTTCCCCCAACTGGAGGAAAAAGTTTTGGCGTTCTGGAAAGACGCCGCCATTTTTCAAAAGTCCCTCGACCAGCGTGAGGGGAGCGACTCCTATGTGTTTTACGACGGACCGCCCTTCGCCACCGGACTGCCGCACTACGGGCATTTGCTCGCCGGCACCATCAAGGACATCGTGCCGCGCTACCAAACCATGCGCGGCCACTACGTCGAACGCCGCTTCGGATGGGACTGCCACGGTCTGCCGATCGAAGCACTCGCCATGGACGCGCTCGGACTGGCCGGCACCACCGCGATCCTCGAAGCCGGCGTCGATGTGTTCAACGAGAAATGCCGCAGCATGGTCGACCGCTACACCGCCGAGTGGGAACAAACCGTCACCCGCATGGGCCGCTGGGTCGACTTCGAACGCGATTACAAAACCATGGACACGCCGTTCATGGAGAGCATCTGGTGGGTGTTCAAACAGCTCTGGGACAAGGGCCGCGTGTACAAATCTTACCGCATCATGCCGTACAGTTGGGCGCTCACCACGCCGCTGTCGAACTTCGAAGCCAACAGCAATTACAAGGACGTTCAGGATCCGGCGGTGACCGTTCGCTTTGGCGTCACCAGCGGCCAACTTGACGGCGCCTCCTTCCTCGCTTGGACGACCACACCTTGGACGCTGCCCAGCAACCTCGCGCTCTGCGTCGGTCCGGAGATCGACTACGTCGCGGTGAACTCTGCAAAAGACGGCAGCGTCTACATCCTCGCGCAGGCCCGACTCGAGGCCTACTTCAAGAAGGAAGAAGAGTACGAGGTGCTGCAGCGCTACAAAGGCGCGGACCTCGTCGGCTGGACCTACGAGCCGCTGCTGCCGTACTTCGCCGACCACCCGAACAGTTTCCGCGTGCTCTCCGACGACTTCGTCACCACCACCGACGGCACCGGCATCGTGCATATGGCGCCCGCCTACGGTGAAGACGATTACCGTATCTGCGGCGCCGAAAACATCGAACTGGTCGACGCGCTCGACATGGAAGGCAAGTTCACCGACGCCGTTCCCGACTTCGCCGGACGCAACTGCAAAGAAGCCGACGCCGACATCATCAAGCTGCTCAAAGAGATCGGCAAACTCGTCCACAAGGGCGTCTACAAACATAGCTACCCGTTCTGCGAACGCAGCGACACGCCGCTGATCTACCGCGCCATCGACGCCTGGTACGTGAAAGTCGACGACATTAACGACAAGCTCGTCGCCAACAATGACACCGTCCATTGGCAGCCCGGCTTTGTCGGCGGCAACCGCTTTGGAACCTGGCTCAAGGACGCGCGCGACTGGAACATCTCGCGCAACCGTTTCTGGGGTTCGTGCCTGCCGGTATGGATCAACGAAGACGATCCGGAGGACATGATCTGCGTTGGTTCGATCGACGAACTCGAACAGCTTTCGGGGGTTCGGGTCGACGATCTGCACAAACACGTGGTCGACGAGGTTCTGATCGAACGCGATGGCAAAACCTACCGCCGCACCCCCGAGGTGCTCGACTGCTGGTTCGAAAGCGGCAGCATGCCCTACGCGCAAAAACATTATCCGTTCGAGAACGCGGACGCGTTCGGCGACACCTTCCCGGCCGACTTCATCGCCGAGGG
>Ga0209186_1003220_pt1 | contig 11280 bp, 13 predicted proteins | sample SidtaG_FD_187426 | JGI IMG/M metagenome (GOLD analysis project Ga0209186, IMG submission 187426) | Marine algal microbial communities from Sidmouth, United Kingdom - Sidmouth_Male2 metaG (SPAdes) (version 2) | ecosystem: Host-associated > Algae > Red algae > Unclassified | place: Sidmouth...
GGGGGGAGACGGCGCGGCCGTCGTCGGCTCGCCGGTTTGGTCCAGTCTTGTGGCGCTTGTGCGCGGCCGCCTTTTGTGGGTTTCTCGTCACCAAAGGAGCGCCGTGTTTTGCACGTCGGTGGGGTGACTGGAAGGCGCCAGCGATCGCCCCTCACGCCCCGCCACAGTACGTACAAGGGTGCGTTGGACCCGGGCTGCTTCTAGACAAGGAATCCACCATACATCCAACCTCCCCTCCGGCCTCCACAAGGGGTGCCCCGCCCCACCCACGAGCCCCTCCACTCACAGGACCTCACCAGAGCGTGGCATCCAACCTACTACTGTCCCAACGGCGGCACAGTGCGCCGCTCCATAAAAACAACAGACATATAAAAAGTAGACCACACACAGGCGACGACCCCCACACGAGCCGACAAGCCCCCTGCGGCGGCGCTACCGCGCCCCCTGCACCGCATCGACCGTCGCGCCCGTGTCGCCGCTGCTCGGGGTCCGCCGGAGCTCCCCCGCCCCCTCCTCCTCCGAATCCGAATCCACCCACAACGCCGGGTTGGCGAGGCCGACCCGCTCCAGCAGCGCCACCACCTCGTCCCCGTCGAGGCGCTGCAGCGCCCCGTCCCGCACCGCCCGCGCCTTGAGGTACAAGTCGTGGGAGCGGAGGCGGTGTTTGAGCGCCCGGATGTCGGCGCGGAGCGCCTCGCGGCGCTCGGCGAGGGCGCGGCCCATGTCCCCAACGGCGCCGACGGCGCCCTTGGCCTCGGCCGCCAACCGCGCGCCCTGCGCCGCCACCCCGTCGGCGACGCGCACCTTGACGTCCCGCACGAGGGGCACCTCGTCCGCGGCAGCGGCGACGCGCGCGGCGTGGCGGCGGAGGGCGCGCTCCAAGGCGGCCGCGTGGCGCCGCCGCGCGTACAAGCGGTTCATGTGGGGCACCTCCACCGTGTAGACAAACGCCACGTGCGCGAGCTGCGACGCCGCCGCGACGGCGCCGAGCGCCCACGAGCCCGTCGTCAGCGCCAGGCCGTAGGCGCCGAGGCAGCCGAGGGCGGCCTTGGGGTGGTTCACATACCGAAAGACGCCCGTGTAGACGGGCGCGGCGCGGGTCGGTCGCAAGAAAAAGTCGACATAGTAGGCGGCGTCCTCCCCAATGGCATCCGTCGCGGAGCGCGTGGCGTAAAAGGCGATCGCCCCGAGGCCCGTGCCGACCGCCGCACGCGCCGCGGCGGCCGGGGAGGAGAGCGCCGCGGTCACCCAGCCGGGCGCCACGTGCGAGGCAGCGACGAGGAAGACGACCCGGTTGACCACCGTCGACGTATGATACACGCGCTTCCACTGCGCAAAGGCGGCGGCGGGGGACTCGCCGCGCCGCGCCGCCGCACGCGTCCACGTCGCCCGAGCCGACTGGCAGTAGAGCACCCCGCCGAGGATGGCCCAGTGCGCCAACCGCCACGCCACCAGCTGCGCCATGTAGTAGGTTGGCGAGAGGCCGGGCCACACGGCCGTGGCGACCACGTGCGCAAGCAACGCGCCGAGCGCCAGGTCCCCCTGGCGGAGCGGCTCAAACTGGTCCAACCCGAGCACGCCGTACGCGGTGGCAGCAGCGGCCGACGCGGCAGCCGCCGCCGCCGCACTGCCCGAGGAGCTCGGCGACAGCCGCGGTGATGACGGCGTGGACCCAGCCAACGGCGGCACGGGCGCTGCCGAGACCGAGACATCGGCGGCCGCAGCGGCAGCCGACGGGGTCACCGACGTGGTCGCCGTCGCCGCCGACGCCGTCGAGGCGGCCACGTCCGCCGCCAACGACCCGTACGTGCGCTGGATGTGGGGCTCCTCAATGGCCACAAGGAACAGCAGCTGCAGGGCGTGGGCGACCATGGATACCAGCAGGAGGGTGTACGAGCGGCAGATCAGGGCGAAGCCATAATAAGCGGCGTAGCCGACGGTGTACATGGGGTGGGGAAAGAGCTCAAACACCCCATCAAACACCAACTCCCCGTCCATGAGGAAGAAAAAGTCACCCCAGTACCACGCGAAATCCCCAACGCACCGGTGCGCCGACGCCTTGGCCCAGTAACAAAACGCAACCAGCCCCGCGCCGACAGCAGCCGCCACCATCGCGACCGGTCCGGTCGGAAGGCGCGACTCGGAGAAGCACTTGGCCACCAGCAGCACGTAGGTGCAACCATCATTGGCGAGCACCATCATCGCGCCCGCGCGGAAGACCAGCCACGCGTTGAGCTCCACGGGGGCCTTTGACCAGCGGTAGTCTGCGCCCATTGAGCCCGTCACGGCCCGCTTCACCGCACCCGTTGCTTTTGGGGAGAGCCCCGCCAGCCAGCGGGTGACCACCGCCGAGTGGCTCTGCGACCGCAACAGCACGCCGAGACCGACGTTGTAGGCCAGCCGCCAAAAGGCAAACAGCACCACAAAAAAGCCCGTCGGCAGCGACTTCAAGCACACGAGGGAGAGGCAATTGAGCAAAAGCATGGACACGACGACCAACTCGGCGGGGCCCCAGTTGCGCGGCAAAGCCAACGCGTCAAACATGTCGAGGGTGCGGGGGACGGGGAAGCGCCGCCCCGAGGAGACGTACCCAATTTTGGGGGGCGGCAAAGCCGACGTTGCGGCCGTAAGCTGCGCGCTCGGCGACAGCAGCGTTCCATCCGCGTCGGCACCGCCGGGGTCGCGCCCGCCATCCGCATCGACGCGGTGGGAGGCGGGGCTGGGCGCCGCCGAGACGGACGAGATGCCGCCGCTGGACGCAGAGCACTCATCAGGGACGCCCCCCACCGAGCCGTCCGTATCCGATGCCCCGCTGACACTGCTGCTGCTGCTGCGGCTGCGGTTGCGGAGGCCGAGAGGCGCCGACGAGGGCTCCGGCGCCAGTGGGGCGGTGGCGCGGTCGGCAGGTCGACCCGGTTTCCGCGCCCGCAAGCCCATCCCGCCGAGGTCCGACATTATTGGAGCGGGCAGCAACACCGTGGAAAGGGGAGGGAGGAGGGAGAGTGGGAAGAATGGGGACGGTGAAGATGTCACAGAGGTGGACGTTGGTGGACTCGAGCGGGGAGCACTGGGCGTGCGCCGCTCTTGCCTGCATCGGGGTCAGGCCACCAAACGCATCGCTTGATTGGCGGACTGGACAGTCCGGTGTCTGTGGCATGGCCCGACCTTGGCGCACCAGTCGTCCTCGACGGTCTGATGGCCCGGTGTCGTGTCCCAAATTGGCCCCGCCGCGGCCTTTCACAAACCAGCGATTGTGTCCACAAAGCGAGTTGACCATTCATGTAAGTTCTGAAAGAAATAAAGTGCATATTTATTAACAGTTCATCATCAGTGGTCTCGTCTCGGATGAGATGAACGGAAAGTATCTTTGTGATCTTTCGTGATAGTTTGCCAGGTGATGCTCCCATAGTTCATTTGGTCCGAAGTCCAAGGCGACCGAGTAGAGTTACCCAACCGCCGCTGAGGAGATCGACTGACGACACAACAACCATGGCGTCATCTGAGAACTTCTGGAAAAGTCAGACCAGAGCAGCGAGGAGCCATCACTTCATGAGCAGGGTAGAATACAAGACAGATGGATTGACTGCAACAAAGACAGCCAGAGGGTTCGATTCTCCAGAGCCGAAGATACTCAAATAAAATGCACAGTCCTACGGCCTCCGGGGAACGTGCCGAGACTAAGGTGTCGCATCGGGGTGGTAGAGACATGACGAGAAAGCTTCCATATCTACTGCAGAACGCGTCCAGTGGACACAACAGTAACCTCTCCCAAGAGGCGGAAACTGCAGCGACCGCACGTCAAGAGAACGTTTTTTGTTACAATCCCTACGATTGCAGGTTGTACGGCTTCAGGATGGACGACAACTGTCTGGTTTCTGACTAGTATGTATTGCAAGTGTCACAGCAGCGGTATGGTGCTCACCGTTGCCTGACCTTCACGACTGTCACGTCTGGCTTGTTCTGGCATGAACATAAATCCGTGAGTAATTGACCTCTCGACAGACTCTGCACTTGCACATGGCACATCAAATGTGGCATGCTGTCTGAAGACCTTGTCTCATAGTGTACATATTGTCATCAAACTATTTGCATTATATTTCTCTTCGAAAGGCTTACGCTCTATATTTGTACATTGTTGGCTAGTCAATCGAGCTCGACCGAGTTCAATCAACCCGTTGCGGGCTGTTGGTCAGGGCGTCTCCACTAGCAGCAGCTGGGCCTGGGAGCCTGGACGCAGAGCGATTGGCCCAAAGAGTGGCGACCCGGGGCAGCGACGAAGGGGCGGGCCTGGTGGAGCTTGCCAGCAAGCCACTTCGATGAGCCGACGCCCAGTGGTGTCCAATTCGATGGTTTCTTTACGTGCTTACACAATGAGTGGGACCAGTCTGGGCCCCATGCCAGCACGAGCGTGTCTTTTGCTATGAAGACGGAGAGGTGGGTAATTGTGAGAGATGGAAATATTTTCAACAATGAACGGCCTTGTCAGCCAGTCATCTCACCTGCACCACTCCAGTGACGCGTCACGCTTCAGACGAAGTTTAGTCGCACGAGGTGTACTCTTCTACCTACAAGCGGCCACTGAAATTGGTGACGCTTCTTCTGCGTCAGTGGGCACCAAAGACCAGACTTTGAAACCGCCCTTGGCCCGCTGCAGACGACGGTCTCACCACTTCAAGGTAAGTGGCACTGAGCACCCACGATGCTACATTCCGTATGGCTCACCACGGGCAGTATGACACGGAAGACTGCGTGGCGACGAGCGATGGGCAATGGGACGAGGTTTCTCCACGCATGTTCAGGCGATCGGACGCGTGGCCACCCCAGCGAGCAGCAAACGACGATGACAAATACAGCTCGAGATATAGATGGCATAGCACCGTGTTTTCCCTTCTGTTCCGCATACGAACCATCGTACTGCGGGAAAATAGGTCGGTAGAGGCGGGGCTCGGGGCCTCTGGCGCGCGTTTCCTGCGGCCACTGCGTCCATGATCCCGGCTAACAGTCCACACCTCACAAATTTTTATAGGCTCCTCCCACGTCCCCGCTGCCGCCCGCGCCTGTGTTTACACCCATAGTGCACCGCCGTGCACGGGGTACGGCTCCGGGAGGGCCGACCCGTTACAGAGCACCCCACGGCCAGGTCCGCCACCGGCGCCGACGGCAATTGCTACGTCGGCATACGGCCCACCATTTTCGCTGCTGCCGCCATAGGTCCTCCCGCCGCCGCTGGGGTCATAAAACCTACGTTCGTACGCGAGGGGATCGAATCCTGGATGCAAGTTGCTCTCGTGCTGCGCGCGAAAAAAAAGCAAACAAGACATACCCCAGAAAGCGTACGCCAGCCAAACGAGAGCCATTGAAGAGAGGTTAGAGACAGGTTCCGTCTTGACCTCTCCTGCCGCCTTGCCCGCCCGCGTTGACGCGAAGAGGGACCACAGCACCACGGGTCCACGCGAGACACATGCGCGCGGGCGCCCGTGAGCAAAGTTGAACGTACCTTGTTTCGGTTATACTTCTCCCCAAACATCTTGTTGCATACCCGGCAGGCATAGGGCTTGCACTTTTGATGCACATCGCGATCGTGCACAGTGAGCGACCACTTCGTGGCAAACGCTAAGGTGTCCCCACGTCCGTCAGAGCCACCCGTACGAGAACATCACGGCGCAAACGACACACAGCCGGCACCACCAAAACGCATGGACAGGAAAGTCAGTTTCAGGCCTGGACAACCGCGCAATGGGTGCAACAACCGCGCGCACGATCGCAGCACTGAGCGAGCGCACCATGTCACCAACCACGAGCCGCCGTCGCTCCCCCGCCCCCTCCCCAAAAAAGTAGAGCACTCCAAAACGTACTCTTACCACACGTCGGGCACTCGTGCGGCCGTAGGAGCAGGTGCACCGCATTGATGTGGCGATGGAGGGAGCCCTTTTGGCCAAACAGACGCCCACACTCGGTGCACCCAAAGGATTTAGCAGAGGCACGCCTCGCCCGCGCGCCGCTGCCGTGGCCACCGCCACCTCGGAGGTGGGGCACGTGGCCGGCCTCCCCGCGCCGCTTGTCAATGGCGGCGTCCATCCACGAGCGGTCGAGGAGGGCGTTGGCGCTGCGGCTTCCGCGGGGGGGCGCCGCCACCCAGCCTCTTTGGCTGTTGGCGGGGGCCTCGTCCGACCGCGAGGAGCGGTAGCCGTGGGCAGCGGCGTTTGCGTCTCCGCAGTCGCGCCAGTCGACGGCCGCGGCGGCTCCGTGGGGGGCACCGCAGCCCCAGTCGGGGATGCTGGCGGCGGCCGGCGGCTGCGCCGCATCCACCAGACCGCCGCTGCCAACTGGATTCCCACGGTCATAGGGCGCGCGGCGGGGCCACACGGTGGCAGAGTCAGCGGCAGCGGCCCCGCGCGCGCCCCCACCGCCAGCAACGGCAAAGCCGGCCGGCGTGCCCACGGCGTGCGTACCAGCCCCGGCGACGCCAAGCCTCGACGTCAGCACCGCAAAGCCCGGCAACGAGGCGCCCCGCCGTTCGCCGCCCCCCGCCGCCACCGTGGCCCGCACCGGCACGGGCGGGTACCGGGCGTGCGGCACCACCGCCGATCCGGTCGGCGGGAGCTGCACGCGCCCGACGCTGTCAAGCAGCGGGGTCGACGTGCCACCGCCCTGTAGCGGCGGCCATGACGGTGACGGCGCGACGCGCGCTGCCGTCTCCGCTGTCGCCGCCATCCGGCGGCAGCCTGCCGCCGCGCGGACCGCGTCGTGTGAGGTGTAGGGCGCCAGCGACATGCGGGGCGGCGACGCGACGTGCGAGGAATCCAACGAGGGCGGGAAGAAAAGCGGCGCCGAAACGGCGGGTGGGTGCCGCAGCGTGCCCGCCCCGTCCCCACGGTGGCCGTCTTCTTTGTCGTCGGATAGCAGCTGGGACAGGTCCATTGGCACCCCGTGGTCGCGACCGTGAGTGTTCGCGCAACCTTTCCGTCGATGTCCTGCCGTGTGGCAGTGGAGTCCGTGCGTTGCTGTGCAGGGAGCAGCGACAGCTTGGTGGGGTACGTTATGTAGGGCAAACTCCGGCCCACTGTTGCGTGCGCGCCACGGGCAGGAGCGTCCACTGTTGCGCGAGGGCCACGCGAGTGGGGTGCGCCGCGCGCAGGAGAGCTGCGGGGGGGGGGCCTCCCCCGCTGTTGGCCGACCAAAGGAGCCAGCGGTGCCGTCGAGTGCACTTGCGAGGCCTGTGCGGCCACGGCCGCCGCGGCCCCCTCACCCAGAAAGAACGCGCCTACGGGTGGGGTAAAAGACTTTGGGGGCGCCACCACTGCCGTGGCCGTCTGGGCGTGCCACGTGCCCAGGTTTCGCCGAGCGATGGGCCGCAGATGCGCCCACAGCGGCAACGGGCGAGGGGGGATCCGGCACACGTGGATTGAATAGGCGCTCGCTTGGGCGGTCCAGCGGTTTGGCGCGCGCAGCCCCGTGTCCCCGTGGCCCGTCACCGAGGTACAAACGGCCAGCACCGCAAAATGAAAAGAAAAACAGAAAAGCGCAACGCACACGTGTGTGCTGTATCCCGAGCACTTGTGGACCACCAATTCCCCGCGCCAGGCGCATTGGCCCTCCCCCGGCCCAGATGCACACCGCTGTCTGAGGGGCCGGGAGTTGGCGGATGTGGGTGACAAGGCACAGCGTCTTCACCCTGTCAATACGCAGCAACAATGTCAGATGGGGCGCGCAGCGGCGCGCGAGGTGTGGGGAGAGAACAGCGGCTGTGGCCGCCCGTGGGCCTGCCAACGTAGGAGATGCGCCGAGCCGTGCGTTGCGAGGCGCCCGGCGCGGGAGGGGGTCAGCCCCATGGCTGGCTCGCGTCCTCCCGCCCCTCCTCCAGAAGGCTCGACCCCTGCCGCCCTCGAGGGGCGGCGGAAAAAAAAGACCTGGTGTTGGCCGCGCAGCTGTCCGGGCCGTGTCCGCCAGTCGGAGAGTTGCAACGAGCCCCGGAGAGCTGCGGCCCCGCCACTCGGCACTGCCTCGCCCCAACGGGTGATTAGGGGACGACGTCCTCCACTTCTTCCTTGCTCTTTGCCCGAGCAAGACTGTGCTTGATTGGGCTGTGTGTCGTTGGAGGGCAGGTCAGCGGGATGGTGTTCGCGCGCCACCCCCGACGGGCCACGTCGAGCCGCGGGTTTTGTGGTGGACTCTTTATGGGGTGCGTACCTACTTCGCACTGTGCGCGACGCGGGGGGGGGCTCTCTGGTGTCCTCGTTGCAGTGTCTCCCCCAGCTGCGGTTGAGATTGCAAGGGCTGGCAGGACAGGCGTGTCGTTTGACCACGATCGTGTGTCGTGTACGGACTCCAGACCCAGTCGAGAGAAATCGGGGCTGGCAAGACACGATGCCAGCACCCCCGGTTCTTAACGTGTGGCCCTCGTCCGAATTGACAGACACCTCCGGGCCAGAATCCTGCTGGGTGCCAGCGCAGGTGCAGAAGCACAACGACGGGCCGGCCACCCGAGCAGCGCTCGCGCAAGGCCTGTATGACAGGCGAATGAGCCCTCTCTGTTGGCACGCGAACCACAAGGGCGGGTCAGCCCATCGCTGCCCGGCTCGCTCCCTCTTTCGCTGTTATGATTGGTTCCTCTATGGCTCCACCGTTTTTTATCTCTGTGCACGCGCACAGCGCGCGCGGCGTCGGATCGTCGCGCGCGACGATCCAACGGCAACTCACGGGAACGGCTCGTCACGGATTGGCCCCCCCCCGTTTCTGTCTTGCCTCGCTGCGGCACAACAAGATTCCCCCGTACTGCCGGGATCTGTCCAGCGAGGTTCGTGGAATACAACGCAGACGATGTGAATTGCGCTGGGGGATATGCCCAGGTCAGCCCTCGACTGAAGCTGTCCGCGGTGGAGCCGAGCGCTGCCGTGAGAACCAACAGTGTTTGCTCCGCGGCTGCGCACAATGCAAAAACTGGGAGTGGCACCGGTCGCAAGCCCTTCGTCAGCTGTTCAACAATTCCACAACAAGCGCCATTCTCGTTGGTATTTCGTTGGACAACGGTTCTCAGAAGGATGGGGTTTGATGGGCTTTTGCTGGACTCTTGGTCTCCTCATTAGGGATCGTTGGGCATCGCCCCAACGAGCCCCAAACCAGATCTCTCTCGTGACTGTTGTGCAAGGACAAGGCTTCTTGATCACACGGGCCGCGGACCACTGACCAACAACTACCATGTGATACTGCTTAGTATCTACTCGTCGTGATTGACTCTTGGACAAGGTGCCGTGTGTGAGAAGAGGTCGTTGTCTTGATGCTGGGCGTGGCGGGGCTAATCCCAGCCAATCCCCACTCCTCTTGAGGCCCATCAGTGCGGTCCATCGCGAACGCGCCCCGCTCTCGCAATCCCGAACAGCACCCCGCGGTGGTCCTCGCGTCAGTCCCCGCACAGGTCCTCACGCCCGAGCTCTCGCCCAGCCTCGCGCCCGCCTGACGGCGGACACTGTCGGCCTGTACAGCGCACCCCCCAACTCTGAAATAGGGGACGGAGGCGTGGCATTCACTGACAACCAGGGACGTCGTCGTTGCCAGAGCGACAGGCCTTGGAGAATATTCTTCAGTGCCTGGAAGATGACCCATCGGCTGCCACGTCAACAGTCGGCCTCCCACGTTCTGTGGGCTGTGAGCAGCTCAACAAAGCCTGGGCGTGAATGCCAAAGAATACAGGCAGCGGTCGACAACATCGCTCTGGTTGAAAGAGTTAACTGTGATGGCGGGTGTGCCGCTCGGTGTATGACATCTACACGCCAGCGTCGCCGCGTCCCGCCAATCCATGATGCACCCTATCCACCAGCACTATTAGTAACCACATACTATTTTGCGGGGGCCGGCCGGCCCGCGCGCGACTGTCAAAACCGGCACCTTGACGCGCGCAACGATGTTGAGCGCCGCGTGCGCGGCGACGTGCATGGCCGCCGCGGCCTGCACCAACGCCCCAACACACACTTCAGTCATCGCCGATGCCCCGCCGCGCAGGGCCACGCGCGCGAGAAAACTGAGCCCCTCGCGCGCGCCAGTGCCCTACAGCACATACGCACATACGCACGTACGCACATACGCACATACGCACGCACGCACATACGCACATACGCACATACGCACATACGCACATACGCACATACGCACATACGTACGTAAGTACACACGGTCTCCTCATTGAAGCGACGCTCCACCGCCACCTCCGCCACCTGTCGCCGTGGGGCGCCCTCCCCCCTCCGCGTACACCCCCACCCCCGACGCCCGCGGCGGGGGTGTGGTGTGCGAATTTCGGGCATGGGCTTCATGGTTGTAGCGGTCTTCTGGGTGTACCAGCGTCAGCCTCAAGAAGCTACCTGCGGAGGGGGGCAGCAGCGTTGTAGAGCGTGGGAGGGAACGGACAGCCGTAGCAGTGTCGCTTTCCGGTGGTCCTGCTGGAGCGCCGGCGAGGTCGACTGCCCAAAGCGCACTGAATTCGAGTGCGACAACGACAAACGCGGGCGGCGCAACCAGCAATGGGTGACCATCCCCCCCGTCTTCGAAGACGGGTTGTGCGTCCTCGGCTTTGCGTGGTACGGCACGGCCGCACCGGCGTTCCCAACCGAACCCGCGCACAGCGTCGCTGTGGCCACCGCGCCACCACGTCCCGCGACGCACAGGACGATGTTCATCTCAACATACAAAGCGGCGCGCACGGCCGCCGCCTCCTCCACCAACAGGCTCGCCGCCAACCCTTGCACGGTTGGCGCCCGCAGACACGTCCGCTGTCGTCACCGCACCGCTTCGGGCCGCAACGTGCGCAAGGCTGTTGGCCATTAACGCGCCCACACTCACGTCGGCTGTCTGCACCACGCCGCCACGCTGAGCGACTTGCACAACGATGTCGGTCCCGGCGCTCGCGGCGGCGCGCGCTGCCGCCGGCACCGCCACCAACCTGCCCCGCCGCCAACCCATGCGCGGTCGGTACTCGCCGACACGTCCGCCGTTTACATAGGGCCTCCGCCTATGGCGACTCTCGCGCAGTTGTAGCCATCAAAATTGGTCTAGACAGCGGCGTCGTCTGCTGGGGTGCTTCACGCGTTGTGTCCCGAACGAGATGGTCTAGGTAACAGAGACACAAGCAAGCGCCGCATGTAGCCATTGACAGTATTTTACTCGATTGGGTTGCGGCAAAAACAAACAAGAGAGAAAAAGGAATGGAAAGTGCTCGCCCGTGGACAGCACGGGCGCTCCGAAGGCCCACCGAAAGACGACAGATGTGCGCAGAGAAGCTTGCGCAGG
>Ga0209186_1003222_pt1 | contig 11274 bp, 12 predicted proteins | sample SidtaG_FD_187426 | JGI IMG/M metagenome (GOLD analysis project Ga0209186, IMG submission 187426) | Marine algal microbial communities from Sidmouth, United Kingdom - Sidmouth_Male2 metaG (SPAdes) (version 2) | ecosystem: Host-associated > Algae > Red algae > Unclassified | place: Sidmouth...
AGCTCCTTAAATTATCAAACCCCCAATCAAGCTGAAGCTCAATTCTCAAGACGTCAAAATACTCTCTTAAGAAAGGCTTGCTAAAACGGGGGCATTACACAAAAAAAATAATCTGAACATACTATTATAGAAATCGTTCTATGAAAAAGCTTCCCAATATCTATCCTCAACCTCTATTGTATCTCCGGACAAAGTTAAAAATTCAATAACTATTTCATGGTATTTAGAATTTTTTGAGATGCCTAACAACTTGTGGGTATATGTATTTGATCTTTGAGTCGAGGGACACACGACTGGGGAAAAAATCTCAACGACTTCTTTTCAGGTTTAGAACTCAACCCAACCCCTGTCTCTTTTTCTAATTTTGGAAGATTTTTTTTTGATCCTATTGGGCTCCTCGATCTAAGATGTTTTGCTAGCTTTTCTATGTGCACTCATTTGGGCTCCCTCTCTTGGATATCCTTCCCAATTTGGCTTGAAGGCTAGCAACATCTGTAGTTTTTTAGGGACAGTCGTGTGTCCCCTGAATGAAATACATGCTTACATCTTTCATAAATTGCTATCTCCATGAACGCTTGGAACAGCTTCAAAGTCCAATGAAACATGCTCGTTTTCTGATTGTTTCTTGATTAAAAGACGGGATATACCCTTGGCTAAAATATTGGCAATTTCGGTGATGCGATCTTCTGTTGGTTCATTTGGTTGAAATGGGTTATTGGATGTATGTTTCATCATATTCTCCTGGAACTTTGCTTACCTTCAAAGGATATGATTTAAGGCAAAATGAGACAATGACACTTGCACGCCTCACAACTAAGATTGTTTTCGCTGCTGTACTACTTCGCCTGTAAATAAATTGTATTGTAGAATTTGAAAGAATGGTCTTAAGTCGTAAACTTCTTGAAAAAAATCTAAAACTTGGTATTATTTGACGGTAAGCATATGAAAAAAACACTCTCCATAGCCATGTTATGCATGATGTTGTTTGCCAATGTAGCAAGCGCTGTGGATTTGTGCTGTGTTGATACTGAACATGCATTATCTCATGCACAAGAAATTTCTTATGAAAGCGAAAACCATGATGACAACAGCAATAATGATATTGCTTGTGATTGCTGTGCTTGTCATGGTCATTATGAAATAAAGTTGTTTTCAGCATTTGATCTTATCAATATTCAACTTACAGATACCCGCACCAAAAGTGCTTTATCTGGCAGATTGTTTATTTCCGAAATTACCAACTCCCTTTACCGCCCTCCGATAGCATAAATTTGATTATTTTTAGCAAGGCGTATCCGTATGGAGCGTTGCCTTGCGCCTTTTATTTTCAAATTTTATCGGAGTTACCATGAAAACATATTTATTAGGTGGTTTGATATCCGCCGCTATTATTACCAGTCCAGCGTATTTATGGGCAAGTGAACCACATTCAAAACACATGCACCAATCTAAACAATCGGTGTATGCGAACAAACAGCTGTTAACATTAAAGGCAGCAGTTAATAAAGCAATTGAAAACGCCCCATCGTTAGCGTCCAATGCTTATGCTGTTCTATCGGCAAAAGCTTCTGAAACACAAGCAGGTGTTTTACCAAACCCTGAAGCTTATTTTGAAGCCGAGAATATTTTAGGCTCTGGTGCGTATAACGATTTTGATTCAGCGGAATATAGTTTGGGTATAAGCCAAAAAATTGAACTTGGTGGCAAGCGTGCAGCGCGTAAAAACGTGGCTAAGGCACAAACAAGTAAAATATCAGCACTTTCAACATTAGAGCAGTTAAAGTTAGAACGAGATGTGCATGTGGCTTATGCCAATATCTTAACCGAAGAAGAAGGATTAAGACTTGCAAAAAGCCAGCAGGATATTGCCCGTAAAATGCTTAAGACTGTGAGTAGAAGGGTTAGTGAAGCGGCAGAAGCTGATATTCAAAAAACAAAAGCAGAAGTGGCTGTATCATCGGCAAAAATCAAGGTTAGGCAATCAGAGCAAAGACTTAGTATTGCGCAAAAACGTTTGGCGAATTTAATAGGAGAAAGCGAGTTATTATATGCGCTAGATCATAGCCATTTATTCGATATTCACAAACCATCACCATTGGATGATTACCTTGTAAAAATAGACACATTACCTGATGTGACACAGTTCCAATATTTAGAGCAGGAAAAACAGGCAGAGTTGGATTATGAATTAGCACATAAAGTGCCAGACCCAGAGCTAAGCTTAGGCGTGCGTCATTTTAGCGATAGTGATGATAATGCCTTTATGGTTGGCGTGTCGATGCCAATTCCTATTTATAATCAAAACCAAGGCAATATTGCCAAAGCAAATGCAGAGCTTTCCAAGGTATCAAGCGATAAAAATGTCATTAAACGCTCGTTAGAGCAGGAGATTATCAATCAATGGCAAAGTCTAGAAACGGCATATATTGAGTCTAAAGAATTAGGCTGGAAACTTATTCCGTCAGCGGAGAAAGCCTTTAAGCAAGCAAGTAGTAATTATGAGAGAGGTAAGTTTTCATATCTTGAAGTGCTAGATGCTCAACGCACATTAGCCGAAGTGAAAGAGCAATATTACCAGTCCCTTAAAAATTACCATATCGCACAGGCGAATATTGAACGCCTAACATTAGGAGAATAACCATGAAAAAATATATTTTATCAGCAATATTAATCGCATTACTTTCAAGCCCATCTTTTGCCGAAGAAGGTCATAATCATGACCATGACGATCATAAGCATGAAACACATGATCATGATAGTCATAAAGGACATGACCACGATGAACATGAGAATGAAGAGAATGGCGAAGACCATGAAGAGAAAAATCATGACGACCATAAAGACCATGATGATCACGAAGGACACGACCATTCAGAACATGGCGATGAAGAGCATGAAGAGGGTGTTGTAGAAATTGATAATAATGCAGCAATGAAAGCTGGCATTAAGACTTCAACGGCTCAATCTGGCAATATCACAAATGAACTGTCATTAAACGGTAAGATAATTTTTGATAAAAATCGCTCCGCCGAAGTAAAAGCTCGTTTTGATGGCATTGTTACAAGCGTAAAAGCTAAATGGGGTGAGAGGGTTTCTAAAGGGCAAGTGCTGGCCTATGTTGAATCAAATGAAAGTTTGCGTACCTACGGGGTAAAATCTCCTATCTATGGTAAGATTATAGAACGTCACACCAATGTTGGGGATGTAACGGGAGATGAGGCATTGTTTAAAATAGCTGACTTATCAAAGGTATGGGCGGAGTTTCATGTATTTATATCAGATTCCAAAAAAATTAAAAAAGGGCAAATAGTTCATATTAAAATAGCAGATAGCCCCCATGAAATTGAAGCACCCATTAAGATGATTTTGCCAACGGCAGATGCACAAAGCCAAACATTAGTTGCTATAGTTGAGATCGACAATAAATCGGGTAATTGGCGACCAAATATGATGGTTGAGGGAATAGTTGAAACAGGCTCAACTAAAGCAGATATTGCCGTTCATAAAGAGGCATTACAACGCACCCCTGAAGGCTTTGTTGTCTATGTAAAAGAAGGCAATAAATATGAACAACGCCATGTAGAGGTTGGAAAAGAAAACTCTAAATTTATTGAGATCTTAGAAGGCATTGAAGTTGGCGAAGAATATGTATCCAAGGGCAGTTTTATAATCAAAGCAGATATTGGCAAAGCCGAAGCTGAACACGACCATTAATCCGATTATCAGGAAAACATTATGTTAGAAAATATTATCCATTTTTCCATTAAACAACGCTGGCTTATGATGCTGGTGGTTATAATGCTTGTTGCACTTGGCATTTATAATTTTAACCGCCTATCCATTGATGCTGTGCCAGATATTACCAATGTGCAGGTGCAAATTAACACCGAAGCAGAAGGATATTCTCCGCTAGAGGTAGAACAGCGTATTACATTCCCTGTTGAAACCGCCTTAGCAGGTATTCCGAAGCTAGACTATACACGCTCACTTTCTCGTTATGGCTTAAGCCAAGTAACAGTTGTATTTGAAGAAGGCACAGATATTTATTTCGCAAGGCAGTTAATAGGTGAGCGATTATCCACCATTAAAAATGAAATCCCCGAAGGGCTAGAGCCTATGATGGGGCCGATAGCAACAGGCTTGGGCGAGATATTCTCTTATGTGGTAGAATCTAAAGAAGGTTATAGCCATACACCAACCGAGCTATTAACCGCTCAAGATTGGATTATTGTACCGCAACTTAGAAACTTAAAAGGCGTGGTAGAAGTAAATTCCATTGGTGGCTATGAAAAGCAATTCCATGTTATGCCTAACCCTCAAAAGCTTATTAGTTTTGGCTTATCGGTTGATGAAATTATAGAAGCCTTAGAAGGCAATAACACCAATGTTGGTGCTGGCTATATTGAGAAAAATGGCGAGCAATATCTTATTCGTGTTCCAGGGCAGATTGAGGGCATTAAAGACATTCAGAATATCGTTATTACCAAGCGAGATGATGTTATTTTACGCATTAAAGATGTTGCAAAAGTTGAAATAGGCAGCCCCCTTAGAACAGGTGCGGCAACACAAAATGGTAAAGAAATTGTACTTGGCACGGCCATGATGCTTATGGGCGAAAATAGCCAAGATGTTGCCAGTCGGGTATCGAAACAGCTTGATATTATCAACAAGTCCTTACCTGAAGGTATGCAAGCACGAGCAGTTTATGATCGTACATCGCTTGTAGATCGTACCATTCATACAGTAGAAAAGAACTTAGCCGAAGGAGCGTTATTGGTTATTGTAATTTTGTTCCTGCTATTAGGCAATATCAGAGCCGCAATTATTACTGCTCTTGTTATTCCTATTTCAATGTTAATGACCATAACGGGCATGGTTGAAAAAGGTGTATCAGGTAATTTAATGAGCCTTGGCGCATTAGATTTTGGTCTTATTGTTGACGGTGCGGTGATTATCATGGAAAATTGCATTAGGAGATTTGGCATTGCACAGCATCAACTAGGGCGATTATTAAGCAAAGAGGAGCGGTTTAAACTAACAGCCGAAGCTACTGCCGAAGTGATCAAGCCAAGTATCTTTGGTGTAATTATTATTACGGTGGTTTACTTACCTATATTCTCGCTTACAGGCGTTGAGGGCAAGATGTTCCACCCTATGGCATTTACGGTAGTAACGGCTTTATTATCGGCTCTTATTCTATCTCTAACATTCGTGCCTGCTTGTGTAGCATTATTTGTAACGGGCAAAGTAACAGAAAAAGAAAATCTTGTTATTCGTGGCTCTAAAAAACTTTATGAGCCAGTGCTTAAATGGTCGCTAAATCATGCAAAATCATTGATTGTGGCATCACTTTTATTGGTAGCAGGAAGCATATATTTAGCTTCTCGTATGGGTGCAGAATTTATACCAAGCCTTGATGAAGGAGATATTGCCTTTCATGCTATGCGTATTCCAGGAACAAGCTTAGAGCAATCTATTGAAATGCAAAAGCAAGTTGAAGTCGTTGCAAGCCAGTTAGCGGAAGTGAAGGAAGTGTTCAGTAAAATCGGCACGCCCGAAGTAGCAACAGATCCTATGCCACCTAATGTCGCTGATACATTCGTGATGTTAAAGCCAAAGTCAGAATGGCCAGACCCTAGCAAAAGTAAGGCTGAATTTGTTGAGGAGTTGGAAGAAGCGGTATCTAAACTTCCAGGCAATAATTATGAATTCACGCAACCAATTGAGATGCGATTTAATGAGCTTATTTCTGGTGTGCGAAGTGATCTAGGTATTAAAATTTATGGCGATGATTTAGAGCAGCTCTTAAAATCAGCCAATCAGATTGCATCAGTTGTGCGTAAAATTGAAGGTGCAAATGCTGTAAAGGTAGAGCAAGTAACGGGCTTACCAGTTCTTTCTATCGTGCCAAATCGTAAATCATTAGCGCGCTATGGTTTAAGTGTGGCTGATGTTCAAAAAGTAGTGCAAACAGCTTTAGGCGGTGCAGATGCAGGCAGAATATTTGAAGGCGATAGACGCTTTGATATTGTGGTTAAACTCTCAAAAGAAAAGCGAGAAGATATAGATGCTATATCAAACTTGCCAGTTTATCTACCAAATAGCTCAACAGGCTATGTGCCTTTAAAAGAAGTTGCTAACATAGAAATCACTTATGGCCCAAATCAGATAAGCCGTGAGAATGGCAAAAGGCGAATTATCGTAACGTCTAATGTGCGTGATCGTGATTTAGGCTCATTCGTTCAAGATGTGCAGAATGCAGTTGATGAAAATGTAAAAATGCCATCAGGCTATTGGCTTGATTATGGCGGTACATTTGAGCAGCTTATTTCTGCTAAGAAACGATTATCTATCGTCGTGCCAATCGCTTTAATGCTGATATTTATCCTACTATTTATGGCGTTTGGATCGGTGAAAGATTCATTACTGATATTCTCTGGTGTACCACTTGCCTTAACGGGCGGTGTGGCGGCTCTATGGCTAAGAGACATTCCATTTTCTATATCCGCAGGTGTTGGCTTTATTGCCCTCTCTGGTGTGGCGGTTCTGAATGGTGTTGTGATGGTATCTTTTATCAAGAACCTGCTAGAAGAGAAAATGCCATTAGATAAAGCGATTATAGAAGGTGCGTTAACAAGGCTACGCCCCATCTTAATGACAGCATTAGTAGCAAGTTTAGGCTTTGTACCAATGGCACTAAATACTGGTGCAGGAGCAGAAGTTCAACGCCCACTCGCAACTGTTGTTATTGGCGGCATTATATCTTCAACAATATTAACGCTGATTATTCTGCCAACGCTTTATCGTTTATTTAACAAAGGTAAATATGATTAAATCTGTATCTAAAATAACCTACTGCTGTGATTTCAAAGACGGTGTTCATGGCATAAATTGTAAGTATCGCTATGTTTTGTGGGCTGTATTACTCATAAACATCAGCCTATTTTTTACAGAATTTAGCAGTGGTATATATTCAGGTTCTCAAGCACTTATCGCTGATGCGTTGGATTTCTTTGGCGATTCAGTCAATTATATCATCACCTTATTCGTTCTAAATAGCGCATTGGCATCACGAGCAAAAGCATCGCTCTTTAAGGGCGTTACGATGGGCATTTTAGGCGTTTGGGTGATTGTTAGCACTTTGTATAAGATATTTATCACAGGGCTACCACAGGCGGAAATTATGGGGTTAATTGGTTTCTTAGCCATGATGGGGAATCTTATTTCTGCATTGCTTCTTTATAAATTTAGAAGTGGCGATAGCAATCGTGAGTCAGCTTGGATATGCAGTAGAAATGATGCCATATCTAATATCGCCGTTATAATAGCAGGGCTTTTTGTTTATCTAACAAATTCAAAATACCCCGATCTTATAGTAGCAGGCATCATGGCATATTTAGCCATTGCAGGCGCAAGAAGAATTTTGAACAACCCTCGGCTCATGCCGAGGGATTCTACCCCGCCACCTACAGTGGCCTATAAAACTACACGACATTAAAACTATCATCTGGGCATTCCACTTCTTGATTCTCTATGTATGCTTTCCACACCTCATCTGTTACATTCCCACTGCTGGGTCTCAACAAATGGCGCCCAATGAGGGCTAACCGCCCTTCCCCTCAAGTAACAAAACACAAAAGTCCTGGGCTCTGGCCCTCATTCCACTAAGATATACTTTGACAGACCCCTTTATCCCTCTTAACCTTTTCCTTGGTTTCCAAAATAGCGTAAGCTTGCGCTATCTGCACGCGATTTAAAACAATTCCAAGACTACCGACATGACCCTAATTAGGGGGCACTGCGGATTTATCTATTTACTTATACCGCGTTAGGGTATAGTCTTTATATATGAAGTCTTTTGTTTTAGCTTTTGCTTTGCTTGCCCTTACGCCTAAGGTGAGTCTTGCACACCCTGTTATTTATCAGGGGGGATCGGTCTACTGGGGGACGTTCACACCCCAAGTCAATATCCAGAGACTCTCTTACTCTGTGACACCAAAACTCGCCGTTGAAGCTCATAGCAATCGCTTTAAAAGCATTGATAACTATCAAGACTATCAATTAGGGCTCAATGTGCTTATCAAAAAATGGCTTAACGTAGATTCCCAGGCCAATATTTATGTGGGCGCATATGCAGGGTATTACAAGAATGAAATAAGTAATGGGTTTACCTATCAAGGCATGTTGATGGGGGACTGGGAATCTAGAAGCCTTTATACAGCAGCTAGCATAGACAGCTATATATCTGAGGACGATATAAAACTCAGATACACCCATAGGGTCGGGGTAGCACCATACAAAGCTGAGATGGGAGAGCTTCAGAGTTGGCTTGTCCTTAAACTAGATTACTTTAAAGCAATGGACGATAGGGTCATGGTAACGCCGATGCTTAGATTTTTTTATAATAATGTCTTATGGGAAATTGGATCTTCCATTCAGGGAGATTTCTTTTTAACCTTGATGGTTCATTATTAAGAAAGTGGTTATGATGAAAAAAATAATTTTAGGCTTAATTCTGTGTTTCGCGCCAACACTATTATTTGCTGAAACGTTAAAGATTTATATTCCAGGCATGGTCTGCCCTTTATGTTTAGTGGGGGTTCAGAAACAGTTTAAAAAAGATGTGGCAGACCCTAAAAATGATATTGTTTTTGACCTTGAAAGTAAAATAGTCACCATCGTAAATACAAATAAAATTTTAAGTGACAAAGAGATTAATAAAAAAATAAAGAGAAGCGGTTACGAAGCAAAATCAATCGAACGCCTTTCTGATCAGAAGGAAAAACCTCAAAACAATACGATTATTGAAAGCAACTTGTCCTTAGACAAAGCTGAGCAAATAAAGAAATAAAAATGATAAAGTGCTTAAATTTTCTATCTTTATTTGGTTCCATAAGCACGCTTTTATGTTGCGCTCTTCCTGTGACACTTGTGACCATTGGCATGGGGGCAACATTTGCAAGCCTTACCTCTACCTTTCCTCAGGTAACATGGCTTGCGCTGCACAAGAATGAAGTTTTTTTGATCACTGGCCTGCTTCTCATCACTTCATATATTCTTTTGAAATATGCTTCTAGAGAAGCTTGCCCTATTGAGTTGGGAAAGCAAGAGGCATGTAAGACAGGCAAGTCATATTCAAATATTTTTTTTTGGGTTTCGGTTGGTTGCTATAGCGTAGGCCTCTTGTTCTCATTTGTTCTTCCAAAGTTTATTTAATTCCGTAATTTCGGACCTAGCTGACTTGACCCCACTTAGGCGAGAGGTTTATTATGTCCAATACTTGCTTTGTCTTTCATCTTTAAAGACGGCCCATGGTTCCGCTTTGGTAATCTTGGATGGCTTCATAAATTTCTTCTTTGGCATTCATGACAAAAGGACCCTTGCGCCACAACTGGTTCGTCAATGGGTTGGCCGTTGAGTACCAAAGCTCTAAAGTTTTTATGTGACCATCGGGACAGATTCACCTCCGAGGAATAACCTCAAGACACCTTTTCTGTTAAGACATATGAGGTTATTGCATAAGATCCAGGACGTGACCGAAAAGCCATATTGGCTGTACGGTCAGTTCTTAGAACTCAAATGTTATGGTTGTTTTTGAGTTTTTTTGCTTTTTGCCCGTGCCGACAAGCTTAAAAAAAGCCTTTCCATCCTCAATGCCTGTCAGCACAACGCCATTGACTCGCGTTATCTTGGAAGTTTTTTCCACATTGATGGGTTTTGTTGTTGTTGGATAATGATCGCCATCTGCAGTTAACAAAAATGTTAAAACTGTGTGCTGGGTCTCAACAAATGGCGCCCAATGAGGGCTAACCGCCCTTCCCCTCAAGTAACAAAACACAAAAGTCCTGGGCTCTGGCCCTCATTCCACTAAGATATACTTTGACAGACCCCTTTATCTTTCCTATCCTTTTATCGGGTAAATCCGGAGCTTTGTCAAACCTGTTTGGCCTCACCCCTAAACAAGATAATAGCAGTTTAAGCTAGGTCTCAACAGATGCCGCGCAATGAGGGCTAAAGGCCCTGCCCGCAAGTAACAAAACACCAAGACCAACTCTCTTACTTCTTATCCACACACAGATTCGAGAACGCCTTATGGATACAGCAGACGGTTACTTCGAAAGTGTTTATACCCCTCTTACCCTTACACATGCTAAACGTTCTAGATTACTTGAGAAAAACAACTGCAATGAGCTTCTTGCGTCTCTTTTAGAAGAAGATGCAGAAGAACAAGATGAGGAAGAAGAGTAAAAACAGAAACTTTTTACCTAATGTCTAGGTGCCAGGCTACTTTTGCGGATGCGTTTTGTCAAAATATGTAGGCCTTCTTTCACTAGACCGATTTTGATTGAAAGAGAACTCCGTTTTTCACAGTGCTCTTCTTACATGATCTGAATACTCTTCATCTTCTTCATGATTAAGCCAGACCAATTCTACAATCTTGGCTTTGACGGGGTTTCGGTACAGATACAGATAGGCGTGTGTATCATGTTAAGCGACTTTTTTAAATTTGACTTCTACTTTCTGTCCCAAAGAGGCAAGTACTTTTACAAGAATATCTATAGATATACCTTGGGAGCTGCCGTTTAAAATTTGTGTAATTCTAGCTCGAGATGTTCCAGCATTTTTAGCAACAGATGTGATTGTGAGTTTTTTCTTGTTAACGACTTCAATAACTTTTTGAGTCAGATTTAAGCGTATTTCCCAATCGATAGCATCAGAGTGCGTTAACCCTAGAGCTTCAGATAGCTCTTTAGCAGTTTTTGTTTTGGTATGTTTTTTTTTACTCATCAAGAAGCTCCTTTAAGTTCTTTTTAGCCAAATTAATTTCCTTTTTGGGTGTTTTTTGAGTTTTTTTCTTAAATGCATGAAATATCAAAATACTTTTACGTGTTTTGATATAATAAAAAACCCTGTAGGCGCCTGATGCATCTCGAACTCTGAGCTCATTGACCCCAGACTCAACAGTGTTCATAGATCTTGAGTGAGGTTGATTTAATATGCGTCCTGATTGCAATTGAAAAATCAAATAACCAAGATCTTTTCTTATATTTAATGGAAAAGACCTGAGTGTCTTTAAAGCTTTAAGATGCCATATAACGTCCTTCAAGATTTGATTGTATCAAATTCGATACACTAAGACAAGTCCAAATATCTCTTAAAAAGACTTTCTAATATACAACTTAAAGGAAGTATCAGGTTGAAGCTCGACGACGGTGGTGGATTGGGTTTGGTACTCAATCTCTGAGTCGATTTGGTCTAGAGCTTCATCGGTGG
>Ga0209186_1003223_pt1 | contig 11272 bp, 8 predicted proteins | sample SidtaG_FD_187426 | JGI IMG/M metagenome (GOLD analysis project Ga0209186, IMG submission 187426) | Marine algal microbial communities from Sidmouth, United Kingdom - Sidmouth_Male2 metaG (SPAdes) (version 2) | ecosystem: Host-associated > Algae > Red algae > Unclassified | place: Sidmouth, United...
GTGTTAAGCTCTGCGTTATCAATTCGCTCTTGAACGATTTGATAGCCTTCAGTTTCGGGATCAAGCGTTTCGATGTTCGCCGAAGCTGCGATGAAATTATGCTCCATCATGATGAGGCTGTAAATCGCTTCATTCACGCCCGCCGCACCAAGTGCATGACCTGACAGGGATTTGGTTGAGGCAATTTTGATATCTTTGGCTGCATCACCAAAGGCTTCACCGATAGCTTTGAGCTCGGTGATGTCGCCAACCGGCGTGCTAGTTCCGTGGGTGTTGATGTAGTCAATCGGTGCATTAACCGTTTCGAGGCACTGTTTCATGCAACGCGTCGCGCCTTCGCCAGAAGGTGCAACCATGTTTTCTCCGTCAGAGGTAGCGCCGTATCCGACGAGCTCGCCGTAAATTGTTGCGCCACGCGCAATCGCGTGATCCATGGCTTCGAGAACCATGATCCCGCCACCGCCCGAAATAGCAAAGCCATCCCGATTGGCATCGTAGGTGCGAGAGGCTTTTTCAGGCGTATCGTTGTACTTGCTACTGAGAGCACCCATGGCGTCAAACAACATGGTATCCGCCCAATAAATTTCATCACCACCACCAGCAAAGACAACGTCTTGCTTGCCCATTTGGATCAGCTCACTCGCGTGGCCGATACAGGTTGAGCTCGTTGCACAGGCGGAGCTCATGCAGTAAGACATGCCTTTGATTTTAAAGACGGTGGCTAAGTTGGCTGCAATACCACTGGCCATGCTTCGAGGCACGTAGTAGGGACCAACTTTACGATGGCCGCGATTCCGCAAGGTGTCTACCGCTTCAACTAAATCGTATACCGAAGAGCCGCCAATACCGACGACAAGGCCGGTTTTGTGATCAGAAATCACGCTTTCGTCTAAGCCAGCCTTCTCGATGGCTTCGTTCATCGCGAGGTAGCAGTAACCTGCTCCTTGCCCCATAAAACGCCGCACTTTCCGATGAATCTCGGCTTCAAGATCGAGCTTTACCGGGCCATATACATGACTGCGGAATCCGAGTTCCTTGTACTCTTCCGAATACGCAAGACCCGAACGCCCCTCTTTGAGAGAGTCCGTGACTTCAGCAACATTGTTGCCAATACTTGATACAATTCCGTAACCGGTTACCGCGATTCGACGCATAGTGTAGTCCTTCTATAATTGAGGGATTTCTAGCGAAGAGAGATCAGAGGGTCAAGGCTAGAGGCAAGCTTGGTGTGCTGATTTAGCAGTTCGCGAGGATTCCGTAGCAGAATGGGCTAAGACATTTCGACTTTTAGCGAATCTAAGTTCCAAATTTCATCTGCATACTGGCGAATTGTCCGGTCAGAACTGAACTTTCCGACCCGAATGCTATTGAGAATCGCTGCTTTTGTCCAATAATCGACATCTTTATAGGCTTCGCCAACTCGATCTTGGCATTCTACGTAGGATGCAAAGTCCGCCAAAACGAGGAATGGGTCACCGTGGTCCAAAAGGCTTTCACGGATCGAATTTAGCACCCCTGGCTCGTCTGGGGTGAAGTAATTACTGCCAATCCAGTCAATCACAGTGCGAAGTTGCTCATCATTATTGAACCAATCCCATGGATTGTAGCCGCTTTCACGCAAGGCCGTGACCTCTTCTACATTCATGCCAAAGATAAAGATATTGTCATCGCCGACCTCTTCTTTGATCTCAATGTTCGCGCCATCGAGCGTGCCAATGGTCAACGCGCCATTCAAAGCGAGCTTCATGTTACCCGTTCCGCTTGCTTCTTTGCCCGCGGTTGAAATCTGCTCGCTCAAATCAGCCGCAGGAATAATGTGCGAAGCCAAAGAAACACGATAGTTGGGCAGGAAGACAACCTTGAGCTTATCTTTAATGCGCTCGTCGTTGTTTACAATTTTTGCCACAGAATTGATTGCTTTAATGATGGTCTTGGCGAGGTCGTAACCCGGCGCCGCTTTCGCGCCAAAGATAAATACCCGAGGGGTAATGTCCGCGTCTGGGTCATTCAAGAGACGACGATACAGCGCCAAGATGTAGAGAAGATTCAGGTGCTGACGTTTGTACTCGTGTAAGCGCTTGATCTGCACGTCGAACAAGGCATCCGGGCTAACCGTCACACCACATTCGCGAAGAATCACTTCTGCCAACTTCACTTTGTTGGCTCGTTTGATATCCCGGAACTTTTGACAGAAGGCAGGATCGTCAATCTGAGATTCTAATTCACGAAGCTGATTCAAATCTTTCGGCCAGTTGCGTCCGATATGCGAGCTGTACAACTCTGAAAGCTCTGGATTGATCGCAAGCAACCAACGACGTGGGGTTACCCCATTTGTCTTGTTGTTAAACTTAGTTGGGAAGAATTTATTAAAGTCATAGAATAGCGAACTCTTGAGCAACTCGGTATGCAGAGCCGCCACTCCATTCACGGAAAAACTTCCGACAACCGCAAGATTTGCCATGCGGAAAGATTGTGGATGCCCTTCTTGTACAATCGAAAGCTTCTTTTTAAGCTCTGAATTACCGGGGTGAGCTGCCTCAACTTCGGTCATGAAGCGACGATTGATTTCGAAAATAATCTGTGCGTGGCGAGGTAACACTTTTTCCATCAACGGCACGGACCACGTTTCCAAGGCTTCGGGCAGCAAGGTGTGATTTGTGTAAGCGAAGGTGCGTGAGCAAATGCGCCACGCATCTTCCCAGGCCATATCTTCTTCATCATGAAGAATCCGCATGAGCTCGGCCACCGCAATCGCCGGATGCGTATCGTTCAATTGAATCACCGCTTTTTCAGGAAAGCTGTCCCAACCCTGATTCTGCTTTTGGTAGCGACGAATGATGTCGCGCAAAGAACAAGAAACGAAAAAGTATTGCTGGACCAAGCGAAGCTCTTTACCACTCTCGGTCGTGTCATTCGGATACAACACTTTCGAGATCGTTTCGCTTTCAACCTTTTGCGTCACCGCTTCAACATATCCACCACGGTTGAACTCATCCAAATCAAGCTCATCAAAGCAAGAGGACTCCCATAAACGGAGGAAGTTTACCGTGTTGGTATCAAAGCCAATAATCGGAATATCGTGAGGAATCCCATCGATCTTCTTGGTGTTCACCCACTTGGGTTTGTATCGCCCTGTATCATCAAACACGTTTTCAATTTCACCGTAAATCTCGATGGTCTGCTTGTATTCTGGACGAGTAATATCCCAAACATTGCCGAATTTGCGCCAACTATCTGGATGCTCGACTTGATGACCATCGATAAATTCCTGACGGAACAAACCGAACTCATATAGAATCCCGTAACCAACCGCAGGTAAATCAAGTGTCGCCATGCTATCAAGGAAGCAAGCCGCGAGACGTCCCAGCCCCCCATTGCCCAGACCCATGTCATACTCTTCTTCACAGATGACATCGAAATCTTGGCCAAGCTCGGACAAGGCTTCGCGCACGTGAGTTTCAACCCCAGCATTAAACATGTTGGCATTCAGCAGACGCCCCATGAGATATTCTAAGGAAAGATAATAAACCCGACGTGTGTTCGCCGCATTGTGCGCCGACATCGTCGCCATCATCTTTTCAACCGCAAGATCCTGAACCGCCTTCGAGGTCGCAATCCACCAATCACGCGGCGTCGCATTCTCTGGCAAATGCGCTAAACTAAATTTTAAATGTTCCAGAATTGCCTCTTTCATGGAGGCGCCGCTAATAGACTGGTTGCGTTCGAGGTTAAGATAATCAGGTACCATGCCTGCCCCCTAGGCATTCTTGCGCAACTAGATCAAGTGCAGAATGCAACTGTTTGACACTATGATTCTACATTATTGTAGGTCGACTGATCTTGCAGTACATTTTCGATGGCCGCGATCAAGCGCTCCCGCATTCGTAAACCGCGATCATGGATCCGTTTTTGCTCACGTTTATACTCTTCCCGACCAGATTCACTCTCAATGAAAATTGGTTGGTACCCGAGCTCGGTAAAATCATATGGGCTAGCCCTCATATCCACTTCACGAGCAAACACCGCATCTTGAAAAGCATCCGCAATCAACTCACTCGGCAACCAAGGATACAGCTTAAAGCTCCATTTATAGAGATCCATGTTGACGTGGAGACAGCCGGGTTGCTCATCTTGTAGCCGATTATCCCGGGTTGGGTTTAACTCGTTCTGGTCCTTCACCGATTCTGAAAAAAAGCGAAAGGCATCAAAATGAGAACACGCTACTGGCTGATCGTGCACCACCGCTTCGATCTCGACCTGAGGCAAGCGAAACTCGTAATCATGATGCCGCACGTCACCTTCATCGCATACCATGGCCCACTCATGCAGTCCGTAACAGCCAAGCATAGGCCGACGCGACTGTACTCGATTCAACAAATTTAAAATCCACGTCGCTGCTTCGCGGCGCTTTTCCGGCATGCTGTCTGGTGGCAAAAACACACCAGAGGTTTCCGCGCCTTGGACTGGGCCGGTGAACGGAGTAAAGTAAGAGCGCTCCAGAAAGCGATTAGCCGCCTCCCCTTCGAGAAGCACGTGTGCCCCTGGACTCCAGCGCTTCAATGCAGAGGCACGAAACCCATAATATTCAAAGAGAAAGTCGAAAATCGGATGTTTTTTGCCGTGAGAACGGCGACTAAGTTGAGGCTCGAGCCACGCGTGTAGACGTGCTCGATGCGCCGCTTCACGCTCTTGCCAAACTGTTTCCGAAAGTACCTGCACGCTATAATCTACCTATCACCAATGATTTACTCCTCCACTTCGCATACAACAAGATTTCGATAGTGCAACAATTGGAAGGCAAAGAGTTGAAAGCTTTTTACCAAATATAGGCATATGTATTCCCAACCTTGGTTACGAATTAGGATGAGCAGGACACGAGAATGTTGAATCGGGCCAACAACAAATCGTTGACCAACCGCCGTTCCCATCGCTATCCACCGGTGTGCAACCTTCAAAGACATCAGAAAACAAGACATGGACCCGTACCTGGAGCGCTACCTGGCTTCTTGCCATCATATGGATGGTCGTCATTTTCATCCTTAGCTCCATCGGCGGAAAAAGCCTGCCGAGCATTGGTATCACCTACTTCGACAAAATCGCTCACTTTGGCGTCTTTGGACTTCTCTGCCTCCTTTTTTATCGTGCCTTACGTGTCCGCCAGCAGCTCCCCGTGAACAAAGCGATGCTTGTCGCCGCCATCCTCACCTCCCTCTATGGAATCGGTGATGAGCTTCATCAACACTTTACCCCTGACCGATATCCAGACGTGATGGATTGGGTCGCAGATACGGCCGGCGCCATCGCCGCCTGCCTCTTCATCGTTTGCCTCAGAAAGATGCATGAAAGAAAAAATTGAAACCTTACGCGCGGAGCTTCATCGGCATAACAACCTCTACTATGTCGAGGCTCGCCCCGAAATAACCGACCGCGAATACGACCGCCTTCTCGACGAGCTGAGCGAACTCGAAGCGGCACATCCCGAATTCGCCAGCCCCGACTCACCTACCCAACGCGTGGGCGGCGCACCCCTCGACCATTTCGATAATGTTCGGCATGCCCGGCCAATGATCTCCCTCTCCAACACCTACAGCATGGAGGAAATCGGAGAGTACGACCAACGTACGCGTAAGCTGGTGCCCGGGGCGGACGCGGATCGCATCAGCTACATCGTTGAACCAAAAATCGACGGAGCCGCCATTTCGCTCCGCTACGAAAACGGATCGCTCGTTCGAGGCCTTACGCGTGGCGACGGGATTAGCGGCGACGACATCACCGCCAATCTAAAAACCATCCAAAGCATCCCACTTAAGCTCAAAGGCAATCCTCCACCCGTGCTGGAAGTACGCGGCGAATGCTGGATGGCCAAAGATAAATTTAACAGCCTAAATCAAAAACGAATCGACGCCGGCAAAGAGCCCTACGCGAACCCACGCAATTTCACGGCGGGCTCGCTCAAGCTTCTCGACCCACGCGAAGTCGCCAAACGCCCGCTCGACGCAACCCTCTATTCAGTGGGTGAACTCGACGGCATTGACTTCAGCAGCCACCAAGACCTTCTCAACCAACTCCATGCCTTCGGCTTCAAATCCCAACCCAAAACCTGGACCTGCAAAAACGTGGCCGAGCTGCAGGGCGCGGTAAATGAACTCGAAGCTATGAAGCATGATTTCGACTTCGAAATCGACGGTGCGGTGATCAAAGTTGACCAACGCGATTTGTACGACGCGATGGGCAGTACCTCCAAAAGCCCGCGCTGGGCCACCTCCTATAAATACGAACCCGAACAGGCCGAAACCACCCTGCGTGAGATCTCAATTCAAGTGGGCCGAACCGGCGTCTTAACTCCTGTAGCCGAGCTCGAACCGGTCTTGGTTTCCGGCACCACCGTGAGCCGCGCCACCCTGCACAACGAAGACGAAATTCGCCGCAAAGACATTCGAATTGGCGACCGCGTCATCATCGAAAAACGCGGTGAAATCATTCCCGCTGTGGTCCGCGTTATCGCCGAAAAACGCAGCGGCGACGAAACCGAATTTGTCATGCCCACTGCCTGCCCCGTGTGCGACGGCTCTGTGGCCAGACATGAATCCGAAGTCGCCCTGCGCTGCGAAAATCCAGGTTGCCCCGAAAAGGTGAAAGGCTGGCTGCGTCACTTCGCCTCCCGTAAGGCACTGGACATCGAAGGCCTCGGCGACACCCTAGCAGACCTCTTGGTGCAAGCCGAATTGGTCAAAGATCCAGCCGATCTGTTTCACCTCGAATTGACTTCCGTGGCCGCCCTCGAACGCATGGGCCGCAAATCCGCTCAGAACCTTCTCGACGGCGTGGAAGCGAGTAAATCCCGCGAGCTTTGGCGCTTCATTCACGCCCTCGGAATCCGCCACGTCGGCGTCGGCACCGCGCAAATCCTCGAAGAACATTTCGAGAACATCGACGCAGTGGCAGTCGCCGATTACGCCACCCTCGAAGCCCTCCCCGACTGCGGACCCATCGTGGCTCAAACCTTGGTCGATTACTTTGGCGACGAAACCAACCAAGCTCGGATCGAAGCCTTTAAAGCCGCCGGCCTCAACCCGCAGCGCGCCGTGGCGGAGACGACCGATCCAGACCAGCAACCTTTTACGGGGCAGACCTGGGTTCTCACCGGCAAACTCACGCAATACACTCGAGATGAAGCCGCCGAGATCATAAAAAAACTAGGTGGCAAAACCAGCGGCTCAGTTTCAAAAAACACCAGCGTTCTACTCGCAGGCGAAAAAGCGGGCTCCAAGCGAACCAAGGCGGAAGGCCTCGGAGTAAAAATAATCAGCGAAGATGATTTCGCCGAACAGGTGAAGGCCTACGTCTAAGCTACGAAAACCAACTAAACTTGTCAGCTCGGCGTTCCCACACCGAGCTCCAACCTCGAAGAGGTTGCGTATCCCAGCCTGGTCGTTTGTCGGCGTTCTAACCTGGGGTAGCTTCGCAACCCCAGGCTGGGATACGGAATCCCTTCGGGATTCGAGCTCAGCGTTCCCCAAGCTGGGATACGGAATCCCTTCGGAATTCCGGCGTTCCCAACGCTGGATACCGAATCCCTTCGGGATTCAAGCTCGGCGTTCCCCAAGCTGGGATACGGAATCCCTCCGGAGTTCGAGCTCGGCGTTTCCCACGCTGGATACGGAATCCCTTCGGGATTCGAGCTCGGCGTTTACACGCCTTTCTCGCCGTTGACCTTGAGCCTTTCGCCAGAAACCAGGGCTTCCGTTCCTTGCCTGAAGAGAGTATTCTTGTGGCATGAAATCATTCCTTTCAGCTCTCACGCGACCATACCTGCAAACCGCCTTTCTCTTCACCGCTACGAGCCTCCTGCTTCTCGGCATCCCGCCTTCAACTGAAGCACAAAATACCCACAACCACCCGAGCATCGGAAAGATCGTCCGCCTCGAGCCCGCGCTCGACGCGCTCCTTCCGGCCGACACAAAAATCGAGGTCCTCTGTTCCGGCTTTGTCTGGTCCGAAGGACCGGTATGGATGAAGGACACGAAAGTCAGCTCTGGCTACCTCCTCTTCTCCGACGTCCCGCGCAACCACATCATCAAATGGCAAGCCGGCCATGGCGCCGAGGTCTGGCTCGCCCCCTCCGGATACACCGGCAAAACCGACTACGGTCGCGAGCCCGGAAGCAACGGACTCCTCTTCACGCGCGACGGAACCTTGATCTCCTGCGAACATGGCGACCGACGCATTTCTTAAATGCCTCCGAACTCCGGCAAACGCACCATCGCGGATAACTACAACGGCAAGCGCTTCAATGTATCTTTACCGGGTCAAAACCACCACCAAAGGAGTTGCATGGTAAAAGAAATTCACTGTTAACCTTTGGCGATTACGAACCGTTTATAAGTAAGCAATAAGCCAACAACACTCCAATAACTCCGTAATACCAACAACACTCCAATAACACGGCAATAACACGGCAATAACACGGCAATAACTCCGTAATACCAACAACACTCCAATAACACGGCAATAACACCGTAATACCAACAACACTCCAATAACACGGCAATAACACCGTAATACCAACAAAACTCCAATAACACCGTAATACCAACAACAACAACAACAACAGACCCATGGCAAAAGCAAGTGATCAAGAAATCGTAGAACATCTGACCGAAATTCAGATGGCGCTACGGTTGTACGTGCAGTCCCTCCTGCCTGGCGATGCATCCGCCCAAGATGTAGCCCAGCTTGCCAACACCGTGCTGTGGAAAAAACGGCGACAGTTCGAGTCCGGCACCAACTTCAAAGCCTGGGCCTTCAGCATCGCTCGTTTCGAAGTCCTGTCCTACCGCAAAAAACAAGCCCGTGACCGCCTCGTCTTTTCCAACGATTTACAGAACATTATGGTCGAAGAGCTTCCTGAAGAAGCCGAAGACCTCCAGCTCCGACACCTCGCTCTGAAAACCTGCCTCGAAAAACTTCGCCCCCAAGACCAAGAGTTGATCCATCACCGCTACACCCTGCGTACCCCGCTAGCCGAGGTCTCCGAACAAGTCGACCGCAGCGTCGGTAGCATCAAAGTCACCCTGCACCGACTTCGCAACACCTTACAAACCTGCATTGAGGCCCAAGTGAAGGCCACGAAAACCCTAGCGGAAGGCGGCCAAGCATGAACCACGATGACTTGATGCAGCAGATCGACCTCCTCCTCGAAGGTGACATCTCCGAAGCGGCCTTCCTCGAACTCGAAGCCGAACTCACGGTTAACCCGTTCGCTCGCAAAGCTTACTACCAGCGTCTTAAGCTACATACCTTACTTACGACGCCCGCAGATAGTGATCTTGCGGATTTGCCATTGAGTGGCAGCGACGAAAAAAATCCTGCCACCGAGTGGCAGAATCCAAAGCACAATGAAACCGAGGTTTCGGGCCGCAAGAAGTCGTTTAGGACGTTCCCGCTCCTCAGCCTCATGGGCTTGATGGGTCTCTTGTTGCTTGGTTTCATGATCTTCAATCCAAACATCTCCGATCCCTCGACACCGAATCATCTCTTAAAAGCCGAACCGATCGCCACAGGCTACGCGGTGATCACGGGTCAGTCGGATGCCCAGTGGAAAGGCAAACGCTTACAGGACGGTGACCTTGTACCGGCCGGGAACTTGCAGCTCCAAACGGGTGCAGTGAAGATCGAACTCTTTAGCGGAGTCACGGTTGTCATCGAAGGTGAAGCGAATTTCTCGATCGCTTCGCCCATGGAACTTGTCTTGGATTCTGGCCGCTTACGAGCCCAAGTCCCCGAGGCGGCCCAAGGATTCACCGTCCGTACCGCGACCGGAGATGTGGTGGATCTAGGCACAGATTTCGCCGTGGTCGCCGGCGCCACGGCCTCAGAACAAACCGAAGTGCACGTGCTATCTGGCGAAGTTGAATGGCACGGTAACGAGTCGACCATGCAAACCCTACATACCGGTGAAGGCCTCAAGGGCGAACAACGGATCGTGGCTGAAAAAGCGTTCCTTGGGCCAGATGAGTTCGCCCAGCTACAGGCGGAAAAACAAACGCGCTGGAAGACCAAGCTCAAACAATTGGAGAACGAAGAACGGTTGATTGCCTTTTTTCCGATGGACGGTGCCTCGCGAGATCAAACCGACCTCAGCATGCATACCCGGCAAGGCGCGTTGGTCGCGGCAACCGGAAGTACGGACCGCTGGGGGAGCACGGATGGCGCGGTGGATTTCAGCCCAACTGGAAGCCGCGCTCGACTCCGAATTTCTGGAAAATACCAATCCATGACCCTGATGTGCTGGGTACAAATAAACAGCCTCGACCGCTGGTATAATTCGCTCTTTCTCACGGATGGGCACGAACTGCATGAGCCACACTGGCAGATCATGAATGATGGTCGCCTTTTCTTTTCCGTGAAAGCCCACGAACCGCCTGTGCCAACTCCACAAAACTTTAAGGACAAGCATATCTTCTACTCCCCCGTCATGTGGGACAGATCGAAAGCGGGCAAGTGGATGCACATTGCCACTACCTTTGACCAACAAGCTGGCGAAGTCGCCCACTTTATTGATGGGGTCGAAATCAGTCGCGAGGCCATCCCTGATGACATGCGGGTAACCCATGCATATATCGGAAATGCCTCCATCGGAAATTGGAACGAACCCAAGCGCGATGATCCCAAATTTGCGGTGCGTAACCTAAATGGCAGCATCGACGAATTTGCCATCTGGAACGTGGCGCTTTCCCCTGAAGACATTGCGGAATGGGTCAAAAACTCCGCCCCCTAATTAGGCAACCCGCTCACCTACAAAACGATTTTTGAAACATACCATGAAACGCCAATCGACTCACCCCACCCGCTTCCTGCAAGGCATCAGCTTGATGCTTTTCGCACTAAGTTTTAGCCTCATCGCGAAGGCAGACGCAACGCCTCCGGCTGAAAAAGCACCTGCGGAAAACCCAGCAAAAATAGCTGCGGAAAACCCAGCGGTTGAATTAACCGACAAAGAAAAAGGCGAGCGCGTCTTCTCGCTGCATGTCTACAAAATCCTTAAAGAGAAATGTTTCGCCTGCCACGGCGAGGATCCGAAAAAGATCAAGGGGGATTTTGACTGCACCAGTCTCGAAGGTTTCCTCGCAGGTGGGGAAACATCCGATACGGTTTTGGTGCCAGGCAATGCGAGCCAAAGTCTCTTAATGACCGCGATTGAATGGACGGATCCAGACTACGAAATGCCACCCAAGGAAAACGACCGCTTGACCGAAAGCCAGATCACCAA
>Ga0209186_1003226_pt1 | contig 11268 bp, 8 predicted proteins | sample SidtaG_FD_187426 | JGI IMG/M metagenome (GOLD analysis project Ga0209186, IMG submission 187426) | Marine algal microbial communities from Sidmouth, United Kingdom - Sidmouth_Male2 metaG (SPAdes) (version 2) | ecosystem: Host-associated > Algae > Red algae > Unclassified | place: Sidmouth, United...
TGCATTTCCCACGTGCAGGATACCGTGTCGATATTATGTAGACGCAACGAGGCAGGTGCTTAAACTCATAACCACTAAATGCTGTTCCCACGAAGGCGGGAATTCATAAGTCCTGTAGTCTGCATATTGATGCGATACGCACAAGTTCAGCTCGTTCCATAGACTAGTGCAAAGTTCTAAACACAGGGCCGAGAGCATTACTCAACATCACCATGCTTGTGCCGACATCCGTCAGGCTAACGAAGCTGTCAGCGTCTGATAGTGAGACTTGTCTACACCTTGGCCTGATTAAGGCCAATAGAATGGACATAATCCGCACACTCTACATTTTCCGACTCTGAACCTCCCGTACGAGGGGCAGCTTTATCTCACTCCAAAACAAACAACGAGACAACCAGCCATGAAATCATTCAACGTGACACTGGCAGCAGCGGCAATCACACTGACACTTATCAGCAGCTGCGCCACCGACGACCCTAATCGTCGCGCTAAAACTGGCGCGGCCGTTGGCGCTATTGCAGGTGGTGTTATCGGCCATCAGGTCCACAGCAAGAATGGTAGATATGCCGGAGTGGTTGTGGGTGCATTAACGGGTGCTGCGGTGGGCAACTACATGGACAAGCAGCAGCGCGAGCTAGAGCAAAAACTGGCTAAAGAGCGTCGTGCTGATCAGATTCAGGTAACGCGTATTGATGAGGAAACATTGCGTCTGGATGTCAAAAGCAATGCATCGTTCGATATCGGTAGCGCTCAGGTAAACCGCTCTTTCCTCAGGAGTCTGCGGACCATGTCAGAGGTTGTCGGCGAATATGATAAAACTGCGGTGCATATCATTGGCCACACGGATAGCAGTGGGGATGCAGACTACAATCAATCGCTTTCCGAGAAACGCGCCACGGCTGTGAAACGTTTTCTCGGTAGCAATGGCGTTGATAAAACCCGCATGAGAAATTCCGGACGCGGTGAAACAATGCCTGTAGACACCAACAGTACAACTGAGGGCCGCAGTCGTAATCGCCGAGTCGAGGTCTATTTGAAGAGTGTAGTCGAGGGGCGCGAGAGTGATGCGTACCGTTCGCCAGTCTAGTGGCTGTCAGGATCTCTCCGTCTTGGTGCAGAAAACGGATGCTGGTCGCGACGAGAGCATCTGTACATTGGAGCTTTTAAAACTCTGGATTCCCTAACACCAGCAATACTCTTTTGCTTCTCGCACTTTGGATATTCGGTGCGCCCACACACTATTTTTTTAACGCTTTTCAGGTTACGTAAACCATGAATCTGCGTAAGCCATAGTATGAGCAAACAAAAGCGGATCTCGTTTATGTTACCAAGCTTGTAATATTTATGGGCGACTGCTCCAGGCAATCTGGACAGGCACGCTCAAAATTACCCATCTTTGCTAGATAAAATTTTTTGCAAGATACAAAATCTCCAATTTACTAAACTTAAAATTCTGGCGCTACGGAGCTATCAATCTTGTTTTTACATCGGCAGACAAATTGTGTATTTTTGTAAGACTGCACGAAAACGCTATTGAGCCCCTCAAAGTACAGCTAGTAACAATGCAAGCATGCACAAAATTTCCTGTCAAACCTGCTTATGGCCTGAACAGGCTATATGTTTGCAGTTCTTCACCTCGACAAGAGTTCGAATCTGGAATAGTACTCCCACAACTTCATAAGTACCTCTAAGCAGATTGCACAGCTTTCAAAGCTGCGCACTGCATAAATGCAATAGGAGTAACATACATGTCGTTCAATCTGGTAGATCTTGTCAAAGGGCAATTCGCAGGGCCAGCACTGGGTCAACTTAGTGCTTTACTTGGAGAAAATAACAACAAAACAGAGGCCGCACTCGGAGCCGCAATACCTGGATTGTTAAGTGGACTGAGCTCAGTCGCTAACACCAGTGGTGGAGGCGCACTGTTCGAAACAATGAAGCTTCAGGACGATAGCATTCTGGACAATATGGGTAACCTGCTCACAGACAATGACAGCGGCGCCACGATGAGTCATGGTTCTGGCATCCTCGAATCTCTTATGGGTAACAGTGCAACTGGTGGACTGGCTAGTGCAATTTCAGGTATGACAGGAATCGGTGGCAAATCATCATCCGGTCTGTTGGGCATGCTGATGCCTGTCGTACTTGGCGTAGTCAAGCGGAAGATTTTTAGTGGTGGCTCTGGCTACACTCAGGACGCCGCTGGTTTACTAAGTATGCTTAACGGTCAGAAAGAACACATACAGGGATCTATGCCAAGTGGTTTTCAAGATCAGCTGCACTCTTCAGGCTTTATGGATACATTTTCTAATCAGGGTTCAGGTGCTCTGGGCTCAGCTGGTGCTCTGGGTGTTGCGGGTGCTGCAGGTGTTGCGGGTGTTTCCGGCGCAATGGGTTCGTTGGGCAACAGAGCTTCAGACACAGCAGGTGCTGTACGTGGTGCCGCTGGTGGTTTAGGCAGCAACGCTGTAGATTCAATGCGAGAATCGGTTTCAAGTACAGCAGGCGCAGCTCGTGAAACTACTTCCAGCACGGTAGGCGCAGCACGAGACTCAGTTTCTAATACCGCAGGTGCTGCTCGTGAAGCTGCCTCCGGCACCGTCGGCGCAGCACGGGACTCAGTCTCTAGTACCGCAGGAGCTGCTCGTGAAGCTGCCTCTGGCACCGTAGGCGCAGCACGAGACTCAGTTTCTAGTACCGCAGGTGCTGCTCGTGAAGCTGCCTCAAGTACAGCAGGCGCAGCGCGGGAGACTGTATCCAGTGCCGCCGGTAATGTCGGTGGAAACGTATCTAACGCTGCTGGCTCAGCAAGAAATGCCGCTGGCAACGTAGGCGACTCAGTTTCTGGTGCAGCCAGCAATATAGGCGGTGCGGCTTCTGACGCCGCGAGCAACGCAGGTGGCGCTGTGCCTGGCGCTGCTGGTAACGTCGGTGGCGCAATCTCTGGCGCTGCTGACAAAGTAAGCGGCAGGGTATCTGACGCTACCGGTAACATGAGCGGCAAGGTATCTGACGCTACCGGCAACATGGGCAGCAAGGTATCTGACGCTACCGGCAGCATGAGCGGCAAGGTATCTGACGCTACCGGCAACGCGAGCGGCAGGGTATCCGACGCTACCGGCAACGTGAGCGGCAAGGTATCCGACGCCACTGGCAACGTGAGCGGCAAGGTATCCGACGCTGCGGGTAACGTCGGTGGCAAGGTATCCGACGCTACTAGCAACGTGAGCGGCAAGGTATCTGACGCTACTAGCAAAGTGGGTGGCAAGGTATCCGACGCTACTAGCAACGTGAGCGGCAAGGTATCTGACGCTACTAGCAACGTGGGTGGCAAGGTATCTGACGCTGCTGGCAACGTGAGCGGCAAGGTATCTGACGCTGCTGGCAACGCAGCATCTAATGTATCTGGCGCTGTTGGCGGCGCTGCTGATCGTTTAGGTGATACAGCGGGTAACGCTACTGATGCAGTGGGTAAAGCTGCGTCAAGTGGCGGCGGCTTACTGCGCAAATGGCTACCCATTGCGGCCATTGTAGCCATCGCCCTCCTAGCATGGAATTTTCTATCAGGTAAATCAGCACCCGATGCTGATGCGCCAGATATCTCAACTGAACTGCCTGCGGTAGAGGCACCAGATGTTGACGTTGCATCTATCGAAATGCCAACTGTTGAAATTGGCGGCATGAACGTCGGTGACGAGATCGGTGGCATCTTCTCTGGCGCTACCGATACAGTCAGCGGTATCACTGACGTCGCATCTGCAGAGGCTGCTGTTCCGGCACTTAATGACATAAGCGACAAGGTTGATGGCTTGTCAGGAATGATGGACCAGGTTCCTGAAGCTGCTCGTGGACCATTGAGCGGCATACTGGAGAACAACATGGGTACGCTTACCGGCTTGTTGGACAAAGCCAACGAGATACCTGGCGTCTCTGGCGTAATTGGACCGATAACGGGTCCATTGATGGAAAAACTGCAAAACCTTATGTAAAAGTTTTACCATAGGTAATAAAAAGGCGGAGTCTTTTGACTCCGCCTTTTTTTTCACAGCATTTTATATAAAATCGATAAGCAAAAAACTGGCTAACAACAAACGCCTATCTGCGATAGCTTGGCTGACTGAACGGTTATCGTAAATGATATGCCTTAATCTCAAGAGCGAGACCGGAGATTGGATGTACTTGTCATGCTTCACCGACTTGCCTAGCTCTCTTGATCAATGCGCCAACTGTTGTTTGCCATCGTTCAAAAACTACAAGCAAAGTACGCTACAGTGACGTGCGTATTAGCTTAAAATTTCTCAATGAATATAGCCATAAAAAAGTGTGAACACATCACTGCAGTTCAAGATAGATCAAACAAACATTCAGATTCCATGACGTATCGTCTTGTTTTATCCCTGCTATTGGCATCAGCGATATCAGCCTGCAGCGGATCTGATTCGGAAAACTCCGAGACAAACAACCCACCTAATGACTCGACAAATAATCCAGACGTCACGAACCCACCTGCCGATCCGGTGAATCTGGTTTCAGCTACCACCTTTCCCACCACAGATGACAATGGAGATGTCACTTGGGAATTTGATGCTGAGCCCTCTGAGCTTCAAGTCATCGTGGAGCCTTTTGTCGAGATGCCACTGGCCAGCAACGGCTCCCCTGCTCGCTGGAACGCTATGAGTAGCTTCAACGAGCGCCTCTTTGTTGTCGACGAACAGGATGGGCGCGTGTATGAGATCAGCGATAACTCTGCCACTTTGTGGTTTGATATCAGTAATGCTGTACAGGCACACACAGGCCGATCGATTGATATCAATAACCCTTTTCATGGCGGGGTACGCAGCATTGCCTTCCACCCGGATTTTGCTGCTAACGGAAAATTCTATGCATCACTAATGGAACAGCGACCCACAGATACCTCCGCGCATCGTTATCTGTCTGACAATTCCGGAATCAGCGCCGACAGTGTATTGGTAGAATGGACTGCCGACACCACCAGCTATTTACCGGATGCAAGCTCTTACAGGGAGGTTTTCCGCGTCGGTGTTCCCCAGTTCGACCACCCTGTCAAACAGATTACTTTTAACCCCGGTGCCACAGCTGGCGATGTCGATTTTGGCAATCTCTACATTGCTCATGGTGATGGCAGTGTTGCATCCTCGCTTGCAGGTACCGGCCTGGCCAATGATGCTCTGGGCAAGATTCTGCGCATTAACCCGCTGGAAAACGGCACACTGCGCTATACGGTGCCAGCAGACAACCCTTTCATTAACGACCCCTCTTTACCCGATGAGGTATACAGCTACGGCCATCGCAATCCGCATCATCTGGCATTCTCGGCTTCAGGTAGCTTACTGGCAACAGAGGCTGGACGTGACAATATCGAAGAGGTAAATCTGATAGCCAGTGGTGGAAACTATGGCTGGTCGCTTCGTGAAGGCGCATACGTACACCTGGATGGCGGTACGGTATCCGACGGTATAGCGCCACTACCTGACAACGATGCACTCAATGGCTTTGTGTACCCGGCGGTGCAGTTCGGACATAACGCACCTGAAGGCGCAAGCTTTACAGGTCAGGCATTGGGTGGCGGCTATGTGGTTGAAAACGGCTCTGCGCTGGATGGACAATTTTTCTATATCGATTTTCCCTTCAGTGGAGAATTGTTTCATTCAAGCCTTACGGACATTCTTGCAGCGAAAACAAGCGGCGATCCGGCAGTTCTGACCAATGCCAGAAGCTACCGCACAAACATCAGATACGATCACGATAACAACTCGGAAACAGCCGCACTGGACAATGATCTAAAACAGATCGTGCAATCTGCACCGGGTTATGTCAACGTTGATGATCGAGTGGATGTACGAATTTTGCAAGGTTCGCGCGGTGAGCTGTATCTGTCAAGCAAACGCAATAACATGGTGTATCTCGTGTCCAACTCCCTGCCTGAATGACTCCCTTACACTGCACGTTGCCAGCAGCCACCAGGCGCAGATGTCACATGCTATTGCTGATTAACGTCACATTCACCATTGTCGTAATTACCCACTTCACGAATAATTTCATTATCTGAAGGCTCGGATCTCTCGCCGGTAATAACCTGATTGATCACGCGCTTGATCAATCCATCCAGTCGTGTCACCACATAACAATCCACTTGCGGCTCGGCGTGCGAATTACCCAGTCCGGAGTCATCAGTCAAAAACAGATAACGGCTATTGGTCAGGGCGGCCATGGATCTCATCAGGTACTCGGCATCCTCAGCAACACCGCTGGCGGCTACGGGCACAATGTGAATCTGTTTTGATCGTGCAGTCAGTGCAGATTGCCACGTAGCATTAACGCGATCACTGTGAGGTGGTGCATCCGCCACTAGTAGCGATATTTTTGCGCTCTGTTCACGCCACTCGAACGATAAGGCTTCAGCCATTGCCTGATCCATGGCTTCGGGGTAATCGCCACCGCCATCAAAGGTTTCAGCGTTCAAGGCAGACTGCATATCGCCTAGATTATCGGTAAACGGGTAGCTGCGCACTACGTATTGATCTCCCACATCCCGATACACCACAAGCCCCGTGCGAATCGACACTTGTGGATTGGTGTTCTGAACATTATCCAGAATAGAGCTCAGCTCTGTCTGCAGGTAATTTAGCTCATCTCCCATGCTGCCAGTAGTATCTATTACCAACTGCAAGTCAAGCTGTGAAACCGCAACGCCGGGAGTAGCCAATGTAAATTCAAGCTGACGTCCACGTCCAATAGAATCAAGCTGTACCGTCTGCATCACTGAAACATCACCCAGCCGATCGCTGATTTTCAGGGTGAATTCACTACCCAGGCCATCAAGATCTTCATAAAGGTAGGTGGTACCGTTGGCAGGAGTTACCAATCTGCTTACGGTGTTTCCCTGGTCGCCTATCAAATCGACTGACGCTCCTGCGTACGGCATGTTGCTGTTATCCTTTATGAATACAGCAACCCTGTTCGATAAATCCAGACGCGGGATATTGGCTTGTGGCCGTACGTTTTGCAGATGGTTGTCACTGTATTGCTGATATAGCCATGGGTTGAGCTGATCATCGTAATCACCCGCGGTTAGCGAACCGGGCTGGATTGGCTGTGGCGGCTCTATCGGAGGTTCGACGGGTGATGTTGCCAGAGGCTCTGCATCTGGCGCAGGTGACGATGCGGTAGGTGTATCTTCCGCAGCAGAGCCTGCCTCGCCATCTCCAGCACCTGGAGAAACATCAGGCGTCGGCAAAGCTTCCGGGCTCGGTGAAGGATCAGTCACTGGCTCAGAATCGGTTTCAGGCGCAGGATCGGAAGGAGCATCAGGCGTTGGCGTCTCTGTATCTACCGCATCAGGCTCAGTGCTGGATGGAACCGTGGGGGCATCGTCGGCAGCAGCCACCGAGCTGTTGTCCTCGGAGCTGCTACAAGCGGAGGCCAACACAGTAAAAGCCAAGAGTATCGGGAGTATTATTTTCATGTGGGAATTATATTTGGGATAATTAACCCAATAATACCCATATTAGTCCATATCTGTCAAACGGCCGTTACAGCTCGATTCTTTCGAACGTGATGCGCGCAACTATCTGCGGCTTCTCACTGGGTAGATAAACTCCCGTGGCAGCGTCATAAGCAACCAGTCCAACCGGATCCGCCGGAATGATATCCGGACCACCCATGATGGGTGTAATGTCTGATTTGGTACCTGCATCGTGTAGCGGCAAGTCAACTACCAGCTCGTTCAACCAACCATCGTCACCGACCAATGGCAAGCCAGAAACACCAACAAACCAATCAGGACTGGGCCCGAGCATAGTCACCATGCTCACCAGCGGCCAGTTGAAATTCATATCAATGGTGAACTCCAGCTTACCCGACACGCCATCGATCTTTGCATCCGTGTGCTCGCGAATTTCAATCATTGAGTCAGCGGTGCCATTCACAATGGCAGGCCCAACCTCATCGAAAAGTAGCTTGTCAATCAATCCCGCTTCTGCCATATCTTCTATACCGCGACTGGCGATATCCCCCGCATCCCAGAAAGACACTGCCATATTATGTGTTGCTCCACCGACTAAAGAGAGATGTCCATCTTCGGGAAACCCCTGAGGAAAGTCTTCGGCACCCCACAGGTTTTCCAGTGTCACTCGGTATCGGCTCTGATCTGCTGTTGGCAGACCTGCGTCAGGTTTGTCTGAAGTTTCTGGGTTAGGCGCGACGACGCCTGGTGTCAATTCAATCGGCGGTGGACCAATAGGATCATCTATAGTCACAGGAGGAGTGGTGAAGGCTGGATCATCTATCACAGCAGGATCATCAGTACGCGCAGGATCATCAGTGAGCTGATTGTCTGCTGAACCGCTACCGCCGCCGCATGCAACAAGACTGCTGCATATCATCAATAAAGTGAAAATGTTGATTTCGGTCATAGTTCACATACCTTTCCGGAACGTTCAGTGCAGAATAACCAATCTGTAATGATTCTTACCTGGGAATATGACCGTTATGGCAATCTGGTTCACAGAACGAGGAAAATCAATTCGGGTATTGCAAGTCCAATCAACAATTACGCCATCTTTGGCGCCTATCGTTTGTCTGCTGGTGTTATTGGCATGGACTAACAGTGCAATAGCTCAGGAGGGCGAATTACCTGCGCTTAATTCATCACTGTCCATCGCTCGCAACTGGAATGAAGTTACCTTGTTTGCCATCCGTCAAGACTTTGCACGTCCGACGGTACATGCACGCAATCTGTTTCACACCTCGGCGGCCATGTACGACAGCTGGGCACTTTACGAGCCGGGGCCATCCTTGTATTTTTTAGGTAGAGAACGTGCACCTGACAATTCTGCTTTACCGGCCTGTGCTTTTCCGGATCAAGTCAGGAGTGCATGGCAAGATATCGATGCAAACGAGGTGGCCGCCGCCCGACGAACAACGCTGAGTTTTGCCATGTATCGCTTACTAAATGAACGATTTGCCAATTCACCTGGCGCTACAGAGTCCTTGCAACGCATAGACGAGTTGTTTTCAGCATTGGGATTCGATTCTTCTATTGATTCATCCGACATAGGCAACGACACTAACCCGTCCACGCTTGGAAACTATCTGGCGAACTGCGTTATTGCTTATGGCCAGGCTGATGGGTCAAACGAAATCAACGACTACGCCAATAGATTCTACACACGCAGCAATCCGCCCTTGGATCCAGGACTTCCGGGCAATCCCAATTTGATCAATCCAAATCGTTGGCAGACTTTACAGCTGGATACCTTTATCGATCAATCCGGTAACCAGACTAGCGCACCAATTTTTCTCGGGGCTGAGTGGAGTGAGGTAGCACCCTTTGCACTTGGCCCGAGTGATATCGCAGTAGTAAACAGGGATAATATGCCGTTCCGTGCATATCTTGATCCGGGACCACCTGCCCTGCTAGGCGATAATCCGGCGACAAATAGTGCCTATCAGAACGGACATGCTCTGGTTGCCTTATGGTCTTCCCATCTGGACCCAAGCGATGGTGTGAGCTGGGACATCTCTCCAGCGACGCTCGGTAATGTTGCCACTCTTCCTGCACAAGGTGCATCGTTGCTTGAATTCTATGATGCACTGGAAGGTGGGACACAAGAGCTAGGTTATGCCGTTAATCCGGTAACACTGGAGACGTACGAAGAAGTACGCGTCCCCAGAGGCGACTTTACCCGCGTACTGGCTGAGTTCTGGGCAGATGGGCCAGACAGTGAAACACCACCCGGTCACTGGTTTCAGATATACAACTCTCTGGTGAGCGATCATCCTGATTTCATTCGCCGCATTGGTGGCGAGGGTGACTTGCTAGACCCTTTGGCATATGACATTCGCGCCTACTTCACATTGGGTGCAGCAATGCATGACAGCGCTATTGCAGCCTGGAGTATCAAAGGCGCTTATGACTATATTCGTCCCGTCTCCGCGCTACGCTACATGGCTTCACTTGGTCAGAGTAGTGATTCGACAGCCAGCAATTATCACGTACACGGCATACCGCTTCAAAAGGGCTTTATAGAATCCGTTGAAGCTCAAGACCCGCTGGCAGGTAATGGCGGTGTAAATGTAGGCAAGATCAAGGCGCGAACGTGGCGTGGACCAAATTTCATACGTAACCCTGCAACTGATATAGCAGGTGTTGGCTGGATACTGCTGGAGAACTGGTGGCCCTATCAACGCCCAAGCTTCGTCACCCCTCCATTTGCAGGGTATGTATCAGGCCACTCTACTTTTTCCCGCGCAGCGGCGGACGTACTGACCGCTTTGACAGGCAGCGAATACTTCCCCGGTGGATTAGCAGAATTTACAGCCCTGAAGGATGAGTTTCTGGTATTCGAACAAGGCCCTTCAGTGGATGTCACGCTGCAATGGGCGAGCTATCGTGATGCATCAGATCAAACCAGCCTGTCCCGAATATGGGGTGGCATTCATCCGCCGGTTGATGATATTCCGGGCAGGCGCATCGGCGGTGAGGTCGCAGAACGCGTGCTCGCAAGAACGCAACGGTATTTCGATGGCGTTATTGACAATAATTCGGGCCCCATGCAAAACCCGACCGCGAGCAACAGCGGCGGGTGTTCAATTGCCTCAGGTACACCAGCTCGTGGCGATACTATCTTGTGGCTATTGTTGATGGCCAGTGCAGTAGCTATGCCTTACCGTAGTACCCGAACCCATGAATAGTCCAGTCTACAAGCAAGGATTGGGAATGCTGTCTATTGCCGGCGCGCGCCTCATTAAATCTGACCAGTCACCACTTTCGCTAACGCCGCCCAGACTTGCAGAACATGATTCACTGATCCACGTGCTGCCTTGCTGACCGTCCGCATTAGTGGTAATCCAGCGCAGCTCGTCTTTATCGGTACGTGAATAGACATATCCACCTTGCGGGACATCAGCGATGGACTGACAAGGAGAATCTATGGTGTCGGTGGCAGGTGCAACAGATAGCAATTGCCACCAGTCACCTTTTGAAGTTGCACCACCCAGTGAGGCAGCGCAGGCCTCACTGATCCAGGTACTGCCCATGAGGCCTTCACTATTTCTGTCAACCCAGCGTAATTCGCTTGAGTCGTCGCGTTCAAAAACATAACCAATGACTGTGTCCACGTTGGGCGCCGAATCCGGCTCGTTTTGAACAGCGACTGAGCGTGGTGGGGGTGGCGACGACACGACTGCTGGCGTCGTTGCTGAAGTTTGCGTTGGCGTTGGCGTTGGCGTTGGCGTTGGCGTTGG
>Ga0209186_1003227_pt1 | contig 11265 bp, 10 predicted proteins | sample SidtaG_FD_187426 | JGI IMG/M metagenome (GOLD analysis project Ga0209186, IMG submission 187426) | Marine algal microbial communities from Sidmouth, United Kingdom - Sidmouth_Male2 metaG (SPAdes) (version 2) | ecosystem: Host-associated > Algae > Red algae > Unclassified | place: Sidmouth...
GTAGCCCCCGTCATGTAAGCCCCACTGTAAAGCCCACTGCATGCCCATGTGATTATAATCATCAGCCCCGTGATGTAAAATGATTATAATCATTAAAATCACCATGATTATAATCAAATAAAAATCACCTGCCACCTCTGTATCCACCCCTGGATAAGAAAGGAACCTACAGGAATGGAGAATGACTGTATTGCAATAGCGAAGAAGTAAATGCAATGGCCGAGGCATTCCCTTCTGGGGCCTGGGACTCGTGCTGGACGCACGGCCGCAGCAACGCGCAGCGAGCGCTCTCAGAGCTTCTCAGCTGTTTTGAGATGCAAACGTTTGCATGTTGTTTTAGATCCTGGGATCCTACATGGCCGCCACGCGGCGCCGTTGCCCGCGTCGCCGCCGCTGCGGCTGCGGCTGCCCGTGGCTAAGGCGCCGCCGACGGCGGCGCAGGCGGTGGCAGAACGACTGGGACGGGTGGGCGGCGGCGGCAACGGCCAACCACCACGCCACCGCGGGCGCCGCCGCCGCGGGTGCTGACGGCCCCACCGCCGCCTCCCCCCCGCCATCAAGGCGCTCGTCGCCTAGGTGCTCGCCGTCGAGGGGGAGGACGCGGTGCTCGCCGCCCACGTGGCGCATTTGGGCCACCGCTACGGCGCGGGGGCGGCACAGCTGGGGGGGGCCCTCGACGTGCGCGTGCTGCTACGCGGGCGCCGCGCCTAAGCGGCGGCGCGGTCGGCGGCGGCTCGGGGGGGGGGGGGGGGGGGGGGGGGGGGCGGCCGCCACTGCGGCCGCGGCGCCAGCGGCGTTGCGTGATCGACAATATCATTTGACTCGTATGGTTGGTCGCGTGTCAGTCATTAATTGGCCCTAAATTGGATCAGCACATCTACATCCGCCAAGTAGTACTGAAACATGTGCCCAAATTCAGTGGTAAATCATTTGCGCAGATTATGCCAGAAACCGGCACGGCCGGATGCATATCCGCTTCTGCAGTGCTCCCGTGGTGCTACCGTCTGCGAAACATTTAGCCTGCCTGCGCGACTCTCTGGCGACACTCTGTTGTATTGTGTCGCCATTGTGTCGCCCATGAGGAACCAGAAAGTCACCTTGGGCACGACCGCCGACGAACGCCTCAGCCCTGTTATTGCCGTGAACTCCGTAACGGAGGATACCAAACCAACCGCTGAAAGCGATAGCACCGAGTCGACCGACTCGAAAATCGAATGAGCCGGGTGCCCCTTAACGGGTTGCCCGGCGCAATATCACCAACTGGTGAAAGACGTAAAGTCACAAGGATTCTAAGCCCAGCACATCGGCACTATGAGATCGCGGCCACCATTGGCCCTTTCCAACGGGAAATGCAGAGCTGTCGCCCTGTCTTGGACATTGGGGCCGGCATTAACTTGGTTAGACCTAATGTCTTACCTGCCAACTGGCAGAGTTATGCTGAAAATCTCGAGCGCACCCCCCCCATGAAAGATGCCAACAACAACCGCCTCATAGCAAACTAAGCCAAACATCTGTACATAGATGTTGGATGCGCCAAGTTCTTCGACCGATTCTTTGTCGCCGAACACCTATCGGTGCCATGTATCCTCGGTACCGAGTTCATGGATAACCATATCGAAGCCATCTTCACCCGCCTAAAGAATTTTGTGTGGCAGAACTACGTCGGTGATGTCACCGAGAACCTAAAGCGAACGCCTATCCTCGCCACACTACTTTCCAAGATGTGAGAACGGTCGTGGGAAGACCAACCTGCTAAGGTAAGGGCATGTCGCCAAGTTCGCGTCAAAGGACGGATGGAAGAACGGGTTATGGCAACCTGTGCCACCCCCGGCCTCGTCATCATCTCGCCCAACATCCGCCTATGCCGGCACAAGTCAGTGGCAGTCGCCCGTGGCGTTGCGCTGGTCAAGCCCGATGAATCTTTTTTGGTAAAGGTCTGCAAAATCGGGCCGGACCAAGCCTTAGTTCGTAAGAACAGCATACTCGGGTTCGCCGAACCGTTCCAAGGGAGCATGTTGGCCGCCATAACAGAGGAGAAGGCAACCCAAGACACACAAGCCGGTGAGGACACATCGTTGTCCGACGACCCTGTCGAGGATGTGGACCTTAGTGAGCTTTGCCTCGTCTACCTAGATGATGTTATCATCTTCTCTGCGTCTGCAGAGCAACACGTCAAGGAAGTTGATGTGGTCTGGACGCGGTTGCGTGAATCGGGTGTCACTCTCAATCTTGAGAGATGCACCTGGTTCTCCGACGAAGTCGAGTATCTTGGACATAATGTCCGACCGGGTCAACTCCACTTTCATAATGAGAACGTTGACGCGTTGAAACACGCTTCGTTCCCCACCACCAAGACTCAGCTTAAAAGCTTCTTGGGGATGTGTAATGTCTATAGACGTTTCGTCAAAGACTTTGCTAAAGGAGCAAAGCCGCTCAACGCAATTTCCTGCGCGGAGGTCCCCCCGGACGTATCAAAACCTACCGACGCAGCCCTCGCGGCCTTTGAAGATCTACGACAAGCGCTCCTCGCACCGCCAATTTTGGCCCTGCCAAAGGCCAAAGGCCAAGTGATTGTCGATGTCGACGCCTGCGCCGACCAACTCGGATGCACCTTGCTGCAAGAGCAACCCGACGGTACTACATTACCGGTTGGCTATTGGATCCGTGGCCTCAGCCCTGCTGAGAAGAGCTATTCCACAACGGAGCGCGAATGCCTCGGCGTTGTGCGGAGCGTACTCAAGCTCAGACACTTCCTCGACGGCCATCGCTTCCTAATATGGACCGACCACCAAGCTCTAAGCTGGATTTAAAGCACCACTGACTTAAGTGGTCGGTTGATGCGATGGCGCCTACGGCTGTCCGAATATACATTTGACATGCAGTACAAACCCTGTGCATCGCATCACGCCCCAGACTTCTTGTCCCGAACGGACAGCGACGCCGCCTTTTAAGGTATCAACGATGATATCCCATGCCTTGCATTGGCCGAGACGGCCATGGGCTTGCTGACGGGAAGGTACACGGGTACTGACATGCCGGTCCCCGTCGAAAACGACGATATCGTGGAAGCCCAACAAACAGACGCGTTTTGCGTCGAGTTGGCCAAACGTGTGGCTCGCAAAACGGCGAAAGCCTTCTTTCAAAATGGAAGCCACGGCCTCTGCCGGCGGGCGCCGTACGGCGACCAGTTCGTCATCCCGGAAAGCCTACGCAAGCGTATCCTTACGCTGGAACGTCACGCAACGGTGTCAGCCCACCCGGGTATGAACCGGATGTACTATGCCATGCGGCGTCAGTACTACTGGCCATCCATGGTCACGGATATATACAACACTATTACAAAGTGTACCACCTGCGCCCAAACTCGGCTGTCACTACGACGACACACGTCCCCATTGACGCGTTTTCCAGCTACGGAACCATTGACAGACCTATCGGTCGATATCTTCGGGCCAATCCCCGCTACCAAAGCTGGTAACCGCTTCATTCTGGTCATTACAGACCGCTTCTCAAAGTTGACCAAATGCGTCACCCTGCGGCGCATAATAGCAATCTCCGTGGCATCAGCCATTATCGAGGCCTGGGTAGCCTGTTGTGGCCCACCGGACCGAATCCTATCGGACCAAGGACCCCAGTTCATGTCGAACTTCTTCATTGCCGTAATGAAAGTTCTGGGCACCGAAACAGTGCGCACCATGGCATACCACCCACAGACCAATGGTAAAGTCGAGAGGTACAATCGTACCATGGCTACGCAGCTCCGACAATACGTCACAGACGACCCGCGCCGTTGAGAAGAATTACTCCCCGTATTGACCATGGCCTAAAACAATCAGCCACACCGGTCGACAGGCATTGCGCCATTTGAACTCGTTATTCCGAGACGAATCCCGAGTTTGTCGGTACGCAACCTCCCACCCGGGACCCGATTGAAAAACAAGGGTACCCTCAATGATGGGTCACCCCTAGCGCGTAAGCGTGAGTTCATGGCCAAGCTAAGAAAGAAAATTCCGGCCTGTAGTGGATCCTGCCCTCATAGCCGACGGGGTATAACCGCGTCGAAAAACCCAGCACAGGATGCGGAACGCCACGCCAGAGTCACAACGCGAACGCCGGGATCACTGGGCGCGAAGCGCACCAAAACGACGGAAGTAACGCAAACGCAACGATAATTTATTCGAACACGCACGATGACCCCAAAGCATACACTCATATACCCTCAGAAACAAGACGCAGGACGTGCACAATCCCGACCCCCTGGCGCTACCATGGGGGGACCGGTACCCAACGGGCCACGGTCTCGGGCCCGGGCCCCTAGTGGCCCCTGCCCAGTATCCCTGACAGCCCTTCCAGTGGAAGGGGACCCCCGCCCGTCTCGGGCGGAAGCAGGAAAGTCACTAAGACTTCCTAGATTTCAGGATTTACCAAAAACCAATACCTCGGGACTTATCCCAAGATTTTTTCAATTTTCCCGGATAGAATTCCAGTGGAATTTTCTCCCTGGTCGAGATCATATCTCGGTCCGGCTTACGCTCGGATTGCGGAAGGTTCCACAAGCTTCCCGGTCCCCCCAGAGGGCCCGGATTCAGGAAGACGTGTGTCTCCCTTGTGTGTGTCAGACCCCTCCAGGGGGGCCCGATCGGGTGTTCCCCGCCTCGCGCCCCTCTAGAGGGGTCGTTTCATGTGTGGCCCTGGGGCTCCCTGGACACCCGCCCAAGGGGGCTGTCCCACGCTACCCCCCTAGGGGGGTGTTACGTGACTGGTCACGACCCGTCCCCGGCTCATGCCGGGGGGCCGTGTCACCCCTGACAGGGGGTTTCCCCCACACGGCCGTCGTAGAGGCCTTGCAAAAGACCCAACAACGCTATAAGCGTAACTTCGACTCGAACGTGGATACACGTAACAAGCGTGTCCGCGTCGGTGCCTACGCCTATACAACTAACCACCAAGAAAATAACGAGCTGCAACGCAGGACCGTCGGCCCGACAGTCGTACTCGACGCAGATGACGCTACCTACGTCATAGACGTGTACGGCGAAGAGCGAAGAGTCAATAGTGACCATGTTACTCCGGCCCCACGGCCTTCGACACCAGACGAGATGCCACATCCACTACTGGATGGACTCGATAGGCCTGAGAGCACACCACCAGTACCCGACGAATACGTCATTGACCGCCTATTAAGCTTTCGTCGGAACAATGTCATCTACAGTGCAAAAGTACGATGGTTTGACTATGGTCCCAAGGACGACTCCTGGGAACCCTTGAAAAACCTTCCTCGGAACCTGGTGATCTGATTCCTCCGATGGAGAAAGAAGAAAATTGCGGGATACTCTTGGAGTATTCCCACCCGTCCGTCTCGGGGTACCCGCCGATCACCCAGGCTTAATCAAGCCGAAACGGCGTTGGCAGTAACCCCCCAACTCCTAGATCCGAAGTGGTCCCCGACCATTCTTGGAGTGTTTTCGAATTCCCATGGCGAAATTCGACTCACACTGAACTGGATTAAGATTAACCAATCTAATTCAGTTCAGGAGACTTCACCGATTTGTTGAGTTCGACTGAGATTTCCCGAACGGACGCGTAGTATCCCCCACGACCCCTGGTTGGCTCTTTGGCGTTTCGCCGAGCTTTCTGAGTGGCACGGGCCGTATACCTAAGTATGGCCCTGCCCCCCGTCCTTACAGGACGGTGAAGCGCCCCCCGCGCCTGTTACCCAAGGGGTGGGATCCAAGCCAAAAGGGCTACTATTACCCTCGGTCCATGACCTAACGACCACGGTCGAGGACCTGATGTACCAAAGTACAGAGGCGACGCTTATAGCCCCCAGATGGGAAAGTGCCCCCTGGTACAGCGACGCCAAAGCGGCCTGTGCATCGCATGATGTACTGCCTCACGCGTCAAACGACCGTAATGGTACGACCACATGGGCACTTGTTGCCTTTCACTTTGACAGGAAAACCAACAGCGCTACACAAGCCAAACCCTCTCTGTCCAAATGACAGCAACCCATGAGCGAGCAAGGTGTATAAAACACCGCCACAGCATCACCTGCCTACAGGCATCGGCAGTAAACAAGTCTAACAAAACGAAGACACAAGTCGGGCCCGCACCGGTTCTAGACCACCCCGCCTCAGTTGCGGGCAGGCCCCCGGCTACCACCGTCCACCGATGAACTGCGACGGCGCATATTGCGCGGAGGCTCCTCCTCGTCCTCCTCGTCACGGCTGAGACGCCGGCCGAGGATGTCGCCGGCGTCAAAGCGCACAGGCGAGGGAGGCACCGCCGCCACTTGGCGAAGACGTTCGACCTCCTGGGAGAACAGGTCGAAGGCCACTGCCGAGTCCGCCGCCACGCTCATGGCCCGAGCCAAGACCGGCATGGCGTCCTCCAAGACATACCCATGGGCATCTGGAACCGCCCGGCGCAATGCCTCCGTCCGCCGATTCCACGCCAAGGCCAGGGCGGCCGCCCCGGCGCCACGAGGCACTCGCTGCCCGTCAATACGGCGACTCGGGCCGTCGCCAAACAGCGCCACTGCCGCCTGAAACGCCTCAGGCGAAGTCCAAACTTCCTCAAGCGTTTAACGCTCATGTTCCCCGGACGAAGCGGCAACGCGGGTCTCGCGCACAGGCGACAGCGAACCCCGACGACTGGGAGAAGCGGCCCGACGCGAAGGCCCACCGGCCGACCGCGTCCCTTGACGGACGACACCGCCATTGCCTTGAGCCGCCGCCACTGTCGTCTCGCAATCGTCTTCAGAGCCTCCGCCGCAGGCCGAAAGCGACGCAAAGCCCCGACAAGGGTAGTTCAACATGAACCCGTACTCGGCCAACGAGTCCAAATGGACGTGCACCTGACGCGACGCACGCATGTGCGTGTCCCGTCGGATGACGTCCTTGACCACGATGGTCCACGGGAAGACCTCCGTGGCCTTGTGCATCTTATGGAACGTGTCCAACATAGCCCGGCCGCCCGGCCCACTGGCCATCAGGTGCAGGTCCAACTTGGACATGCGCCGAAGGGTTGTGGCATCAAGCCAGGCGAAGACCTTGTCCGTCAGCAGGGTGTGCACCCACCCGGCCGCCAAGAAGTAGTAATACTCCGCGTTGACTACGTGCCAAGCGGCACTGAGCTCGTTTACAAGCTTATGAGCTAGATATGACAATGCGTATGGCATTTCCATCCACACCCCGCGGTTTAACCACCAGCGAGGGTAGTGTGGGAACCACCGCGACAAGTCGAAATGACGGGGCGCCCGGATTACACCGGAACACCAAGCGGTGGGAAGAAGCCCGCGGCTCGAGATGCGAGCCGCGTCTTGAGCACGCCGATGAGCGGGGGCATAACTCGGCGCCCGAAACGGGGAGTTCAACGCTACGGTGCACGCGTCGAACTTCTCCTCCACGGCGTGTTCCGCCTCTTGAGATACCTCGAGGAGCTCATCGAGGTACTCCTCCATGCCCGCCTCCTGGGAAAAGGGCACCGACAACTCCTTGGCCGTACAGCGCCACAGGAAGACGGCCTCTGGCCAAACGCGACGCAGACGCCCGAAGTTGTTTGCAGCAACCTCGAAGGTCCCCATCTGGTGGACCGGGAACAGGAGCGCCCAAGCGTAACGACGCGTGTGGAAGTCGTGGAACGACCATCCGTAACGGACCAACTCGTTGGCATACGCCAGGACCTTGTACGCTTGCCGCGCCACGCCTTGATTGCCATAATTGGCGTTCCCGTGCACCTCCGCCACGACGGCGTCGACGTGGACATCGGGCACCTCATTGAGAACGTTAATGAAGCCCAGCTGGGTGCCCCAATGGCCTTGTTCAATGCGAACCAATGCCACGCGGCGGTGTTTGGTCGCCGCGTCCATCAAGGCGTCTTCACTCATGACGGGGACGCCATCTCGGGTCCCAAGGGACGGCGGGCTGAAGTACGTGCACCTAAAGGGCAACGGCCCCGCCCCCTCGATGAGCGGTAGCTCGGCCGCTTGGTCTTCCGCCCCGTCGGGATACTCCGCGGGGAGGCCGCCGCCGCGCATGTCGCGGCCATTGTCGGCCAAAGACCCGTCTTGCCGAGACGCAAAGTCAACACTCGCCGCCAACCCGGCTCGCCCCGCTGGGCCCCCCGCACCGTTGTCACCGCTACCCGCCGCGCCGGCCGCGTCGGCCATCTGGGCGTCGCTACCGCCGCCCGTCATCTTGGCCTTGTACTTGTCGTCGGCACCCCGCGTCGAGCGGCAGACCCGAGCCAACGCCACGCCCCCCAACCACAGGCCCACCACGCTCCCTCCTCCCGACCTAGGGTCAATCGGCTAGATACAAGCCGCGCTCCCGACTCCCCAGTGGCTATGTGCCCGACCCTGTTCCCCCGCCCACCGTGTGCGCTAGCGCAACGACACCCAACCGCCGAGGGCAAGGCCGTGACAGCCTCGCCTCATGACGGACTGGGCACGTCAGACGGAGGACCCACAGGTCAACAAGTGCGCAAGCGCAGGCCACCACAACCGGCCCAACTGGGCTACTCAACCCGGACGCCGCATGGCATGGAGAACCGGACGGGCCCTCGCCGTGCCCAACCCACCGGTATATATACCGTGTGGCGAGCCCAGAGGCCCGCCGTCCCGCCCCCGCCTGTGCCCCCTGAGGCACGCAGGCACAAGGCCCCCACCCCTGTAGGGGCCGATCCGATGCCTGCACGGCCGCTGCCGCCCCCTGGGTGCCCGGAGGCTGCCCGCTCCCGCCCCCTGGCCCTCCGGCCCGCATTGGCCATTCTGGGCCGCTTGCGACCGTTCGCGCCGCCGGCTCCATCGCCCCGCCTCGCGCGAGAATGTCAGGGGTCTCCCCCATCACCTTTGTAGGCGCTGGCCAGGGCGTAACGCCCTCACGTCCGTTCGCGCGTCGCTACGCGACACAATGATTGGTTGCCACTCGTGGCGTTCATGGTGGCGGATCAGTCGATCTGCGCCCACTCGCCGGGACGGCTCGAATCGCCTTACAAGGGTATGTAGCATATCTCCTAAATATTGGGATATTGGGACCGATAGCCCCCCTGACTGGTCAGTACTCAAGTGGAGGATTGAACTGACTTGTGGCTTGCCCTCTGGGAGGTTACTTCCGTCTGGTAAATCTGTCCCTTCTTTTATCGTCTCTATTTTGGTGGTTATTCGATCTTTATGATCGCTCGGTCGATCGACCCCGCCCCTTTACCGTCTGATAATAAAAGCACTATGGGACCGGGGCTCGCCGTTGTCGGCACCCCCGGCTCCCCATCGGATGTTGCACGAACAAAGGTTCTTCTTCCTCGCCTCTTGGGCGATAGCGTTCGCTTTATCGTGCGTCTACGGTCGGTCGCTACTTACTGGTTAGTTAACCAACGTCATTAATACCACACCAGTGCTACGGTCCCACCCTTCACGGCGCACGCCTCGCAAAGTCCTGCTTTCAAGCGTTCGACTGGAGATAAGCGACCTCAGAGACATCTGAGACCGCCGCTCTCAAAGTACCATTGACATTACTCTGCGCCACCCCGCCGTAGGGCCCCGTAGACCGTGCACCCCGCCTCACGACCCTTTCCATTCAGCTTCTTGCGCTATGAACACTGTCGCGAACCGTACGCGCGAGCGAGACCTCCCCATGGCGTCCAACTTGGTATGAGGCACTCGACCACCCGTACCAACGTTCCCAGAGCAAAGAAAGGGTTGCGAAACTTTCAGGCGCTGCAGAGCGAGCGAAAAGGATGTGTTTTTCGGTCTGAACAAGTACTCCCGAAACGTGCACTAGCTCTCAAAGAAATCAAAAACGGTCTTCACCATGTTGGTAGGTACCCTGACCTAAAGGCTAGGGAATAGGGGTCACCGACTAAATAGACATCTGGCACCATCCAAGTCCAATCAGAGGCCAGAAAAAGCGAGCCACCATATTGATTGAACGTCCAATTTGTTGAAGTAATTATTGCATGCCAGGACACGGCCGCCGACTGACTATTCTTTCCCTCGCGCCTGTTCCTTCCTGGTCTTGGCCTCAGACGCGGGTTCCGTCGGCAAGGGAACAGGTCGCGAAAAAGGAGTCGGGTTGCGAGGCGCTGGGGGCCCCTCGGTGCGTCGAACACATTTTCTTGGCTGCCAGCGAGTGAGACAGAGCGCGATCAGACCCCTCGGACACCCTGAGAAAAGAAGCAAGTCGAGCACCGACCTGCAAATTCGGGGCACCGCATAGGATGGACGCCCCGGGTACCTCCATTTTTGGCGGGGTGAGAGCGAGGCAGTCTCTGACCAGCCGCCATATCGCAGGATAACCCGCGATATCGAGGAAGAAACCCATGATATCGCGGCTGCTTTTTTCTTGTAGGGGGGGCGCCGTCGGGCCGCCGCGGCTGGCGTCACCCCCCTCCCTCGACAGCGACGCGCTCGGCCGGGGATGGAGCACGTCTGACCCTGCCCCCAGCCGCCTGTGGTCGTCGCCTCCGCGGCCGCGTGTTCCCCGTCGACGGTGCACGTGTGGGCGCGTGGGGACGGCCGTTGGCCGCCGCCTCGGTGGCTGCCCGCACCGTCGCCTCGGCACCCCCCCACTCCGCGTGGCAGCGGCGGCGGGCACGCGGCGGCCGCCCCGCTGGCCGATGAGGCGAGGCCCCCGGTCGGACGCGCCCAGAGCGGCCCCCCGCACCGAGGCGCCGTGCCTGTGCGCGCGGACGCGGCGGCAGCCGCGCGCCGCCGCCGCCGCGCACGCGCGGCCGCGCCGTCGACAGCGGCTCGGTGGGGGCCCGGGGGTGCGGCGGGCGCCGGCGACGAGCGCCACGTCGACGCGGGGGGTGCGGTGTTTGCCTCTGGCGTCACGCGCGTGGGAACGCGGGGAGTCGGATCCTCGGAAGATGCGCGGGACGCACTGGTCTACTTTTCGTCGTGTGAAAATGGTCTGGTCGCTTCGCGAGCCCAGGGTGCTTTCCAGATCGCCCTTTCGGGTAATTGAAAGCACGTGGTAACAGAGGGGGGCTACCTCCCCCACTGTGCTCTCTCCACCCACGCACGCTCTCGGCCACGGGCGCCGCGCCACGGGCCGCCGCCACTCTGCCGCCACCCGGCTGGGGAGACCCCGGCGTCGCGCTGTCAACAGGTCCGCCGCCCGCCGCCATGCCGCCGCCACCCCCACTGCGGGTGCAACCCGCACCGCCAAGGCGCGCGCCCCCGCCGCAGCGGTGCGGGGCGTCGGCCCCCCCCGTGCTTCCGTCCACGCCGCGGCCTCGCCCTGCCCGCCACGGCGCGGCGCGCGC
>Ga0209186_1003228_pt1 | contig 11262 bp, 16 predicted proteins | sample SidtaG_FD_187426 | JGI IMG/M metagenome (GOLD analysis project Ga0209186, IMG submission 187426) | Marine algal microbial communities from Sidmouth, United Kingdom - Sidmouth_Male2 metaG (SPAdes) (version 2) | ecosystem: Host-associated > Algae > Red algae > Unclassified | place: Sidmouth...
CACCGGGCTTGTTCTTGCCCCTGGCCTCGTCAGCCTTCCGCTTTCAGCAGTGACGCTTCATGTGCCCCTTCTTGTCGCAATAGTAGCACACGACCGACTTTTTGTCAAACGGCTTCTTTGGCGCCGCCACCGTGAAGGCTTGCGACTTGACACCACCAGCTGGCTTCGATGAGCCCCCAGCAATGTTCCGCTGCTCGACTCGAAGCAGCTTCGCTGTCACGTCAGACATGACCAGCTTGACGTCCTTGTTCTCCAAGACCGTCCTGAGCATCCCGCACTCGGACGGGAGCCCCGACAAGACACGCAGCGCGAGCGTGTTGTCGTCCACCGGGTTCCCGAGCATGGCTAGCTCGTCCCGGATCATCTTGGCGCGCGACGCGAACTTGATGATGTTCTCGTCGTCGCCCTTCCTCAAGCTGCTCAGCTCTTCCATGAGCCGACGCAGCTGAGCGATGTCGCGCGCCTCAAACATGACCTTGAGTGCGTCCCACGCCTCCTTGGCCGTGTCAGCTGCCGTCACCGTGTTAAGATGCACGGGCTTAACCGACATCTGGATGGTCGCAAGCGCCGCCTCATTCATGGCGTCCCACTCTTCGACGACGGGGTCGGCCTTCGTGTCGTCCGACCCAGAAGCAGGACGGTCCGTCACGACCGCCTTTCACAGCTTCTCCTTCTTAAACTGCGCACGTTGGTACGCCGCCCACACTTTGTAGTCGTCGTCCAGCTGTGCGAACCGCGGGCCGCCAACGCGGCCGTGGTCCGACATGTTGACGACCGTGGCACCGACTGGTACCACCCTGTCGATGCGTGCGACTGTACCCGCCCAACCAACGCCGGAACGCACCGCAACCCGCACAACGTCGTTCTCTTTGCGACCGTAGAAGAGAAAGATGATGACCACCAGCGTCAACTGGGCCCATGACCTGTGAAGAGGTCGAAAACCAACTACGCCACATGACCGGTGTGACTGGTCCTAAGGAGTTGCTGAATCCAATTCAACAGGCTGGAAATGCTGATACGTACGGCGACGCAGTGCTCACGTTCTTGCGGGCACCACGCTTCATGTCGCATGATAGCGCCGGCGGCGAAGCCGCCCATCGTGTCGAGGCAGTGGCCTGTGACGCTATCACCCCAGCTGTCCCCCATGCCGTCGCCGTCGCCTCCCCGCAAAAAACTGTACGTGCAACCGCCGCGGCGGCACCGCTCCTAGGCGTTTGCGGCGACGGCGCCCACCACCTCTTGGGCTGCGGCCAACCGCCGGGGGCCGCGGCGGCGGCAGGAGCTGCCACCTACGGCGGCGCGGCGGCGACGGTTCATTGTGTCGGCAGCAGGCGCCGCCCACTCTCACGGGCATCGCCACAAGTTCCAGCACACGCACGGGCGGCATGGAATTCCCACCACACACCCGCCCCCCCTCCGTCCCCTCACCGACCGTCGGGCGTTGCCAACAGCCCACTCGCTTGCAGAAGCGCTTGCGGCGGGTAACAGCCGCGGACCGGCCGCCACCGTCGCCCTTGAAGGAGGCCGACGACATTGGAAGCCGCGGAGGAGTCACCAGCTCCGCACGCGTTCGGTGTGCGCCGCTACCCCTGCTATTAATGCCACGACTGTGGAGGCGCAACCGGCGGCAACTTTCCCCACTTACTCGATGTCGACATCCCCGCGAACGCCGCCCCCGCTGCAGTCCCTACGGCCGGCGATGCAGTCAGTGGCGCCTATGGCGCCGCCCCCCGCTCGTTAGTTCGCAGTGACCTGTGTTTGTCGCGGGGGAAGGTTCCGTCCGCCTGCTTGGGAGTTGCGGTTCAGACACGGAAGCCCGCCGCCCACCAGCCAGCCGCGCCCGAGGATGCAAAATCTATGACTTTGGAGTCCCGTGTGCGGCGGGGAAGGGGGATTTGTGCCTCTTCCGTCCCGCCGCTGCGCGGCGCTCCCACTGCGTATATACTGATACTTCAGCAGAGCCCCACACAGAGGAAATGAAGAGCCACAGGAAGCCTCAAAGACCATCTCTACCGAGCGTGGCATCTCTGCCGACGTGGTCGCCGCCGCACATCGTGGCGGTGGGAACGAATTCGGATCGCATGGAGATGGCTGCCCCGTCACTGCCTCCACCGCGACAGCGGCAGTTGATAGCACGCCTTTTCACTCTTCTCTCCGCTCCGGAAAGCAGCACTGCCGACGGTGCCAGCGGGGGGGCCAGTACCTCCATTTGTGTCTCACGGCGCCACGAGTGGCATCGTTACACGAACGCTTTTTCCTCACTTGTCGCAGCGGCGTGCATTGACAACAGTGAAGCAACGCGAGAACATGCGGCAGGGACAACTCTGAATGCGAAGGAGAGATGCGCGATGTCACTTTACCTAGGCTTGTAGGTCCCGCCAAGTACCGCGCTGCTGCTACTTTCCGACGCCAAGATCGAGACTCCTTGCTTTCCCACATGGTCCAGGGCCCCCTCCGTCTGGTTAAATGTTCACGTGCCGCATGAGTACCACAGGACGTCTACACAGTTCCTTTTTTGAAAAAAGAAGAAATGAGAGAGCTGAAATAGCTTGACATCTTCCTCAATAGTCTACGGGCCACAAACGTCCGCGCTCGTAGAGCTAGGTCATGCACAGCAACGGCGTATGTCTATGTCATCCTGCAACCATTCAGAGACAAGAAAGCTGCAGAAGGCAGATGCGTTTGTATAAGCCAACGTTGTGGCTTCGGGCACTTCAAATGAACACTGACAGGACCCCTTGGTTGGGCAAACAACTATCAGCAGAACATGACCTGCAGATTGTGTTGTCAATGAGACTGATATTTTATGTGCTAGAGTACTCGTCGGACAGTGAGATAAACAGTGGTTGGACAAACCTATCAGAGGACGATGGGTGCGGTGTGTGTTGTGGGTAACGTTGCCGGTGTGCGCCCTTGTCGTGGCCTCCTCGTTCCGGCGTGTCACATCGCAGCGCCATCGTCTCGAGTTTTGGTCATCGGCGCTGCGAACCACTGTTCCAGTGCAACTTGAGCCGCCCACTATGCGCACTCGGACTGTTTTCGAGCCGCGCCTTGATGTCATGGACCGGAGTGCCTCGGAAGTGCGTCGGACGGACCGCGTCGCGCCTCCTGTTGAGGTTAGAGACTCGTTAAGTGACGACGGAGACTTCGCCTTCGTGTACTTCCGAGGACCCTTCTCAGGCAGCATTCAGGTCACTCGAACGGACGTCCGGAGTTTGAAGGCTGGTCAGGAGGCCCGAGACGCACTCTTCGACGCTCTTGCGCGCTACATCTGGCTGGAAGAGCTATCGGTAAGCGATGCGCGGGGCTGTCTCTTGTTCTGTAGCGTCTTTTACAAGATTCTACGGGAGCGCTGGCCCGCTGAGGTGCGCTCGATGACGCAGCGTGTCAACGTTTTTGATTTCTCTACTTGGGTGTTCTTCTTTTTTGAGGGCAATCACTGGTGGAGTGCTGTCGTACACAACATTCCTCGCCTGGAGAGAGCCCTGAGGATGTCTGGACGGGTGATTCGGTGCTGAAGGGGGGCTCTGATAAAGACGGTGAGGCAACTGGACTTCACCTCCCGGCACAAGCTCGCGGATCCTCGCCACAAGCGCAAGGGCACGGTGCGGCAGCCGGTACTTCCAGCAAGATGACAGCGGCCACACGCTCGAAGACGGCAAAGAAACGGCGTCGAAGCCGGGAGGACGCCGCGGCAGCTGCGGGGCTGGCCGCATTCAAGATGTGGGGCCTCGATGACGGGCCCGTCGTGGCTCGAGACTTGGTGGTAATCTTTTCTGCGTGCGACGCTCTTCTTACGTCCTTTATCACGCACTGTGCCTCTGGAGTTGCCCAGTGGTGCCCTCCAGTGAACCATGAAGGCCTCGAACAGTGGTTCGTCGATGTGCTCAGAACCGGACCGGGGCACGGGGGGAAGGGAAAGGGGCGAGCGGGAAGTGGTGATGGCATCTCACGTGTTATGCTCTCCCGCGTGCATGGAGTGTTTAGTGCTGCGTATGCATTCCACGGGACTCCACTTCCCGGTACCTAGATGCGTTCTATTATGTTATCTCCACTTTTTTTCTGAGTGGCTACCATGTTTCCGTAACGCTCGTACGTTCGTAGAAAACCGCAAAGGAAAACGCATCAACATAAAGCTACAACCGGCCGACTTTTTGCGGTCCTCCTTCTCACTCATCGAAGAAGGCGCGGAGACCGGCTCAGAGTTTGGCAGGCGAACTTGGAGAAATCGTTGTGGAGGAACAAGAAAGGGACAAAGCAAGAAACAGTGAGAAATACACCGTCAAGAGCGCCAAGTCAGCCGCATGCCGACAAGTATAGCAGACCTTCAGGGCAGCGGGCGCCGCTCACGGAGGTGGCGGGGATGCTGCGCACTCTGCATGCATGCTGTGGCGGCCGCCAAGCCGTGTACCGGGACCATCCACTGGCAGAAACCCAAAGCGGCACGCCGGCCCACCCGCCCGCGCCGCCGCGGACACAATTGCAGACCGAGACACCCCGCAGCGTGGCGCGAGCGGAAAAGACGGTGTCGGTCGCCGCAGAGTGGCTGAGTGTGGCGCGCGTCACCGCACTCCACAAGCAGCGGTGCCGCTGTTCAGCCGAGATATTGTGAGCGGCGCACCAGGACAGCAGCAGCGTCATCAACAGAAGAGATCACGCTGCGCTCTATGATGACCATCAATGCGGCGAAAAATGGTGGCCCTCCACGCATAGCGGGAACACGGAGATGTGAGGTGGCATGGGGCGTGAAACCATGCTCTACGTAAGCGGCCGGCGGGAAGGTGGGGGGCAGAGTGAATGGGGGGAGGGGGGGGTCCAACTCCGTGTCGTGGGCGGGAGACGAGGGGAGAGTGGGGCGTGTGCCTCGCCACCGCCGGCACGAGAATTGTCGCTGACAGCCACGGCATGTGCCGCCGCCATTGGCGTGCTGCCGCAGTACTTGCGTGCATGCGAATGATGAACCAACCGGCCGTGGCAGCTGACGTCCCTGCAAGCAGTGCTAAAGGTCACAGAGTCTGTTCTGAACCGCTCACGACACTGGGAGTGCCCGGAGTCCTCAGCTGGTCCCTCGTCAGGACCACCAGCGTGGGTGCTGGATTGTTCCTTCAGGATACACGATTGCATGTCAAATGTGATCTCTTGTTTTTCTCTGCAAGGATCAAATGGAACACTGAAATCGACGAACAAGATACCAGAAACCGACGCAGCAGCGTATCACACAGTTTCGAAACAGAAGCTCAAACCGATGTGGCATTTGGCACAGAATGTCCCAGTGGCTCTTGAAGTGAACGGCATCCACCCTTACCCACTTTTGACGGCTCTGCGTTGCTTCTACCTTCCGGCGGAAAGCGTCTCACGGCACGGCCAACGCCCCCGGGTCCCGGCGCTCAGTCGATCTAAGCAGAATATTTCCTGTACTTTTCTGGATATGTAAGCTGCCATGATGAGCGCCTGCCGGCGGGCAGACGTACACCTCCCAAAAAGACCAGCGCCTGTACAAACGGTCCCACACGTTGCCTGAGCAGCCTCCATGCCGACTTTTTCGGGCACAACAGGCTACCATAGACAGCGCCTGCCGGCGGGAAAAGCCCCAAAACAAAACCAGCGGCCGGGGGCTCGAGCGCCGCTGTGGCCTGAGTAGCCTCCATGCCGATGTTTTCGGGCACAACAGGCTACCACAAACAGCGCCTGCCGGCGGGAAAAGCCCCCAAACAAATCCAGCGGCCGGAGGGACGAGCGCCGCCGTAGCCTGAGTAGCTTTCATGACGCTTTTTTGGGCACAACAGGCTACCATGAACTGCGCATACCGCCAGAAACAGCCCCAAAACAAAACCAGCAGCTGTACGAGCGGGCGCTGACGTGGCGTGAGAAGTCTCCATGCCGACTTTGGGGTCCGAGAAAAGCTACCATAAACAGAGCCTACCGGCGGGAAAACCCCCAACAGAAACCCAACGGCCGTGGGACCGAGAGCTAATGTGGCCTGAGCAGCCTGCATGCCGAGGATAGCGGGTACAAGAGGCTACGATGAACAGAGCCTGCCAGCGCGGAAGCTCCCAAATCGAGGCCAAACGGGCAGGGTCTCAGCTCCTGGATCGCTTCTTCTCCTTGCCAGGGACTCGGTCTCTGTGTCGTACACGAGACTGGACAGTGCTCTCGAGCGCGGCGCTTAGCCGCCTTGAGTGTGGTAAATTCTAGTAGAAATCCGAACACAACTCTACATCCAATATGATATTATCATTGCAGGTTTCCCAATCGCCAAACATGAATTTCCTTCTCAGCATATGCAGCCGAGTAACCGAGTTCTTGCACTTCAGGACAGCTTTCCATCTCAAATGGCACCCCTCAGTTCATTCATGCTGACTATATTGTCCTTTCTAGGCTGCCTCCTTGCTTGATTGTTCCCACTGGAGCGATCGACCAGATTGACAGACGCAAGACGCCAATTTTCAGCGGTCGACTGGGAAATGAAAGGTCGATCAACATTAGCATCAACCAATCGATCGTGTTACCAGCTGCTCCGAACACACACTTACTCTTAGTGTGACTTGGACTTTGTATTCCTGCTTCCCGCCCTTTCAATTGCGTTTCCTGGCAGGGATAACGGCCCCCATACCATGCACGCACGTGTGCCCGGATACCGAGAAGGATTCCTGTCCAATCGTTAGCGAATCGACGCACGTGACTTTCGCTAACGATAGGCTATCGTCGTCCGTCAGTCTCCGCTGCGAGCGATGACAGCGTATCGTTAGCGAAGTCACGTGCACACCGGACTGCTTTCAGTCGCAGAAATCAACCGCTACGGGTGCAGCCTGAAATATTTCAGGGCCCATCCGGTTTCAAACCATCTTCAGCACATTTTCTGCAACCTTTCTGAATTTCTCTTCGTTGTTCTTAGATAGGGTTCCATCGCCACCGCTCTTCGCTTCCTTCACGCATTCGGGGCACCCGATCCTAATCTGATCTAGTGTACGTGAGATTCTCTGCCCGCCGAAGCCCCCCGGCGTTGTGTCTGACCCCATTTGGGCACCCCCCTCTCAGTAGTCGAGCGGCCGTATGGCACCCTCCCAGAACGTCGACAGAAAGCATCTCCTGTTCGTTTTCTAGGTACAAAGACACCCAGCACGCCTTCCGAATCATTTATGTCCGTGCAGCACAGAGCTCCCATAGTGTGCATACAGGAAAGACTGCCAGCAGCCCGGCGATGCTTTTTCAACGGCATCCAGGGTCGAAACTGCTTACTGCTGTCTCCTTCTGTTTGTTGTATTCTGGCCAGTCTCCCTCGTCCGCCGTCTACCACTCCGCAAAAGTACACACATGCGCTCCAGAAATTTGATCATGCAAACGCATAGTATTCCAATACAGGAACTGCGATAAGTCGCCAGTCTGCGTTCGTCCGGTGACAAGCGTTGTTCGGAATCTGCTTGGTTAGTAAGATCCGTAGCAAGAAACACGTCCAATCAAGAATAGAAAACGCGGTGTTACAAAGGGGCTACATAATAGAGTCCGCACTTCAATTATCCATTTTCATGTCCGAGGGTCCTGACAGAGACGGAGTAACCGCTTCAGCTTGATTGGAACTTACCAACTTTTGACAATTTGAGATTTTTGTTCGATCAGAAATCCGACTTACTGATTTTGTCATGGATGTCGGTACAGCTCAAATACTGCTCTTCAATTTACCGTGTATTGCCGAAACCCGTCCATCATCATCCCACACGTTTGCACCGGGCCTCACCAAGAGGATTTCGGCAAGGGTATTTCCCGAGCATTTTTTTCGGGTATATACCCGTACACGCGTGATATTTCGGTGCAAGCCCCATACCCATACTCGGTGAATGACCAGTTGCCAGATACTCGCCAAAGCGGATCACGGAGGGTATCAAAGAGTATTACCCGTACTCTCGATTTTGAAGAATCCGATACTCTTGACGGCCTCCTGAATGGAAATTTCTGTCACAAATCCATGCGTGGCAAACTGCAAAGAGGCAGTGTGTGGGCAAAATGGCCAACATCGCTCATCCTGCACATACTCGAAGCGAGTCGCAGCTCACCATCCATCTTCTTCGGCCCTTCGGCGCCCCTCCAGCGAAAAAAGTGCTTTATCCCTTCCTCCGTCGCGCCTTCCATCCTGGCCCACCACGCGGCACTGTGGTGGTCGTCCCCACACCGCTTCCTTTGTTTTGCTTTCCAAGTGAATCGCGCTCAGAGTTTTGCACTCCCACCGCGAGTTCCAATCGAACCCCGCGCGGGCGTAGTTGAAAAGGCTGACAGCTCTGATTGCCGCCCGGACGGCCCTACCGACGGTGCAGTGGAGGCGACGGAAGGCCGGCTCCGTGACAATATTAGTCTCTCGACGGAGATTGACATCCCCAAACTCCAAAGTTAACTGCACAAACCGAATATAATTTTCAATTACTGGTGTACGCATACCCGCGCTGAGAACGATCTGGGATACCGACAACCCAAAATTTGAAGGGTATAGTCATTATTCAGTTATATCCGTCCCGGTTATATCCAAAGTGGATATAACCGGGAACACGGAGGCACCACAGAGCCCGAGAGATCGAGGAATGTGAAATTTAGACGCACTTGCCACCCGGTTTTTGTACTTGATTTAACACAAAACGATTTACTTGGAGTGGGATGAGATTCTTGGGGACCAGATCGTGCGCTGCTGGTTGAAGGCGGATTGCCTGCCCACTGAAGCAGGCTCCAGCTGGGCGACATCCAAGTTGTGGCCGAGCCGGCCCACATGGATGTGTCCCACTTGGTGGCCATGATGGCCAATACGTCCCTGGAGCATGAGTTTGACGGCCTCAGTGGCCAGGAACAGATCCTGGCGGTGCGGCGCTGGCTGACGGCAGAGACTGATGTTGAGGCCATTGACCAGACGGCGCATATGGTCTTGACTGGGGGGGATGATGAGGAGTGATAGCGTAGAGGCGGGGTGGGAGGCATGTGAGTGTGATCACATGCAGTGCCCAGTCAATGAAATTTTGAATTTTTTTCTCCCCGAGATCCTTGTAAATCCTGCCAGTCGTACTCTTTTCTCCATGTTGGGGTACTGGATTCGTACGATTGCTGCGGATCCGCAAATCGGCAGATGCTCGCATAAGTCTCTCCTGACAGTGTAAACAAATGGCAGTGGATATAACTGAATAATGCCTGTATATACTCTTGATACTCGCTCTGCCAGGTTAGGGCGACACTCATACTCGAAACTCAGGGATCCATCTCACTGTCAGCCAATACTCGTTGGCTGGATACGAGCCAAATACCGTACTCATGGCCAAAAATGATACCCTTGGTGAGGCCTGGTTTGCAGAAGTCTCTCTGTCCTTCCGCTCGGACTGCGTGGAGGCACACAGGTCTCGTAAGCGAGACCATTGGATCCCGTCTGTCTTGGGGTCGTGTCTCACGTATTGCCGGTGCAGTCTGCGCACTACTGTGTCCACCTTAAGGTGTGGGCTGTCCCTGGGCGCCCGTTTCTGATGCAGCGCCTGTCGACATGCAGTGCCCCGAACGAGCCCATTTCTTGGTACGTTCCACAGCCCTGTGCACACCATAAGCAAATCAAACATATCGATGATAAACCTGCCGCCCACCGTACCACCTGTCAAGAACCGTAAAGGGAACGTAGCGGCAGTACAAGTATCCTGGCAATCGCAGCGTCATCGCCTCCAGACGCCTCCACCGCAGCCTTGTACTGGTCATTCCCCGCATCGCGGGCACGGCAGAACGTGATCCAGAACTTGGACAGGCTGACGTTCGATCGTATGTTCCGCTCTGACATCAGTCGGGACCCCGTACAGCCCGTCGTCGTGGTCAGATGCATGGGAAACATGCCGCGGTCGCTAGGGGTGTGTGTGCACTGGAAATGGAAAATGTGGGCAACAGAGGGCGTGAGCATGTAGCAGACGCGAGACAAGAAACGTTGCATACCGCGCGCAGCGGAGCCAAGACGCACAGATTCTGGGAAGCGTGACCCATGCTGCTGTATCCTACAGCTGTAGGATGCGTTCATCGGGTCGCGCTGCAGACGGGCGGCAGCTGCAGCGTGGCCCATCCTGGCTGCAGCTCCCGCCGAGCCCTGTGCCAGTTCAGTGTTAATGGGCCGACTGACGAGTGTCATCGCGTGATCCGATTATCGCGTGGCGAGAAACATAGCACAGGAGAGCGCTGATGAATTGATAGCGTATTTTGTTCACCAAGTTTATCTACGCTTTTGGTTACCGATACTAATCGGTTCACCAACAGTTGGCCGATTTCGTTCACGGATCGATCTTACAGACTTGCCAACCGTGCATAGGCGGTACACCAGCTGATCCAGCGCAATTGGTTTCTCACCCGATAAGTCAGACAGAAAGCAATGCGATTGACGTCACCGTGAGGCTACCCTCGATAGGCTCATCAATCCAAACCTGACAGTTTTAACGAAAATCCTATGAATCTGACGGATGAAAGTCGGCTCGAAAGAAACATTAAATTGTCGAGCCTACTCTTCAAGAGGTGTGATAAGAACAACAACGTATGGCCATACATCTCCCATGTACGTACGGTATAGGATGGTTCGAGACCATTGCGAGAAGCACACCTCCTCGGCGGTGCGGTGAAGAGAAAGGTACTCAAACTCCCACATTTAGATGCTTCAGGCGCCAAATTTTCAATCACGACATGCCCTGAGAGGTGCTCAGAGCCCCATTTTCAACTTTCAACTTGAGAAACCGGATAGAAACAGTAGCCCTCTCCTCCCCATTCTCCCCTTTTCAAAAGCGGAAACGAGGTGCGTGCATGGTATGGGGGCCGGGATAACTTGGGGATAGAGGGGTCTGGGAAACTCAAATCGCATTACAGGCTCTGGAACGTGTTTCCCGGAGGGGGGTGCTTGGAAGCATGCAATCTGGCCGATCGCTGTGTTGCTGGCAATCGACCGCGGGCCTAGTAGAGTCGATTGCAGATGATCCCGCTCCGACTGTGCATGATTGTACACTCGTATGTGTCGAGCTGCACGCCGATCTTGGACGATCCCCATAACACACTAGCTTCCCAAGGACGATCGGGCTTAGTGTACAAAAATGACGTGGTGCCTTGAATGAAGTGCACTCCGATGGCCGAGATGGTCTCCTGGACTGTCCCTGGACTGGGTAAGAGCACTGAGGCCGCGGGTGGGGGGGTGGTGAGAACGGCGGACCGGATGACGCCGCAACCGAAGCCGCTGCTTGCGCGGTACGTGGCCCAAGCGGGTGAGCGCGGCGCGCCCGC
>Ga0209186_1003232_pt1 | contig 11258 bp, 9 predicted proteins | sample SidtaG_FD_187426 | JGI IMG/M metagenome (GOLD analysis project Ga0209186, IMG submission 187426) | Marine algal microbial communities from Sidmouth, United Kingdom - Sidmouth_Male2 metaG (SPAdes) (version 2) | ecosystem: Host-associated > Algae > Red algae > Unclassified | place: Sidmouth, United...
CGACGATCTTCAAGGTAGCCCTTGTAGTCGTTCTGCACGAACGAGTGCGGGACGCGGACCGAAGCGCCGCGGTCGGCCACGCCCCAGCTGAATTTGTCGATGGACTGCGTTTCATGGTCGCCGGTGAGGCGCATGTGGTTGTCTGGACCGTACACCGCAATGTGCGCGCCGCAGTTCTTTTCGAACTGGTCCATTAGAGATTTGAAGTACGCTTCGCCACCTTCGTCGCGCAGTTTAGCGGTCGAGAAGTTGCAGTGCATACCGGAACCGTTCCAGTCGCCAGTGAAGGGCTTGCAGTGGTACTCAACGTCGACGCCGTAGGCTTCGCAGCAGCGCTGGAGAATGTACCGGGCGACCCAGATTTGGTCGGCAGCGCGCTTGGAGCCTTTACCGAACACCTGGAATTCCCACTGACCTTTCGCCACTTCAGCATTGATGCCTTCGTGGTTGATGCCTGCATCGAGGCAAATGTCCAAATGCTCTTCCACGATCTCGCGGGCGACGTCGCCAACGTTGGCGTAACCGGCACCGCAGTAGTACGGACCCTGCGGTTGCGGGTAGCCTTCTTTCGGCCATCCGAGCGGGCGTCCGTTTTGGTAAAGAAAGTATTCTTGCTCGAAACCGAACCAGGCATGCTCGTCGTCGAGGATGGTGGCGCGGGCGTTCGAGGGGTGCGGCGCGCCGTCGGGGAGCATCACTTCGCACATCACGAGAAAGCCGTTGCGGCGGGTGCTGTCAGGGTAGAGGGCCACCGGTTTGAGCATGCAATCGGAATCGCTTCCGGACGCTTGCAGGGTGGAGCTGCCGTCAAATCCCCACATCGGGAGATCTTCGAGTTTAATTTTTTCGGGGTCGCCTTCGAGGACTTTGGTTTTTCCGCGAATGTTCGGGACGGGCAAGTAGCCGTCGATCCAGAGGTATTCTAGCTTGAGCTTTTCGGCCATGATATCAGTCGGTGTTTAGTGTTGTTGTTTCTTTCTACAGTGCACCCAACCAGAATTGGTTCCGGTCTTCATCAATGTAGCAATCACCAAGATTTGAATGCGATCCCGTTTGCGAAACCAAGAAAAGATCAAGCGAGGGTGCATTTTTTGCCAACAAATTTGTTGTTTATCCCGGTTCCCCCTTCGTTTACGTGGGGAAAACCCTAAATCTTGTGCCAGAATGGCAGGTACGCAAGCGGGAGGTTAGGGCGCTTAATCCAATCCAATTGCATCACAGCGAATAAGACCATGAGATTAAGAAATAAAGATCGAGGACAGTTGATTATCCTCGTGGCCGTGGTCTCCAGAATCCTGTTCGTTGCAGTGATGATGCTGAAGAGAGTGCCGGTCAGCTACTACGCCTACAATTTTTGGCAACGAACTCGAGGTCGAGAAACACATCTATTGGCGCGAGTTGCTCCCCCGCAGAATCTCTGGTGCCTCTGTGAGGCATGCCGTACCAAGTTTCCTGACTGATCCTGAAGCAAGACGAACGTCCCCTACCCGGCCGCCCGAACTTTCCGCATGTAATCAAACACACCGTGCGCGATGCCGTCGGCAAGCACATCGCGGTAAGCGGCGCTCGCCACTTTGGCAGCCTCGGCGGTATTGCTGAGGAAGCCGCATTCGACGAGGACCGCGGGGCACTTGGCTTCACGGATCACCACGAACCGGGCGCGCTTTACGCCGCGGTCGGTCGCGCCGGTTTTTGTGATCAAGGCCGACTGGATGGCATGGGCGGCGATTAGATTTGCGCCGTCGTAGCTGTTCGTGTGGTAGCGCTTTCCGTCGGGTCGACCGCCACCGTGATCATGCGTCGAACGCTGTCCGGGCAAGGTGACCGCAAAGGTCTCGATGCCGGCAGCCGTCTTCGAACCCGCCGAGTTGAGGTGGATACTCACCAGCAGGTCCGCCTTCACCTCACCGGCTTGAGCGGCGCGTTCGTAGAGGCCGACAGTGCGGTCGCCGGCACGGGTAAGGCGCACGTTGAAACGCTCGCGCAGCAGGCGGGTTCGCAGTCGGGTGGCGATGTCGTAAGCGGCGGTTTTTTCGGACAGGGTTTTGCCCGCATTACGCGCGCCGGAGTCCTTGCCGCCGTGCCCTGGATCGATCAAAATGGTTTTACTGCCGGCCCGCTTGAGAAATTCCGCCGAACGCAGCAGCGGGTCCAGGGTCTTCAACACGTCCACCTCGGCCACGCCCCAGTCGGTCGCGGTGAGCTTCACAAAGCTGGCGTTGAGAAACATCTTCAGGCCGTTGAACTCAATGATCCGGTTGCCGAGCGTGAAGGTGATCCGCGTCCATTTGCTCTTCAACGTGATCGTGTCGCCGGCAAAACTGCGTGAAAAACCATAGCGTTTGATCACATCGTCGAGCCGGACATAGGGTACACCGGCCCGGTTGACGGTGGCAAGTTTCGCCGTTGCGTCGGCCGGAAAAAGCGCGCCGGACGCGGTAAAGGCCGTAGTGAGAGAGACTAACGAAAGGCGGCGGGTCCATTCGCGGCGATTGATCAATCGCGATTCAAAGTGGTGGTCGAAGTTATTAACAGGTTGTCCCATGGTCCTCTTATGACGAAATACTTGACCAAAAACCCAACGCTATCGTAGGTTCTTTTGTCTCAATCATCATAAGTAGTGGAAGTGTAAAACGTTATGGCAGAAGTCAAGTTGAAGGAACTTCCGAAGAAAGTTCGGGATATCTACGAGAAGGGAAACGCCGCCTTGGAGCGGGGCAAGCTGGATTTTGCCCAAGACATGTTTCTCCATGCGCTGAAGAAAGAACCCGGCCTGTTGCAGGCCCGTGAACTTCTCAGGCGCATTCAGATCAAACTGGCAAAAGAGAAGAAAGGTCTCGCTGGTATGTCCACGCTCACTGGCATGGGCACGGTTCGCGCGGCAAAGAAGGCGATCAAAAAAGATCCGGAACACGCGATCGAGTTCGCCGAGGACCTCCTGCGCATGGATTGCAAAAGCATCCAGTTCCTCGACATCTATATTGAAGCCGCCCACGCCTCCGAAGTGCCCGAAGCTGCCGCCCAGGCGCTCGACTTGATCATCCCCGCGTTCTTCGCCGAGGACAAGAAGATGTACAAGAAGCTCGGCAAAATTTACGACGACATGGGCAACACCGAGAAAGCACTTGAGACCTACAACGCGCTCGTCGCGGTAGATCGAGGCGACCAAGCCTCGCTCAAGTTGATGAAAGACGGCGCCGCCCGGCACAGCATGAATTCTACCGGCATCGAGGAAGCGCACGAGAGCGGCGACTTCCGCAAGAGCTTGCGCAACGAAGACCAAGCCGCCGAGATCGAACGCGAAAACAAGACGGTCAAAAGCGAGGACGACCTCGCCAAGTCGATCGAAAAGTTAATCACCGCCATCGAAGCCGAACCCGAACGGATGAACAACTACCGCGCCTTGGCCGAGTTGCAGGAACAGGGCGGCGACTTCGAAGACGCCCGCGACACCTTGGAGGTCGCCTACGAGATGTCCGGCGGCACCGACCCCGAAATCGAACGTGGCATCAGCGCCATGAACGTGAAAATTTACGAGCAGAACATCGCTTACTACGAACAGGAAGGCGACGAGGAGAACGCGCAGGAAATGCGCGAAGCTCTGTACGCGTTCAAACTGGATGACGCCGAAACAGGCGTCGGCAAATACCCGAACGACAACGAACTCAAGTTCGTCTACGGCGAACTGCTGTTCCAAGGTGGCGAAATCCAACGCGCCATCCCGCTGTTCCAGAAATCCCGGACCCACCCCAAGTGCCGTCAGGAATCGCTGTTCTACCTCGCCATGTGCTTCAAACAAAAAGGCACCCTCGACCTCGCCACCGAGACTCTCGAGAACGCCATCGCCGAAATCCCCGAGATGTCCCACACCAAAAAGGACATGCTCTACGAACTCGGCCTGATGAAAGAAGCCATGGACGACAAAGACGGCGCCAACGAATGCTTCAAGGCGATCTACCAAGTCGACTACGAATATAAAGACGTCGCCGAACGCATCGAAGGCCGCGGCGCAGCCTGATTTCTGTTGAGCCCCAAACCAGCACTCAGCCCTGATTTCCAGTTAAGGAGCAGGGCTTCGTGTTGCAGATTCCCAGAGGAGTGATAGGTTGATCACATGATGACAAAAGAAGTGGCGATCAAATCCATCGGCGACTTGCCGGAATCGGCGAACTGGGCCGATGTACAAGAGCGTGTTCGCTTTCTGGCTGGAATCGACAAAGGATTGGAAGACTTAAAAGCGGGGCGGATAATCACTCACGAAGAAGTAAAAGCGAGCCTTAAGAAATGGCTTTCCGAGTAGTCTCGACCCAGACTACATCGAGTGACCTTCAAGCGATTGTGGGGTCTATTGCGTCTGACAACCCGACGCGGCTCGGAGCATCGCGGAAAGCATCCTTATTCAGATCGAGGGTGCAGGAGCCTTTCCATTTTCAGGTCGAGTCGTACCCGAGAAACAGGACCCAGAAATCCGTGAGAAGATTTTCAATCCCTACCGAATTGTTTACACCGTTGATGAAACAGACTGCAGCATCCATGTCGTTCGCATCTGGCATGCGGCCCGGGGCGAACCTAAAATCTAAGATGACAAAAGCAGTCAACCACGTGACGAATCACCCCAAGCGTTTCAAGGCCTTCGCAAACCTCGTGTGTTCCTTGACCATCCTCCTATTCATCGCTGGTTGCGGGAGCGAGCCACCGGCTCCGCCCGAACCTGAGCCAGTGACGATCAGTTTCGGCGAAGCGCTCACCATCAACCAAGGCGAAGAAAATCCGGCTTGGCTGCACGACGAACCGGGCAAGGTTCAGAGTGTGTTCCCGGTGATCTCGACCAACCACGCCGCACCGCGCCTGATCGGCGTCGCCGGGAAAACCTATCCGATGAAACACGGCTTGGTCGACGTCACGCTCGACCTCCCCGACGGCCCCTTGCGAGTCTGCGTCATCCGCCTCAAAGACCGCGAATACCACCGCGCCAACCCCGCCGAACTGCGGCGCAGCGAAGCGCGAAAATGGGCATCGGTGCTCAAAGGCCCGGCGAATTCCGGCGTCGATTTCCTCCTGTTTGTTGAAGCCTTCGCCGAGCAGGACAGCGCACCGATGAAGGCGCTGACCGATGGTCTGCCGGTCTCGGTGCTGCCTGTCGCGGACGCCTCCGGCAGTATGTGGACGCATCAGGAAGAAGACGAAAGCGGCACCGGCGGCAGCCAACACCGCTGGAGTTTTGCCCTCGCCAACCGCGGTGCGGCGGCACGGGTGCGCGCCAGCGAACTAGCGGGCGAGGGGGCTGGCGCGCGTTCGATCCAGCTTGAATTTTCGCCATGAACCCGCGCCTTCCAGCGGACCCGCTCGAACCCGTCCGCCGCGCGCGCGCACCCGGCAAAATCATTCTCGCCGGTGAACACGCCGTCGTTCACGGCTGTCCCGCCCTCGTTACCGCAGTGCAACGCCACGCCACCGTGCGCGTCCGCGTGAACGGCGAACGCCGCGATCCGCGCCGGGCGATCGACGAACGCTATACCGCCTACCTCGACGGCAGCGCCGAGATCACCGAGGTGATCAATGAGCCGATGGACCTCGCCTACTACGCCGCCGCCGAGGCGGGCCCGGACGGGGTCGGGATCGAAATCCAGTCCGACATTCCGATCGGCGCCGGCATGGGTTCGTCGGCCGCGGTCCTGCTCGCAACGATCCGCGCCGCCAACCCCGAACTCACGTCCGACGAGATTGCCATCATCGCCAAACGCGCCGAGGACCGGCAACACGGACACTCGTCAGGGGTCGACATTCGCGTCTGCCAACACGGCGGCACCTGGCGAGTACGCGGCGGGTCCGGTCCAGACGACAGCGGCAGGGCGGAACAAATCGAGCCGCTTCTTTACGAACTGCAACTGGTGCACACCGGCCAACCGAGTTCGAGTACCGGCGAATGCGTGACCGAAGTCGGTCGAAACTTTCCTGCGTCCGACCCGATCTGGCAGAACTTCCGCGAATGCGTCGAGTGCCTCGAAGACGAGTTTTTTCCGGACGTGGTAAACGAGGTGCAGGCGCTGCTCGAACGCATCGGCGTGGTCCCCGGACCGGTCGCCGACTTCGCCGCCGATGTGCGCGCGCTTGGTCTCGCCGGCAAGGTCTGCGGCGCCGGCGCGGTGCATGGTTCGGCGGCGGGCATGTTTCTGGTCACCGGCGGCGAACTGCCCGCCGACTTGCTGGAGCGCTACGACTACCAACAATTTTCCGTGGAGGTGGCGGCCGATGGACTCGTTCTCCTCGACGACTGAAGAGCCCCGTGACGCGAGCAGCGTCAGTGTTCCCGGCAGCCTGATGTTGTTCGGCGAACACGCCGTGCTGCGTGGCGCGCCGGCCGTGGTGACGGCGGTCGACCAACGCATGCGCGTGACGCGTCGACCGACCCGCGATGGCCAGCTACGAATCGTGTCGGCGGTGGGTGAATACCATTCGCCGATCACCGAGCTGCGCGACGACGACCGCTTCCGATTTCTGCTCGAGGCGGTGCGCCGCGCTGGACCGCGTTCGGGTCTGGAGGTGGAAGTGGCGTCCGAATTTTCGTCCACCATCGGCTTCGGCAGTTCGGCGGCGGTGACGGTTGGCACGGTCGCCCTACTCCACCCGGAAGCGGATAAGCGCGCGATCTTCGACGAGGCTTTGGCGGTGGTTCGTGCCGTTCAGGGACGCGGCTCAGGCGGTGATGTTGCCGCCAGTGTATTCGGCGGCTTTCTCGGCTACCGCACGGATCCGGTGGAAATCGAACCCTTGGACGTGTCCGAACCGCCGCCGGTGAGCGTGGTGTACTGTGGTTATAAAGTGCAGACGCCGCAGGTGATCGCCCACGTCGCCGAACGCGAAGAAGCCCAGCCCGAACTGCTTCGCGCCGCGTTCACCAAACTCGGTCACATTGCCGGCGTCGCCATGGACGCGATTCAAGATGGCGACTGGAACATGGTCGGTCACCTGATGAACATGCATCAAAACCTTGCCGACACCCTGGGGATCAACACGCCCGAGCTGCGCGAGATCGCGGCGGGACTGGGCGCCGCCGATGGCATGTTCGGCGCCAAAATCACCGGCGCCGGACTCGGCGATTGCGTGATCGGCATCGGCGCGGCGGGCGCGCGCGTGGCTGGGTTTCGTTCGATCTCGGTCGGGATCGGCGCGCCGGGTTTGGCGGAGTAGCTCCGTTACAACGAGGTTCGTGAACGAGAAAGGCATCGCAGGCCGGCAAGTTGCCGGAACGGAGGCCGGCGGGCAGGTCGGAGGGGACTTCAGGAACGGGAAAGGCGGCGGTGAAATCGGTGGTCTGCGTTTTGAGATTCCAGTGGTGGTAGATGGAGGGACCGTCGCCGGCCGGTTGCTCGCCATTCTCCTGCATCCAGTCATTCAAGCGTCCGTAGCACTCGGCCATGCCCTCGCTGATCTCCTCCATCGAACAGGTTTTGCGCACGCCGATGTAATCGAGTCCGGCAAAGGGCTGGATGCCGGCAAGCTCGAGCGTCGAGGGAACGCTGCCGGTTTCAATGTGGTCCTTGAGCATGTTCAAACCGCGCTGGTAGTCCATGCCGATGAGTTTGCTCATGGTCTCGGTCATCCAAAACATGAAGAACGGCAAAGAGCTGTTCATGCTCCACCTCGCCTCGGTGCCGCCGTCGCGTTCGGCGAACTCAAAGCGGACATCGGCCTGGGATTTCCACGGTTTGTAGAAATGGAGTTTGTAATCGATGGCGTTCGGACGACGGTCGTCGATCACGTCCATATTGCCAGAACCGACAATCTTGCCTTCCCAAGAATACGCGTCGGGACCAAGCTGCTCGACGGTTGTGCCGGGTTCGGCGATCAACCACGGCGACCACGCAGACCATTCGTTGAAGTTTCGAACGGACCCGAACACCCGGTCGATGGGCGCATCAATGTGGATGGATTTCTTAACAGTGAATGCAGGCATGACCAGATTCTAGGTAAAATCAGCACGTCCTCATAGGCCAAACGTACTGCCGACTAGCGCAGACGCCGATCCGTTTTATCTAGTCGTAACTTGACAGATTACGACTAGATAAAATATAGCGAGCCCCATGGGCATCGATTTTATTGGCCGCACGGAGGAATTAGCCGCCCTCGAACGCGTGTACGAAGGCGGAAAAACCGCGATGGTACCAGTGTACGGTCGCCGTCGGGTTGGAAAAAGTCAGCTCATCTTGGAGTTTTTGCGCAACAAGCCCTCGCTCTATTACTTGGGCAACCAGGCATCCGCTGCCTTGCAACAGCGGGAATTCCTCCGTCGGGCGGCGGACGCCCTGGAGGCACCTCTCCTTGCGTCCCTCGCCGCCACAAGTTGGCGCGAGGTGCTGCGTCATGTCACGGACTGTATTCAAGCCCGAGGCAAAGACGCCCCCTTTGTGATCGCCCTCGACGAGTTCCAGTGGATGGTGGAGGACTCCACTGAACTTCCGTCACTGCTGCAGGAGTTTCTCGACATGGACTGGAAGAAAGCCGGGAACATCATGGTGATTCTGTGCGGCTCCTTCATCGGCTTCATGGAACGCGAAGTATTAGGCAGGAAAAGTCCACTGTTCGGACGTCGTGCCGCGCAAATTTTCCTCCAACCTTTCGGCTATACCCAAGCGGGAGAGTTCCACCCGACATGGTCGATGGAAGACCGCGCTAAAGCCTATTTCGTGTGCGGCGGGGTCCCTTTCTACCACCTGTTCTTCGACGCGACACGCCCCTTCACCTCGCAACTTCAACATCTCTTTTTCGAGTCGGCCTCACCGCTCTACCGCGAGGCCGACTTTCTGTTGCGCGAAGAATTCCGCGAAGTGCGCCGGTACTACGCCATTCTCACCGCCATCGGCACACGCAGTATGCCGGGTCGCGAAATTGCCGAAATCACGGGCATCGACGAACGCAAATTATCCTACTACATCGATCGCCTTATCGATCTCGGCTACCTCGGGCGACGGCGCCCATTGGTCCCTGATAAACGCAAACGACCAGGACGCGTCCGCTACGAAATCTCCGATGCCCTCCTCTCCTTCTGGTTCCGATTTGTCTCCCCCAACACAACCTACATCGCTGAGATGGGTGGTAAGGACAGCATGCAACATCTCGTGAGACCCCATCTCGACGCATGGTTCGGCACGCGTTTCGAACATCTCTGCCGTGAGGCGCTGCCACGGTTGTACAAAGCCGAAGGACTGACAACGACGTTCGAGATCGGAGAGTATTGGGACAAGGCCACGCAAATCGATGTCGTCGGCATTCGCGGGAAGGAAGGAATCGATCTCGGCGAATGCAAGTGGGGCCGGGTGACATCAGCCAACAAGGTCAGGCGCGAGATGAATGCGAAGCGGGCAGCCTACCCAGATGGCGGGCTCACAGTCCGTCCATGGTTCTTCACAAGACGACCGTTTCGTGGCCGTTCAAAGCCGGTCACCGGGGAGCATTGGATCTCACTCGATCAATTATATTCTTTGTAGGTTTGTAGGGGCCACATCCGTTGCAACAGTTCGCGACCATGATGGCGGCATGGGAACATTCCTATTCCCGACATTCTTTTGCCTCCGCGCAGCGGCCAATGCGCGGTCAAGGCACGCGCGCCCGAACGCGGTAAAAGCGGAAGTCGCCCGCCGCCGAGGTGTCCACCAAGCTCATTTCGCCGGACGCGTTCGGTACACCCGGCATATCGGTTAACGCGGCAATGTCCGACCACACAGGCCCCACGCCAGTCAGGTCGACGATGGTCTGCACCGTGTACAAGCGCGAACTGCTCGCAGGGAGGACCACCGGCGCGCTGCCGGTTAGTTCGCGAACCTCGGCAAAGGTGTCCGCGTTGTCGGTGAACCACGAGGTCACTTGCGGGTCCGCGAACAGCACGAGAGGAAAGGCGACCAAACCGAGGAAAATTTTTGCACCATACATAAGGACATCTAACTCTCGAACGACGCAATTTATTGCAAAGACCGTTGAGCCAATTGCAAGGTCCCCATTCCCCTTGTCCCAAAAGGCCCCCCCGCGAACGCCGCCCGCAGGGAGAGATGGTTTTTTCCTTACCTGCTCTTCAAACCTCTTTGCGCACGTTTGTCAGGACAGGGGAATGGGGACAGGGGAATGGCCATATCGTTGGTCATGCGCATGGATGATCATAATTTTGGCAAGACGGTGTCCACCCCACCACACCCAGCAACCTCAGACCAGGAACACCAACCAACGCGGCCACCAACGCCGCGACCATTCCCTTGTCCCCATTCCCTTGTCCCAAAAGGCCCCGTCGCGAACGCCGCCCGCAGGGAGAGATGGTTTTTCCCCTTACCTGCTCTTCAAACCTCTTTGCGCACGTTTTTCAGGAACGGGGAATGGGGACAGGGGAATGGCCATATCGTTGGTCATGCGCATGGATGATCATAATTTTGGCAAGACGGTGTCCACCCCACCACACCCAGCAACCTCAGACTAGGAACACCAACCAACGCGGCCACCAACGCCGCGACCATTCCCTTGTCCCCATTCCCTTGTCTCAAAAGGCCCCGCCGCGAACGCCGCCCACGGGAGGTCACGAGTAATTCGCTTACCTGCTCTTCAAACCTCTTTGCGCACGTTTTTCAGGAACGGGGAATGGGGACAGGGAATGGCCATATCGTTGGTCATGCGCATGGATGATCATAATTTTGGCAAGACGGTGTCCACCCCACCACGCCCAGTACCCCGGCAACCTCAGACCAGGAACACCAACCAACGCGACCACCAACGCCGCGACCATTCCCTTGTCCCCATTCCCTTCTCCCAAAAGGCCCCGCCGCGAACGCCGCCCGCAGGGAGAGATGGTTTTTTCCCCTTACCTGCTCTTCAAACCTCTTTGCGCACGTTTGTCAGGACAGCGGAATGGGGACAGGGGAATGGCCATATCGTTGGTCATGCGCATGGATGATCATAATTTTGGCATGACGATGTCCATCCCACCACGCCCAGCAACCCCAGCAACCCCAGATCAGGAACACCAACCAACGCCTCCATCAACGACACGTGATGGGATCCCGGAACATCCGCCAAGGCCAAGCGTTCTCGGCAATCTCCTTGGTTTCATGGTAGAAAAGGACCACATGCTGTTGTTGATTAGAATTCTCCATGGGCTCCTCGTCATCCCGCTGACCTTGCTCGGCACTACGCTGACAGGCGTCGCACAAACCGGTACCGTAGAGGAGGTGACCCTCGACTTGTCGGTCCGCCATGTCGTTCAAGCCCGCCCGCTG
>Ga0209186_1003234_pt1 | contig 11256 bp, 13 predicted proteins | sample SidtaG_FD_187426 | JGI IMG/M metagenome (GOLD analysis project Ga0209186, IMG submission 187426) | Marine algal microbial communities from Sidmouth, United Kingdom - Sidmouth_Male2 metaG (SPAdes) (version 2) | ecosystem: Host-associated > Algae > Red algae > Unclassified | place: Sidmouth...
CGGGCGCCGCGCCACCGCCGCGCGCCGGCCGCCCGTCGGCGGGGTCGGCGGCCGCGCGGGGCGGCACCGGCCGGCACCGCCAGCGGCTCGCCATCGCGGCGGCGGCCTCGCGACGGGCACGCCCCGACGTGTTGGGTCGGATTGGGGCACCGGCGGCCGCCCGACGCGGCGGGCGGCCGTGCGTCTCCCAGTGGAATTTGCAATGGCCAAGACCGCCAGTACAGCACGCTCTCGGGAGGCGGGGCTACAGCCACCCCCGCCATCTCGTGTGACTGAGAACCGGAGTGTGGAACGAATAAGGAGATTTTGTCGGACCAATTTCCATCCAATCTCGATCGAGCGGGCGTCGCACAGCAGGATATTGACCTTGCGCCAAAAGCTGGACAGGCCCAGAAGAGGCGACCTCTCCTGAACAGGGATGAGAGGCGATAATTATCACCTGAATATTGTCGAGTACAATATGCGCTACTTATCGAAAACATCAGCGACGGTCTGATAGTTATCACCACGTGTACTGTCAGGGCCTGACACGTGGACCGGTCATGCACCAGTCCTGGCGACTCTGGGACGCAGCGCAAGAGTCCAAAAGTGCTCCCACATGAGACACAGTCGCTCCCATCTCCAGACCGATGCAGGCCAGGGCGATCCGCTTCCCTTCTCGCTCCCTACCCCCCTTCCTCCCATCGCCGCCCTCCCCTCCCCTCCTACCAATCGACGACGCTTTCCGCAGTACCATCCGCCTCTGCTCCCTTCCCCCTCGCTCCCCTGTGTGCCACTCCGACGGCGTCCCGTACGACGCCGCCGGGGCCGACGCGGTGCAGGTCGTGATGGCCGACGTGGTGCAGCCGACCCGGGAGCGCGCGGTCATCGCCGACGCCATGGCGGCATACAGATTGTCGCTGGTGGCCTTCGTTGCGGACCGCGAGCTGTATGGAAATGCCGCGGTCAGCAGCATGCTCACCCGCGGCACGGAGCTGCGGCTGGCGGAGTCCCCCGAGGCCGCCGTCGCGTCGTACGCCGCCTGTATCCGCCAGCAGCTCGCCGCTGCGCTCTACGACGGCGGAGACGGAAGCGGCGCGGCGGCACCCAGTGTCGGTGCCAGCGAGGCGGTCGCTGCCAACCGGGCGGCCGCCGGCGGTGTCTCGGTTCCGTTTCATCGACTCACGCTCCTTTGGAGTGTGCGGGTAAAAAGGCGAAAGAGTGACCGCATCAATGGAGACGGCAGTGGCACTGAAATGGGGACAGCGTGATTCGTACGGCTTTGAGCTGGGCTGTCACACGGTCAAGAGTGCTCTGGTGGCACAATATTCGTTTCTGGAGACCCCGGCGGCTCGGAGCGTGCTTCTGCTGTGGGCCCAGAACTTTCTTGTAGCTGGTCGAATTCCGACATCCGAGCATCAAGAAAAGAACGCCCCTTTGTCTGGCAGGCGGCCATCAGGAGTGCCTTTCTGGCATACAACACACACAGTATCGCAAGAGTCTGGCCACTGCAACGTAAAATGGGGCAGTGTCACGGACATCAAAGCGGGGACGGTCTGAGGGACCCGTGCTCTACTCGACGGGCGACTGAGCGCGGCGTGCATGCGTCCGGGTGCGCGGCCGAGGTCGGGCCTCTAGGTCGCGGGGGCAACAACGTTGCCATCCTGCGGGACTACGGAGGAGCGATGACGTCGACGTGGCAGATACGTACGTTCCACAGGCAGCGTGCCGCCGCGACAGAAGGTGTGGGTCCTTGTCGACTTCTCTGAGCCGACCAATTGACCTTCACGCTTGGAGCACTGTCAGGCGCGCATTAATAATGATCATTATAATATTCAATAATCATCAATGCTTTTACTAACCATCCATGGTTCAGCCAAAACGCTCACCCCTGCTCCTGAATCGGGTTGTGCATCACGCCCCTCTTTAGAGGGAGGGGTGGGCGATGCACGCCCAATCACGCCCTTTGACACACCCCTCTGACACGCACGGCCCAGCCACGCCCCGGACTTATCGTCAAAATGACCGACATAAGTTGAACGCAGCCATCAATTAATTCACAGCACCCTCTTCTTGCGGCGTTCAAGGACCTTTAGTTGCTACCTCAGATGAAATTCTGTGAATTGTGAAGATCACGCCCCTGCCACGCCCAATCAGATTGGGCCGCGCAGGGCGTGGCACACCCAGAACACGTGAAACTTCACGCCCCAGTCTAGGGAAGGCACATGTCATGCCACGTTGTGACATGTCAATGACATGTCAGTGTCGCTCCCCACGGGGTCGATTTCGCCGCTGTCATGACACAGGAAATGTCATGACATGCCACCACGTGTCAGACCCCCCCCCCGATCCTGTTCCTCAAAACGCATGCAGAATTTGCGACCAAGCGCGCGCCGTCTGAGGGGGGTCATCGGCCCGCGCGAAGTCCGCGAATCTGGCCCGTAAATGGTCAGAATCCCAGTGTATTCTGAGCCGGGACTCCCCCGCAGGCACTGTGTGGCACGGGCGCTCCGATGGCGCCCCCCAGACACGCCGCTGGCAGCAGTGTGTCTGCGAGGTGTGTTTACTCGGGTGGGGACGGGCAGCCGTCTGCTGTCCGTCCCCACCCGCGTAACCAGCTTACCTGTGGGGGAAACCCCCTGTCAGGGGTGACACGGCCCCTGGCATGAGCCGGGGACGGGTCGTGACCACTCATGTAACACCCCTCTAGGGGGGTAGCGTGGGACAGCCCCCTTGGGCGTGTGTCCAGGGAGCCCGAGGGACGCACACGAAACGACCCCTCCAGAGGGGTGCGGGGTGAGGAGCACCCGATCGGGCCCCTCTGGAGCGGTCTGACACAGCCGAGGGAGACACACGTCTTCCCGAATCCGGGCCCTCTGGAGGGACCGGGAAGCTTGTGGATGCTTCCACAATCCGAGCGTAAGCCGGACCGAGGTATGATCTCGACCAGGGATAAAATCCCACCGGAATTCTATCCGGGAAAATTGAAAAATCTTGGGATAAGTCCCGAGGTACTGATTTTGGGTAAATCCTGAAATCTAGAAAGTTTTGGTGACTTTCCTGCTTCCGCCCGCGACGGGCGGGGGTCCTTTTCCAGTGGAAGGGTAGTCGAGGATGCTGGGTACGGGCCACTAGAGGCTCGGGCCTGAGACCGTGGCCCGTTGGGCACCGGTCCCCCCATGGTAGCGCCCGGGGGTCGGGATCGTGCACGTCCTGCGTCTTGTTTCTGGGGGTATATGAGTGTATGCTTTGGGGTCATCGTGCGTATTCGAATAAATCAGCGTTGCGTTTGCGTTACTTCCGTCGTTCTGGTGCGCTTCGCGCCCGGTGATCCGTGCGTTCGTGTTGTTTCTCCTGTGTTGCGCTCCGCATCCTGTGCTGGGTTTTCCGACGGGGCTATACCCCGTCGGCTTTGAAGGCAGGATCCACTACATTTTTGGATCAGCGGGGGACAGGGTCAAGCCCTTCCTGATCAGTCGGGCCGTCCCTGTGTCGCTCTTTTACGGTGGACTTGCTCTCTTTGATTTACCCTTGGGTGTGACTGTCGCTGTGACTGATTGATTGGATTTTACCACGGGGGAGTAAGACTTCCATCTTTATGGACAGCATGAGAGGGATGATGTCCCGCGCGCAAGGCGCGGGCTCCTCTTCACAAGGCATCCGTGACGGAGCTATTGAGGGCTCAGGGCCGAGTGGCCTTTTGGGGGACCCTCCTCATGTGGAGGGTTGCGCGCGAGGGTCCACGAGAGTGCGTGGCACCGCGAGCGACGGAGGAGGGAACGGTGACGGATTCCCGTTCCCCACTTCTGTTGAGACCGCCACAAGGGTTCGAGAGGGAGTATCCCTCAGAGTGCCGGGACCTCCTGGGGGGCGGGAACAAGAGGTTCCGCCCCAAGAACAGGGGCAGTATGACGGTCAGGCTCGGCGAGCTAGGACCGTGAGCCTACCCCATGAACCCCCACAAGTCAGTGGGGTTGGGGCTCCGCAACGGGCCCTAGAAGGGGACGCCTTTTCAGCGGCCCTACGGGATTCACTGGATGCGTTCATTAGACCGTTACATGAACGGCTGTCCTTCTTGGAGACAGCCCTCGGGACCTCTCGACGGTCAAGACGCCGTCGTCGCCGACTGAGCTCCTCCTCCTCGGATGGGGAGTACTCCGGCGGAGATGGGGCACGGCATGTCCCCCGAAGTGCGGTAGCACGCGCCCCAGCGCGCGAGCTGGAGGGGAACCCTCATCGTCGACTCCATGAGAAGATCATTCCTGCGAATGATCGCTATGCAGGGATTTTGGATTACGTATCGTACGCCTTGGCGAATACGGACGTCCGGTATGCCCAAACGATGTCACACGGCCTAGACCGTCTGCGTAAGGATGTCTCGGCCACCTTTGGTCGAAACGCAGAGGGGGATGGGACGCCAGCTTCATGCGTCTTCGAGTGTCTGAACCGCTTTGTAAAAGAGGGGAATGACATTGATGTGTCAGATGGCAGAGCCCTCTACCTCATCACGGAGTTCACCGAGGGTAACCTCAAGCGGGAGTTGTACACCATCATGCCGTCCCTCCAAGGAGGGCGGAGTGGAGAGGTCAGTTCCTGTATGGAACTGGTCAACTGGCTCCTCCGCAAATATGCGGATGAGCAGTCGCTGAGCGACCAGGACGCTCTGTTCCACGGAGCCTCCCAGGAGGATTTTGAAACAGAGAATGATTTTTATGTACGCCTTCGGGGTTGACGTCGCCTCTGTGGATATATCCACATAGAGGGGCAGATGAAGAGCCGCTATATGTAGGGGCTCGGTTGGGAGATTCGCGCAGATTTGCGCGAACACAACAGCGGCAATATGCCGATGGACCTTCTGGTGCAATATGTCCAGAGGAAGGGTGACGTCTGTAGCAGACGTCACGAGGAGCAACAGGCCGAAGAGGCCCGACGGGCCGAGGCCCGTCGAGAGCGTCGAGCCGTACGGCCGACACCACGCAAGTATGTTACCGTGGCGGTGACAGTCCCAGCTAAGGTGGGGGAAGTCCCGTCGGGTCCTTCCCCAAGGTGTAAAGGGCGCTTTGGGCAACCTAGGAACTACAATTTCCTCGCATGTAACATGCGAGGACACTTCTTCCGCGAGTGTCCCCGCCTCGACGCGGCGACCAAGGCCTCGTTGAACAAGGCCTAAGAGGAGCGTACGGCGGAACGTCCTCAAGAGGACCAGCGCCGTCCAAAGCAGATAATGGCACCCGTGGGCACAAGCCTAGGGCCGCCTTGGTCGTCCTCGGATGACACTCCACCCCAGGGGTGGAAGCCGAAGAGTTGGTCCAGGAGGACAAGTCCTCCTCGGAAAACGAGTATCGGGGGCGGTGGTCCCTCCTCCCCCGACAACTCTAAGGGAAACAAGGAGGTACAAGTCTTCCCAGAGAGCCGGGAAGAACTGGCCGAAGCGGCCACCGGGGGTATCCCAAGGGAAGCCCCCCGAGGGCACGGCATGTGTGTTCATGCCCTCCTCTAGCTGTAAGCTAATCGTCAGGTTATTCCTGAAGGAAGGTTTCGACCTTACTACACGGGCCATCCTGGATACAGGGAGTGGCCCCACGCTTATAAGCCGGCAGTTACTACCGGACGACACCCAGCTGCAACCGTTGGGTGAGTTGGCATCTATGTTCCACGACGTCACTGGGGGCTGGCGCCCCATTGTTGGTTCAGTGTGCCTTGGTGTGGCCCTTGGGGTCCAGACCTCATACATCTCCATTGGAGTTGTAGACAATAGGAGTGTCCCAGCTATACTGGGCACCTCCTTTATGTATATTGCAACAAAGAATATTGCGCGACAGGAGCAACAGGTGGAGCTCCTCAATGATACCAAGGTACCCATCCGAAGAGACGGTGCCCGCGAGGGGCATCAGGTCGCGTCAGTCAGTGAGGTATGTGCGTACCCCCAAGGGGGCACAGCTAAGCTAAGGCCGGCACAGAAGACCTAGGTACAACCCGGGACTATCGCACACATCCCCGTGAAGAGTACCTACACGGGGAATGGCTTTATTACGGGGCGACCCCCGTTGTACCACAACCATGGGGTACAGGTCGCTCAAGGACCCGCCATAATGGTGGCGGGAGAGCCATTAACCGTCCAAGTGATGCACTTGGGCGCTACGCCCTTTAGGCTGACAACCGATATGACCGTGGGTTCTATCGTCCCCTATAAGGGGCCGACCTACGAGGTGTCGCCGGACGAGCTCAAGGAGCGCGACGGGACAGCCAAGGAGTAGAAAGAATCCCCACCCCCAGGAGTGGACGTGTCATCGGTACCCGACGAATGGTCCGGGTCCCTTAAGGCTCTCTTGAAGAAACATGCACCGCTCTGGGGGGGTAACTTGGGGTTGATACGCGGTGTAGAACACCGCATTCGGTTGAATCCCGGGGCTGTCTCCGTGCGGCAACACCCCTACAAGGCCGGGCCTTTGGCCCGGGACAGAGAGAAAGGCGAAGTCGACCGCATGCGCTCGATGGGGGTCATCGAACCCTCCACTGGGGAATGGGCTATCCCAGTCATTATGTTGCCGAAGCCTGATGGCTCGGTACGCTTCTTTATTGAGTACAGAAAGCTGAACTTGATAACCGTCAAGGATGCATACCCCATTCTTAGGATGGATGGATGCATAGATTCCCTAGGGGATGCCTGGGTGTTCTCCACCCTGGACTGCAACGCGGGCTCCTGGCAGATACCAGTAGCCGAAGAGGATATGCACCTTACGTCGTTCACGTGCCATTCGGGCGCGTGGCAGTGCGTGCGCCTCCCCTTTGGGTTGTGCAATGCCCCCACCACCTCTCAAAGGGCTATGGGCACGATCCTAGCAGGGGTCAAGTGGCATATATTCTTAGTATATCTAGACGACGTTATCATCTTCTCATGTTCCCCAAAGGAACACTTACAACACCTCGATGAGGGGTTGACACGCCTGGGAAAGGCAGGGGTCACCTTAAAGGCGGCCAAATGCCACTTCTTTCAAGATGAGGTGGAGTACCTCGGTCGTGTTATCAGAACAGGAGGATAACATGTCCTGGAGAAGAACCTCCGGGCCTTGAGGGGCTTCCGGTATCCGGAGACCCAAACCCAGATCAAGAGTTTCCTGGATATGTGCGGAGTATATCGTCGTTTCGTGGCTGACTTCGCCAAGATAGCGAAGCTCGTGACAGCCTTGACGAGCACTAAGCTCCCCAAGAGGCTACCTTCTCCTAGGGAGAAGGAGACGAAAACTTTCGAAGAGCTACGAGGACGGCTTTTAGCCGCCCCCATCCTCGCTCTCCCCAGGAGAGACAGGCACTACATCGTTGGTGTAGACGCCAGTTATGAACAGCTGGGTTGCTGCTTACAGCAACAACAACCGGATGGGGAGTATCACCCCATCGGTTAATATAGCCGTGCTCTGCTCTCCGCGGAGAAGAATTACTTCGCCACCGAGATAGAGGCGCTCGGCGTCGTCTGGGCGGTGATCTACGTGAGGTCATACCTTGACGGGGCAGAGTTTCTGGTCCAGTGTGACCACCGGGCCCTACTATCGGTACTCACAAACATGATTCCGAACGCGCGGATAAACCGCTGGCGACTCCGATTATTGGAGTACGCCTATGAGATCCGGCAAAAGCCGGGTAAGGACCATAAGGTCGCGGACGCGTTATCGCGCCTGCCCACAGAGGGACTCGACTCGATCCCCTTGGACGAGGATATCCCCGTCCTGGCCATCGAAACCCGGGCAAGTGACGCCCTAGAGGCCCCCTCTCCAGCCGAAGCCCCCATGGGGGCGCTAATGGCCCAAGAGATCATCCTCGGCCAAGCCCAGGATGCGTTCTGTCAAGAACGGCTAAAAGAACAGGATGTTATTTCACCACCCGACCCCAAGTGGAGTCGGCAAGCCTTCTTCTCTCGAGAGAAGAGTGGGCTCCTATGCCGACATTAGGTATATGGGAGGGATACCCAAGTGGTCATCCCCGAGGCGCTGAAACAGCACCTCTTACGATATCAACACCAGTCGGTGTTGGCCGGGCACCCCGGCTCGCGGAGGATGTATGCCACCATCCGCCGGTATGTCTACTGTCCTACCATTGTGGTAGACGTATATAACCACGTGGAGCAACTCCCCGCGTGCGATAAGAATCGCCTCTCCGAGAGGAGGCATACATCCACGATGAAGCTGTTTCCAGATCTCGAGCCCTTCTCGGGGCTCGCAATGGACCTGCTAGGCCCATTGACCACCTCTAGGGGTGGTCACAAGCATGTGCTGGTCATCTGTGACAGGTTTAACAAGTTGACGCGAGCCATCCCGCTACGGGATGCGACAGCGCTGACGGTATTGTCAGCGTTCATTGATACTTGGGTGGCTGCCTATAGCATCCCCGACTCTGTTCTTACAGACAACGGACCTCAGTTTTGCCTCGGTATATTACCACGGCATTCTCGGGTTGCTGGGTATAGCCTCGAACTATACCTCTCCCTACCACCTCCAGACTAATGGGCAGGTGGAACGATACAACCGCACCTTGGTGCGGCAACTCCGATGCTATGTTGCGGAGCATCAGAAGGAATGGGACAGTCATCTGTCCTTTCTTACTACTGCGTATAATACGCATGAGCACGCGAGCACTGGGGAGATCCCCTTTGCCTTCGTGAGCACTAGAAGGCTCCAGCTTATTGGCATGGAGCGCATGCCTCGGCTTAGACAAGCCGAGGAGAGAACTGAGGACGCCTACACGGCGGCGGAACAGTACGTTGAGGACCTTAAAGCCCTCATCCCGGCGGTTCGCCGGCAGCTGGGATTAGCCCAAGCCACGTATAAGCGGGCGCTCGACGCCCGCACAAAGGAAAAGAACAACACGGTCAAGGCCGGGGACTCGGTCTGTTTAGATGCCCATTCCGGTTCTCCGAAGAAGCTTGGGTTTAAAACCCAAGCACCATACATGTTGCTACAAACCGATGGACATCGGTTCCTGGTGGAGAGCCCTAGGGATCTCCGTACTGTGAGTAGTGACCATGTCACTGGTGCACCCGAACCACCGGTGCGGGATGCCAAGTGGACCCGGGCCCTTCGGGCCCAAGCCCTTTTTAAGGTAGGCCACAAAATTAAGGAGAGCCCTGAATTCGTTTTCGAACGATTTCTCAACCACGGTGGGGATGATGAAGGACAATTGAAGGTCCTGGTCAAATGTTTCGGGTTTCTTGAACAGGAAGCCACGTGGCAATTTGCCTCTTACCTCCCTAGGGAGGCAATTCGCATATATTGCTTGCGCAAACGTGTCAAGCTCCCCGCCTTGACGCGAGAAGGTGTCTTCTTTTCTGACCAAGTCGGAAGACAAGCCTGAGGGACCCTTGTGACTTCAAGCCACAAGCAAAGAACAGAACACAAGAAGAGATGCTAAGCATTTTATTCCCTACGAGACTCGAGACCAGTCGATCGTAAGAAAGACAGCGCCCACCCCCTTAGGGGGGGCGACAACAGGTGACAATCAGAGCAGCCGGGGGAAGCAAGGAAACCCTGGTCACCCTAGGGTAACCCTGTCACCAGCCCCCGGGACGGGCCCCATAGCCAGGATTATAGTCCTGGCTACGGTCCTCCTTGGGCGCATAATAATGCGGCCCCGAGAACGTCGGCGGGTTCGCCGAAGGGCCCCTCTCAGCCCCATAAAAGGCTTGTGACGAAGAACTGGCGCCAGCCTCATAGAAAGGCGGGGGAGGAGACGGCGGACGTCGAGGTGCCGCAGGCAAGGCCGCCCCTCGGGGCGGAGCCGACGAGCCGGCCAAGTTCCGCACTGTAGTACTACGGGGCCCCCATCGTTGGCGGGGGGGCCGCCGGTGGGCCGTCCGGGGCGCCTGGGGCGCGACGACCGGCGGGAGTTGGCAACGCCGGCGGCGGTAGTCGCGGACGGGACGGTGGCGCGGGAGCGGGGACGACGGGCCCGTTGGCGCACCGGTGCGAGCCACCGAAGGGACGCGCCCGGACGCCGCGCCCCGCTTTGAGGGTCCCACGAGGGGCCGGGTTGCCGCGGCCAGAGTGTGACAACACACCCAGCCAACCCCACCCAGTCGGGGGGAAAGCGAACCAGGCCGTGTCGCCGGGTAGTCCGGTCGGGGAATACCCGCCCCGGAAGAAAACCCCGAAGAACACACACGCACGGCGTCGACCGGGGGAAGACGCCCCGAGCGACAAACACGAGTTGTGTGACCGGAAGTTTACTTGCCCGCGTCGAAGGCCTCGAGGCAACACTCACGCCTCGCCGTCTTATCCCGTCCGTTCCCCTCAGACCCCCCGAAAACCCCCCCTCAGACACCCTCAAGGGACCCTGAGAAAACCCTCTGAAAACCCCCTCTCAGACACCCTCAAAGGAACCTCAGAAAACCCTCCCCTCAGGGCACATGGGGCCAGTCTCAGCGGAGGGCGGCCGAGGCTTCGGACACCGCCTCGAGTAGAGGCGGGGTAAGGGTGCTACGTAACACCCCTGCGGCGCCCCGGTGTCAGGGGCGCGGTGTAATACTGGTCAATGGTCCAAGTTGGGTTTACACAAAACAAGGCCCTTAACTGGGGGCCTGCCCCGGGATTTACTAGTCCCAGGGAAGTCTCGAGATCGCGGTTGTGGTTGGTGAGTCACGGGGCGATCACAAGTGGATCGCCACCGAAATGATTCGAAATATGCGTCAGTAGGACATATTTCCCTCGCGAGAGCCAGTGGCCGTTTCCGACTGACTGGATCCGACCGCCCATGACGCGAATCCACGTGTTTCGTCTTGACTGATAGGGAACTGGTTCCCCGAGTGTGGGGGCCAGGTTTCCGGCCGTCACAGTTCCTACTTCTAAAGGGGTCGCCGTCCCGGCGGCCGAGGGCCAGGGGGCGGGCCTTCCCGAGGGTTTCGGGCGGGCCAGGACGGCTAACCGGCATCCCCCCAGTGTGGGGCCCGGGTGCTGCCCCGGTTGGCGCCGGCGGCGGCCGCCCCGGATCGTGGGGGGGGCCGCCGGGGCCAAGGGGGCATGCGCCGTCACCTTGCGGGGGACACGGGGGCATGTCAGGGGGGCCTGTGTGGCCGAGCTGGGCCACACAAGGTGTGCCAGGAGGGGGGGGGGGGGGTCGCCGGGTATGGCGCCCCCCCCGGCCCCCCTCCGGGGCTGCTGTTACGCGCGCCCCGCTGGAGGCGGCGGGGCGCGCCTGCCAGTGTACAGGGGGGCGGTGTGGCCGGGGCGGGCCAGACAGGTCGTGCCGCGGGGGCGCCGGGTGTGGCTCCCCCCTCCCCCCCCCCCCCCC
>Ga0209186_1003235_pt1 | contig 11252 bp, 8 predicted proteins | sample SidtaG_FD_187426 | JGI IMG/M metagenome (GOLD analysis project Ga0209186, IMG submission 187426) | Marine algal microbial communities from Sidmouth, United Kingdom - Sidmouth_Male2 metaG (SPAdes) (version 2) | ecosystem: Host-associated > Algae > Red algae > Unclassified | place: Sidmouth, United...
CGAGAACCAGGAGTTCTTTAACAGGTGCGCCTCCCGACCACATGCCTTGCGTGTGTGCCTCTGGTACTTATTGATGCTATTGGTGTCCTTCTCGGGGTGCTTCTCGTCAGTAGTAGGCGAAGGGAAACGAGACACAACTTGATTGCTGACCTCGTTTCTTGTCCTCACTCCTCGTCCTGTATCTCGCTGCCCCAAGGATCGTACTGTTGGCTCGTACGTCACAGGCATAAGCACCAGCGGTACGTGGGGGTCAAGTTGCGCATAACAAAGACGGGACAAGACACGAGCGACGTCATGACGCTTCGGCTCTTCAGCTTCTTCTCGGCCGTGAGCAAGTCGGACAAGGAGGATGAGTCCATCACTGCCTACGTACAGTGCCCCAGCAAACACCTCAACATCCCGCAGCTGCTGCAACCGCTCATCCTCTTCGCGTGCTCGGCCCCTGGCGTGCGAATGGACATGGGCGTGCTCTCCGAGCCGCCTCTGTTCCCGAGCCTTTCCGTGCGCAACGTGGCGGGCACGGTGACCTTCTTCAAGATGAAGTCGGAAACGGAGGTGAACGCACGGTTTGCGGCAGACCTGGCGCGCATTGGCCGGGACCTCTGTAATGGGGACAGGGCTTTCCGAATGTACGGCTTCCGCCGTGGCGGAGCCCAAGGGTTGCTAGACCGCACTGGCCTCTACGAGCAGGTGATGCGGCTGGGTGGGTGGCAACCTAACTCAAACTCGTTCTTCACTTACATCACGTCGATGAACGCGAAAGGCACTCTGCGCTCTACGCTGCGGTCTTTCACGCAGGGTGAGGTGACGCAGGTGGTCGCCCAGCTGATGAGCACCTACAACGAGTGGGCCGTTGGCGCCGTTCGTCGCCTCTGCGTGCAAGCGGACGTGAGTGACGGGCAGTTGGTGCATGAGTCTGTCGTTGCTTTCGAGGCCGAGAACGTCAAGGTGCTGTGCAGTATTGTTTGTGAGTCCATTCTGACCTTGCGGCATGGCAAGGCGGAAGAGGCCGTGACCTCGGACGAGGAGGATTGACCTTTTTTCCTGTTTGTGGTCTCACTACCCTCGTGAAGCCTCTTCAGTAGACACATGTTTATTTTTTATTGGTACCCGTGTCTGCCATGGTATCATGCGAAGCATGCTTGCGAGCCCAGCAAGGCGTGCGTCGGTGACGAACCTGCAGGATAATGGTGCCATCTACTCCCGGTGTACGCATCAGCGTGCGCAGGTTCTCTCTCTGCTTTTCTTGATGATTGGTGATTGCAAGTGAAAATCATCAGGACGGATGATTTCCATCGATTCATTCATTGATTGAGCCGATGTGATTCCGATTGATGGACGCCTGCATCCAACAGTATTTAGGCGGTGGAATGATTCATTCCAGATGAGTCATTGCGCCAGATCTGTATCGACGTTAGCTACCAAGGCACCGGAGCCACTTGATCAAGATGAAGCAGCAGGTAGAAGCCGAAGCACACAGGAAGGCCAACAAGGTGCAGAAAAGACGAGAAAGCAGCTCGTGTTGGTTTAATAGGGAACTAGTGACTCATTGAAAGATACCGCCAGGTTATCAATGATGACCTTGTCTTCGTCAAAACCAATCAAGTGGAGACCGGACAGAGAAGGGGTGCGGGACAAACCCGAGCGAGCCTGGCCGGCAGCCCATGCACAACTCAAGTCTACGGCGGCCTCTAACAGCGTCCATCCCTGCGCCCCGTGGATGGTCATGGCCCAACCGAGCACCAAAGGCACCTCGGTTCGTGTGGCAGCAGTACTAAATCCATCGAGTGCCAGCACGCGGCCGGTAGCAGGCACCACATCCACAGTTGAGAACCCCCCTGTCGGTAGCTCGAAACGCACAGTCGGATACTGGACGCAGCCGACCCAAAAGAAGCAAAGCACGACACCCCGAGAGCCACAGGGCACTCCGTGGATCATAAGGCAATTGGAGGGGACGAACACAAGAGCTCCCACCCGTAGAGAGAGCGTCCTTGGATACCGCAAGCCGTCCAAGATGGTGGCCGCCTCATCATCCCCCAAGTACTTGACCTTCACCACGTCCTGCGCCTTGTACGTCACCTCCTGGCCCGTCAGGCGGCGGAGCTCGTCCTCGTTCTTTTCCTTGGCCTTGAGGGTGTGGCATAACAGCCACACGGCCGACCTGGGAGGGTCCGCCGACCGGCGTGACGCGAGCAGCTCCATATCCTCCCTTGTGTGGTTACCAACGCGCATCCGCAAGAGCAAGTCAAGCAGCCGCCGGTCTTGAATGTGGCGCCAGTGCGTGTCAAGCACTACCGCACGGCACCCAAAGTCGTCCCGCCACACGTTGGACACGAAGGCAAAGATGCCAAATGGGGGCGCCAGCTGCAGGAAATCGCCCGAGAACAGAACCGTCAGGCCGCCAAACGGCATGTCGGGCAGCCGTCGCACGCGGCGCAGGACGGAGTCGAGCCTCGTGATAAAGGCCGCTGACAGGGTCCCCACCTCGTCAATGACAAACACCATGGCGGAGCATATGCGCTTCATGGCCGCATAGGGGATGACCTTGCTGAGGAAGACGTCGAGCGGCGTCGTCACGTCGGCATCTCCATTGACGTATCCGGCCCAGGCGTGGACTGTCGTGCCACCTACAAGAGCTGCCGCCACGCCGGTACTGCCGCAAACGCTCACTGCCGCCCCGGCCTCACGGAGAGACTTGACAACGTCGTTGACGAGGTAGGTCTTTCCACACCCCGGCGGACCCGTGAGAAAGACACTGGTGCGCCCAGCCAGCAAACGGCACACCTTGAGGACTGCGCCACCAAGCGTCGTAGGTAGCAGCAATGGATGTAGTTGCGCCACCCCTAGCTCTTCTTCATTGGAACGCCAACCACCGGCACCGCCATAGGTCCAGGCAACACGTCGCCGAGACGGAGCCATAGAGCTGGAACCCACGTCGGCTCGCGGTTGTCGCCGTCGCCGCAATGGCAAAGATGAAGAAGAGCTCCCTACCTGCCCTGTCCATGATGGGACACTAGTGGGTGACTGCTCAGTCGCTTGCAAGACCGCCGACCGCCCGCGTGTCACACGATCAGAGAGAACCCCCTTCTGCATTGCGGAGCTCAAAGCGGCACGTACACGACTGCCGCCATCGGTGGCGTCCCTCTTCAGCGACAACCGCCGCCGCTTGGAGCCAGTGGTAGTATGCAGAGGTTGTGCCGGCACTTGTGGTCGGTCCACGTAGATGACGTCCGGGGCAGTGGTGTCACGCAACACGCCCATGACGCAAACCCCGTCTGCCGAAGATGAGCCGCCCAGTGCTCTGAAAAAAGCGGCCGTGCTCTCCACGTCAGACAAATCCACCAGAGTCGCCGCCGCACCGGCACCGACACCAAACGTGCGCAGTAGGCAGTCTTGTACAGGCGCCCCCGCGCGGGCCGCCGGAGTAGTGCCGGCGATAAGCGCGTTGAGCACAGCCGCTTCATCGGCAGAATTCTGCGTCTCCTCGGCAACCCACAGCCGAGCGTCGGCCTCATTGTACAGGATACGCAGGTACAGCGTCCTAGGGCGCAGGAGGTAAGAGCGCAAGTGCTCGGATGAGGCGGGCTCTGGCCCGTCAAGAGCAAAGACGCGGCCGGCGGTCAAGGCCGCGGGAGACCGGGCACAAAGGAACAAAGACGGATGCTTCATCGTTCGTCGCCGTCGATGAGCATGTGGGGGGGCGGGGCAGGAGGCGAGGGAGGGGATATGGGAGGCGAGGGGAGAGGCGAGATGGGAGACAAGGGGGGAGGATAGGGTGGAGGCGAGGGGGTGACAAGACAGGGAGGCGGGGAGGAGGTGTGGAGGGTGTGGGGGGCGTCGGCATGCAGCGATCGTGAAGCGGCTCACTGGTACCGTGGCAGTGCGGCACCGACGTCGGAGCGTTGGGGGAGAGTAGTGGCAGCAGCGATGCGCGGCGATGTCGCAGCGGCGTGGTCAAACCGTGCCTGACGCGCAACGGTCAAGCAAGAGTTGTGGGGGAGGGGGGGCGGATCGAACGGGGAAGAGGGAGCACCAGCGGCTGTTGGTGGGTACGGGTGGGGCAGCAATGATCACGGACGATTCGCATCAAGGCGAAGTGCCCGCAGTGGCCACGTACGACGGGTAGTTTGAGGGGTGGCCGGGGGCATGAAGGCAAGCGCGCGAGTAACCCAGCGGCCAGGAGTGCGATCGAGAGGGTCACGAACAGACGACAACGACACGCGCTTGAGAACGGGCCAGACGACCCTGGTGTGCTCGAAAAGCGCGCGCGCGCCGGCACGGCGGTCCAGCTACACATCGCGCGCCACAATCAATGTCTGGGCCCAGGCCCGGTTGTTGAAAGGAGCGGCCCGATACAGGTGGGTGAACGTTTGACGAGCGCAAAGGAAACGCCTCCCAATGGCAGGGCACAGGAGTGGGGCAGGGTGGTGTGTGCTGGGTTGCATTTGAGAGACAGTGGGGCCGGCCTTCATCGCGCTCGTTGAGCGGTGGTGGCCGCGAGGCCACGATCTGCCGGTTCAGTGGTGGCGTCGAGGCGGAGATACTTTGCAATTCGGTTACTGGCCCGATATCGGATTGGGACGGCCAATTTGTGACAGTGGCTGCAGAATGGACATGCTGAGAGCGGGTCGCGGCGTGGGTGGTCCATATTTGTCGTCGGTCGGGCCACGGGTGGGGAGATCCCCCGATTTGCGCTGCGGTGGGTTGCGGCGGAACCGTTCGAAGCGGACAATACAGGGGTGCTACTGCGAGAGTGCCCTCTGTAGGCGGCACCGAGAGAATTCTCAGTCTCGCCCCTACCACGAAACTGAGTGAACCTGACCGAGACTGGGCATGCCCTCCGGAGACAGCACGGGGGACTTCTAGCCCACGTGCTCGACCTCCCCCCCCGCCAGATGACCTGCGTTCGGCCCCCCCCCCTCGGCCTCCGCTCCGTTTCACCTGCGAATTGATGCCAGTAAGGAAATCGGGCCTGTAGTACAAAAACATTTCTCTAGTACGCGTCTTAGTACACGTCTAGCATGCGCCCCACTTTCCCGACGATCTACCCGTATGATAGTTCAGGGTTTCTGCCACGTCCCGCGGATCCGACGGAACCCCCTCAAGCGTGCGTGGTGAGCGATCGCTCCGACAGTAGTACCCCTTTTTCCGACCCTGCCTCAAGCTATTGTCGTGCTGAGTATGCCTTTGAGAGGGGGCTCCCGATTTTGGTGATCGTTGCCACAAATTCACCCATATAGCCGACTCAACCGTCCTTGACGATCGGCCGATGCCAGCCACTCTTTGCATGTCAGCACGTCACACTTCCACTGGAGCTTCGAGCGGGCCGCACCTGGTTGTGACAACTGCCAGGACCCCCGCTCACCTGTCAAACTTGTTAGAGACTGCAGCAGACTGGCAACTGGCGGCATTGGTGAGCGGGACTGAGCGCAATGAGCAGATGGGCGGTGGGGCAGGGGTGACAGAACGGGGGGGGGGGGATAGGAACGCAGGCGGCGGCGGCGCAGGCCGTGATGGCATAGGCAAGCACGAGAATGGAGATTGCTGAAACGACCGAGCAAAACGGCGGAGGGGGTCCAATCCGGCCTGGCAGGCGGTGGCGAAAAAGCTACAGGACAAAAGGGGAGTGGAATGTCAGCGACGCGCGTGAATCTGACGTCAGCACCCCGGTCAATGGCGAGGCGAGCGGGGCGTCGGGGAAGGCTGGTGGAAGCGCATGGATCCCTGCCATCTTCCCCATGCGCCAAGCGAGCCCCGCGAAAGTGGCGGCAGCAACTGCCGCGTCCGCCACTGCGGCAGTGTGACGGTCCCGCTTCGTGTTCGACCAGGGGCCAGTCCAGAGCGAGCCGCCCGGCGGCCGCAGATAGTACGGCGAGGCCGCTGGTCGCGAGCTTAGAATGCGGCTGGGTGTCGTGGGTGGAGCAGAACCAATCGGGTGTCGGTTGAGGAGGGAGTAGGAACAAGTTCGGAGAAACATAAGATGAGAAAAAAGTGGTTTTTCTTTGCTACTACGATGGTTTTGGATAGTCGATGGCGGCCTGCTTGTAGACGGCGCTGAAGCCTCTAATGCCCCGGTACTTGTCTTTGAGCTCCTTGACGATCACGTCGACGCCCACGGCGGCCCCCCGCAGCGCGAACTCGGCGTTGAAGGCCCGGTAGATGGGCGCCCTCGTCGAGTAGTGGTGCCCCAGCCGATTGCGCTCCGGCGGGTCAGCGACGAGGTGCCGCCAGCGCTGGCCGAACAAGGCCTCCACCTCGCGCACGGACGCGACGCCGTCTAGCCCCGTCGCGTACTCGTCGAGCGAGCGGGACAACGAGGCCCCGACCTCCAACTTCAGCAGCGGTACGCACTCGCCGGGGCCGTTGAAAATTTCGACCCCCTTCAGCTTCTGGGTCATCCACAGACGACGCACGCTCTCTCTATCCCGCAGCAGAGCTGGCGAGACTCCTACAGACCCCGAGAGAGCGATTCTCGGCGCCGGTGCAGCGGCCGCCCCAGCCGCATGCGGGGCGACCGCGGACGCCACGCCGTCCGAGGGAGATGGAAGACACTCGGGCGACATGTGGGAGCCCGTAGAGGCAGGCGCCGATGGGAGAGGGAAAGCAGGGGGGGGGAAGGGGAGGGAAAGAACCGAGGAACACGCGCCGTCTCGGACGGCGGCGCTCCCACCGCCACGATCAAGCCGCGCCGCGAGGTCGCCGACGAGCGCCATAACAGCGTCAAGCTTGGCGCTGAGGTCGGTCGCCGTCGCCACTTTGTTGGCCTCGGCCGCCTCTGCGACTGCGTCCGCCTGTAGACTGAGTGCGCGCTCCATGTCGAGCATGTTTCCCGCAGCGGAGGTTGCCTTGGCCTCTACGGCGGCCTTCACCGCTTCCCCCAACTGCGGCAGCACCGCCGCGGCTGCCTCGCCGGCCGCCTCCTCCCCGCGCTCCGCCGCAAAGCCGGCGGCCGCGCGGAAGCGCTCAAACTCCTCGTTGCGCAGCAGCGGGTGGCGCGGCACGTACGCGCCATCCGGTGCATCGGCGGCGTTCAGCCGAGCAGCCCACGACTGAAAAAAAACCGACCGCACCAATCGCGTCAACTTGAAAAAGTTGGTCAGCGCCACGTCGCGGAAATTGGGGCCGCCCTTGAGGCGCTCCACGGACGCCTTCTCAACGTCCTCCAGCCACGGGCAGACCGTCTGTTGCAGCGAGAGCGAGACCTCCACGGTGAGGCGCGCCGTCACGGGAGCCACGCAGTGGCGGGTGCGGCCCGACAACAGGAGGACAATGAGGGGGTCGGGGATGACACCGTTGTAAGAACCGTCCCCCGGGCCCGGGCCCCAATAGCCGCGCTTGTTGTTGTCCGCCTCCGTCGCGCCCGCCTCTTTGGCCTTTTGGGCCGCGCCGCGCCGGGTGGCGTGCGTGAGAGCAGCCTTCTCTGGGACGCCGCACTTGTTGGCAACCCGCTTTAGCCGGTACAGGTGGTTGTCGTACGTGATGGGCTTGAAGACGTTGGCGCCGCGCATCGCCCTGAAGATTGGCCACCGGTACCACTTGCGCTGGCCCATCTTGGCGCCGCTCGCGCGGAAGAAGCGCGGCTCCACCCCCGACTCCATGAGGGACTCGTCGGTGTGATTGAAATCCGGGGCAAAGTTGACGGGGGGCACACCGTCGTCCTCCGGCGGGCGGTGGCAGGCCGCCACCAGCGCATCCGCGACGGCGCCGAAGGGGCACAACCACGGGTTAACGTGCTGCAGCGAGCCAAGGCACAGCGGCGTGTTCTCTTTTGTCTTGGTGGAAAACACGTAGGTGCACAACACGTCCAGCGGCATGCGCGAGCCGTAGCGAGAGGCCTTGGCGAAGAACATGGAGGGGAAGTGGCAGATGACCAGGTCGCTCCACGTCAGCCAGCGCGTCGTCGCCCCCCGCGCCTCCAAAGAAAACGCGAGCACAGAAAGCGCCGACAACTCCAGCCCGGCGTGAAATTCCATCGCCCTCGTCGGGCCGAGCAGCATCTCCTTCACCATCGAGAACCGCACGTCGTCGGGCAGCGCGGGGTCGCGGGCGCCCGTCGCCTTTCCCACCCCCGCCGCCGTCGCCTCTAGGTAGCGCTCGCGCGCGCACTGGTCGATGACCGCCTTGGCGGCCCGGCACCCGCCGGCCGGCAGGTACGTGTCGGCGCGGAAGGCGTCGCACGCTCCGCAGAGGCACTGCTACCAGAGGCCGTTGAAGACCGTGGCGACCTTGGCCATCGCGCTCTGGTGCATCTTGAGCGTCGATAGCCCGACCTTGTTTGGCGCCGCGGCAGTGGTGGAGGTGGTGGAGGAGGCGGCGGCTCCGGTGACCTCGGCCGCCTCGGTGTCACTCGAGCCTCCGCCTCCCTCCCCCTCGGCCCCCCCTTGCCGTCCGTCTCGGTCGCGTCGACGCCCATGGACGCGGCCATATTGTCCCGCGGCTGGCAGTGCCGCCCGAGCTGGGACGCCGCCGCGCGGGGGCCCCACGGCCGCGGTGCCACCTCTGCCTGGGTTTCCCAGCCCCGCAGGCCCACCCACGGCAGCGGCGCCAGCCGCCCTTCCCCGGTCGCCCGCCCCCACCACAGTCCCCAATCCCCCACCAGCTCGCCGCCCGACGAATTCGTGCGGTCGCGCATCACGCGCAGCCGCCCGAACCCCCTGACTCCCATCAGCAGCGGGCCCCGCGGCGGTCCCCGCCGAAGACCCGGCGCGCGTGACGCCTCCGGACGCGACGCTCGGCCAGATCGCGCTCACCCCAGCAGCGGGCGACGGGCGGGCACTGCTCGGCATACCCGTGGCTCCGTCGCGTCGAGGCTCTCGGGCATCACCGGCGGCGCCCTCGGCAGCGCGGGCGACACATGGCAGGGGAGTCAGACGGGGCCGCTTGGCGGGGCGGCGCCTGCTGCTGCGCTCGCGGTTTTTCTCCACCTCCAGGAACGCCACGACCTCGTTGCGATTGACGGGTACGATGACCCCGTCCGGCTTCCCGGCAGCCGACGTCTCCGCCCACTCGCAATAGAGGCGGATGGAGGCGACGTAGTCCTTCATCGTCTGCTTGACCCCGCTGTGGGTGCCGCTGACCGTGTGCAGCGCCCACGTATTGGTCAGCTTGATGGCGGCACTGACCACCGCCGCGTGCTGCCCCGTCTCGGCGAGGTGCAGGCCCTGCACGACGACCGCCTGCACATTGGTCTTGGACAGCTGGAACAGCTCGGCGTACTGCGCGATGGTGACCAAGTGGGTGTACGCGTGCTTGTCCCTTGACAGCTAGACGGGTGCGCGGCGCGGGGGTGAGCCCGATGGCAGAGGCACGACGCGCGCGACGGGCGTGCCGTCTGCTGTCGTCTCTGCATCGGCGCACCCAGGGAGACACCCCAACCGAATCAGCCGACGGCCGACATTAGTATTGTCCAAAAAAAGTCGAGACACCATATTGCACTCGGTGACCCAATGCGCCCCGTCACGGAAGGCCTCGAAGCCGGCCGACAGCACGGCCATGACTTCCCCCCGCAGCCCCCCATGCAGGTGGACCGCGGGGGCTACGACGAGGGGGCGGGAAGGACGATCGGGGGAAGCAGAACCACCAGGCGGGGGCGGTGACCGAGGCGGAGACGGACGTGCGGGCGTGGCAGCGGCGGCCGTGGCGACCAATGGCGGGGAGGGTGCCCCGTCGAGTGTATTGGATCCGTCGGGGGGCGGCAGGGGAGGCGCGGGATGACCGCCGCAACCAACAGCAGTCGTTGGGGGGGTGAACCGACGCGGGTTCACCGTCGCGTGGGGTGTGCCAGCGCCACGAGCCCCGACCGACAGCGGCCGTCGGGGACCACTGCCGCCACCGGCCGCTGCATGCGCCGCCACCGGCGCAAGGATCGCCGCCGTGCCCGTGGCCGACTGGGCCGAAGCTGCGCTCGGGGAGGCGCCACCCGCGCGGCCTTCAACCCCCCCTTGCGGACCTTCGAAGGTGCCCGCCGCCGCACGACTCGCGGCCGACGTGGCGGCATCCTTGGCGCGGCGACGCGCCGACCGCCGGGTGGCGCAAGCCACAGCACCGGCGGTGCCAGGCGACACGGTGTCTGAGTGGGTCGGGGCGGCCCGCATTCTTGGTTGGGGTGGCGGGGTAGCGACTGCCACGGACCGCCGGCTGCGTTGGGGGTGGCCACTTCGAGGCATTGCCACGACTGACCTTCGATTGTCTGTCAAAAAGGAGCGCTAAAGAAGAGCAACGAGGGTGCAGTGCGGGTGCGATGGCGTGACGTTAACCAGTGCAAAGAAAAAGGAGGACGAAGCACAAGGTGCGGGAAGAGGGAGACGTCATCGACACGGGGCAGCGCGGACACGCTGCAAAAGAGACAAGACGCACGCATGCAAGAGCAAAGAAAAACCAGCGTCAGCGTCTCGGGGCCGATTCTGATGACAATCCGGCGTACACGTGCTGTACAAGAAAAGCGGGGCACAAAAAGAGAAGCGATACGAGATGCGGAGACGGTGTACGTACCGAAAAAAGAAACCACAACAATTGATGGTGTAGAAAAAAAACGGGAGTCGTTCATGCCAGGCGTCGCGCCGACACCGTCAATACCCCAACCTCCACAAAAAGCTGCCGGCACAGGGTGCGTGGGTGCCTCCACGCCCGACGGTGGTGGGGTATGGGTCTGGCGGTGCACCGAGCTTCTGCTGCCACCAGCAGCGCGTTGTCGGGGAGATGTCGGTGCCGCCACCACCCCCAACCGCCGCCACCCAAACGCCTCCGCCCAACAGCCGCAGCCGCACCAAGGAGCCCGCCGCCACACCCGCCCGCCCACCGCGCACCCAGCGCAAACCGGGGCGCCGTCCGACCACCCCCCGACCCCCAAAGCGTCGACACCCACGCACCGTGGGGTGCGCCACCACCGCGAGTGAAAAGGTAGAGCAAGGGTAGGAGGCGGCGGCGGCACCCCCGCACGCGCCCAAACGGAGGCATACAACAACCGCCAAGACGTGGGTGGCCAAGCCGGCGAGACGGAGACACAACGGGGGGTGGGCGACGACGCCGAGTGGCCACGAGTGTGGTGGGGTGGGGAGGGAGTGAGAGGAGGGGCGACGACACGAAGGAGCGCCGGCGGGAGCCGCCGAGCGGCCACGAGTGCAGTGGGGTGGGGAAGGAGAGAGAGGAAGCACGCGGGCGCCGGGTGCAGGTGACGGGCGGTTGTGGCACGACAGGAAGAATTGAAGAAAACAGAAGCACGTTGGCCAGAGGCCGGGGCCAAGCACGCGAAA
>Ga0209186_1003241_pt1 | contig 11246 bp, 8 predicted proteins | sample SidtaG_FD_187426 | JGI IMG/M metagenome (GOLD analysis project Ga0209186, IMG submission 187426) | Marine algal microbial communities from Sidmouth, United Kingdom - Sidmouth_Male2 metaG (SPAdes) (version 2) | ecosystem: Host-associated > Algae > Red algae > Unclassified | place: Sidmouth, United...
ATGGCTTGTTGAAGCTCTATGGCGTTTTTTATGTTTTTTTCTATTATTGTAGCGTCCTGCATGTTGAGCTTGTATTTATAGGTATTTGTATCGTGATAACGTAGTCTTTGTGGTGTTATTGTTGTTGTTGTTGGTGGTGGTGTTGATGCTGTCCAAAATAGAGTTGAGGTAGTACAAACTGACAACTAACAATTTTGATAATAATCCTTATTTTATTGAAGCAAGAGATATTTTAGGGGAAACTAAAAATATCATTGTAAAAACGATATTTTTATCCAGAAACATGCTACTTTTATTTTTAAATTCTGTTTGTCCATCTTTACTAGCCCTTGTTGATAATCACCTTGATATAGCTTTTACATGCTTTTTAACTCCCTAATTTTTTTATTGTTTGCTTTGTTCTTTTTCTTCTTTTGGTTTTTCATCAAAAAAGGCAGTAATAATATTCGTTGGTTATTTTTTGTAGGTGCTTCTTTCTTTTTTTATGGATGGTGGGATTGGCGTTTTTTATTGCTGATTATTGGGAGTGGTTTGATTGATTTTTTTGCTGGATTAGGGATTTATCGTTTTCCCAATCATAAAAAATTGCTGCTTTTTGTCTCGCTTTTGGGAAATTTGGGGTCTTTGATGATTTTCAAGTATAGTCGCTTTTTTGCAGATAATGTTGAGTGGTTATTTGGGCTTTTCGGTCAAAATATAGATTTGGTGGCTCGTATTCCTGATTTTATGCTGATTTTGCCTGTGGGGATTAGTTTTTATACTTTTCAGTCGATGAGTTATACGATTGATGTGTATCGAAATCAACTTACACCTACTAAGAATATCTTTCACTTTTTTGCTTATCTTTCTATGTTTCCACAATTGGTAGCAGGTCCTATTGTGCGGGCTAAGGATTTTTTACCTCAATTAAAGCGTGTTCGATCTGTGAGCGAGGTAGAACGCTGGCATGGCATGAAGTTGATTGTGGTTGGCTTTTTTAAGAAGGTAGTCTTAGCCGACAATATTGCGCCGATGGTAAATGCGGCATTTCTTGATTCTGAACTGACGCATTCGACGATTTATTGGTGGGGAATTATGGTAGCTTTTGCTTTTCAAATCTATTTCGATTTTAGTGGTTATAGTGATATTGCGAGAGGCTTGGCTAAATGGATGGGGTTTCATTTTAGAATCAATTTTAATCATCCTTACATTTCGACTTCTGTACGAGATTTTTGGACTCGTTGGCATATTTCGCTTTCGACCTGGTTTCGAGACTATGTATATATTCCTTTGGGGGGATCAAAAAAGGGGAAATTTCGTTGGTACCTGAATATGTGGATTACGATGTTGGTTTCGGGATTTTGGCATGGAGCAGCCCATAATTTTATTGTCTGGGGAGCTTTACACGCTTTTTATTTGAGTGTAGAGCGTATTTTTAAATTGCCTCGTCGCTTGAAAAAAATATTTTTGGGAAAATACCTTGCTTGGGTATTGGTGATGGTACAGGTTTTGATTGCTTGGGTATTTTTTCGAGCATCCTCTTTTGAACAAGCTTGGCAAATTACAGTCAATATGTTGAGTTTTAATTTTTCTGACGATTTCTCAGGTTTGTTTACCCATGCTAATGCTGCTATCTTTTTGACGCTTGCCGTTGTGATTGAATCTTTCTTTCTTTTTAATATACAACCTAAAAAGTGGTTTTCTGAAAAAAACTATTTTTATGTAGAGATTTTGTATCTTGCTGTATTGATTGCGGCTTGTGTATTTTTGAGAGGTGAAGGACAACAGTTTATTTATTTTCAGTTTTAATGATAGAGGTTGTGTCTATTTAAAATAGACCTGATGGAAGTGGTAGGGCAAAGTAAGTAGTGATTTTAGGTTGCTTACTTTTTTTTATGGAGTTTGCGTTTTTACTTGGTTCATTTTTGCCCTTTAACGGACAGCAGGCCCATGCTTTGCGATGAAAGAGGAACTGTTGTCTCCTAAAAAATTAAATTAGATTTTTGATGTCTAAAGAACGGCTTTTATATCTTGTACCGATTACATTACTTTTGTTGGTATGTATTGGTTGGCTGCGTCCCTACTCTACTATTGATAGTACGACACAAAAAAAACGTTTTTGGTTAGAGAAAACCCATACTGCTGAAAAATTTAATATGGTGATTGGTGGTGATTCTCGTATTTATCGAGGCATTGCTCCAGAAATTATAGAGGAAATTTTGCCTAATTTTTCTGTTTTTAACTTCGGTTATTCGTCTGGAAGTTTGAGTGAACGGATGCTGCAAGAGATGGAGGAAAAAATAGATTTATCGAATATCAATCAAGTGATTGTTTTGGGGATTACTCCTCATTCTCTCACTCAAAATGCAGCACATGATAGACACTTTTTAGAGCAGAAAGCACAGGCAAATAGTGCTTTATTTTCTTATCGTTATTTTTATCGCCTTAATCTGTGGACAGAACCGATGAAAGTTTCTTGGTTGTTGCAAAAGGCTTTGGGCAAAGATAAAACAACGTTATATTATCAAGATTATCGTAAGAATGGATGGATTGCCTCTACTAAAATTCCTGCCAATGCGACTCATGCCTTATTGGATTATGAGAAAATTTTCAGCAATAATCCTCCTGATTCAATCATGATTCAAACAGTTTTAGATTACACAAAAAAATGGACAGCACAAGGAATCAAAATTTTTGCTTTTCGACCTCCAACAACGGCTGCGATGTATGCTTTAGAAAATAAACTCAGCGGATTTGAAGAGCATACATTTATCAATCAATTTGCCCAAGTTGGTGGAAAATGGATTCCTGTACAACAAGATGGATTTGAAAGTTATGATGGTAGTCATTTGACAGAACACAGTGCTGTTGAATTGTCAAAAATTGTGGCTAATTTTGTGAGAGATAAAATAAAGTAATTTATGAATGTTTTTATATTAAGTACAGGTCGATGTGGTTCGGTAACTTTTAGTAAAGCCTGTAAATACATTAGCAACTATTCTTCAGGACATGAAGAACGGTCAAGGTTGTTGGGGAATGATAGAATTGATTTCCCCAAGAATCATATAGAAATAGACAGTCGCTTGTGTTGGTTTTTAGGACGTTTGGAGAAAAAATACGGAGATGATGCCTTTTACGTTCATTTGAAAAGGGATAGAAAAAAAGTAGCTGAGAGTTATGATAAACGATGGTTTAAAATAACGGGGATTATGGATGCTTATACTCGTGGAATTGTAATGTCAGAAGACCGAAATCTTAAATATTGTTATGACTATGTGGATACGGTTAATGAAAATATTGAGGCTTTTTTGAAAAACAAATCAAAGAAAACAATTATTAATATTGAAAACATTCAAGAAGATTTCAAAACATTTTGGACGATGATTGAAGCAGAAGGAGATTTGGAGCAAGCTTTGGCTTCTTTTGAAATAAAACACAACGCAACTACCACAAAATCACAGTTAAAAACAAAATATGCCAAACACTCTCATAAATTGGTAAGAGCATTTAAGGCGTTCCCACTTTTCTTAAAGAATGTTTAGTTTGTTTATTTTCCGTTTATGTACAAAAGAAATTTCCTCATAAGATATTGAGGAACCAAAAACTTCATATCCATGTTCCTTTAATTTCTGTACTATTTCTTTAGATTTAAACTCTTGTTTGTCAAAGAGACGGTCATGAAACTCTACAAGCAACTGATCTATAGTTACTGATGATTTCAATAAACTATTCAACACTTCGTATTCTATTCCTTCTATATCCATTTTGACCACATCTATATGATTATGATTCAATTCTTTTGCAATATCATCAAATGATTTAATTAACACTTTTACATAATTCTCTTTATTGGTATCAACATGATTAACAATACTTCCTGAAACCCCTTTTGGATTTTTGGGTAAGAAAAAATCGACATATCTTGTATCTGAATCACTAATACCATAATCATGAAAATAGAAAGTATTAGGAAGTTTTTGTTCTTTTATCCAATTAATTGATTTAGGTGTAGGATCAAAACCATATACTTTACAATGATGATTTTTAATAACCATCTCATCAAAAGAAAGATCTTTACCTATCCCAAAAGAATAGACAATAGATGAGTTATTTAATAATTCTGGAATGATAAAAAAACCTCCATAGCTATTACCATACCATTTATACTTACAACTTATTGTTTTTTTTAAATGTTCTATCTTTTTTTCATCAAGATCTTTCTGAATTTGCTTTTTTCTGTTATATGATTTAACATTGAGTCGCCATGAATTTATCCTATTTCTAATTTTTCCTAACATAACACTTGATTTTTACTAATTTTTCAATTTAAAAATAAAGGCTTCATATTTCAACCAAACACATTGAATTTCTTCTTTACAAATTCTGAACCCCCAAAAGTGGTAAAATAATACAAAATTACTTTCCAATTAAATCCTGATTTTAAAAAATAAAATCTTGCATTTCCCATATCATTCATTACATAATGATAACGCGCTCTATTTCCATTAATACGCTTATAAGCAATTTCAACCTCTTTAGGATATAATATTTTATAATTTTCTATATACATCAAAGAATAATAATAATTAATTCGCCTATAAGATTCATTAAAAGATAAATTCGTTCCATCTACATATCTATTAAAAAGAGATTCTAAAACTTCAACTGAACTATTGTTATGTAACAACCTAAGTCCCCAATCAAAATCAAGCATTCCAAAATGTTCTTCAAAGAGAATATTCTTTAATTTTTTGTGAAAAATAACACTTCCTAAATAAAAATTAGAACCTTTTAAAGTTCGTGTTAATCTTTTAAAAAATAATTTATTAGATTCATGAAATATAAATTCATCTCCTTTATTTAATCTATCTTGAGAAGTATTATATTTTGTGTTAATGACAGTAAATCCAGAGGTTACAATAGGGGCTTTTTCAAGATAAATTAATAAAGTCATTATCCGATGTTCTTTCCATTCATCATCATGGTCTGTAATACATATATAATCTCCTGTAGCAGCTTGCAATCCTATATTTCTTCCCTTATTAGGTCCTCCTGAATTTTTTTGTGTTTTAAGAAAAGAAATGTTGTTAGTTTTTAAAATTTTTGTAGTATTATCAGTAGAACAATCGTCTATAACTAACAATTCTATCGTAAACTTTTTATTAATCCCCTTTTGTTTAAAAATAGAACTAATTGTTCGCTGAATACAATCTTCCGAATTATATGTTGTCAAAATTACGCTAACTTTTTTCATAATAACTATATAGTAAAACTTTTCTAACATTTTTAGCTCTTTCGTATTTGAATCTGATATTTCTTTAACACATCCTTACTCAATAAACTTTTTATTCCATTTTTTTGTGCAAGTTCTAAAATTTTTGTATAAATCTCTTTATAACCTCTAAATTTTATATCTGTAAAGTACATATTATGCCATAAAACTCCAAGAACTGTATTTTTTTTATAGCGTTGCATAAAAGCTAAAACTTGCTCTTGTGTTTCTACTAAAGACTTTTTTTGATAGATTCTAAAAGAAGTATCCATAATGTGCAAAGGTACACTCAAAAATTCATTGATTTTTTGTCTTTTTAAGTCATACAATCGAACTGGCAATGTATACCCATTTCTAAACCCCATCACTTCTGCAAACCCTAAACTATAATCTATTTTAAGATTTCCATTTTCTATATCTTCAAAATGCTGTGGAATAGAAAAACATAGATAATGGTTTCGATTACTGATAATTTGTTCTCCTATTTTTGCTGCTTCTTGTTGGTAATTCTCGACTGATATACTTTTATGTAAGCCATTTTCAAAGTTTCGAATAGCTACTTTCTTAATTGTTTCTTGAACCCGTTTATTATTGATATTGTAATCACTATTTTTGATACTTTGTCCTACAATATTTTTTGACTTTCCTTTATTGACTAACCAAAAGAAAATAGATTTCATTTGATACTCTTCTTCTAAATCCATAATAGTTTCTATATTGAATCCTGCGGGGTTTTGTCTTAGTTCATTCCAACAAAGCTTTGCTATCCAATCTACTCTTCCTTTTTTTAATGATGCAAACCCATCTTGTAAAAAGGACTCATACAAGGAATCTATATCGTGAGAAAGCGATATAAATGATGGATTATCAGGTAACTTACCTTGTTTTTGCACAATTGGTAGTTTTTGATACAGCTTTTCAAAGTATTGATTCACTAAATTTTCTTCTGGACAATTAAAATGATGCTGAAAGCTTTCTTTGTAGGGAAATCGTCCGATAGTGTCTCTATCAGTGCCGCCATATTCTTGGACACAATTGAGCATATAAAAACAAGAACCTAAATAATCTGGTTCTCCATTTTCATGAAGGATAAGCGGTTTTTCTTTAAAATAATCTTTAAAATGATACTTTTTTTCGTTTAAATTTTGGATAAAAACCTTTGAGATACTTAAATCACTATCTTTGTTTACCCCTATCAACAAATCTTGATTTTCTTGTACAGTTAGCGTCTCTATTCCAACATATTGGCAAAAAATGTTCCAAATATGATCTATATATGGCGTAATAATTGTGGGTAAATCAAACTTAACTTTAAGCATACATAGTTAAATTTAGCAAATATCATTTTATGAAAAAGGTTTTAATAATTACCTACTATTGGCCGCCTGCATCGGGTCCTGGCGTGCAAAGATGGCTAAAATTTGTTAAATATTTACCTGAATTTGGCTGGAAACCACTTATACTTACTGTAAAAGATGGAAGTTATCCTGCTACTGATGACAGTCTATCAAAAGATGTTCCCAATGATATTCCAGTTTTCAAAACAAACACTTTAGAACCTTTTACCATTTACAATATGTTGCGAGGTAAAAAAGGCAAAAAGGTTGAACCTGGGCTAAGTTCCATCAAAGATAAGAAAGGTTCTTTTTATCAAAAAATAGCGGCTTATATAAGAGCCAACTTTTTTATTCCTGACGCTCGTATTGGATGGCGTTCTTATGCTGTAAAAGAAGTAAAAAAAATCTTAGAAACCCATAAGATTGATGTTATTGTTACGACAAGTCCTCCTCATAGTGCTCAGTTAATTGGCTTAGACCTCAAGAAAAAACACAACATCCCCTGGGTCGCTGATTTTCGAGACCCGTGGGTCAATATTTATAGCAATCAATTACTTAATTTAAATGACCGAGTCAAACAGAAAAATATAGAGTACGAAAATAAAGTTTTAACCTCTTCGGATAAAGTGTTAGTTGTAGGGGATTCTATGCGCACAGAATTTTCAGATAGAAATTCCAATGTTCATGTCTTGTACAATGGCTTTGACCCCACAGATTTATCTGAAGCTCCTATCGAAGCAACCAACACATTCACGCTTAGGTATGTTGGCAAAATATCGCCACTACAAAACATTCCTAATTTATGGAAAGCTATAAATGAATTGCGATTAGCCAATGAAGATTTCAATAAGTATTTTCGTATTTCATTTGTAGGGATGACAAGCAAGCCGATACAAAATAGTATCACGGAAGCAGATTTGCTTCCTATCTGTACATTTTCTTCCTTTGTGCCACATCAAGAAGCTGTCAGAAAAATGATGTGTGCCAATATGCTACTTTTAGTCATTCCCAATACGCCAAAAAATGAATGTATTATTACAGGAAAGATTTTTGAATACTTAGCGTCCCAAACGCCTATCTTGGGAGTCGGTCCGACTAATGGAGATGCGGCAATTGTTTTACAGAAATGTAAACGAGATTCTATGATTGATTTTGAAGATCTTGCGGGTTTCAAAAAAATGCTCCTTACCCATTTCAATTATTGGCTTGAGCATCAAAAATATTCTTTGAAGAATAAAAATGACCTTCACTTACAATTTTCAAGAAGAAAACTTACTAAGGGTTTGGCGACTTTATTAGATAAATTGGCCTAATATTTTTAGGACTATGGGTACAAAATTATTTCACGCAAAGAAACACAAAGCTCTACAGCAACCAATTTCTTAGCAACCTTTGTGAGATTTTTCTTTGCGCCACACTTTTTCTTGTAGTTTCATGTTTTTTAGGAGAGAATGGTTTGTCTTTTCTTATCACGTATGGGCCTGCTGTTCGTTCCATCCCTATCGGGATCCACTGCCATCAGGTCTATTTTGCATGGTCTGAACTTACTTAGATAGTGGTGCTGTCCATGAAAAATAGACTCGATAGTAGCGGAATGGCGATTTTAGTTTTTGTGGTTTAAGTGGTTTTTGTAGTTTTTGTGTTTGCTTAACCTTGTAGATTGGGGCTTCCTTAGCCATATTAGCGGATAGCGAGACCATGCTTCACGACGAAGCAACTGACCGTTCTCTCCTTCAATATTTATTTATTCAGTAGCATCATTAGCGATTTTATTACCTTTTAAATTTAATCCCAGTGCTGTGGCTACACCTAATAAAAGGAGTACAGAACATAATAAAGAAACCATGTTTCCTATCTTAAAGGAACTCGGTTCAAACTTAAATTCTATGGTATGTTTTCCAGCAGGCACTCGCATGGCTCTTAACAGGTAATTGGCTCGAATATGGTCTACAGGCTTGTCATCTAAATAAGCTTGCCAACCTTTGTTGGGTCCATACCAAACTTCTGAAAAAACCGCTAATTGCTCACTGGTGGTATTTACATCATAAGTGAAACGGTCTAAATCGTATTTAGATAACGCTATTGTTCCGTTTTTTTGTGGGTCGAAATCACCAATGTATCCATTAAATTCTTCGTCTAATACGACTGCTTCATTTGCTGGTTTCAACCCTGTCAAACCATCTATTTCTTCTTGGGCTGAATTTACTTTTTTGATATTATCTACAAACCAAGCAGTTCCTAAAGCATTAGGGTTTTGTTGAACTTGTCCACCTGATGCTATAAAATATTTAGCATTCAACATGTTTAAAACCTCCTGATTATTCTTACTAATATGGTTATCAATAATATCTTGATAACGTTGCAATTTGGCTGGATGATACCCACCAATTGTATTATGATGATAAGAAGGCGTATTTGAGTTGAAGGTATTCACAGAAAGATCTAAGACTCGATAATCTCCTCGACTTTTTTCTGCTTGTAATATCTGCTTATCAGCAGGACGTTCTTTAAAATTCTCTTTATATTTTCTTTCTGAAACAAACTTAGAATCGTTCATATAACGCTTGCCTACCGTCCACAAATCTGCAGTTGTAATTAAGCCTAATCCTAAACAAAGCATCCAGGGTTTCAACTTATCTTTTAGATACAAGAAGATTAGCCCGACAAATAGGGCTATTATTCCAAAAGAACGAAGGGCGTCACTACGCATCAAGGATTTACGATCTGAGACAATTTGACTAATGACTTGTTGGTAGCGTCCATCGCCAGAAGATGAAAAGTCAAACATGCCTGGTCCTACCAAGCCAATCAATAAAGCAATCCCTCCTGTAATACCTCCTGCAATAAATAAAGAGCGAATCGCTGCTTCCTTACTTACTTTATTATTTAGAATTTGTGACAGCCCTAAAATACCTAAGAGTGGCACTAAAAAGGCTGTTAAGCTTAAAATCGAATTAGGTGCTCTAAACTTATTGTACATCGGAAAATAGTCAAAGAAAATATGTTGAAATCCTGCAAGGTTTTTTCCCAATGATAGCAAAATCGTAAGTCCCACAGCAGCCAATAGCCACCATTTCACAGTGCCTCTCACTAAGAAAAGTCCTAAAACAAAAAGGAAGCAAATACCTGCTCCAAAATAAACAGGTCCACTTGTAAAAGGCAGTTTTCCCCAATATAAAGGAGCTTGATATTTTCCATCAATCGCTCTTGCACCACTCCTTTTCATAATACTATACATCTTAGTTCCTTTCCCCACTAATTCACCAGAGCCTCCACCGACAAAACCTGGTACTAATATCATAGGCAAATCAACCCAGCCATTGCTCCATTGCATGGCATAATCCCAAGCAAGTCCTTCGGTACCACTACTACTGCTTGCATCTTTCTCTTTTTTTAAGACAGGTTTTCCTCGCATAGAGTCCCTTGAATACTCATAGGTTGTCCACATTTTAGAGGTATTAGTCCCTAAAGCCAACAGTAATCCTACTCCTAAAATACCTGAAGCTTTAACAAAAGAACCAATTTCTCCATCCTTAACTGCTTTACCCAATTCCATCAATACATAAATACCAAGTGCCAATGCCAAATAATAAGTCATTTGATAGTGTCCTGACAATATATTGAGCGACATTCCTAAAGCAAACAAGGCTCCGCCCAATAAGTATTTTTTCCTATAAGCGAGAATCACCCCTACCGTTATCAGACTAAAATACATAATAGCAACAACCTTACTATTATGTCCTGCTTCATATAAAACAAAATTATTGGTTGAAAATCCGAAAGCAATTGCTCCCACAATACTGAGCCACGGGTTGGTTCCTAAAGAAATGAGCAAAATGTAAAAACCAAACATCAAACCAAAAAACATACCAACTGGTTTACGAGAACCTAAATGGTACAGTTGATCTATATAATATACTAAATTGCTGGTGTAGGGTAATGTTATTAAATAAGCAGGCATGCCGCCAAATATAGCATTAGACCAAAGAGCTTGTCTTCCTGTTTTTGCTTTGTAAGCATGCAACTCCTGAGCCTTTCCTTTAAAGCCGATAATATCGCCTTGCGAAACAACTTTTCCTTGAAATTGAGGCGTAAAATACAACCCAGATAAGACCAAAAAAGTAATAATAGCAATGATGTGTGACAAAAATGGTTTTAATAAATCATTCATCTTTAGTTATGAGTTTTCGAAATCAAATAATAACCACAAGTTGTTACAAAATTCCTAAGGACAGGAATTGAAGACAACAAACCAAGTTGTTTTCTAGGAGTTAAGCCAAATTTGATTTCATAGTTTGGATTAAAGAGATAAAAGACTACTTTATCTATATGGTAATTTTCTGCTTTCAAAATTCGCTGAAACCTATCTATCGAAATACCAGTACTTTTAGTGTTTAACAAAGATGCTATTTTGCTATCGGTTTCTCCTCCTCCTTTTAACATCGCCTTGTAAATAGGATTGGGCAAGAGATGATAATAAGGTAATTTTGATAAAAGCTTATTCTTACAGCCCTGTTGATGTCCTCCAAAGGGCATCTGCCACGGCGGAAAGCCTAAAAAAAACTTTCCTTCTTTTTTTAGGAACTGCTTGACATAGCCCATAAATTTTTCTTGGTTGGGAATGTGTTCTATGACATCTCGCATAATAATTAGGTCAA
>Ga0209186_1003243_pt1 | contig 11245 bp, 11 predicted proteins | sample SidtaG_FD_187426 | JGI IMG/M metagenome (GOLD analysis project Ga0209186, IMG submission 187426) | Marine algal microbial communities from Sidmouth, United Kingdom - Sidmouth_Male2 metaG (SPAdes) (version 2) | ecosystem: Host-associated > Algae > Red algae > Unclassified | place: Sidmouth...
TTCTGGGAGCGTCAGCGACCAGAAACCGTGGACCTGCGTGGAACGCTTTCTGGGAGTGTCAGCGACCAGAAACAATAGACAACAGCGGGACGTCGATTTCGGCGGCGGTCAGGGAGCCATGGCGGCCGATCAGGCGGGCGGTGCGGTCCCCTTCTTCGACGAAGGCGGCAACCCCTTTGGCCGCGACGGCAACGTCGCCGAGCCGACCGAGCGCGTCTGGAGTAACCATTGGTCCGAGCCAACGTTGGGCGACCACCTCGTCCCGGGTCAGCACCCAGGCGTCGTCGTCGTGAGCCTCTTTGGCCAACGCCGCCAGCTCCTCGCTACGCCCGGCTTTCGCATGCAGCCAGAGGAAGCGTGCCTCGCCCGAAGTGGTTCGTGTCGCCCGGCGCACGTCGTCGCGAAGTTGGAGCTGTTGGTCGCCGGTGTGAACCTGTCCATGATCGGCGGTGATGATCAGCGCTGCACCTGCGGGTAGCCGGTCCAGGATCGAAGCCACCAGGTGATCGACAAATCGCATTTCGGTCTCGAAGTGGCCGCGCTGGCCAAACTCGTGGCCGATGCGATCCAACTTGTCGTAGTACCCATACACAAACCGGTCGCCCCGGTTGAGAGCGCCGCAGAACTCTTCCACCAGCGCCGATGGCGCCGGGTACCCGGTGTATTGCGTGCCGTCCAGGTGCGCTTCGGTAAAGCCGGACCGGGCATGCTCGGTTGGTGACACCACGACGGGGTCCTGCCCCAGAAAGACGTCGGAGCGTTGAAACTCCCGCGGTTGCACCCGGCTGCGGGCGTCGCCATTCTCGGTGGTCCAGCGCAGGGCGTTGAGCGTCTCGGTACCCAGGTGAATCCGGTATCCAACAATGCCGTGCTCCCCCGGTGGGACCCCGGTGCTGATTGAGGTCAACGCGGCGGCCGTCGTGCTGGGTGCGACCGTGTGAATTGAACGGCCCTCCATGGCCATCAACGTTGGCGCCAGCGCGGCGCAGCGCTGCAGTTGATGCCAGCCGAGACCATCGATGAGCAACAAGCCGACCTGGCGAGCCGCCAGAACGTCTTCGGGGATCCATCCGGACCCAATGGCGGGGTGGCCCAACACCGCAGGAACAATGTTGGTGATGCAGGCCCCGCCGTAATCGGGGACTGCGAGGTGGGCCGGGTCGGTCATTACCCCATCATCTCACGGCCCGCCTACGATGGCTCGCATGAAGGTGTCGACGCGAGGGGACTACGCCAGTCGGGCGCTGCTGTCGTTGGCGTTGCACTGCGAGGGCGGGCCAACCTCGGTCCGCGATATTGCGCAACGTACCGGGTTGCCCCAGCCGTACCTGGAACAGATCCTCCTCGCTCTCAAGGGCGCGGGTCTTGTCCGCTCGAAACGCGGCGTTGGCGGCGGTTACCTGTTGGCTCGGGATCCGGCGGACATCCTGCTGAGCGAAATTGTCTCTGCGGTCGAAGGACCAATCGTCGCGGGAGACTTCGGCGACCCCCACACCGACGGCGCATGCGATCACGAAGGTCAATGCGTCCTGCTGTCCATTTGGGGACACGTGGGCGATCACATGCGGGAGCTGCTGGCGTCGTTCACTCTGGCCGACATCGCGCAAATGGCCCACGGGTCGCTGGACTGGCCAACGAGCTGAACTGTCGTTCAGGCGTTCGGAAGGACTGACTGGATGAGTTTTGCGAGGTCAGGAGCTCGCGGCGAGACGAACTCGATTCGGTCGCCGGTGGCGGGGTGGGCGAAGGCGAGGCGTTCTGCGTGGAGGGCCGGGCGGGGAAACGGAAGGGACAGGCGGGCGCCGCGGTAGGACTCATCGCCAACAATGGCGTGGCCAATTGCCGCCATGTGGACTCGGATCTGGTGCGTTCGGCCAGTTTCGAGCTGACAGGCGACCAGCGTGACCACCGGGTCATCGGTCCGCCGAGCAATGACTTCATAGTGCGTGCGAGCATGGCGCCCCGAATCCGACACCGCCATGACTGTTCGATTGCGAGCCGATCGCCCAATCGGCGCATCGACCACCCCGCGATCATCATTGATCGAACCCCAGCACAATGCCAGGTACTGGCGTTCCACGTCGTGAACCGCCAACCGCGACACCAGCGCCTCATAGGCCAACGGGGTCCGAGCCACGACCAGAAGTCCCGTGGTTCCCTTGTCCAGGCGGTGGACGATCCCTGGCCGATTGGGCTCGCCTACACCGGCCAATTCCGGATAGCGGGCCAACAGTCCATTGACCAGAGTCCCGGTGGGATTGCCCGCACCGGGATGCACAACCATTCCCGCTTCCTTGTCCACGACGACCAGGTGTTCGTCTTCGAAAACCACCTCGATCGGGACATCAGCGTCAGCTTGGGGCAACGCTTCGGTCGCAGCCTCGGGTATGGGCAACCGCACCGTGTCTCCGCTACGCAATCGATGTTTGCCGCTGGTCTGCACTCGTCCGTTCACGGTGACCCTGCCGTCGGCAATGATCGTTGCCGCCGCCGATCGGGAGCAGTCGCCGATCATGGCCACCAACCGGTCCAGACGTTCACCCGCGAGGGCGTCGGGTACGGACTCTTCGATCATGCGAACCCGCCCTCTTCGGCCGGTGCCATCTGAGTTTCCTGTCGATCAACCAGCAGCGTCCGAATCAGATAGAGCCCGACGCCAACGACGATCGCCATGTCCGCAACGTTGAAGATCGGCCAGAACTGAAAGTCGATGAAGTCCACCACGGCGCCACGCATAAATCCGTCGGAAGTCCCGCGCCCGCGAAAGAGCCGGTCAACAACATTGCCCAGGGCGCCCCCGACAATCGCCCCCACAACGATTCCATGCAGGAACTGTCTGCGCTCACGCCGAAGCGCGAACAAAAGACCGAGCGAAACCAGGATGGCGAACACGCCAATGAAGGGCCCGAATGCCGAACCCAGGCTGAACGAGGCACCCGTGTTGAAGAACAGGTTCCACTGCAGCTTCCAAACGACGCTGACCGGTGAACCAATGGAGAGTTTGTTGAGCGCCAGTTCCTTGGTGGCTTGATCCAGCGCAATGATCACCACGGCGGCCGTGACTGCCGGGATGAGGGTTCTCACTCCCTCGGTCGATGACGGCTCCTGAACAGAGACCGGATCAACGTCGGCCAAAAGTGCCAACCTTGCACTCAACCCGTTCGGCGGCCCACGGAATAGCTTGGAGTCGCTCCTTTGGGATGGCCTTGCCCGAAATGACGCAAACGCCGTAGACACCGTCGGCGATGCGCTTCAGAGCTTCGTCAATGTGGTCAATGGTGTCACGCGCCCGGGCACTCAGCACCAGGTCTCGTTCCCGCTCAACCGCAAGCGAGTCGCCTTCACCAGACTCTTCGTCAAACTGGACGTCGCCGGGTTCACGACTCTCCATCAACTCGTCAGCTTCGGCTTTCCAGGTAATGGCGGACCGAAGGTACCGCTCTCGTTCAGATTCGAGGATGGCCTTTTGTTCACCAATGAACTTGGCGCCGAAGGGAGATTTCGCCATGGGTTTAGCAGGAGCTTTCTTTGCTTGTGCCTTTTTGGCAGGAGCGGTCGTTGTGGTCTTTTGACGGGCCGTCCTGGCCGGGGTTTTCTTCGCTGGCGCTTTCTTGGCGGCGGCCTTGGTGGACGTCTTCCTCGCCGCGGGTGCCTTCTTCTTTGCCGCCGTCTTCTTGGGCGCGGCCTTGCCTGCCGCGGACTTCCTGGTTGTTGCGCTCGATTTCTTTGACGGCATGCTCTCCCCTTCGCGGTTGCGAAGTCCGCGCCCTTCGCTTTGACACCCGGATCGGCACGACGGCGAGGTGGCCACTGCCAGGCGCACAACCCAGCTCGGCCCGCCATCGAAAGAAACACCGATCACGGAGTGAGGCCGGAGTATATGACGCGCCAGCGGGGTTTCCGGACCGCATCGGCAAATTCACGTAGGAGACCCCACGGGTAAACCGCACGGTCCCGGGCGCCGGGACCGCTAGATTTGGCGATGCTATGAGCGATCCCCAGCCCTATCCACCCGTCGACCCGCGTCCTGATTTCCCGGCAATGGAGCGAGAAATCATCGCGTCATGGCAGGAGCAGGGAACTTTCGAAGCCTCGGTGCAGAACCGGCCGCCCGGCCCCGAAGAGTTCGTATTCTATGACGGTCCTCCGTTTGCCAACGGGCTCCCGCACTACGGCCATCTGCTCACCGGTTACGTGAAAGATGTCATCCCCCGCTATCAGACCATGCGCGGCCAGCGAGTGGACCGTCGCTTTGGCTGGGACTGTCATGGCCTGCCCGCCGAGATGGGCGCCGAGCAGGAGTTGGGCGTCTCGGGACGACGCGGCATCACCGAGTACGGCGTCGACAAGTTCAACGAGTACTGCCGCACGTCGGTCATGCGTTACACCGACGAGTGGGAGCGGTACGTCGACCGCCAGGCCCGCTGGGTCGACTTCGAAAACGACTACAAGACGATGGACATCTCGTACATGGAGAGTGTCATCTGGGCGTTCAAGAAACTCTGGGAGAAGGGTCTCATCTATGAGGCCTACCGGGTGATGCCCTACTCATGGGGGGCCGAAACCGTGCTCTCCAACTTTGAGATCCGGCTCGACGACGCCACTCGACCACGTCAGGATCCGGCGGTGACGGTCAGTTTCACGCTCACGCCCGACGACAACGATCCCGGCCCGTTGCACATGCTGGCTTGGACCACCACGCCGTGGACACTTCCGTCCAATCAGGCGCTGGCGGTTGGACCCGAGATCGACTATGCCCTCGTGGCCCACGACGATGGCTATGTCGTGCTCGCGGACGCCATGCGAGCCAGGTACGAGCGCGAGTTTGGCGAGGCCACCGTCCATTCAACCGTGGCTGGTTCTGCACTGGTGGGGCGTCGCTACGCCCCATTGCTGCCCTTCTTTGCTGACCGCAAAGACTCGTTCGTGGTGCTGGGTGCGGACTTTGTAGAGCTTGGCGAAGGGACCGGCATCGTGCACATGGCCCCGGGCTTCGGCGAAGACGATCAGCGGGTCTGTGAAGAGCACGGCATCACGCTGGTGGTCCCCGTTGATGAGGAAGGCAGGTTCACCGAACCCGTCACCAACTGGGTTGGAATGAACGTCTTTGATGCCAACCCCGAGATCATCACTCACCTCAAAGAGGCTGGCCGGATCATCCGGCACGAGACCTACGACCACAACTATCCGCACTGCTGGCGCACCGACACCCCGGTCATCTATCGCGCCACCAGTTCCTGGTACGTGAAGGTCACCGACTTCCGCGACCGCATGGTGGAACTGAACCAGGAGATCAACTGGGTTCCCGACCACATTCGCGACGGCCGCTTTGGCAATTGGCTGGCTGGTGCCCGCGACTGGTCCATCAGCCGCAACCGCTTCTGGGGATCTCCCATCCCGGTCTGGCAAAGCGACAACCCGGCCTACCCCCGAACCGATGTTTACGGCAGCCTCGACGAGCTGGAAGCGGACTTCGGCGTCCGACCCGAGGACTTGCATCGCCCCTATATCGACGAGCTGGTTCGCCCCAATCCCGATGATCCGACGGGCCAATCGATGATGCGCCGCGTACCCGAAGTCTTCGACTGCTGGTTTGAGTCGGGCTCGATGCCCTACGCCCAGGTCCACTACCCGTTTGAGAACAAGGAGTGGTTTGAAAGCCACTTCCCGGCGGACTTCATTGTCGAATACATCAACCAGACGCGCGGTTGGTTCTATACCCTTCATGTGCTCTCAACAGCGCTGTTTGATCGTCCACCGTTCCGCAATGCCATTGCCCACGGCATCGTGCTGGCCGAAAACGGTGACAAGCTCTCAAAGAGCAAGCGAAACTTCCCCGACCCCCAAGGAGTCATGGAGCAGTACGGGGCCGACGCACTGCGATGGTTTCTGATGGCGTCGCCCATCGTGCGCGGTGGCGACCTTCGCATCAACGAAAGCGAGATCAGCGACGTGGTGCGGCTGGTCCTCAACCCCATCTGGAACGCGTATTCGTTCTTCACGATGTACGCAAACGCGGACGGCGTGAAGGCCACGATGCGGTCCGACTCGCCAGAGTTGTTGGATCGCTACATCCTGTCCAAGACGCGGGAATTGGTTGAAGCCGTCACCGCAGACATGGACGCCTATGACCTGCCCGGCGCGCACACCCATGTGCTCCGGTTCATCGACGCACTCAACAACTGGTACATCCGCCGCAGCCGGGACCGCTTCTGGGCGCCGGCCGGCGGCAGTAGCGACCAGACCAAGCGCGATGCGTACGACACGTTGTACACGGTGCTGGTCACCATGTTGCGAACGCTGGCGCCCTTCCTTCCCATGACCGCCGAAATGATCCATCGGGCATTGACCGGGGAGGACAGCGTGCATCTGGCCGACTGGCCCGACGTTGCCGGCTTCCCCAATGACCCTGACCTGGTGGCCGGAATGGACCAGGTGCGGGCCGTGTGTTCGACCGCGCAGTTCCTGCGCGAGGAACACAAAGTCAACACCCGCATTCCGCTTTCGTCGCTCACCATCGCGGGAGCCAAAAGCAGCCAATTGGCCCCGTATGTGGAGTTGATTGAGGACGAGGTGAATGTCAAGACTGTGGACCTCAACGAGGACCTTGCAACGTTCGCCGCGTTCAACCTCAAGCCCAACGGTGCAGTTCTGGGTCCTCGTCTGGGCGGAGGGGTGAAGGGTGTCTTTTCGGCCGCCAAGTCCGGGGACTGGACATCCAACGACGATGGCACCGTCACGGTGGCGGGAGAGACGCTGACCGCCAGCGAGTTTGAGCTCACGCTCCAGCCGCTTGGCGAGTTGGCCAGCGCCGGACTCCCATCAAACGATGCCGTCGTGGTGCTCGATACCGAAGTCACTCCGGAGCTGCGGGCCGAGGGATGGGCCCGCCAGTTTGTGCGCCTGGTGCAGAATCAGCGACGAGAGTTGGATCTGGTCATCACCGACCGCATCACCCTCAAGCTCGATGCCCACGGGGAGCTGCTGGAGGCACTGACGCTGCACATGGACTGGATCGGTGCGCAGGTGCTGGCAACCTCCACCGAAACCGGTGTCGTCACGCCAAACGGTGACGGAACCGTGAATGAGTCGATCGACGGCGAGACCGTCGTCTTTCAGGTGGCGCGGGCCTGAGCCCTGGCCCAGCCGAGCTGAACGCTATTTGCGTCGTCCGAAGCGGCCTTTGCCTTCGGTGTCAACGGCGTCGGAGAAGAAGTTGGAGATCTTTCGATCCTGATCGTCACCGGCCTGACCCAGACCGTCGTCGGCGGTGGCTGCTTCGCGCACTTTGCTGAGGAACTCGCCCCCACCGGCATTCTCGCCAAGCTCACCCAGTGAATCGTCGTCGTCACTGTCCAGGCTGTCAGCAAAGGCGCCGGTGATCACTCGACCGTCGCGGGCTGGGGCAGTCTGATCAGCCGCACCATCACGCGCGCTTTCGGCCTCGGCGGCGTCACCAGACCAGAGCACATCGGCATCGCGTCCCAAGTCATCGAGAGTCACGATCTTTGCCGAACCGGGATCGGGTTCGTCCTCTTCGCCGATAGCTGCGGCGAAGGCCGAACGCTTCGGGGCCGCCGCCGGCGATGCTGGCTCCGGAGCGGGGACGTCGGCTTCAGGCATTGTGCTCGTGTCTGACGCGGCAGCGGTGGCGGGCGCCGTGCGGGCGCCTGATCGGCGATCGTTTGAACGGGATGCACGACCCTCGGGCTTGGGATCTGGAGCCGGCTTGACTGGGTCGGTCGCCAGTGAGGTTGGGGACGCTTTCGCCTCTGCGGTCTTCGGGGCGGGTGACGCTTTGGCCCGCACCGGTTTGGCAGCTGGCGCAGCCGCCACCTCCGCCGGCGTTTCCCGAAGGTCGATTTCTGGGCCGACGTCAATGACAAAGTCATCAGACAGGTCAACATCGACGGGGGTCTGCGGACCGGGATCCGCCACGCGGAAGACATCAGGGTCGTCGGCGAGCTGTCGCAGCTCTTCGGCAGCCTCGCGCACGCGCTCGCGATGAGCGGAAAGGAGGCGACGCAGACCGTCTATCTCGGTGCGGAGTTCGTCACGCGTATCTCGCAGGGCCTTGACCTCGCGGGCCAGCGGGCCGCGGGTTTCTTCCACCACCCGTCGAGCTTCAGTGACGGCTTCCTTGCGGATGCGCTCGCCCTGGCTTTCAGCTTCGTTGACATGGAGTTCCGCATTCGCTTCGGCGGTATTGACGCGTCGAAGGGCGTCTTCGTCGGCTTCGGCCAGGATCCGCTCAGACTCGGCTTCGGCTTCATAGACCACGCGGTCCGCGGTCTGCTGAGCGGCGGCGAGCATGCGCTCCACCGCCCGATCCGGATCATGCAGTCGCTCGACGGCTCCACTGTCGGCGACTCGTCCGCCCGACCGGCGGCGAACCTCTTTGCTCAGGTCCGCTACCTCGGCGCGCATTGAGGAGACGAACTGGTCGACTTCCTGGGCGTCGTATCCGCCGCCGGTAAGACGCGTGAAGTCCGCTTTTTTCTTCGATTTGGGCGTGTCCATACGCGCAACAGTAACACTGCAGTGCGCCTTGGTGTAGGAACCAAACGGCCTATTGCACCGTTGGGCTGCGAGACCACCCACTGATGCAACCTCGGCGGTCGATCAGCAGATCTGGCCTTGAATCACCTGGAGACCAATGATCACGATGATTGGCGACAGGTCAAGAGCCATTGTTCCCATCCGTACCGGCGGGATGACCTTGCGAAGCGGTTCCATCACCGGGTCGGTCACTTTGTAGAGAATCCCGACGACAGACGCCAGCGGTCCATCACGTCCAACGGGGAACCAACTCAGAACCACGCGGACGAAAATCAGGATGAGAAAGAGGTTCATCAGCTGGCAGACAATTTGCACGAAAAATCCTTGAGGGCAGACGTCGGACGACGAGGCAGGGTGGAGGTCAGCGAGCACCGGCGGGCGGCGTCGTGATGGTCATGGTGGTTCAGGCGTCAGTGAAACCAGCGTCGCGCAACTCCCGGCGCCGATCCGGCGACAGTTCGACACCTTCCGGGGTCAGGAGATACACACGATCCCCGACCTTTTCCATCTGGCCATTGAGGCCGTAGCAAAGACCGCTGGCGAAGTCGATGAGGCGGCGAGACAGTTCCCGCTCAGCGGTCTGAAGGTTGACGATAACCGGGCCTCCGGTTCGGAACCGGTCCGCAACCTCCTGAGCGTCGTTGAATGACTGCGGTACAACCTGATGGGGCGCCTGGCCGGGAGCCGAGGACGCCACCGGCAACGGCCGAACAGTGTTTACGCTCGAAAGCGGCACCGTCCCTTCCGCCGTGACCGACGCGGTTGACGGCGTGACATTGGTTGCGAGCGGCGCCGCGGTGAGTTGGGTGCTGCCAACCGGCGACAGTCCGCCGCTGGCGCCATCCATGGGTCCAAGAGGTCGCACCGCGGAGGTGTCGACCACCTCGGACACTCGAGTGGCCGGCGGCGTATCGAAGGTTGTGGTGGCACCAATGCCGGTCACCGGGGCAGCCATTCCCACCGATCCACCTGCTGCGGCGCCACCGACGGGCGGCGCAACGCCGAGTTCTGGAGACTGCCCGAGCGGCGGCGGGGCGGCTTCGTAGTCCTCATCGGGGCCGAGCCCGAGGACAAACATGGTTTTCTTCCACAAAGACATGGTGGGCGCGCTCCTCACTTGCTTCCACCAATGTACCGAATGCGTCAGGGGCACCGGTGGCACGTGCACTTCTGCACTCCCTCGATGATCCCGTGGCCACTCAGCGCCGAGCCTTTGGCGGGCGCGGACCAAAGAGTTTCGAACCAATGCGCACCATGGTTGAACCGGCGGCGACCGCTACGGCGTAGTCCGCACTCATGCCCATGGAGCGGGTTGGCAGTTCCAGGTCATCGGCCAGTGAGACCAGGTGGTCAAACGCCGACCGGGTTTCGGCGACATCGCCCTGGCGGCCAACCGTCATCAATCCCTGAACGTCCAGATCCAGCGATTTGAGATCGGCCACCAACCGGCCGACTTCGTGGGGTTGGCAGCCGGCCTTCTGCGGTTCGTCGGTCACGTTCACCTGCACGTACACGACACTTCCAGGCGACTGCGCGGCGATCCGCGTACCGAGCTTGAGCCGATCAACGCTCTGCCAGACCGCAACATGGGGCGCCAGTGACGCAACCTTGTTGGACTGGAGGTGGCCGATGAAGTGCCAGTCGGGCGCCATTTCGCGCCCCTCCCCTGCGGCCAAAAGATGCTCGGCCTTGGCCACGAGTTCCTGGGCGTAGTTCTCCCCGAGGACCGTCAGCCCACAGGTGATGGCCGCCTGCGCCGCATCAGGCCCAAACCCTTTGGTCACGGCCACGATCTCCACGTGATCACCGCCAATGGCGTCAAGGTCGTTTCTCAACTGGTCGAGACGTTGGGCCACGTCGGCCGGGTCGATAGTACTCACCTCAGCACCACCACCATGGCCTGCCGTCCGGCTTCGGCGCGTGCCCGCCACGACCAGAATCGATCGGCGTCACATGCGGTACATGGGTTGGACCAGATGACCTCGTCCAACTCAAGACGAGTGAGCTCAGCCCGGACGGCTTCGCCCATGTCCAGGGCTGCGGTTCCGCTTCGGGTCCGGCTCCGTACCGCGTCTCCAAACTGGTCGGCCAGGATGTCCAGGTCCCCAGCTCCGAACTCGTAACACTCCGGTCCAATGCATGGTCCCACAACGGCGGTGATCGACGAACGATCAGCCGAACCGGCCCTCATCTCGCCAACAGCAGATTCCAGTACGCCGGCCTGCAAGCCCCGCCAGCCGGCATGGGCCACGCCGATGGTGCCGTTGCTGGCGACCAACCCCACTGGTACGCAGTCCGCAACGCGAACCGCAAGCGGCGCGTTGCTCGCATGTGTGACGCCAGCATCAGCTTCGGCCCCACGGTGGTCTCCGGGGCGAAGGATGCGTCGCACCCGCGCGCCATGCACCTGCCGAAAAAAAGAGATGCCCTTCTCGGCAACCGAGTTGGTTCCGCCGCCGATTTCGGCAGTGAGGTCGGCGGGCCAGGTCGTGGATGCGACGTCGCCGTCGGACCGGTCGGTCATGAACACCAAGGCGGTACGCGGCGAATCCGGAGGGCCAACCGTTTGTTCCAGAAGCAGATCCACGCCCCAACGCTATGCGGGTGGAGCGCCATCGCGCCGTCGCCGCCGGTGACGTCAGCCCAGAGACGTCAACCCAGTGACGTCAGCCCAAACACGTCAACG
>Ga0209186_1003244_pt1 | contig 11244 bp, 7 predicted proteins | sample SidtaG_FD_187426 | JGI IMG/M metagenome (GOLD analysis project Ga0209186, IMG submission 187426) | Marine algal microbial communities from Sidmouth, United Kingdom - Sidmouth_Male2 metaG (SPAdes) (version 2) | ecosystem: Host-associated > Algae > Red algae > Unclassified | place: Sidmouth, United...
GTCTTTTTTGCTCATATGAATCGAATATTAATTCATTATTAACTGCAAATATAGGGAAATGGTTGCGGGTTGCGGGTTTACGGGTTTACGGGTTGCGGGTTGCGGGTTGCGGGTTTACGGGTTGCGGGTTGCGGGTTTACGGGTTGCGGGTTGAAAAATATTTTGCAAAGCAAAATAAATAACTCGTAACCCGTAACTCGCAACCCGCAACCCGTAACTCGCAACCCGCACCCCGAATCACTTCTTCCGCATCATCTGAATTGAGAACCCACCTAACACAATAATTATCAATAACATAACAGCCCAAAGCCACAGCTTGTTTTCAAATAAAGGTTCAACCTTCGGGACTTCTTTTTTCTCATGTTTTTGTACTGTGCCGAGTTGCAATTCAGGAGGTGAATCAGGGATTTTATTCGTAAAACGAGTGATGTCATATTGTGGTTTTCGAGCTTTTGGATTGCCATAGGTGAGGTAGTAGGTGGCGGGTTCGGTGAAGCGGACGGTGAGTTCGGTAACATAACCTTTGCTGTTGATTTCGCCGATTTCTAAGGGCGTATTGTCTTGATTGTGTATGACGAATTGTAATTTTTGAAGTGTTTTAGTCGAAAATTTCAGTTCATTTTTCTCTACCGAATTAAGCGTACCGGAAGTGAGTGAAGCGTAATTATATTGCCAACCTTTATCAGTTTTGAAGCTGTCGCGAAGGTATTTTATCGTCATTGGACGGTAATAATCGTAGTCATTTTTGATGCCAATATTGAGATACGAAACCGGAAGCGGCTGCCCCAAATCAAGGTCAATAATAGTCTGTTTCGTTTTTTTATCATTAGTAATACCTATCTTTTGTGTTGGATAATTTCTGTATTTTCCTTCAATAGTTTTTCGTAGTGAAATATTGGCTTGTTTTAAATTAGGTTGTTTATTTGTTGGGATAAATAAACGAAAATAACGATATTTTGCAGCAGGAAAACGTAGTTTAGTAAACTGATAATCAGTCAGTTGATTTTTAATGGATAAAATACGATACTTGTTGAGTACCGTAAACCATTCCGACTGATTTTGACTGCCTTCCAGCCTGATTCGCCAATCAAAATTTTGTTGTTTGAAGTCCAATTGAATTTGATTGATGGATGTTGAAGTAGGTAATTTGAAGGTAAAATAATAGCCCTTATCGTTGTGCGATTGATTGATTAACTCAAAATTCACCTTGTCATTTGATGTGGTTTCGGTGAGTTCTTGACGCAGATAGGGCGCTTCTATCGTATCTCCACTTGGCGTGATGCCGAAGATTCTAATGTCATTCAAATTCGGTGTGAGATGCGCGTACATATCATCCGGCAAAGTAATTTTATGCCATTGCTCACTCACGCCCTTCAATTCGCGTGTATAGGTGTAGTCCTCCATTTGAGCATAAGCACAAACATTTATTATCAAAAATATTATTATTTGAAAAATATACTTCATTTATTGACGAGTTGTTGAGTTGTTGAATTGATGAGTTGTTGAATTGATGAATTGACGAATTGTTGAATTGACGAGTTGACGAATTGTTGAGTCCACCAATCGACAACTCAACAACTCATCAACTCAATAAATCATCACTGTGTCGTTCATTCGTGACTCGTTATTCGTTTATTGGCTACCCGTCTAAGTTTGCCCAAAGCGAAGTCTCGTCAGACGAATCCCTTTGTTCGGAGCGAATATTTTATGCGACAAATCACTACATTTTATAACAACCTTCGTCTGCCGAGTAAACTACACAGGCAAACTCAGACGGATAAGCGTTTTATTCATTCAAAATTCATAATTCACTCATTCATAATTCCTTCACTATATTTATTATATAAAAATGAAATAATCAGCAGCAACACACCAAGCGACACAAACACAATAGTTTTGGAAATCGTATCAAGATGTGCGATGTCGTATGCGAATAATTTGACCAATGTGAGTGCAAACAAAATAATCGCAGCCACACGCAAGTATTTTTTCTTTTGCCAAATACCCAAACCCACGACCATCAACGAGTAAACACCCCATAAAATGCTCAATCCCAATTTGTAAGACTGCTCAGAACGTGCCATATCCATCCAATGAATCAACTCGCTGCTCAGTATCCATACGATGCAGATGTGTAGTAAAATTTCAAATTTGGGGTAGAGGTTTTTGATATAATCTTGCCGAACCAATTGATGGAAAGCGTACATAAACACCGCAAAAGCCATCAAGAAAATATATCGAATGACAATAACAAAACTGCCTACATCATAATATTTTGCAAAACTTTCACTCAAATAATTATCTCTTAATTGACTTGATGCAAGCAATCCAGAGGTGAGTAAAATTACAGTAGCCCCCATATTCAAACCAACATTCACTTGATTTGATAATTTATTTTTCCAAATTTTAATATTAAAAAAAGATAAAATTGTCAGAAATAATAATGAGTAAATTGCCAGCCAAATGGTTTTAAAACGCCAAATACTGTGATTCCCGGGGCGAAAGTCTTTGTTAGTAGTAGCAGTGTATAATTGGTTAAAGTATTCACTGATTTCCAACCTAAATGCCATGTAAATCACAAACAATAAAATACCTGCTATGGCATATTTCACCAACTGTGTCAAGCCGTGCCTTTCGTCTATTGCGGACTTATATTTTTCATTATTATTGAGATAAAGAATAAAGCCAAAAGCCACAGTAAATAAGACCGAGCTTAAAAAACGAATATTGAAGATGGGAGTTGTTGTCGAGTCGCTTCCGAAAAAATTTAAATACACACCCTCCCAATCCTGTAACAAACTCGCAAATGCTAAAAGCATCAAAGGGTAAGACAAAACCTCATATACCGCCACGCCTTTCGTCCGACCAATCCAAAATAACAAAGCCGCCTCACCAGCCCACAGGAGCGTCACCCAATTCCCATCCAATTGAATCGGAATCGCCATCGTAATAAACACCAAGACCAAACCCGATACGACGTAAAATAAGTTCCTGTCCACCAGCTTTTTACGATAAATAACAACACTAACAACGAAGTGTATCAAGGCATTGATTAGGGCGAATAATCCCAAGTAATTTTGCCATACATCGTGCCTGTCGAGCATCCAATAACCCAAGCCGAAAAAGATAAAAGAATTGGTCAGTAAAAGAATAATATCCTCTACCTCAAACTTTTTATTTTTCAGCAATTTATACGCTAAAAATGTGGCATAAAAAATCGCAAAAAACACCGTCAGAAAGGTCAATGCCATCCCAAAATCAAGAACTTGTCGGTAGTCGGTCGCATACCAACCAATGTATATCAGCCACGTCAATGTGAAGGCAGCATAAAACACAGGTTTCCAATATCGAAAGACTGCTACGGCAAGAATCCCCGCATTTATCACCGCCATATAAGAGTACAGCGTAGCCATATCGCCCGATTCGGTACTCAACAAAAACGGCACGGCATACGCCCCCACCAAACCAATAATCGCAATCACCTGACGGTCATAACTCACCGCCGCTATCACCGTAAAAACCGTAAACGCCACCATCAGCGCAAAAGCCACTAACTGCGGAATCAGCCCATAAAAACTATACGCCGCAAAGGTCATAAAATACATAATTGCCATCGCGCCACTCACCAATACTGCGCTGTAATTCGTGTATTTTGCCTTCAATTTTATCCCAAAACCCAATAAACCCAAGCCCACCAAATAGCCCAAAACAATCCGCGTCAAGGGGCTAATCAAATCATTATCAATCGTATATTTTGCACCAATCGCCACACCGATGACCGTAATGACAATCCCGATTTTATTGATGAGATTTTCGCCGATAAATTTCTCTAAATCTGATTTCTTCTTAGCGCGTACAGGCTTCGCGGGAGTGGGTGAAGGCGGAGGTGTGGAGGTCTGCGCCTGTTCAATGACGGGCGTACTCACCTCTGCTGCCTCAACAATTGGTGCTGTAACAGGCAGTTGTTCTTCCAAAATCGGCGTTTCTTCAACAGGCTGATTATCAACGCTTTTCAAGCGACTAATTTCCTTTCGCAGTTCGCCCAATTCTCTTGAAAAAGCATTATGTTTGACCAAAAGACGGTCTAATTTAGCCTCAAGGAGTTTGATTTGTTCTTGGTTATCGTCCATTTCCCGGTAGTTTCGTGTTTGTGAATCTTTAACAAACATACCCTAAAAGAAACTATCCACCAAACCTTTTATCGCATTTTAAGGATTTTTGGAGCAATCGACTCTTTATACAAAAAATTGATTACCAATATTTTATTTCATCTTTTTAAGCACTTTTTAGTAGAAAATAATACTGACAAACAAAAAACTACGAACTACGGAGGTGTTCGAGTAAAATAGGGAATAGTCGCAAGGCGAATGTTTTTATGAAAAATAGGAGTTTAAATACTCAAATATCCACGTTCAACAAAAGAATTCGCCTTGCGACTCGCGTATAATTGCTCACCCTATTTTTGTCGAACACCACCCGAACTACGAACCATGAACTATCAACCCGTGTGTATAATAAATTGCACAAATTATCTCACGCAGAGGACGCAAAGTTCGCAGAGATATTTGATTATCAGCTCTCTGCGTACTCTGCGCTCTCCGCGTGAAAACCACTTTTGTGCAATTTATTATACACACATCAACCCTCCCCTATGGACTATGAACAAAAAAACACCTAACTTACATGTTTTTTCAATCCAACAAATAAAGTGCTAATGATAAGAGTCATCTTCACCCTATTTACCTTGATTTTTTTCACCCATTTCAGTAATGCCCAAACCCAATCTCCCATAAATCTCGACTTACTTTTAAAAATACAAAAATTAGAAAACACCAACCAAACTGACCAAGTATTACATGTATTGGTCAAGGGTAATCTCAGTACAATTGAAGAAGAAGTCAGAGCCGCAGACGGTACATACAAATTTGGCTTAAAAAACATCGCTTCAGTCAGCGTTCCTGCCTCCGCTATCCGCCCGATGATTGCCAATCCCGACATCAAACGCATTGAATATTGCACTGCCAAACCACAATTATTAGGCGATTTTATTCTAGAAAATAATAACCTTGACTCCCTCCACAATGGCATGGGCGTGCTCCCACAAGGACTTGACGGCGAAGGCGTTGTAGTGGCGACAATTGATTCGGGCATGGACTGGCGACACCCTGATTTACAAAACGAAGATGGCTCAACTCGCATCAAATATATCTGGGACCAAACCGTCTCCGCCTCCAACACTTCTTATGGTTATGGTTACGAATCCGATGAAGTCAGAATCAACAACAACACTCCTTTGCACGACCCATATGTCTTTGGCACTTTTGGGCATGGCAACGGCACAGCAGGCGTAGCCGCCGGAAATGGTAATACTGTTGAAGGAGAATACATTGGCGCAGCTCCCAAATCTGACCTTATCCACGTCAATATCGACCTCTCAAATGGCTGGTTTGGGCATTTCATAGACGGGCTAAATTATATATTTGAAAAAGCCGATGAACTTGATATGCCCTGTGTCGTCAATTCAAGTGTGGGAACATATCGCGGTCCGCACGATACACGCGGATTGGAGACGCAGATGATTGAAAATTTATTGGACGAAAAACCCGGACGTGTACTTGTACAAGCGGCAGGCAATGGCGCAACTATTCGCCAACACCTCGGCTATGAGGTAACTGCCGATACGCTCTTTTCTTGGTTCAAGGTCAATATCAATACACTTGGTTTCGTTTATTTCGATTTATATGCCGATAAAGCAGATTGGGATGATGTATATTTTTCGCTCGGCTTACGCCGGAAATCTGATTTATCGCTGCGCGGTGTGACCGATTTTTTCAATGTTCAGCAGGATTTTATGCCAACAGGTACACCCGGCGTTGATAGTATTTCGCGCGACTTATATGACGATGAAACAGGTACATTGCTAGGAGAAATCCAGATATATGCCGAACTCAATCAAGGCACTTACGATATGGCATTCGTTGTGATGAATCAGGCAAGTAATGCCGATTATTGGGAACTCTCGACCACCGGAAGCGGCAAATTTGATGTATGGAGTAATGGCACACTCATGGGAACATCCAGCATCGTACCACCACACCAAGCTCCCGATGCTGCTACCTTCCCTGACATCGAAAAACATGTTTTCGCAGATACCCTGAAAACCATTGTAAGCGCATGGAACTGCTCGCCCAAAGTCATCTCCGTTGCCAACTATTCCAACCGCACCTCATGGCTCGGCTACGACGGCATGACCTATCCAAACGAAACACTCCACCAAGTCAAAATACCTGATTCAAGCGTAGGACCTACGCGTACAGGACTACAAAAACCCGACCTCGCGGCGTCCGGCAACTACACCTTTGCACTCCAAGCCCTTGAGCGATTGGAAGAACTCACCACGCTACCCAATGACGCTGACCGCCTCGCTCCCGAAGGCTGGCATGCACGTTGGGCAGGGACATCCATCTCCGCGCCTGTGGTGACGGGTACAGTAGCTTGCTACTTTCAGCAATTCCCCAATGCCACCTACGCCGAAATCAAAGAAGCCCTCCAAAACTCCGCTAAAGTCGATGAGCACGTACTCCATCAATACGGTCCCGCACCCAACGACGCTTGGGGCTACGGCAAGCTCGACGGCTTTAATTTCGTGAATAATGCCGTACTTGCCATTGATGTACAAGAAGCAATAATACCGCAGGTAACGCTACAAAATTCACCCAATCCTTTCCGCGATGTCACTCGTATTGAATATAATTTGAATGAATTTGCAGGGCAAAATATCCAAATACGTGTCACAGACGTAATGGGACGTACCATATACACACATTTTTCCAATAAAAAAATAGATTCATTCGTATTGGATATGAAAAAAATGACATCCGGTACGTACTTTTACACCCTAATTGTGAACGGCAATTCGGTGAAAACCCAAAAAATGATACGATATTAATGATTAATGGTTAATGGTTAATGGTTAATTATTTTAATTTATTAATATTTAAATAGTTATTTATTAATGGATAATGGGAATTAAGTTAATTTTCGCTACGCGAAAACTCTATCATTAACCATTGACCGTTAACCATTAACCATTATTATGTTACTACTAAACACTAATCAAATCCAACAAAAAACCAAGCGATTAGCCATAGAAATTTTGGAAGAAAACTATGGTGAACGTGAGATTATCCTTGCGGGTATCAACACGACAGGTACGCGCTTCGCCAATCGCTTGAAGGAGGAATTGGAGCAATTGTGTCGCAGTAAAATCAGGCTGACCACCATTCATCTCAATCCCGCTAACCCGCTTTCCGGTGATATTACGATTGATTTACCCGCTAAAAAATTGCAAAACAAACTCATTCTTGTCATTGATGATGTGGCAAATACCGGACGCACCTTATATTATGCCATGAAACCCCTCATGGAAGTCTTGCCAAAGAAAGTAGAAGTCGTTGTTTTGGTGGATAGAAAGCATAAATCGTTTCCCGTAAAAACCGATTATGTGGGCATGAGTCTCGCTACCACGATGCAGGAAAATATTAAGGTAAAAATAGAGGAAGGCATTGAAGAAGCAGTTTATCTCGAATGAGTATTCATAAATATCAAACTACTGTTTTGAATGACGCAAAATAACGAAGCGGTCACTTGATTTCATTAAAACAAGTTCAATTTATTTTGAATAAAAAATATTTTTTAAAAATATTTTTATTAGATAAAACACTAATTATCAGACATTAAAGTATTTTTATAAATAAAAAACATCTCATTCGGCATTATGTTTGCCTAATGGTCAATGACACAATGCTTAAATGCTTAAATGATGCAATGCTTAAATGTTACTTTCATTTAGGGCTTAACAAAAAAAATATCTTATGCTAAAAGTACTTAATATCACGACCCTGATTTTGTTGTTCGTTCTCAATACGACGATAGCACAGAACGGTTGGTTTGTTGTAACGCCGCAAGGGGATAGATTGGCATGGGTAGAAGCCGACGAAATCAGCCCCGCAGGTGATCTAATCAAAATTAAGAAAAACGGCAAATACGGCTTGATGGACCAAAACGGTAACATCAAAATCAAGCCGAGATATAAAGATATAAAAGGATATTCCAATGGTTTGGCTTGTGTAAAGGCTTCCAATGGAAAGTATGGCTTCGTCACCGAGAAAGGTTTTTTCCCGATTGAAGCGATATATAATGATGCGACTAATTTTAGCGCGGAAGGTATTGCTGCCGTATCGAATCGTGGCGAATGGGGATACATTGACCGCTTGGGCAAATTGCTGATTGACTATAAATATGCCGACGCTACGCCGTTCAAAAACGGACATTCTATCGTAAGAAGAACGATGTCTAAAACGGTTGGTATGATAGATACACGCGGTCGTTTGGTCGTACCTGCTGATAAATATTTGCAATTATACTTCCCGAAAGACGGTATGGTTGCTGCTCGCAAACAAGGTTCCGGCAAATGGGGTTTTGTCAATACTTCCGGTAAATTGGTGATCGAACCACAATATTCAAAAGTAACTTCATTCGGTGATGGTCACGCGCTTGCTAAGACCGACGCACGTTTTGCCGTCATTGACAAGCAAGGTAGAGAGGTGGCTCCGGCAATGTTTGAAGATGCTAAGGTAGATGGTTATAATGATGGACTTGCCGCCGCCAGATACGATGGCAAATGGGGTTTTATCAACACCAAAGGCGAAGTCGTAGTTGATTTTCAATATGATGATGTCAGTTCGTTTTCTGATGGAAAAGCTGCCGTTTTGATGGATGGTTACTGGGGATATATCGACACCTATGGTGAGTTGGTGATTATACCCGAATTTGAGCAAGCAGGACCTTTTTATCGTATGAATGGTCGCTCGATTGCATTGGCAAAAGAAGGCGATATGCCTCCGCCAATAGAAGATGACGAAGAAGTCGGTTTTATGGATGAAGAAGCGAGCATCGTAGATGAAGTGGATGAAAATTGGCAAGATGAGGAAGAAGTCGAGGAGGAAGAAGAAGAAATGTATGAAGAGGAAGAAATTGCAGAATTGGAAGAATCTCCAAAGCCGCAGTGGGGCAGCGACGAGGAAGAGGACGAAGAAAAATATGAAGAACCACCAAAGGAAAGACCAACGATTTTTAGCAGCAGACCCGGCAAGGGCAAAGGTAAAGGCAAGGGTGGAAAAGGAAAAGGAAAAGGTAAAGGTAAAGGCAAAAGACCAACCACAACATCCACTGCTACACCTGCGAATAATTCATCAGATAATAGTGGTCGTGCCGAATACAAATTTGTGAAGGCATTGCACGATATTGAAGAAAGTATCAATGATTCTCGCTTGGCATATACCAGCAGTTTGATTTATATCAATGAGGGTCACGAATCCGGCGACATTGCCACTTTCTCCCGCAATGCAAAATCTGCCCGTGCGGATATGAACAAAGCATTGGACGCCATGGAAAAATCGGCGCGTGATTTAGATAAATTAGCCAAAAACCCACCAATGAATTGCTTGGGTATGAATAAATTATTCAAAACTGCCATGCCTGACATCATGAGTGCCAGAAAGTCGCTGCAGGCTGCTTCGGAGCATCTCGACGAGGCATTCTCGCGGGTCAGTCACAAATCAATGGGCAAATCGCTCGAACGCACTTCCGGCAAACTCAACGAAACAGAAAGTACGCTCACCGAATTGCACGATTTGGTAGAACGTTGCCTAACCAAGTAGAATATAGCACAAGATTCATATTTGATAATTGCCCCGGCAGGAAATAATTACGAAAATTATTTTTTGTCGGGGCAATTTATTATTTTTACTACGTAGCATAGACATTCCTGTCTGTGCTTCACACACGGTACAGACAGGAATGTCTGTGTTACGTTTTTTAAACTTTAACCATGTTTACACTACTCATAGATTTTGGAACACCTGCTTATGACGAGATGGTCAAATTGCGGAACGATATACTCAGAAAACCACTTGGTTTGGAATTTACACCCGAATACCTGACAGTCGAACACGATATGATACACCTCGCCTGTTATAACGAACGGCATGAATTGATGGGTTGCCTTATCCTTGCTCCGCAGGAAAATGGCGAAATCAAAATGCGACAAGTAGCAGTCCGAGAAGATTGTCAACGTAAAGGCGTCGGTCAACTCATGGTCGCTGATAGCGAAATCATTGCCCATGAAAAGGGCTTTACAAAAATGACCATGCACGCCCGTGATACGGCTATTCCGTTTTATAAAAAGCTAAATTATAAAAAGAAAGGACGCGCTTTTACCGAAGTTACTATCAAACATTATAAGATGGAAAAGGAACTGAAATGATTTTTGATTTTTGATTGAAGGATTTTTGATTTTTAAAATTATAAAACATGCCAAACATTTGCCTTATTAATTGCGAAAAGTCGGCAGGCGAATCTTTTGTCTAAATCGAATATGTTAGCTGACAAGCGATAATATGCTAAAACTACATTCGCCTGCCGACTACACCATGTAAAATCATAAAGAACCTTTAAAATTATAAAACATGAAAATATTTGCCTTATTATTGGCTACATTGATGAGTTGTGCTGTATGGGGGCAGAGCTTCAAAAAATCTATTTGCGAACACCGCAAAACTTATAAGGAAGCCTTCAAAGAAGAAGGCTCGCCACTCAAACCCGAAGAAATTCGCTACCTGCGCTTCTTCAAACCCGACGAAGACTACCGTGTAACCGCTACCTTCACACGCACACCCGACGAGCAGCCCTTCGACATGATAACATCAAGCGGTATGATGAAAAAATATGTGAAATACGGTGAATTGAGTTTCGAGATTAAAGGCGAAACACACACGCTCGAAGTCTATCAAAGCATCCGCCTACGTGCTACGCCCCAATACAAAGACTATCTTTTTATCCCTTTCAAAGATACGACTAATGGCACAACCACATACGGCGCAGGACGTTATCTCGACATCGAAATTCCTGATATTCAAGACGGTAAGTTAGTATTAGATTTTAATAAAGCCTATAATCCGTATTGCGCTTTTAGTGATGGTTACAACTGTCCGCGTCCGCCTGCGGCGAATCATTTAAGAATTGCAATCGAAGCAGGAGAGAAAAAATATGGTAAATAATGGTTAATGGTTAATGGTTAATGGTTAATGGTTAATGGTTAATGGTTAATGGTTAATGGTTAATGGTTAATGGTTAATGGTTAATAAATTTAATTTTTAATTAATTAAAAATTAAATAATACGT
>Ga0209186_1003247_pt1 | contig 11239 bp, 10 predicted proteins | sample SidtaG_FD_187426 | JGI IMG/M metagenome (GOLD analysis project Ga0209186, IMG submission 187426) | Marine algal microbial communities from Sidmouth, United Kingdom - Sidmouth_Male2 metaG (SPAdes) (version 2) | ecosystem: Host-associated > Algae > Red algae > Unclassified | place: Sidmouth...
GGTTTTTGGATAGTTTTTGCGGGTTCCATATCTGACCAAGCTGAACGGTTTAAGCCGCCCAGAGAATATGATGTTATTTAGGCAGGTTGGGGGGCAAACCGGACCTCAGAGAGTGTCCCATTTGGAGCGATTTTGAAAAAGTATGTATCAAGCGGACGCGAGTTCAGAAGCGTATTAAAGAGGAACTCAAGACCTATGATTAGCAAGTCGCAAGGCTTCACAATAATTTTCATTCGGGCCATGAACGATCAGACGAAAAGAAGGCCCTCGATGAGATGTTTCTGCAAATGAGGCTGCCAAACAGAAATCTGCGCCGTTATTGTATCAACCAATATTTGAACTATGTTGCCAAACGGGACTTCCCGGATCAGGACGTAGATCTCCTCAGCCTCTAAGCGACCCCGCATAGTGGTCGTCATTTGCCTTGGTCAATAATTTGGGGCGCGCTAAGATGAATTACCCCTCAAATTTTGCGGCACAGAAAATAAATGGAGTTAGCGTTTGGGAATTTTTTTCGATATAATAATTTGGACTTTTATTGGCGCGGTCTTGGGTTTTATTATCCCATTTGTCGCGGCACAGATATACGTCTTTTATATAAAAATTACAAAAGGGGATAAGGCGGATTTGACGGGGGCGGGGGGGTTCTCCTTTATTCCATTGGTCTCAATCCCTTTGGGAGCGGTTTTAGGGTTTTTGGTCGGAATTTTGGGCATACTTCCCATTTTCAGAGGCTAGTCTTATAAACCCAACTTAAGCTAAAGGACGACAGCATGAAACTAGACCCAAAAATTAAAGCCGTGTGTTTTGATGCTTTTGGCACTCTGGTCGAGATTAAAGACAAACGGCGCTCTCATGCAGCCTTGCTAGGCCTGATAGACATGCCCGCCAGAGATCAGCTCAAACACGCCATTATGCGCGAGGCGCTAACGTTGGGTGACTGTATCACGCAATATGTCCCCAATCTCGCCGCGAAAGACGCACATCGGCTTAAAGACGACCTAGCTGCAGAATTGGCTTCGATTGCCCTACGGCCCCATATAAACGAGTTTTGGGCCTCTCTGAAGGCAGGGGGCTACAAAATCGCCCTTTGCTCTAACCTGGCGCTCTCATACGGCCTCCCGCTTTTAAAAACACTACCGGGCGGCCCGGACGCGCTGATATTATCCTATGAAGCCGGCTACATAAAACCCGAAGCGCAAATCTACCAACACGTCTGCGATAAGCTCTCACTGCCGGCAGACGCCATATTGTTTACAGGTGATACGCAATCTGCTGATATAGACGGCCCAATTGCCTTCGGGATGCAGGCTATTCACATTGACGAGCTGATTGAAAATTTCACGGACTGTTTAGAAAGAGGGTGGATATGATAAACAAGAGAACTCTATCAAAATACTTTGCAGCTTCAGCAACTTGTTCAGTTTGTTGCTCGGCTCAGGCACAGGCTCAGAACATCCAAGTTGAAAGTTGTATGCTAAGCGGTGCCTCTGCCAATCGAATGCTCGATTTGCGTCTTAACAAGAATAAGACCGCTTCTTACCCAGGTTAAAATTGTTTTCACGTAACGTAACCAATATCAACTGGACTGTAATCGAGCTTAATAAAGCGGGCAAAAAAGCCCTGCAGAACAAGGCCAAATACGGTCGTTTATGACCAGCTATGAATATTCGGGGTTTAAGATGCAGGGCGCAACATTCTGAAAAGTGTTTTCAATCCCTTAGCCAGATTCCGACCGAAGAATGCTAAGACCATCAAGACCAATGAGAACATGATGATTAGCAAAGACAGAAATAAAGACTGCCCTTCACTCTGCTTGAACGGCGCTGACAAATCGCTATGTGTTGTGACGTTAAAGCCGCGACCTGAATCACCAGTTCCAAACATTTCAACTCTCCTGCGTTTGCGTCAACATCATCTGACGCGCTGTGTAAAGTACCATAGCCCATAGCTGACTGTCAACTTTTCCAACTACTCGCCCGGTCGCTGTATGCCTGTAGCTCCCTGCGCCACATTCGTGTTCTGTGGGTATTAAGCTAAAATTCTCAATAAGCGCTGCGGGCAATACTGGCTTGATCCTGCCAATGCAAAAGGCGGCTAAACTGGTTTCAAGAGCTTCTCTATCGGACACTCCGTCGAAACAGGTAGGTGGGAAATACAAACGTATGATCAGTGATGAGACGCCGTTGTAGTCTCTTTTAACACCCTTAATCGGCTAGAAAACTCCGCAATCTTTATGGCTTAATAGGTAACCAAGCGGCCGTTTCTGGGCATCTTAAGCCGCTTGGCTAATGTCCGCAATGAGGATGATAGTGCCATAAAAATTTCTTTCCCACAATCAAACGCCAATTTTCCCAATCAAAACAAGGGTAAAAAAAGATGCGTCCGCGCTTTGGTAAAGCTGTGCAATAACTAAACTTGTCTTTTCACAACGGGCGGCCATGTGCACGTTGGCTTGGCTGGTGAAAAGCGGCGCTTGTCATTGGGAGCGGTGGAGTAACGTCCATCAATCTGGGTGGCTTATCGAGAGCTTATTGGGCCACGACTGCCCAGCTAGGCCGGTAATGCAAAAAGGCGTCGTCGCGGGGACGCGAAGCGATAGTCATTGACCCAGTGGGTCAATGGCCGTGGAGCGCCGAACCGCTATGCGGTTCGGTTTCTCAGAATTCGATAAACAATCGAATTGCTTCGTCATTGAGACAGCTCGAAAACATATATTATTATCGCTCGTTTGCACGAGAGCCTGACCATCCCGCGGACATCCCAACTAATTTAGAAGATGAGAGATAAACGAAATGAGATAGCGAAGCCAATAACGCAAAACATATGTCATCCCGCACGACGCGAAGCAGAGATGCGGGATGAGAATGGCGAGTGACCAAACCGTGAGTGATCAACCCGTTGCCTGCCACTGATTTACCTCTCTGTTTGTTTTCACGAACAACTGATCAGACATGGCCATTGTGATCGATTTAAAAATTTTGTGTGGCCCGTTGTTTTGCTGTAAACTAGCCGTGTAAGCCCGAAAGGCTATTTCGGCAGGGTCACTTCAAAAGATGTGCCGCGCGGCGCGTCAGTGTCCAGGACTCTTATCTTGCCGCCAACTGACGCGACAAATTTTTGCGTAATGGCAAGGCCGATGCCGCTGCCTTCTACGGCGTCGCGAGGGTTGAGGCGGTTGAAGGCTTGGAAAATATATTCCCGATATTCCGCCGGAATGCCGGGGCCGTCATCGGCAACGACGAAGACATGCGCATCGCCGGCATTGTGATATTTTACCTCGGCCAGTCCCGCTTGTTTATCATGATGTTTTACGGCGTTATTCAGCAGGTTCAAAAAGATTTGCTGAACCGCAGAAATCGGCGCGGTCAATGTCGGCAGGTCGGGGGGCAATTTAATGGAGAAACCGTCCGGAATATCTATCCAATCCACGACCTCTTCAAGGGCGTCGCCGAGATCAAAGGTCGTCACTTCTGCGGACCCTTTGCCGATTTTTGAGAAGGCCAGCATATCGCTGAGCAGCCTGTTCATCCGGGAAATGCGACTGCGCAGCAAGGTCATATGCGTCGGTATTTCGGCGTAGTCCTCCCGCGCCATATCCTGTTCCACAAATCGTGTCAGATTTTCGATGCCGCGCAGCGGACTTCGCAAATCGTGAGAGGCGACATAGGTGAAATGTTGCAGCTCTTCATTTTGCGAGGTGATTTTCGTTTCATAGTCTTCTTGGTCTTTGAGAAATTTCACAATCAATCTATGTCCCGGAAGGAAGATGAATATCGCTTCCATGAGCAGGATTAAGAGAGCCAAAATTAAACACGCATCAGCGATGAAATTCACATATTGTACTTTCTCGACGACATATTTTTCGTCCCTTCGGACGGCCGCGTCCAATTGATTTAAGATTTTATCCGGCCAAACATTCAGGTCATTTGAGGGTTTGACCGCGGCTTTTGACTTGAGATCCGCCGCTTCAAAGGCCGTTGCTGAGGCGACCAGAACCGCAACATTGTCATCAACGGCTTGGTTTAAGAGGGATTGCTGCTTATCCGGATTAGCTTTGAGCCGCGCTTTGCGCACGCTGGACAATCGTTTCTGGGCGGTTTCAAATTCTGAAATCGAAGATCTGAGCTTGCTGTGTGTTTCCTCATCGATCGTTATGTCTGTTGCTATCAATTCCGAGAGATATAATATCCTTTGGCTCAACATGCGCTGACGGCCTGCGGTATTAATAATTTCGGCGTTCGCTTGCACAGTATTCAACGTGGCTTTGGGCGCTAAGTTGGAGAAAAATAGAGAGAGCGCGACGAATAGCACGGCGACAGCGTAACGCCGCCACAAATGTCTCGGGTCTCTGCCGAATATGCCCAAGGTCAAGGCGTTCCATTTCTGCCGGAGGGTGGACATGGACGTCAATTGTCCTGCGGCAAGAGGGAGGTCAACCCTGGAGAAGACACTAATTCGCCATATCCCGCAGAAGGACGCGCGTGCCGGATTCTGATCGGAATGTATGCCTATCCAAGAAGGGTATGGGCAGCACATACGCATATGAAATGCGGATATCAGCAAAGGTTCCGCCGTGCTCGTCAATTTTGGCGACTGTTGTCGTATAGTCCCCTCCCAACGGGTTTTTCATTCGCGCTTCTAAGGTGCTGAGAATTTCTTGTTGCGACGGCTGGTTCATCATGCGGACATCGCGGCCTGCCTGCTCGCTGGCTCTTTGCGCCTGATGCGTGCTGAAGAAGAATATGGCGACGTGAAACAGGGAAAAAATAACCATGAGAACAATCGGCATAACCAACGCGGCTTCAACAGCCGTCGCGCCTGATTTGTCGCGGGAATATCTTTGGAATATTTGGTAGGGCCGGGGCATTAGTTGACGAGCTTCACGCCTGAGCCGCTTCCGGTAATCCCGCTCGTACCAAACGGCTCGCAATTTGAGATCGTGATGCCGGAGTTGCCGGTGAATTTTATCTTATTGCCAATTAGTTGCAAGCAGGAGCTGTTGAGATCTGCACCGCCGCGGAACTCAATGTCTTGGGCCGGGAAATAAATCGCGCCTTCAATTGAAAGGCCCTGGCCGCCGGTGATCTTTAAATCCTTGCCTGAATTACTCGTGTTCGGGTCGCCGTATAAGGCGATGCCGGCAAATGGTCCTTCGGACTGGGCCCTAATGCTCATCTCTCCGCCATTTAAACTGGCAAGTTCGCCGCCATTCATGAACACCAATGTCACGCCTTCGGGGGGCGCAGCGGACAATGCAGAGGCGTTCCCGTTGAATTTTACATTTGCCGTATCAAAATAATAGGTCCCCGGTTCCAGCTCCAAGGTGCCGTTAACTGTGATATCATCGCAATACCGACCCGGTCCCAATGTTGTGGTTTTATTTTTCTTGATACTGCTGACTTTGTCTTCACAAGGTAAATTTGCGACAACGGCGGCGTCAACTTGAACATGACCATAAGGATCTACGACGGGGGCCGCATTGTCTTTAGGCTCCGAACATTGAAGATCATCACCTGAATTATCGATATCTACTGTCCCTACTGCCGAGATACACGACGCCTCTATTTCACCTGACCCGCCCAGTCTAAACGCGCCATTCGCCGAGGAATTTGTATGAACGGCGCAGCCATCCAAATTAACCTCGGTATTTCCTGTTATCTCAATAGCCCGCGTATCCGAATTGTTCAATGCAAGCGCACAAATGGGCTCTCCGCTTGCTGAAACGACGGTCGCTTCCACGGTATGAAAAATCTTTTCGTTTCCCGGAAAAATATTTGAAAGATAACGTTCTTGCGCTTGCGTGATCCGAACGATGGCGCCTTCGCTTCCGGCATATTTTCCGCTTACGATTGGAGATTCCACCTCAACCGTACCGCCTTGCGCGATATAGCCGTTTTCATAAGCGTCGCCCTTACCCGCCAATTTTGCTTTCTCCCGGTCGCTGGTTATTTGGAATTCCAGCGCGGCCGCCATAGCGGCCATATCGGCGGCGCTCTGAATGCGCGCGTTGCGCTGTTGAAAATGACCGGCCTCAAAGGCGAGGGCGCCCATGCCAACGAGAACAGGTAATAGGATCGCATAAACGACTGCGGTTGCGCCTTCCTCGTCTCTTTGAAACTTATTGAATAATGATTTTGCTGACATGATCACATTTTCCCTAACGCAGGCGCGTTACTAATTTTTCGCGAACTTCTTTTTTGCCGCCTTTCAGGGTGGCCGCATCATAATCGATAATGATTTCGGCGATGATCCGGGATGTTTCGCCGTTCGTGCATTGGGAGGAACAAATGTCGTCACTTTCAGTGACTTCGATTTGCTGGCGTATGTAGAAGCTCTGCCGGCCCGTCATTTCGTCGACGTCGTTTGGATTTTGCAGCTCTCCGGGATTCATGGCAGGGCAAGCGCAATAGGTCTGGATATCAATTTTGTTGAGATCAAGCGGCAGGCCCGATGCGTCTTTAATGACGAGTTTTGCCGTTGAAATCCACTCTCCGGGTTCGGTTTCTCCATCTTCATTTTGCGTGCTTTTGAGGCCGCTGAGATCTCCGCTGGCAATTTTATCATGCAGAAAGCTCGCGCCTGAATAGGCCGCCGTGTAAACCTTTTGATGATTATAGGCGGAAAGACCTAAGCTACCGGCAGTCAATAAGCCGAACAATACAAAGGGGGTAATAATCGCTGTCTCTACAGCGATCGCCCCGGACCTATCAGAGGCGTAATTCCAAAAGCCGGCCTTGCCTTTGTGCAGGGCAGCACAAAGCCGTGAGCTCAAAGCAGTCTTTTTTAAGACCGTCTTTTGCCCCCGACGATATGTATCATAACCCATTATCTGATCCCACATGCTTCAACTCAGTCCAATTTTTGGGCAAAGCTGAAAGAGTGGGTTTACTATCCAAAGTAAAAAATACCTGTAAGTTTCGTGGTTAATGAAATGAGCGGTTTCGTTAAGACTTTGAAATGAGCGACGCCAAAATTTCTATTTCTGCAAAATTTCCAATTTCCCCAATAAAATCAATATCGAAAAAGATGCGTCCTCACTTTCAAAAACCGTGTCATATTTAAGGTGTCTTCTTTTCAACCGGCGCCTTGTGCCCGCGAAACGCCCGCAATGGATACGGTGAACCGATTGCAGTGTAGCGCCGAACCGCAAGCGGTTCAGTTTCTAGAAAAATGAACTATAACTCCAGGCCCATGAAACGGCTATCCATCGGGTTGTCATAATATTTTTCTATGTCTCGAAATCCGAGGGTTTCGTAGATTTTATTGGCGTGGATCAATCCATGATCTGTGTCGAGATAGATCGCTTCATACTTCAGGTGGCGCGCTTTTTCGACAGCAGCTCTGCTCAGTTTAAATCCGAGTCCATGTCCCCGCCCTGCCGGGCGGCAATAAAGCCGTTTGAGTTCGCAGATGCCCGGATTGAAAGGTTTTACACCGCAGGCCGCCACGGGCGCGCCGTCCAGTTGTGCCAGAAATAACGCGTCATAGGTTTGCGGGAAATCGGCGAATTCTTTTTCCGTGCCTTGAAAAGATAAATCCTGCCCAAGATAGCGTTCGACGAATTGGAGATATTCCAAAAATATCTCGCGCACGTCTGTAATCTCTGCGTCCGTGGTCGCTTCAATAATGCACAGTTCAGGCATGCAGCTAGCTTAGCGCAATGCTGTCTTATGCGCCCGTAGCGATTTCCAGTTTTTGGATAAGATCATCGGTCACTTCTCCGGTTTGGGGCATACCGTTCACGGCTTCGAAAGATTTGACGGCGCTACGTGTTTTTGCGCCGGCTATGCCGTCCGGCGTACCAACTTGGTACCCAAGATCGGTAAGAAGGGTCTGGGCATCCCGAATTTTTAAGATCTGCGCGGATTTGTCTTTTGTCGTATTTGAGGTCGGTTTTGCCCAAGCGACATTCCGGAAAATCCCATTTGCAGCTTCGTCGACAGGTTTAGGGTTGAATTGCTCTGCCCGCGCTTTGATTTGCGCCCGTTTGGCCGCGTCCAATGCGCCGCTCAAAATTTCAATTCTTTCCGGCGCGCCTTGATCGCCTTGTCGGGCGGCAACGTGATACCAGAAGAGTGCGGTGTCGACATCGGCGGGGACGCCTTCATTGCCTTCGCTTAGGAAGGCGACATTGAACTGACTGTCCACGACGCCGCGTTCGGCGGCTTTGGTGAACCAAACTAAGGCTTCGCTGATGTCTGACGTAAGGCCGCCTTGCCCATAGGCGTGATAATTGCCCAGATCATGCATGGCGATGCGGTTTCCGCCGCGCGCCGCGCGTTCAATCAGCTCTCTCGCGGTGATAGGGTCTTCAGCAACGCCCGTTCCGGTTTCATAGAGTTTTGCGAGGCGATATTGCGCGGCGGGTTGATTGCGATTAGCCGAAAGACGAATAAGCCGCGCGCCTTCTTTCATTTGGCCGGCTTGCAATTGTGCCAAGCCTTTTTGGAATTGCGCAATCGGATTTCCGGCTGCTACAGCGGCGTCAAGCGTGTCTTCTTGGCCGGGTACGATTTTAGGCGCTTGCGTTTCGGCATATTGGCCGACCGGCTCTGATGGGGGCGGTAAAGCGCCGGCGGTTTCCGTGATGGTCGATTCCGAAATCGTCGTTTCTGTAATGCCGGGATTTTGCGCGGCAGCCGTATTCGGGATCGTGTTTTGAATATCTGTAGCCGCTATTTCGACACCGTTTGTCTCCGGACCACCGAGGATGGTCTTAAACGCAAAGAGCCCGGCAACAGCGACACCAACGGCTAAGGCGCCGACTTTTACGTTTCGTCCTGAGATGGGTAGCTTTCGAAGACGAGCACGTTTTTTGGCTTCGCCGCCAATGCGTTCGGCGCGCATGTCGCCGCCTTCCGCATAGGCCGGATCAGCATAGGTCGAGACGGGTTGAGGTGCCGGGGTCAGAGGCTCGTAGTTTGCCAGATCAGCGCCGAGAAGATCCGGTTTAGATTGCGTCGATGCCGGCGCGAAGGCCCCGGCGCTTGCCATTGGTGGCGCAACAGGCGGCGCCGTAACAGGCGGCTCAAATACCGTGGGCGGCGTTAGTATTGGCGCGACCGGCAGCGTCATTGACGGGGTGGTTGGCGGTTGCGGCGCAGTATTGTGCGTTGCTGCAAAAGCCGCCGGGTCAAACTCCTGCGGAACATGGGTGTCCCGAGGCTTATCAACGATGTTTGGAACGTCGGCTTGCGAACTGCTATCGGTCGATGCGTGCGCGGCAGATGCGCCTAACGCCTCGGCCGCCGCTGCATAAGGATTGTCTTCTGTGTCGCCGGTTTTTCCCGCCATATGGAAAACATTCGCGGCCGGGTTGGGCTGATGCCCCTGTGCCGCGCCGGTTGGAGGCTGGTCATTATTCTGAACCGTTGCGATACGGGCATGCATGCGCGAAAGTTCTTCCTGAAGCGACCGAATGGTGTTGCCCATCTCATCTATTCGAGAATCTTCGTTCCGTGGGTCTTCTAAATTGGCAGGCAAATAGGGGTTTGCCACTACTTGCGGTGTTGCGTTTGCCGGTGACCATGCCGAGGCGATGACTTCCAAGGCTTCGAGACGCGTTGTGATATCGGTTTGGGCTGAATTGAACTCTGCTTGGGTTTCATGCGCCAGATCCGCGAGCCGCTCCGCTGTTTCAGCGTCGGAGGATTCAGCGCGCTTCTCGAGGATCGCCGCAAATTCTGCAACTTTCAAACCGACGATTTGAAGGGCTTGCGCGGTATCCGCCTCGACACGATCGACCCGTTTATCAACGCGCTTATAGACAGAGTCGATTTTTGCACCCAGCGCCGCAGTATCTGCTTTGCGCGCGGTGCTCTCAACAGAGATTCGATTTTCGACAGACAGGGCGAGGTCAGCGATGTGGCGGTTAAGGCGTGCGAGGGAGTCGCGCTGCAAAGCATCCATCGCATCTAACCGGCCATGCGCGGATCGAACGGCGTCTTCCAAGGTCGCGATATTTGCGCCTGCCGTCGTTACACGGGCCAGCTCGGTCCGAACGTCAGCTCTCGCTTTCGTCGCCGCCCGCTGCAGATAGGTCTCCATGCGAATTTCAAGCTGGTTTAACCCTCTTGTCAAAGCCGCTTTTTGGGTGGTCGTGCTTTTCCGCGATGATGCTTTAATATCCGCGACAACGGACTCCAGCGCCTTTACCGCATTACGATTTTTGGTATCGGCCCCCTTGAGGCGGGTCTCTAATGACTTGAGACTAGCGGACAGACTGGCCACTGTGGCTTTCTTCGCGGCAGCTTTAGCGTTTGCCGGAGCAGCTTTACGGGCCGTCTTCTTGGTCGGTGTTTTCGCAGCTTTGCTCGACATTAACGCAGTGTTCCCCAGAGTCACAGTTACAGCTGGGCCGTGAGTCGGCACAATTGTAGCGATGGTTTCGTCCGTTAGACCCCAAACGTAGTTAACGCGACGTTAAGTCGTTAACCTTTTGCATGCTGAAAATTGCAAAATCCCCGTTCGGCCTCCCGCGGGCCTATGATAAGGTTGACGTTGACGTGAACGTCAACCTTAGTTATACGAGCACTATGACAGAGGTCCAACAACAGAAATGGGGCGTTAAAGCTTTCGCTGAGCTATTCGGCGTGACGCCCAGAACTATCCGGTTCTATGAGGATAAGGGCTTGTTGACCCCAATCCGAGAGGGCGGCGTCCGTGTTTTTGACCTTCGCGACTATAAACGGTTTGAAACAATCATGCGCGGAAAACGCATGGGGTTCACGCTCGACGGCATAAAATCCGTCTTCGATGTGATTGGCGGGCAAATTACGGACCGTGATGAGCTTTTGCGCCGCCGCCAAGAATTTCAAGCCGTCACTGATAGCTTGGCGCGCCGACGTGAAGATCTAAACATTTTGTCGAATGAAATGAAACAAGTGATTGATGCCATTGATGCCCATCTTTCCGTTGATCCCGAAAACGAAAATGTTGCCGCGCTTGCAGCGCGTTACCAATCCGCTTTTGACCAAACTCTGAAGACGCACCCTTTTGAATTTTTGTCGGGCGAACTGCCCGTAGCGTCAAACTCCAAATAAGGACTATATCCATGCCCAGTTATAATGCGCCAATTCGCGACCAGCTTTTCGTCCTGAACGAAGTTCTAAATGTAGGTCAGCTGACGAAATATGAGAAGTTTTCGGAAGCCGACACAGATACAATGGAAGCTATCCTTGAGCAGAGCGCGAAATTCACCAATGAAGTCCTGGCACCCTTAAACGCCGTCGGCGAC
>Ga0209186_1003248_pt1 | contig 11239 bp, 14 predicted proteins | sample SidtaG_FD_187426 | JGI IMG/M metagenome (GOLD analysis project Ga0209186, IMG submission 187426) | Marine algal microbial communities from Sidmouth, United Kingdom - Sidmouth_Male2 metaG (SPAdes) (version 2) | ecosystem: Host-associated > Algae > Red algae > Unclassified | place: Sidmouth...
ACGCATTTTAATAATGTCGTGGTAGGCGGAGGCCATTACGGCGAAGGTGGTATACTTGGCTAGCAGCCAGTTAATATCGGAACCGTAGTTACACATCGCATAAGTGCGGTGCGCGGCGTTCGAGTTGAGGGCACTCGAGAAGGCTCGTTTAGCCGCGCCTGACAGGCGAAAAGCTAAGAGCGGGAGGGCTTGCCCATGCGTCAAGCCGGCTGCGTCACATGCGCGCCGAAAGGTTGTCAGGAAGGTGAATACACCGAGGGGGCTGGTGCCCGTAAACGGCTCTTGCCCTTGGAATGCGCCGTCAACGCGGCGGTTCATCTTCTGGGTTTTTTCCACTAGGGAGGGGGGCAGAGACAGATCAAGTCGGATCAGGAAGAAGGTACGATAGTCCAATCGGGACTTGAAGCGACTGTTGGAGGGTCGAATGACCTTAAGCCGATCGGCTTTCTCCAGCCGCTTCTTAGAGTTGGGACGACTCTTGTACGGACCCGGGCAGGACTGTCGGGAAGCGGCTTCCGATGACCCTGTCCGAAGACTCGGAGCTTGAGCTCGACGACGGGGACGACGGGGAGCCCGGGGATTCTCCGGAGTCGGAGGACGAACAGGAAGTTGTCCCACTGGACGAGCTTGACTCGTCCGCGGCCGTCATGTTGGCGTTCTCAACTGAGGATGTTGAGCGGGCCAACGTGGTCTCCTTGCGGATCTTACGCAACTTCTTGCGAAGCTTGCGCTCTTGATCCCGACGTTCGGTCGCTTGGCCAACTGGCTCTGGACGAGAGGAAGACGATTCGCCCCCATTGGGGTCGAGCCTGACCTTAGTCTTGCTCTTCGTCTTGCGACGCGACTTTGTCGCCAGGGCATCAGAGTCGATGTCCTCCTGGCGCATAGCCTCCACGTTTGCGATCAGTTCGTCGTTTGCTTCCGCTAAAGAGCGGTGAGTCGCTTGTTGGGCCGTCAGACGGAGACGAAGTGTCTCCACCTCCGCCGTAGGGCTCTCTGCTTCGAGCGGTTGGCCAGAGGCCGCCGCGTTCAGCGCAGGTGATCCCGAGAGGGAACCACCTTGGGTGTCGGCTTCTCGCATGTTCGTACGAACGCCTCCCGGCGGGACGCAGTCGGAAGGCAGGGCGTTGCCCTTACCCTTACCATTGCCACGTTGCCCGTCGGCACCACTAGGGGTCATTGCTCAACCGGCACAGTGCCAACAGAAGCGCCCCGCGCTCCAATTGGAGATCACCACCCACGACGTCCAGCGTCGTGGCGCACACAAGTGGAAAACGCGCCCCGCGCGTCAAGCCAATGGGTGCGATACCCGTCACCGTGCCACTTGGCAACAAGAGACAGCTCTCGGGCACCGCGTGCAGATGCACGCGGCAGGCAAGAGTATCCTCTGCTGCTCCACCAAAAGTGGGATGAATGACGTTGGTTAACTAACCAGTAAGTAGCGACCGACCGTAGACGCACGAAAAGCGAACACTATCGCCTTAGAGGGGAGGAAGAAGAAACTTTGTTCGTGCAACATCCGATGGGGCGCCGGGGGTGCCGAAGACGGCGAACCCCGGTCCCATGGGGCTTTTACAATCAGACGGTACAGGGGCGGGGTCGATCGACCGAGCGATCATAAAGATCGAATAACCACCAAAATAGAGACGATAAAAAGAAAGGACAGATATACAAGAAGGAAGTAACCTCCCAAAGGGCGAGCCACAAGTCAGTTCAATCCTCCATGTGATTACTGACCAGTCAGCGGGGCTACCGGGCCCAATATCCAAATATTGAGGAGATATGCTACGACAGCAAAGGATCGCATCACCCTTGTTTTGGGATGCAATTCAACCGGAACCCACAAGATATCGGCAGCCATCATCGGTAAGGCCAAGTTGCCTCTGTGTTTCAAGAGTCCCCGCTAGCCGTTTCCGCTTCCGTAATTCTGCCAACAGATTGTGTGGATGGACGGCGTGATCTTCAAGTCCTGGTTTGAGACCGTCTTCCTGCTGGCTGTACGAGCCCGCACGAGTCAACCAGTAGCCCTCGTCTCCGACAATTGTGAGTCTCATGCGGAGCTGGAGTGCGAACAGGTCAATTTCAGCCCTCTACCGCCCAACTGCACGTCCGTCCACCAACCGTTGGACCTGGGTATTATTGCCTGTCTCAAAAGACAGTGCAAGCGACGACTACTGGACCTTGTTGAAAGTGCTTTTGAGAACACCACAAGATTCCACGCATCGGTAGAGGCCACTTCGGTGTGAAGCGGGCAGTCCAGTGGGTGGGTGCGTTAAGGTTCTATCATAGAGGTGGCGCGAGCCGTAAGGGGGCAGCCTGATAAGACCCAGGCGCCCCTACGCTCTCAGCAACCGCAGACACCCCCACTCCCAGCATGCGTACGCACACCACGCACCTCCGCGGGCGGAGAGCGCACGGGCCACGAGCACAAACGGTCAGAGCCCCTCAGAATACCGACCATGCACCTCGCTAATATCCCGGAGCTCATCCCCTAAAGGGTGCCCCCAAAATGAAGTATATGCGATAACATCAAATACAAGGTCAAAGTACAGAACAAATTGCAAGGTGACATCCCGCCAAAACATTGTGTGACATGGAATTGCTGAGCGATGCTCAACACTCCCCCCAATTGCATGCGTCACATCAGATGTTGTGATGGCCATTCCGATTTGCGATGCCGCCGACCCGACCCGACCCGACCGAGCCCATAGTAGTAGCGTGATGGAAGGTCGATTTTCTTGATCCGACTTAGGCCAAATCGCCCCGACCCGACCGAGCCCAGAGTAGTACCGCGATGGAAGGTCGGTTTTCTTGATCCGACATAGGCAGAATTGCAGCGATCCGACCGAGCCCATAGTAGTACACGCGATGGAAGGTCGCATCCGCCGCGACGCGAACCCGACTACGGAAACGGCCCGCCGTGCTCGAGCCGCTACCACTGCGCCATGTCGGCGCCGCCCAAGTCGGCGCCGACGCCGATCACGTCGCGGAAGGCCGTGAAGGCGGGCGACGGTAGAGGCTTGGTGAGTCCGTCGGCGGGCATTTCCGCGCTGGGGAGAAAGTAGAAGGCTACGTCCCCGCGCGTCTGGTAGTCACGCACAAAGTGTTAGGCGACATCCACGTGCTTGGTGCGGCCGCCTCGGGGTTGTTGATCAGTGCAAGGCACGACTGGTTGTCCTCCCCCATCGGCACGGCCTGGCCATCGACGTCCAGCACCCCGAGCAGCTTGCGGAGCCACAGGGCCTCTTTCGTAGCCATGGCGGCCGCCACGTACTCGGCCTCGGCGGTGGAAGCTGCCACAGTCGATTGTCGCCTGCTCGCCCACGCAACGGGACCACTGTTGACGGTGAAGATGAAGCCCGTGGTAGACCGGCGGCCGTCAACGTCGCGCGCCCAGTCAGCGTCGACGTACCCCTGCAGCGGCTCGCTGATACCGTACGCCACCCCCAAAAGTGTTCTGCCGCAAAGGTAGCGCAGCACACCCTTGGCCGCGCGCATGTGAGCTTGCTCGGGGAAAGAAATAAAGCGGGACAACACGCCGACTGCAAACTAATGTCTGACCGCGTCATCGTCGACAAGTAGAGCAGGGAAACTACTAGCGCCGCGTAGCGGTTGCCCTCCGGCAGCAGGTCCTTCCCCGTCTTTGCGAGCTTCACCCCCGACGCCATGGGGGCCTTGTTGGGTGTCGCCATCTTCATGCCGAATGCCTCAAGCAGCGCCGCAGTGTGACCCGGGTTGCTCAGAGTAATCGTGCTGGCCTTGCGGTCGCGCATGACCGTGATGCCAATGAATTCCTTTACCTCCGCCATGTCGCGCACGTCGAACTTTCCCGACACTGCCGACTTGACGGCCTTACCACCCGCCAGGCTCTTTCCCGCAACGATAAGGTCGTCAACGCAGACCAGGATGAAGAAGCGTCCGTGAACAGGGTGGTTCCACTCGTATACGCACGGGTCCACGGGTGACCGAGAGGCGCCCATCTCCTTGAGCTCTTTGTCCAGCTTCATGCCCCAAAGACGTCCCGCCTGCTTTTTCCCGTACAGGGCCAGTTTCAGCGGGCAGATTTCCCCCGAGTCCCCGTCCTCGACGTCATCTGGCAGCTTGATGTACATCTTCTTGTCCATCTTAGCGTTCAGGAAGGCTGTCTTAACGTCGACATGGTGAATCTCCCAGTCATTGGCGGCTCCCACGGCGAATATTGCACGCGTTGTCGCCGCATTTGGAACCGGTGCCCACGTCTCATCGAAGTCCCGCCCGGGAACTTGGCTGAAGCCCTGGGCCACAAGCCGCGCCTTGTACCGCGTCAGCTTTCCCTCTGCATTGTGCTTGATGTCGAACACGAAGCGTGTCTTGACCGTCTCTTGCTTCTTGTTGCTCAACTTGGTCCTGGACCAGGTGTCAAGCTGCTTATGCGCCACTATCTCGTCGTTGATGGCATTTTGACACAGCGGCCAGTCAGGACGGGCACGCGCCTCCTTTTCGCTTGCAGGCGGCCTGGTCAAGTCCTAGCCACCCTTGGCCGCCGACTCGGCACCGCTGGCCAGGTACGCCTTGGGGTCGTTTTCCCACCAAGTTACCTTGGGGGCTGGCCTACGAGTAGAGGGACGAGGCCCCGGAGCGGCATTGTCCATTTCCGCGGGAAGGTGACCGACCGGGCGTGAGGAAGCAGTATCACCCTGACCTTTCTCGGCGTCGTTGTCGTCCGCGAGGTCTTCAAGTTCGCCGTCGCCGTCGCTCTTGGAGTCCTCTTCAGGAAGACGCTTCTCCCCGCCATTTACTTCGGCATCTAGCATGTCCATTGCCCTGTCCATGCCGCCGTTGTCGTCGCTGTCCTCGGTCATCGTCAGCTGGGGACCAGCGCTTGAACCTACGGGCGATGTCCCGGCCTTCGGCGGCTTCTCTTCCATCAGGACGTCCCGACGCTCGAAGACTTTATTGCTCCTGTCCTCGAGGATGCGGTAGGCCTTGCCACCAATCGTGTAGCCTACAAATTGGCCCACAACGGTCCTCGGCTCCAGCTTGCGCTGCTGCTTCTTGGGCTTGAGCTCCCAGGCGCGACTCCCCCAGACACGGAATCCCGCCACATTAGAGCGTCGTCCCGTCAGCGCTTCCAGCGGCGTCACGCCCAGCCCTGACTTGGGCGACCGCTTCAGGACATGGACGACGGAAGCCAGGGCCTCAGCCCACAGCTCCTCTTCTGCCCCGGCATCAAGCAGTGCAGCACGCACGCGCTCCATCAGCGCGCGGTTGAAACTCTCTGCCTTTTTGTTCTGCTGCGACTTGTACGGCGCCGTCATCTCAGAGGTGATGCCTTTGTCCTCGTACCATGCCTTGAGGTCATGGGTGAGGTACTTCTTGGCACTGTCGTGACGGACACGCTTGACTTTGACACCTGTCATCGTCTCAAGCTGCTTGATGCGCGTCTTAAGCACTTCTGACGCCATCCCCTTTGTCTTGATGGGCGGAGCCGTGATGAAAGCAGTGCTGTCCTCTAGCGCAGTGATGAAGTAGATGGAGCCACCCAGTGACTCCGTCAGTGGCGCACCCATGTCGGTGTGGACCAGCTCGCACTTGGTGGTCTTGGTGGAAGAGCGCGGATGCGGTGCCTGCACCATCTTTCCATCCACGCAAGGCACACACACAGTGCCGACCACATGCTCGGCATTGGCCACCGACGACGGCATCCCGTCGACATTCTTGGCGGCCCGCTTAAGGTTCTCAAACCCCAAATGGATGAACCGGCGATGCCAAAGCTCCGCCTCCCCGGCGATGCGGGTGGACGCCGCATTCGCCGAAGCCTTAACGATCGTCACTTTGAGCACATATTGCTCCCGGTCGTTGACCTTTCCGACTACCGACGCCTCGTTGCGCACTCCGCTTGCAAGAACAGAATCCATGTCGCTGAAATTGTAGCAGGCGTCCCCGATAAACACCACCGCACCACTGTTGCGGTCGATCGCCCGATCCGACAGCAGGCTTCTGGTCAGGTAGGGCACGAGCATGGCCTCTGCTAGGACCATGCGCGCCTTGGTGTTGCCCTTGGCAACGTCCATAGAGACGTGGCCGTGCCCCTTGATGGGGATTTTGTCACCATTAGCCAAAGTGACCTTGGCCCCGCTCCCCGCTGCCTGGACGTTGAAGCCTTTGTCGCCGGCGGCCATGTGGTTGGTCGCCCCTGAACCGAGCACCCAGGTCGACGACCCGCTGGTGCTCCCGTGTTCCGTACTGGAGCCGGGTTGACCTGCCGAAGCAGTATATGCCAGAGCGGCACCGGCCTGGGGCCCGCCCCCATGGCCGCCATCACGGCCGCCGCGACCGGGCTTGTGTTTGCCCTTGGCCTCGTCAGCCTTCCGCTTGTAGCATTCGCGATTCATGTGCCCCTTCTTGTCGCAGTAGTAGCACACGACCGACTTCTTGTCAAACGGCTTCTTTGGCGCCGCAGCCGCGAAGGCTTGCGACCTGACACTACCAACGGGCTTCAATGAGCCCGTAGACATGTTCCGCTGCTCGACTTGAAGCAGCTTATCCGTCACGTCCGACATGGCCAGCCTGACGTCCTTGTTCTCAAGGACCGTCCTGAGCATCCCTTACTCGGAAAGAAGCCCCGAGAAGACACGCAGCGCGAGCGTATTGTCGTCCACCGGGCTTCCAAGCATGGCGAGCTCATACCGGATCATCTTTACGCGCGACGTGAACTTGATGATGCTGTCGTCGGCGCCCTTCTTCACGCTTCTGAGCTCTTCCATGAGCAGAAGCAGCTGAGCGTTGTCTCGCGCCTCAAACATCCCCTTGGGCGCGTTTCAAGCCTCCTTAGCCATGTCGACCGACGTCACCGTGTTGAGGTGCACGGGCTTGACCGACATCTGGATGGTCGCAAGAGCCGCCTCGTTCATGGCGTCCCACTCCTCGACAACCGGGTCGGCTTTCTTGTCGTGCGACCCAGACGCCGGACGGTCCGTCAAGACCACCTTCCACAGCTTCTCCTTCTTGAGCTGCGCACTTTGATACGCCGCCCACACTTTGTATTCGTCGTCCAGCTGTGCAAAGCGCGGGCCGCCAAAGCGGCCGTTGTCCGACATGTTGACGACCGTGGCACCGACCGAAATCACCCTGTCGACTTTAGAGGCTGTACTCGCGCGTCAAACGCCGAAACACACCGCGACCCGAACATCGCCGTCCCCTTAGAGACCGTAGGAGAGGAAGACGATGACCACCAGCGACACCTGGGCCCATAACCAGTTGTTGCTGTGAAGCGGGCAGTACAGTGGGTGGGTGCGTTAAGGTTCTATCATAGAGGTGGCGCGAGCCGTAAGGGGGCAGCCTGATAAGACCCAGGCGCCCCCACGCTCCCTGCACCCGCAGACACCCCCAATCCCAGCATGAATACACACACCACGCACCTCCGCGGGCGGAGAGCGCACGGGCCACGAGCACGAACGGTCAGAGCCGCTCAAAATACCGACCATGCACCTCGCTAATATCCCGGAGCTCATCCCCTAAAGGGTGCCCCCAAAATGAAGTATATGCGATAACATCAAATGCAAGGTCAAAGTACATAACAAATTGCATGTGACATCCCCCCAAAACATTGAGTGAGATGGAAGTGCCGAGCAATGCTCAACAGTCGGCCGCAGAAGTGGACAAAACGGCCACACCTCCGGCCCAGTCGGCCGCTACGCGGTCAACCGTTGGTGTTCTCCCTGCGGCGGCGGCGGGGGCGTCCGCCGCGCCATCAGCGGAGAGCGCGACGGTGGGGCGCGTGGAGGGTGCGCCAACCGTCGCAGCCCCTGGAGGGGCGCCCATGGGGGTGGCGATCCAGGTGGCGACGGCGGGTCCGGCGGCGGATCGGGCCCGCGCGGGGTCTGTAGCGGGCGGTGCGAGCGCCGGCGTCGGACAGTCCGCTGGCCCGGCATCGGGCCCGGTGCCGCGTGTAAGCTCTATGGCAACCGAGGTGACGGGCGTAATGGAAGCAGAGATCAGCGCTGACCGCCGGGAGTCGGCCACGGATGCGGGACCCTACTCGGGTCCCACGCCGGCAACGGATGGCGCTTTGGTAGGCGCCGCTGTGGTTGCGCCGCCCGTGTTTGTGTTTGGGAACGGCAGCGGCACACCTGCGACGGCCCGTGGCCCGGGGATCTGAGGCTCACCGTCGGACGGGCCTGCAGCCGCAGATCCTGGGCAGCCAGTTCGTCACCGTTCACGCGCTGGGGCCCCCCTCGTGGTGATCCTTGGTTTCCGGGACGGTGCCGTGGCGCACGTGCAAGATGCGTCGGAGATTGTGAAGACCGAGTGGGAGGCGGTCGAACCGGCCACTATCGCGCACTGCTGGGTCAAGTCCACTAAGCTTTCCTAACGGGCTTTCCGTGGATGTCCCCGCCTTGAACGGCGAGTACCGTGCATCATCTAGATCGATAGCCACGGATGTCAGTTCGGTGGTGACTTTAATGGGGGCTTGTGGTTTTGGAGAGAGGGCGTTTTCGCGATCTCCGACGGCTGTGAGGGAGGAGGCGGTGGAGAGTTGGTTAGCTGCGGAAAATGAAGAAGGAGTGCTGGCTGCCACGGCAGACCGGATGGTGTTTGAAGAGGGAGAGGGGGAGGATGCGTCGGAGGATGACGATGATTGTTTCTTTTCTCGCGGCCTTTTCTCGACGTCGAAACGGATGGACAGCATTGGACACCACTGTGCCAGTGTCTCGCTCATTGCTATCGTGGCACACATGCTGATGGAGATGAGGCTAGGGGTAGTGACGGAAGAGGGAGGTGGAGGAGTGGTTTTCTGTGGTGGCAGTGGCGGTTGTAGCGTCGAACCGGTCGCGACTACGGTTGCTTGGAAAAGAGGCCAGATTGCACGGCGGATATGGCTTGGGCCTTGTTGAGCATTTCCAGCTCCGGTGAGTACGACCGGCTTTCCCTGCACGAGTCTGTCTCGAACTTGTCGTGGTGCTGACCCTTTCTGGACATGAGGGAAGGCTCTGGCAATCTCGAGTAATGTCAATTCCGTAGTTTCCCGTGTCGGCGACAGATCGACCACTGCCTGACCGGGATCAATCCTACGATCGACTGCCCCTCCTGGCATTGACCCATGCGCGGGCAGCACTGATCTGTCTCAGAAAGCGATCGAAAGCACGTGAATTGAGGAAGCCCTGCCCGGTGCGACACGAGAATGCATGGCTGGAACCCGGGCTATATGTGTCCGCAGGGGTGTCAAATGAGCGGATACTGACTGTAGCGACGAGGCACCGTCGATATCAACCACGTCTGCGCCATGCATGTAAACTACACTGTAAGGATGTTAGCAGGCTCGTGGGACTGAAATCAAAGTGACTTCAATATGCATTGATTTAATCAATAAAATCGTGGGCAATTGAATCAGTTAGCAATCACTTAACATATCTGGCCGTGCGCCGCACTCGCTGACTCAGAAAGGAAGTGGCGTCAGCTTTGACCAATACTCCCAAAAACTCCCCAACAAAGCGACCGTTGCGCCGACGAGCGAACGATTCGCGTCTTCGTTGGGCTTCGTTGGCCCTCCCACAAAGCCCGACGAAGCAGCAATTGGAGTCCTGCCTCACTGGGCGCTGGCATCCTGTCTCTCGGGATCGGGTGGTGATTAGCCGCGGCAGGGCCGATCTAGGGACTCTTGAACTGTTCTCAAGTAGATCACTGACCAGCCAACTACATGAAACAACGAAAATGGTCGACAAATCCTGTGCAGAGTCCGTTCGCATGTTATGCCGTGCCGAACAGACTCTAGCGCGGGACACACTGCGCAGCGGGCCTATGTTTGTCGTCAAGCGCTCCTCTGCTTGTGCTTGTTTTGGGACGAGCAGAAAAGCTGCAGGCGCTAGTTTTTCCCAGAAAGAGCTCCAAAATCATTTCTTTGCCGGCATCGATGCATCTCCACACATGAAATGCGAAACACAGCATGTGATGTCTGCATCTCACTCTTACAGAAACAGAGAAAGATGGACAGGCTTCTATGACTCTGCTAGAAGGCGCTATGCGGCGAGGAAGGCATGATTTTTGTTCTCGCGAACACAGATATGCGAGGACCTCGCATTGGATGGGCTCGACGAGCCTTTCATGGGGGGTCGATCTGTCTCTTGCACAGGAAATTAGTTTCTTTGAAAAGGAACACGGGCCACCAACCGGCTCAGAACAGGAAAAAGAAAGCTTCTCACGACGCTTCTGGGCCCGCTGCGCTGCGTGAAGCGTAACAAAGCTCGCCGTGACTTCATGGACGGATTTTGCATGGCTTTCCTCTGCTGCTTTCTATTGTTCAACGGACGGCTAACATATGAGCAAAGACATTCGTGCGTTCCTGGATATTGGAGTTGGAGAAAATGCCTCAAGGTAGGGCACGAGTTGCAGATTGTCCGGTTTTTAACGAGGCGCGTGTGACATCAAGACAATGTCACCTCCACACTGAGACATCCCCATAAGTCCACATCGGTCTCTGTATCTGATGGAACCAATATCCTGCCTGGATGATACCATCTCCTGCGCTTCTCTTCGTGGTTCCTGCGTGAAGTCTTTTTGTTCACTCTCCTCCCCTGTGCTAAAGGGCACCAAGTTTTGTAAAATAGAGGCAGACAGCACCGCTGCTGAGGTGAAGAAAACTTCATTACAAAAGGTGTCTATGCGGTCGACTTGTGGCCCGCGCCCCCAAAAGTCGTGTCTCACGCGAACCTTGTAGTGATGCTTTGTTATTGCTTTCTTTTCTCGTGTCTCTTGTGATCTTTCCGGTCGTTGCAGCAAGCGACCCTGCAGAATGAGGCGTGCCACCGGCCAACCAGTATCGGCAGGGGGAGGGGCGAGACGTCTGACATTGCCTGTCTGGCCCAAATGTCGACCAGCCCCAGAAATGTCGACCACATTACAGTATCCACCGTGCCGCAGGGTTGACTGCAAAGAACAGCGATTGACTTCGTAGTGCGAGTGTTGGCCGTCGCAGATCTCCCGTGTCCTTTCTTCCAACCATTTTCTTCGATCCGTACTGCGCTCCCACCGACTCTTATCACCCCAATTACAACCGGCTCCTCTTCGGCACCCAATCTATGTTTTTTTAACACCCCCCCATCATGGCGTCTCCCTCTTCCCTGGGGTCAACAGCAGCCGAGGCCACCCCCAGTCGCTCCAAGTGGGGCACGCAACTGACGACTGAGATGCGGGAGAAGCTGGCGGCCGCCTGGGAAGAGCTCTCGACCGACATTGTGCCCAAGGGAGGGGGGGGGGGGGG
>Ga0209186_1003249_pt1 | contig 11228 bp, 9 predicted proteins | sample SidtaG_FD_187426 | JGI IMG/M metagenome (GOLD analysis project Ga0209186, IMG submission 187426) | Marine algal microbial communities from Sidmouth, United Kingdom - Sidmouth_Male2 metaG (SPAdes) (version 2) | ecosystem: Host-associated > Algae > Red algae > Unclassified | place: Sidmouth, United...
AGGGGCAGTTGCAAATCCCCTGGATTACAATCCCGCAGAGTCGCCGAGCGGCAGACTCTGCGGAGACCCGATGCTATTCGGACACTCTGCGGGGACGAATGAGGTTGTTCTATCGAACAGCTCTTTGACGGCTTCGACCTCAATTTTAATAGCTAGTTTTATGGTTGTGTGTGATTTTATATGACCGTCACCAATAAAAATTTCGGTCAAAACCTAACGAGCATGAAAGCTCGTTTTTCTGGCCTGTAATATTGAAAATATACAGGGCAAGATTGCATTATGACCGTCACTATCGTTATAGCCATAATGCATTCTTGGCTAAGGGCTTCCCTTAGCTATCCCTTTAAGGACTCAAACAAAACTGTTCCAAATAAAAGTCAGCTTCTTCATTACCTAGTTTTTTTGCCTCATTTAAATGATTACAACATTGTTCTTTTAAATCAAAGGCGTAGGACAAAATTCCACCTAACAAATATGTTTCCTTCAGCATGTAACCACTATTGATGCAAAATTGTACATCCTTGATAGCACCTTTTAAATTACATTTTAAGTATATACATGTCCTTGCCCTCAAGTACATAAGATATTCAGATGCAATATCAAAATCATTTAACTGAGGGGCGTCGTCAAAATAAGTTTCTCCGTCAAGAGTTTTAAATAAAAGTGCCTTACTAAAATAGTAATAAGATGAATCACAGTCTTGCTCATCATAGAAAACAACACCTAATGATTTTAATGCAAAAATATTCGAACTATCAATACTATTCATTTTTGAAAAAATACTCTTGGCATTGTCTCTGAAATTAACATAAGAACTATCCGAAATACTCATATCATAATAAGCAATACCTAATTGTCTAAGAATTTGCAAATCGTTTGGGTTATTTTTTAAAAGTTCTTTACTCATTTTAATAACCCTTCTGTGTTCCTTTTTAGAATTAAGCTCTTGCAGTTCAAGAATCTCTTTGCTCTTATGGTCGGGCCTTTGAGAGCACCCAGTATTTACAATTCCAAGAAACGAAAAGAGCAAGAAAACTTTTAACCAATTCATAATTATCACAATATCCTTATTAAAACTTCAAAGTTAACCGCCATTACCAGTATTATCAATGGGACTAACAACTTTAGGAGTAATTTTAAATTTTTCTTTTAGCTTAAATCCAAGTTTTCCCCTGTTATCCCAAATCTTTTTGGCTGTATTGTTAACTCTATCGACAAATTCTTGAGAATAATCATTAACTTCCTTGTTTCCATCAACTAATGAATAAGGAGATTTAAACCTTGTTCCATCCATTATCCAATTTGCCATCCCTTCCAAAGCATTTGTCTCCGCAGAGTGTCCTGAAAGGCACTCTGCGGCTTTACCTTAAAATCTTTCACCAATCAAATTTACATTATTTCTCAGCAACGTCCATCGCCGAGAATGTTATGTTCGATACCTCCATTAAAACGCAATGTCCAAACTCGTAAGCGAGTTAGAGAAGATTGCTAGTAAATTTATAAGGACAGCTTGACCGGAAAGAGTTCTACACGTATACTTCTGTTTTCCAGTTTTTTGACAACCATTCTTAATAGCATGGTTGCCACATTTTTTTCATATCATGACTATTGATTTTGGTAACAACTATTCTGATACAAGGGGCAGTTGCAAATCCCCTGGACTACAATCCCGCAGAGTCGCCTAGCGGCAGACTCTGCGGAGACCCGATGCTATTCGGACACTCTGCGGGGACGAAGATGACATCCCCATAAACACCCCAAATATCTACGATTTGTATTTGGGGCAGTATTTACGCCATAGTAAAAAGCATGAAAAAACGAGCTAGGTTAAACCTAACTCGTTCATTTTCAATGATATTTTTTCGTAACAACTATTCTGTTACGCGACCGACTTTGACACTTGATCGGAGGAACCCTTTTTGTCATTTTGATTTGGTGTTCCACCTGTACCGAGCATTCGTAAATTGATTTAAGTCATTAATACTGGGGGTAAAATATACATATTTAAAACCATTATATCCGTCAAAAATATTAATCGCAATAAATTCTGCGTCAGTAGGATTAATAAATGGTAATGCTACCTTCCCAGATCTATGAATAGCGGATTTGGATTTATAAACCAATAAACGATAAGAATTCCCCTTAACTAATTCTATTTTTTCAGTATCCATATTTAGGGGTATTTTACTGGAATAAGGATAATATATTAAAGTGTTTTCAAAGTAGGTTAAATCAGAAAATACCACAAAATATAAACCCTCTTTCCTAAATAGATAAACATACTTACTGGCGTATCTGTCTGTTTTCTTTATTTCAACTAATTCAAATTTACTCTCTTGCCAGCCAGCAGGAAGACATTCGCTGCATTTGTCAGCTAATTGAACTTTGCAACCTAGGAATGAAATACAAAATATTATCAAATAATAAATATTTCTAACTCGATAAGTTTTAAAAATTTCCAAATCCATCAATATTAGTTTCTCCACCTTTACTTCTTAATTTATTTTTTATTTTATCTATGGTTTTCTTAAACTTCTCTTTTCTTATTTTTCCTTTAGATTTTACAGGTATATTCCCATTATTTTGCTGATTCTCAAATCCCATGCAAGGTAAAAAAGTCTCATCTGCTAATTCTCGGTATGTATTAACTTTTGGTTTCTTAAACAAAGTGGGTCCCATATGAGGCTTCATAGCAGCATTGCCCCTAAAGGTATAAAATCGATAACAATTATCCTTATCGAAATCTCCTCCTTGTAATTCCCAATGCCCAAGCCTACTCACTACTTTTTTGTGTGCGAATTCATAAACATTGTCTTTTTCGTCTTTCTTAAGAACAATTGGGACATGGCCAGGTGAAACCTGCGCAGCATAATAAGATTCCAACAATTCATGAGCGGCAGCAGTTCCCGGGCCTCCAAAAGGAATAGCTTCATCAGCGCCGAATCCATGACTTGGATTCACATATTGAAAAGTATGAGCAACCCCATTAATAACCTTGCTACCATCAAAAGCTCCGTATCTTAACCAACCTTGATTTCCATTCCTCATCTGTACGATATGTTTTTCAGTTGTGTAAATATGTACATGAATAGACGGATCTTTACTTGCTCTTAAAAGATCAAAATCTACATCTGTCAATGGAATACCACTAAAAGTAACCTGCCCAGTTTTTTCATTAAGGTGAACTGTTAAAGTTGTTTTCTGCTGCAATTGTGCCTTGTATTTAATCGCAGAAACGCCATGAACAGAAATATCCTTGCCATCTTCATCCATATAGATTATTGGACTATTGGCAACAAAATTATAAGGACTGTGACTAGGAAATTTAGTCATTAAAGGATCAAGACTTGTCCATCTGGCTAATCTACTATCATACAGTCTCGCCCCAAAATCAAGGCTATTACCCTTACCTTTAATCTCATTATCCTTCTCCATGCCGTTAAAGCCGAAACGGTAATCTCCATCTCCGCTACAGAAGGTTTTAGTAACCTGCTGCTGCGTGTAAGTAATTTCATCAACAGTCCAACTATAAGTATGAAACCAAAAAGCCGAATTTGGTTGTGTAGCTAAAATTTGTATAGAAGCGGTCGGCCCATTGGCTGTATACGCTAATTGATAAACACCAGCCCCCTGTAATAGAATTTCTGAGAGGATCTCAGGATCACCATTAGCTGTAATACCTACTACTTGTGCTATAAATACTTCGTCACAATAATTCCCTTGAAAATCAGTTGGCGAAAAAGAGAAAGAAGCAAGAAAGTCTTGTCCTACATTAGTGGCTACGGTAACTTCTGCACCACCAGTGGCAAACTCATCAGGATCACTATGATAATAGAAGCCCAATGAGCCACTATATTGACTTAGGTATCCTCCTTGTGCCCCTGTAGTTGTAAAACTTCCAACAGTAGTGGTATTGGTTAGAGTATACCCGTTAATAGTGTCCCAATGGGTGGTACTTACCTTGGTAGGTAAATATTGGAAATAGGTAATATCGGCACAATGTTCGCTGTTGTCCCCCAAAACTCTGCCTGGCATTTGCATGCCAAATGGGTAGTGATCATAAACATTACTAGCATCAGCATACCAATTAATTACTGTATCACTAACTACCCCCGCTGAGGTAACCGTGTTAGGGGTTAACCTATCTAAAGTAGTAAGTTGTACATTTCCTAAGTGGTTCACAAGTTCATATTGCTTTTGACCTATGGTACGGCTTGCGCTAAGCGAGTTGGTGTTTTTGTTTCCGAACAGACTATTTTTGCCTTCTGTTACTAAAGCATTTGTTTTTTGGCTGTACGGAACGTCCGAAAAGGCTCTCTGTGAATTAGTGCGTTTGTCAAGATAGCTCACCACTCAAATTTACATCCTTCTTTTTAAGTATCAAACTTAATATACGCTGACTCAGTTGGCGCTCAACTGCACAACTGATAGTCATCTGAATTGCAGCATATTGCCTAACTAGAAGTGGCCGTAGACAGGCGTACAGTCTGCCCCGAATGAATAACAACACACAAAAACCATATTAGGCACATCATTGGCCCAATCTGGTATGCTATCCCATAAAAAAAGCCACACGTTCGTGTGGCTTTTTATTAATAATCTAATTGAGATTAATCAAATTTCTTAGTATCACCTAAGTGTACTTCTTGAGTGTTTAGAACCGCTAATTCTTTACCTGAAGCTCCTTTTACATTTACAAAGGCAAGAACAGATAATTTGCTTTTGTCATATGGCTTACCAGCAATATCAAATCCTTTGATTTCATGCTTTACATACTTATCAGCAGTTACAGTGCTTAAATCAATTGGATCACCTAAAGAAGCTGTCATTACGTCACGAATCATGTGCTTGTGAACGTAACTTCCTCCGCCACCCGCTTGGGCACCAGGAGAACTTTCAGCAACTTCGTTTTCGATAAGATAAACTGTTACCATAGTGTTGGCAGTTGTGATAGCATTGTTGAAACCAACATATACATCAACATCAATTTTATCATCAGCTTCGCTTGTTACAAGTGCTAAACCACATTCAGGATTTTTAGCTAAGGCTGTAGTCACTTGACTATTAGCGTTACTAATTAAATCAATAGCTGCATTATCATAAGTACCTGTAGTAATAGATACTTGACGATTAATAGAAGCGCTTGGGAAACTAAATCCACCAAGACCAGCACCCGCTGAAATGTGAGTTCTCCAGTCCGAAGCTTCAGGAATTTCAAATGGATCACCGTTAGACATCTGCCAAGAAGCAGAAAATACCTGTCCAGCATTAGCATTTACGATACCTTCAATGGCCACTGCACCGTTCGGGCAAGCAGGACACCACTCTCCAGTTAACTTCTCAATCAATACTTTTGGAGTAAAATCAGCAGGTACAGGACCTACGTCAGTTGGTTGTGGGTCAGGATCTACATTTGGATCTGTACCATCATTACCAGGATCTACATCTCCGCCACCGCCCGGTACGTAAAATGGATTTTGACCTCCTTGTTTCGGAGCTTCTTTAGTACAAGAACCGAAAGCGAACATCATTGTTGCTATTAAGCAGATAGAAAGAATTTTTTTCATGTTGTTATAATTTTTTGTTGTTTTATATTTTTTGGAGCTTAACCTCAACTTTCTTAAAAAGTAGTACCCTCCTCTAACTATGTCGTATTAATCTTACGCCCCCCCTATGCCATAACATTATTAATTTACTAGTGAAATGTACGGGCAATTTTGCTTGTATCAGTATAATATCCTGAAAAATTTCCTAAAGCATTCGTAATATTCGATGCTATGATTATTGGTTCAGTAAGTGGGATACTTTTGGTTCTAAAATATTGGCTTGAACTGAAATAGTAATCAAAATAGTTAGCACTCACCGACCTCAGCAAAATTCTTGATTCTAGGAAGCTATTTGGTAAAATAGGGGCCGAATTACTTGCTGTAAAGCGAACAAGCTTCGCTAAAGCAGTAAAATTTTGATTATCCAACATAATTCCTTGCAATTTCCCGCCTGCCCTCAGCCGAAATGGCTCTGAGGGAGTTGGAATAAAGCCTTCAGGGTCTTGATTTGGGGTAATTGCCTTAGAAAACCATGAATTATAGGTAAAAATGGTGTCACCCTGACTAATGCTATATTCTACCCAGCGCTGTTCTAGCAAAAAATGAAAGTATTGCTTAGCTGCACCCGATTGTTTTAAAGTTATCTCGAAATTTAAATCTTTATCGTTTGAATCGGCAGTAGTAGGAGCGGAAAAGTCATTCGCTTCGGCCCTTTCAATAGGAATCACATCGGAGGAAGTCAGCAATTCATTAGTTTCAGTTTCTATACGTATGGCATACTTTTTACCAAGGGCGAAATTTGAAAAACTACTGGTATAGTTCCCTAAGTTTTGCCCAAAATTAGGAGCTGTATACGATAAGATTTCTAGCAATCGGTCATCCTCAAATAAAGAAACTTTAGCATTGCTTACATTATTTACATCACTGGTATCATTCAAATATTGGCTTCTACTGATTTCAATCAGGCATGACTCTCCTGGCGTAAATAAACCATTGACGACATACTGCAAATCGGTAAAAGGCACATTCAAGAATCGCTGCTTTTCACAAGCACTGATTAGAAGCACCAAAAAACAAAGCAGTATCTTATTTTTCCTTTCCACTCAATAAAATTTTATAGGTAAAGCTTGGGATAATAGGGAATAAGGCATTTTCCTTGTACTCCTCAAAGAGTTTGTCTTCAAAAACCTTGAGCTGACGAGAAATAAAAACCGTATTAAATCTATTATAGATATTATAAATAGTTAGGTGAAACGAATGCTGACCCCACCGGGTGGGTATCACATAATTAAGGTTGATATCCCATCTATGATAATCTTGCAATCTAAAATTATTACGCGCACCGTAATACAAATTTTGAGGTTTATTGAAATCTGGAGGACTCCCTTGATTGGCGCCTACGGCATACCGCCCTGTAGGGATACTAATTGGCGTTCCGCTTGAATAAACCCAACTCGTGCTAGCACTCAGCCGTTTAGTAAACGTATGAAGCAGGCTTATTGAAGCGTCATGCCGACTATCATAAATATAAGGGAAAGCTTCTCCATTATTTATTGCATCAAATCGACGTATACTTTTTGACAGCGTATAACCGAGCCAGCCCGTCGTTTTTCCTTTTTTCTTCCGAGCTAATAGTTCAATGCCTTGTGACACTCCCGAGCCTGTGGTAATTTTTTCTGCGGCATCGATTGCGTTTTGAGTAAGCGAGGCTCCTTCCTTATAGGCAATCAGTTGACTCAGTTTTTTATGATAAGCTTCAATACTAAAGTTCCATTGATTACCTGGATTGTAATTTACTCTAGCGGTAAACTGTCTATTTCGTTGTGGCCTTATTCTATCCGTAGGTAATATCCATAAATCAGTAGGTGCTCCGCCAATATTAGAATTCGTCAGTAAATGTAAAAACTGCGCCATTTGAGCATAAGAACCTCCAATATTCCAACTCGAATTTATTTGATACTCTGCATTGAACCGAGGTTGAAACGAAGAGTAGGTCACTCCATTTACATTGTAAAATGTAGTACGAAGACCCGCATTAATATTCAATTTGTTCCAACGCCACTCATCTTCCAAGTAGGCAGTAAACTCATTGCCATTTATCCGTTCACTATTCCCTTGAGTACTATCAATCGATTTTGCAACCCTACGAAACGTATTTTCTGGTTGGAACAAATGATTAGTGAACTCCACCCCAAAATGGACCGTATTATTCTTATTCATAAAATAGTTCAAGTCCACCTTGGCTATTTTGTCATTAATTTCGGCTTGCTGCTTATACTGAAAAACATCTGGTGTATTGTATACAATGCTATTTTCTAGAAATGTATTGGTTTGATATCTTGAAAAAGCAAGCGTAACGTTCGAAATCAGTTTATTACTCAAAATACTTTGCCATCGACTAGCCAAAATTTGATTACTAAACCTAAGTTGATTATCATACAATGAACGCCACAACAATGTACTATCTCTGGATATTTCTTGTTTACTATATTGATCTGAGCCATTATAAATACTCAAAAAAAGTCGGTTCTTATTGTTAAGTTTATAATTCAGCTTCGCATTGAAATCATAAAAATTAAATTGAGATCTACTACTATCCTTTCCATAAAATGTTTCGGTTGTCCGCCAGTTATTTAAATACAAGTCTGTAAAGCTTCTGCGATAACTTAGAATGAAAGAGCCTTTATCTTTTTTGAGTGGACCTTCTACCATAATTTTTGAAACTAATGGACTTAAGGAAACGCTCATGCTATTTTTTTTAATATTACCATTCTTCATGCTAATGTTTAGTACAGAAGACAGTCGTCCACCGTAGCGTGCTTTAAAACCACCTTTACTAAGCTCCACCTTATTAAGCATGTCACTATTAAACACCGATAAAAAGCCAAAGAGATGAGTGGGTTTATAAATAGGAATCCCATCCAATAGCACGAGGTTTTCTTCGGGTGCTCCTCCTCGCACAAACAACCCACTTGCATTTTCAGTTCCACTTTTAATTCCTGGCATTAATTGCATAGTCCGTATTACATCGGCTTCCCCGCCAATAGATGGCAAAGCATTGATAGCTGTTGTTTGCAAAGAAACCCCGTCGGTAAAATCAAAATCATCTTTTTTCTCACTGATAACAACAGGACGTAGATTCTGATTATCTTTTCGGATCATCGCAATACTCACGCGAGCATTGGCCTGTAGATTTCTTTTTAAAAATGACTTTTTAAAGCCGATATAAGAAACAAAAAATTCACGTTCCCCTTGAGGAACAGACAAACTAAAAAAACCATTATCATCCGTCCGAGTCCCTAGGGTAAGTTTTGGGTTAAAAATGGTAGCACCAATCAAAGGCTCTCCGCTTATACTGTCTAATACGAATCCACTTACTGTAAAATTAGTAGCCGGCCTACTAGACCTCTCAAAGAGGATTACTTTATTATTTTTAATAGTAAAACCAATATTAGAATTCTCAAATAATAGTGTAAGCGCTTCTTTCAGCGGTGTATCTGATATTTTGATGCTTACAGTTTGCCCTTCGATCAAGCTATTCTTATAAGCAAAAGTGATTGGATTCTCTTCTTGAAGTTGGTTTAAAACCCTCCGAAGGCTTTTACTATTGGCGATAATGGTTACCTTTTCCTCGCTGCCAATGACTTGGCCACTTGCTTGCAAATTAGTGAGTAGGAAAAATAAGGGAACCCAATATTTCATTCATCCACAAATATATCTAATTTGAGGCTCCTCCTTTTAAAATATAATTTGATGATGATGTTTGAACCACGTCCACTTTGTAAGTCACCTTCAATTCATTTAAGAAATCATCAAGCGTATTGTCGATTATGGTGGTAGAATATTTCGTTCCGAGCAACAACTGGTTTTCCATTTGTATAGAAACTCCATAGCTATATTCTATCCGTTTTAGAATTTCTCCCAATGGTTGGTTCTCAAATATCATATTAGGGAGCGGTATATCTATACCTGCATCCGAAGTAGCGAAGGACGATACTGTTATTTCTTGTTCTTGATTTCTATACTCTGCTTTTAGATTGCGCGTTAGCACAGCCTCGTATTCTTTATCATCGTCTGTAGTCCTTACACGAACCTTACCCCTTACACATTGCACGGCAAATACATTATCTCGTCGCGTATCTACTGTAAATGATGTCCCTAGTACTTCAACTGTTCCTTTTTCAGTATTCACCTCAAAAGGACGTTTTGGATCATGAACGATATCAAAGTAAGCAAAACCATTCATTGATATCATACGCTCCTTAGTATCAAAATCTTGCGGATACGTAATGGTACAAGGTCCAAATAGAAAGGCTTTTGAACCATCACTGAAAAGTAGCGTGTCTTTTTCATCAGTCTGTAGTACTAGTTGAATGGTATCATTGTTAGAAGGAAAAATACTACTAACACCCAAAACCATTAAAATCAAAGCAATAGAAGCTGCAATAGCATATACTGTCTTAAACCTAGGTTTCGGTTGATCTGGTACAATTTGGCCCTCAATATCAGCCCAAGCTTTAGTGCTATTGGGCACAAAATCATTCTTCTTGGCAGCTAGTGCATCGGTTCCTTCCCAAATAGAAATATAATCAGCATAGTCCGAGGCATTCTCAGGCAATTCAAGCCACCTATCAAGTATTTGAGCTTCTTTCGGCTCAAGAATACCCTCAAGTTTTCTATGAATGATTGTTACTATTTCTTCTGACGCCTTCATTTTATTGGAATGTCTTCTCTTTATATGTCGCTATTTTTAAGATTACCCCCTATCTGCCTCCTCAAAAACACACTTCTTCATTAATTTTAGTGCTTTGGTCATTTGATTTTCAATGGTTTTTATTGAGATTTCTAATTCCTCCGCAATTTTCTTTCGAGGATAATGAGAAAACCTGCTTAATGAAAATATTAATTTACAGCGCTCTGGCAACTTTTCTACACAAGCCAAAATCTTATGTTCCGTTTCTGAATATTGAAGCTGGTCCTCCGCGCTACTTCCACTTTTCAAAATTTCTAAACTGCTTTCTAAATTTCCAATATCAGGGCTTCTCTCTTTCTTCCGATAGAAATCGTAAGCCTTATTTGTCGCTGCTCGATAGAGGTATGCTTTTAAGGAGATATTAATTTCTACCTGCTTTCGGTTTTTCCAAAACGAAATAAAAATATCATTGGCCAGCTCCTCACTAAGCTCAGAGCGGCTGGTCAGTTTGTATAAATGCCTTGCTAACAAAGGATGCATGATGTCAAATAGCTCCTTAAAGGCCTTGACATCACCGTTCTTAATTGGGATGATAAACTGATTGCAATCAGATGCTTCCACCTCGTAAATGTAAGTGGAAAGAATTAATATAAATTATAAGCACTTTAAAAAATACGCTTACGGAATAAAGTATTATTAAAAGGTAAGTATGAAAGTTGATGTCATAACTAAAAAAGCCAAGTTGAAAAATGATAAAGAACTCTAAACGCAACGAAAGCATTTATTTTGATACTGCCTACTTTTACGAAAATTAATTTATGAAATCTATTACCGTCTTTTGTGGCTCAAGCTTGGGTACAGAACCTATCTATGCAAAGCAAGCATACCAACTAGGGCAAATATTAGCCAGTAAAAAAATAAAGCTTGTATACGGCGGTGCCAAAATAGGTTTAATGGGTGCCATCGCTAAAGGAACTTTGGAAAATAAT
>Ga0209186_1003250_pt1 | contig 11226 bp, 12 predicted proteins | sample SidtaG_FD_187426 | JGI IMG/M metagenome (GOLD analysis project Ga0209186, IMG submission 187426) | Marine algal microbial communities from Sidmouth, United Kingdom - Sidmouth_Male2 metaG (SPAdes) (version 2) | ecosystem: Host-associated > Algae > Red algae > Unclassified | place: Sidmouth...
TGTTGGGGGGAGTTGGGTGTTTTGAGGGTTTTTGTGTGCGGCTTGTGACGAAATATTTGCAAAAATCCGTAAATTTGCTTCCATCCATTCACACCATCAAAATCCGATTATCAACATGAAATACAAAAAAGGTACTGTCGTAAAAATCAAAAAAGGCGTTAAGATAAAGGACATGAAATTCAGCATAGAAGGCTGGCATGGCAGGATTGGCACTTCTGAGTATCCTGATATGATATTGGTGGAGTTGGATAGCGTAGTGATGAAAAATTTGCCGGAAGATTATATCCTTGAAACCTTGCGAAGTACAGGTATTGAGGGATTCAATCATTTCTATTTGAATGAGGAAGACGTAGAGCCTGCCACCGCAAGAGATACACCCGCAGACGTGGAAGCAACTTTGGATAAGGTATATAAAAAATACGAATGGAAAGCATGGAGTAGCGGTAACCCCGAAGATGAAATGCTGGCGAAAATTATGTCTGAATTGGAAGATGAAGACTGGTTCGGCTATCTCGAAGAACACCTGACTTTTCCCTTTCAAGTCGAAATTAGAGAAACACACCCCCGTAATGCAAAAGACTATGGCAAAAAATTCAAAGCCTATAGTTTTGCAGACGACGACGAACACTACGGCATCATCGTCAATGGTAGAAAAATGAGAAAAGGTATGAATTACACTTTATGTGATTTGGAAGTCGTGGATAAAGAAAGTCCGAATTATCTGCCTGTACAGGCATATCGTATTTGGTTTGCTAATCGTTGATAGCCTTGGTTTGTTTCGGTTTACGTGCGCCATACTATGCCGCACTCAACTCAAATCGCAACAACATCAAATCCTCTACTTTGGCAGCGAAAAAAGTAGAGTCTTTTCCTTTTTTATCGGTAAATTCTACTTCAAAAACCCCGTCTTCCCATTGCTCGACTATTGCACCGACCTGACCTTTCAGCAAGCCTTTTTCCGGTACGTCTTTGGTGAGTGCTACGGTGTCTAATAATTTCATCAGATGATAATAGTTGACGTATTATTTTTTGTAAAGTTACGGTTTTTGGGGGATAAGGGCAAATGGTACTATACCGCTACGTCCATTAGCTCTACTTTAAATTTAACTTGTGCTTTCAAGGCATCAAAAACTTTCAAAATCGTGGCAATCGTTACATTCTTTGAGCCTTTTTCGAGTTTGGAAATTTGAGCTTTCTGTACACCAACCAACTGACCGAGTTCTTCCTGCGTCAAATTGCGTTCTTTTCGGACATTTTTTATCATTTCACCAATCAAATCTATTTGCAAATCAAATTCGTATTGGTCGCGCTCAAGTGTGCCTTTTTTGCCGATGTATTTGTCTTTGGCTTGGTGTAGTGTTATCTTTTTCATTGTTGAAGTTATTTAAAAGTTTCTATAAAAGGAAACTTTTGGTGAATAATTGTGAGTAAATTAGGGATTTGCGATTGTAAGATTGTTGTGGTTTTGTAGTGATGTTTTTTGGAAAATGAGTGAAATTTACATATTTTCGCATTTGATGTGTAACTTTAAAGAGGCAATCTTTTCTACATCATTTTTTCATTACAGTCTTATATAAATTATTTAAAATCGCGTAATATGCAGGTTGAAAGATTTCTTTTTTTACAAGAGGGAGTTTTATCTAGTTTATCAAATAAAGGGAAAGAAAGTGTTAGAAACTTAGATAACTTATCAAATCAAATATTTAAAAACAAATCTAGCATCTCTGATCAAGAACTTATGGTTTTCTGCCTCAATCACTCAGATAAATTATTAAAATGTATTGGATTACGAATACTACTGGTTGATCATATTCTCAAAAAATATGAGAAAACATTACTAAAAAATGAGAAAATTGACATAAATAAAGCGTGGGAAATTCTTTATGAATCTTTTCAAGGGTTACCAGAAAGCCATTTAATTGCCTCAATTGGCTCTCAAGGGTTTTTATCTATTCCAATTTACCACTCAATGAAGAGTAATAACTTCAACTTTATTAGGCTTCATATATGGGATGAATCACTTGATAAACATTTAAATCTGGATACATACAAACAATTATCTATACATTCACATCAATTTCATGCACAAAGTTGGATTTTGACGGGTGAAATATACAATAAAAGATTTGATGTAAATAAAGTTGAAAATCAATTAACGGATTATAATTACTTTGATATTCAGTGGAACAATTCTGAAAACACCGTAAATAGAAAAACATCAATAGCTGTAAATACTCGTAACTATGTGGAAGTGTTGGAAAAAGAAGTTGAGGTATATAAATCTGAAGATACTTATTCCATAAATGCTGGAGAGTTTCACGAATCTAGAGCGAAAAAGAAAAATTGCATATCTTCTACTCTATTTATCTTCAGTACTCATAAAGGTAGAGTTCCTACTTCACATGTTTTAGGTCCTTCTAACATAGAATATTCAGAAATTAATCGAAAAGTACAAGTTAATTTTTCACCTTTACTAGACAAACTTAATTCTGCAATAAACAATGGATGACAAGCAAAGAAAAGTAGTACTTGATTGGATGCGTAAAATCCATAAAATGGAATATGCACACAGATATCAATCAATGTACTGGAAAAATATTAATAGTTGGTTGGGTATACCTTCATTAATTCTTGCAACTATTATTGGTGCAATATCCACGATTAGTGCAATTCCAAAAGAAATTATTGACTTTAGTATTCCCCTAATGGCTATTATTGTTGCAATTCTATCTGGGCTACAAACATTCTTGAAACCAACAGAAAAAGAAATAGAATTTAAGAAGAAGTCAGATCAATTTGAAGAACTTAGGCATAAAGTCGAAGAATTTTTGGAATTTCATAGAGAGGATGAAACAGAAAAAAATATAACGGATATATTGTCCGAAATACGAAAAGAGTGGGCTAAATTAGGTAATTTAAATGTTAGCGATAAGAATTTTAATAAAGCTGGAAAACGATTAAAAAATCTAAATAAATATCCTGAACCTCTAAGTTTTTTGGATTATATAATTGACAATACCTCTTGAATTCAGATTTTAATTGCAACAGATTATCACATAAAATACTTGTTTGAAATTCTGAATCTTTTGAAGCGGAATCAATACCAAACGAAATTAAAATCAAGGAAATCCAACTGGAAATATGATTAAAAAAATAAAACCATGCGCCCACACCACATCTGCATCCTCCTCCTAACCCTCCTCTCCTGCCAAAACAAAGCACCCCAAGCCCACCTCCTAATCACCAACGCCAACATCTGGACAGCCAACCCCGCCCAACCATATGCCGAGTCCATGGCAATAGCCGCCGACAAAATACTCGCCATAGGCACACGCGAGGACATGCGTGCATACACAGACGCACAAGAAGTCGATGCCGGAGGACGCTTCATCATTCCCGGCTTCATTGACAGCCATGTGCATTTGATGACGGGCGGACGGAGTCTGTTGAGTGTAGATTTGCGGGATGCGGCGAGTCCCGAGGAATTTGGTCGGCGGGTCGGCGACTTTGCGAAGGGCATGAAGGCGGGCGAGTGGATGCTCGAAGGCAATTGGGACCATACGCTTTGGGGCGGCGCATTGCCGCACCGCGATTGGGTGGATGCGGTGACGAAAGACGTGCCTGTGTTGCTCTTTCGATTGGATTGGCACATGGCATTGGCGAATACGGCGGCACTCGAATTTGCGGGTATCGACGAGCGCACGCCTGACGTAGAAGGCGGCACGATTGAGCGCGACAAAAACGGCAAACTCACCGGCATCCTCAAAGACAATGCGATGAACCTCGTCATGGATAAAATTCCGCCCATGTCGCCGCAGCAAAAGGACCAATCGTTTCGCGCCGCGATGGACTATTTTTTGTCGAATGGCGTGACAACAGTACACGATGTCGATGGCTTAAACAAAGATTTTGAAAGTTACAGCACCGCGCAGGCATACAGGCAGTCGGGCGATTTGCAGGTACGCATATACGCCGCTACGCCTCTGAACGAATGGCAACAATTGACCCAACGAAATGACGATAACGACGAGTGGCTCAAAACGGGTTGCCTCAAGGGTTTTGTCGATGGCTCGCTGGGTTCGCATACGGCGGCTTTTCACGACCATTATACCGACAAAGCCGACGATAAAGGCTTTTTTATCAATACCAAAAACGACCTCTATCAATGGATTTCGGATGCCGATAAAGCCAATCTGCACGTCATGGTACACGCTATCGGCGATAGTGCCAATCATGCTTTGTTGGATATTTACGAGCGCGTCATCCGTGAAAATGGCGACCGCGACCGCCGCTTTCGCATCGAACATGCCCAACATCTCGCCCCGCCCGACATCCCAAGATTTGCACAACTTGGCGTGATACCGAGTATGCAGCCTTATCACGCAATCGACGATGGCAGATGGGCAGAAAAATACATCGGCACCGAGCGCATCCAAACGACTTATGCCTTTCATTCGCTCGAAAAAAGCAATGCCACGATGACTTTCGGCAGCGATTGGGCAGTCGCGCCCGCTTCGCCCTTGATGGGGATTTATGCCGCTACGACCCGCCGTACTTTGGATGATAAAAATCCCGACGGATGGGTACCTACTCAAAAAATTTCCGTCGAAAAAGCCCTTATCGCTTATACCAAAAATGCAGCTTATGCCTCCTTTGATGAAGACATTAAAGGAACTTTGGAGCAAGGAAAATTGGCGGATTTTGTGATTTTGAGTGAAAATATTATGGAAATTTCGCCCGAAAAAATAAAAGATGTACAGGTCTTGGGAACTTATGTGGGGGGTAAATTGGTTTTTGAGAAGACAAATCAATAGACATTCCGGACGTAGATAAAATTCATGAATTTTATCTACGTTAGAAAACTTACGCAAGCATCATTCAAAAAAAATACATAACTTTGAAATGATAAATTCTCAAAACAATTAACAATAAAAACAATATAAAAATGAAAAAGCAATTAATCTCAACTACTGTCTTAGTGACAATTTTCATCTGCACCTTAAAGGCACAAATTCCTAGCGAATTACTCTTTACACACGAACTGGAACTGATGCAAACCAAAGGCGAAATCAGGACTCCGACAGCGAGTTATATGTACACCATGATTGGCGATTACGCGCAAGCCTTGAACACTTATGATATATCAATGTCTTGGGGCGTGGATACGTTGGATATTGAATATTCCGAAATTGTACCTGCACTCGACAGAATCGTGGAAGCGGCTAAAGACCAACAAATTGTCATCATCAGCGAATCGCATTTGAAGCCTCAACACAGGATTTTCTCCAAACAAATTGTCGAAAAATTATCCGAACATGGTTTTACGCATTTAGGCATGGAAGCCATTGCAACGTGGTCGGGTGGTGATGAGTTGATGATAGATGCGGAGTTGAACACAAGGGGCTACCCACTTGATGTCACACACTTTGGTTTTTACCTTCGTGAACCTCAAATGGGGCAATTTATCCGAAATTCCATACAAAACGGATATACGATTTTCGGGTATGAAAGACACGAAAAAATCGAAGGAAAAGATAGAGACGAAATTCAAGCAGATAATGTGATCCGATATATGAAAGAAAATAAGATGGAAAAGTTGATTTTGCACTGCGGCTGGCACCATGTAATTGAATCGGACCGAAAAAAAGGAGGGCGACAGGCATACCATTTAGCCAAATACCTGAAAGACAAAACAGGTATTGATCCTTTGACGATTTATCAAGATAATTTTACGGAAAAAATCCAGCAGAACGAACATCCCATTTTAAGCACCCTTCAAATTAGTGAACCTTCAGTTTTTATTAGTGAGGATAATGAAATCTTACGCTTGACGGACGACGTAGATATTGAAGTCATTCACCCAAAAACCACGTATAAAGGTGGTCGCCCCAACTGGCTTTACGAATCCGACGCCCACCAATCATATTGGATTGACAACGATTCATTGACCATTGATTATCCAATATTGGTCAAGGCATATTTAGAAAAAGAACAAGGTAAAGGTGTTCCTGTAGATGTGGTAGAATTAAAAGCCAAATGGAACAAAAAACCTTTGGTATTGAGAAAAGGAAAATACCTCATTGTACTTGACAATAAGCAAGAACAGAAACAATTTAGCATTGAAGTTAAGTGAAAGAAAAAAGTAACAAAATGTCCACATCACCAAAACAATTCAAACTCATCCTTGTAGATATCCAAGCCGAACTATGCGACCACTGGCGCGTCGCATTTGAGGCATATCCTGATGTCGAAATACACAATGCTTATTTTCAGAAAGTCAAAGAATTTGACTGCATGGTCAGTCCGGCAAATTCATTTGGTTTGATGGATGGTGGTATCGACTTGGCTATCAGAGCGTTCTACGGCATGGGCATCCAGTATAAAGTGCAGAAAAGGATACAAAAAGAATTTTATGGGGAGCAGCCCGTAGGCACATCAATGATTGTCTTTACCGAAAATGAGGATTATCCCTTTCTCGCACATACGCCCACGATGCGTGTACCGCACAACATAGCAGGTACGGATAATGTGTATAATGCCATGTTTGCGATGCTAGGCGCAGTTGCCAATCACAACAAAACGAGCCAAGCCAAAATCAACACCGTCCTTTGTCCCGGACTCGGTACGGCTACGGGGGCAGTTCCATTGAAAGAAGCTGCCAGACAAATGGCACTTGCTTACAGAAATTTTCTACACCCGACGACGAATATGGTTTGGAAAAATTTGAAGAACAGGCATGATGAGATTGTGGGAAAATAGCACACCATAAAAAAGCGCGATACAAATTTGACAAATCAAATCCGTACCGCGCTTTTGCAAATGGGGTAAAAAGGAATAAAGTCTATTGTTTTACAAATTTTTCCGTCATCATAAAATCGCCGGAAACCATTTGTACAAAGTAAAATCCTGATGCCAGGTCGCTCACATTCAACTGAACTTGCTGCGTATCATATGCACCTTGCGTATGTTGTTGCAATACTTTACCATTGATGTCAATTACAAATAATTGAGCAGTAGCAGCTTCCTCTAAAGTATATACAATCGTCATTTCGTCCTCTACTACATTAGGTTGTATTTGCAAATTATTAACTGCACCATTTGCTTTTGAAGACCAGCCATTATTCGGCTGTGCAAATTCGGCAACACCACCACTAATACAGAAATTATTGGTTTCGGCAGTCCCAAATCGACCACCGCCCGAAGCGAGTACTGTGCCGTTGGCATCTGTAAGTGTATAATCACCGCACATTTGAGCTACACGCGGGAGGCCATTGAATACGCCACCAAGTCCAAGCGTAGCAATATTGATACCTGTCAATACTGTAGAAGTACGACGTGGACACATACCATCATTGCCCGAATCCATAAATGTCAAATCGTAACAACCGTCAGGCAAACAAGAAATGTCGGGCAATCCAAGATTAGAATTTGCCAAGCCTGCGCCATATACGTTTCCGCCCGAAGAAGCAACCACAGCACCGCTTGCATCGATGATTTCCCAACTCGTTTGAGTAGGCTCACCGTCAAAGTTAATGTCAAGGTCAACGCCTGCACAAGTAGGTGCATCAAAGCAGAAATTGGTTGTTTCGCCCAAACCAAAATCTCCCCCCGTAGCGAGTACATTGCCTCCCTCATCTGTAAGCGTATAAGAACCATTACCAGATACACAGCAAATACCATCACCATAGCTGTCATTGATGACAAAATCATAGCAACCATTGAATATACATTCATCTGCTGTAATAGTTGAGTTAGCATTACTATAACCACCACCGGAAGCTACCGTAACACCATTCGCATCTAAAATAGACCATGTTGTTTCGTTTGGATAATCATCAAGATTAATAGTGAGCGTGACGCCATTACAGGGCGGACATACTGCACAGTTCGCACCACCACAATCTACGCCTGTTTCATCGCCATTTTGTACACCATCAGAACAAGTAGGACATGGCGCGCAGTTGCCGCCACAATCAATTCCGGTTTCGCCGTTATTTTGCATACCATCCACACAAGCCGCATCTTGCAATTTTAGCAAAAACAGCCCCTCACCAATACCACTAACTGCAATCACTTCGCTGGCGAAGTACGGATAATTACTCCAAGTTCCATTAAAACTCGCGCCGTCGCTTGATGGATAAGTATCAAAGTAAGCAAACTCTGAAAGAGTACCGGATGCAATATTGCTAATATCAGCTATACGCAGTCCCGATTGATAATTTGACATATAAGCCAAGTTGCCTTTGACGTACAAATTGTGGTCGATAGATGCCACTGCAGCCTGATAGAAACCCAAGAAAACAGGATTATCGAGGTCGCGCAAATCCCAAATGTATGTGCGGGTATTATGTCCATTACCGGATTCGTCCAACTCGTCATTCATCAAGAAATATTCATGGTCTTCTGTGAGCCAACCTTGATGTGTGTAGCGCGAGCCGCTATACGGTGTACGCGAAATCTGCGTCATATCCGTTTTGTCGGTTACATCTACTATCGTGAGTGTATTTTCATTAGAATTAAAACAAATCTCTGTGCCTTGGTACTGCGGGTCAGGTCCGATATAATTGACACATTGAGCATCGTGCGTGTAGCCATCCGAGCTAAAACACCCTGCAAATGTTGGGTTAGTTGGGTTGCTAATATCTACACTGACCAAGCCTCCGCTACATTGTCCGGCACCTACGGCATAGGCATAGCCTGAACTTTCATTAATCACGATATTGTGTGCATTTCCAAAAAAATTAAGGTGAGCGGTATTTGACCAGTTTTGTGCGCTGGTCACTCCATCAAGTTGTGTCAGGTCAAATACTTGCATTCCGTGACCTCCCGCTTCACTGACAATGAAAGCGTGGTTGTTATAAGTTTTAATGTCTCGCCATTGGCTACTACTTGTGTGGGTGGGTAATTTTCCGAGATAGACGGGATTGAGAGGATCGTCAATATTGAAAAATGTTGTGCCATCAGAAACTCCCAACAAGACATACTCGCTACCTGTATTCGGACTGGTCCAGCCCCAGATATCATTTGCCATTGTAGAACTCATGGCAGAAAGGGGCGTAAATGACATCAAATCAATACCATCGCAAGGGTATCCTGATGCAGAACCTCCCGAACAAGGAACCTGTGCTTGTGCCGTGTAGCTAATCAACGATAAAAGCAACAAGCAGCAAATGTTTTTTAAATTATTCATTTGTGTAGGTGAATTTGTACTATCCTATCAATTCTGATTTGATTTTTAATGAAAATTAGAATGACAGCATATGAATTGCAAAATAGGTTGTATTTAGTGAATATTCAGGGAAGTGGTTTCACAGAAAAAGAACACAAAAATAAGCTATTTTTTGCGGAAAAAACATATTGGGATTTAAATGAAATTAAAATATAATTTGGAGAAATAGATGTTGTAAGTGATTTTTTCTTGGGAAAGGACATTCATTTAATTAATGTTAAGGGTTTTAGAAATTAGTGAAAAATATATATCAAAGCTGGAGTATTAGGTTTTGCCTTGATACTTTCCGCTTAGTTTTTATACTTTTCGCCGAATTATATCTCTAAATGCCGCTTCCAAATCCTCAAATTTAAACTCAAATCCGGCGTCTGACATTCGCTGAGGAATGACTCGACTACCATGCAATACGGTGTCTGCCATTTCGCCCATTACCAAGCGCATCACAAAGGCTGGTGTAGGCACAAGCAAGGCTTTTTTATCCAATGCTTTTGCCAGTATTTTTACAAAATCTTTATTGCTGACAGGATTGGGGGCGGTAGCATTATACGCGCCTTGCAAAGTATCATCTTCGACGGCTTTGACAAACATTCGCGCCACATCATCAATATGAACCCACGGGTAATACTGTGACCCGTCACCGAACCAAGTACCCGCATTGACTTTAAAACTCAATAAGATTTTGGGCAAAGCACCATCCAACGCAGATAGCACAATTCCAATCCGCATACGCACTGTACGAATCCCCAAAGCCACGACATCTTCCACTGCCTGCTCCCATAATTCACAGCTTTCTACCAAAAAACCACTATCGCCCGCAGGCGATGCCTCCGTAATAATCATGTCACCTGTATTGCCATAATAACCAACAGCAGATGCACTAACGAATGATTGGATAGATGCGCCGGAAGTCTCAATTTGGCGCGCCAATAGCCGGATGCTTTTCACACGACTATCAAGGATAAGTTGCTTTTGGCTTGCTGTCCAACGCTTGCCTACAATACTCGCACCTGCGAGATGTACGATATGGTCAGCTTGTTGTAAGGCTTTTGCATCCACAAATTCCTCATCAATATCCCAGCGATATGCCGGAAATTCTGCCTGCAAATTTTCTTTACGGCTCAAATGACTGACTTGATGCCCTTTGTCGCGTAGCATACGGCTCAGGTGCATCCCAACCAAACCCGTACCGCCTGTAATTAGTATATTCATAAATCGAGTTGCGGGTTGCGGGTTACGAGTTGCAAGTTATTTAAATGGATATGAAGTTTAATAACTCGAAATCCGTAACCTTATAACCCGGATTATTCAAAAAACAAATTCCAATTTTGGTGTGTTTCGTACATATTTCATTGGAATTTGGTGCTTGGAGTTTGGAATTTACTCAAGTTGGCGGTTTTCCGCAACTTGAGTCAGAAATTGAACTGATTGAAAGGAAAATGTTTTTATTGTTATATTGTTCACAATTGAATTCAACTAATTATGATTACAATTAGAAAAGCAGAAAAAAAGGATTTGGCTGCCGTACATGCACTCGTCACCGAACTTGCGGTTTACGAAAACGAACCCGAAGCGGTAACGGCAACTATTAAAGACTATGAGGCAGACTTTGAAGCCGGATTTTTCGACTCACTGGTAGCAGAAATAGACGGTCAAATTGTTGGGATAGCATTGTTCTACACGGCGTATTCTACCTGGAAGGGGCGAATGTTGTATTTGGAGGATTTTGTGGTCACACAAAGTCATCGCAGACAAGGTATCGGCGAATTGATATTTGAAGCCGTTATTGCAGAAGCACGTCGCATTGGTGTCAATCGTATGAAATGGCAAGTGTTGGATTGGAACGAACCGGCGATTAAATTTTATGAAAAATATAATGCGGAATTTGATAAAGGTTGGTTGAATGTGAATTTGTCGAAAGGTTTGACAAGTTCATTGAAGTAATTGACACTTTTTTAGAAATGTAAAATGTAAAATCCCGTCATTCGTCGGGACAGGTG
>Ga0209186_1003254_pt1 | contig 11220 bp, 8 predicted proteins | sample SidtaG_FD_187426 | JGI IMG/M metagenome (GOLD analysis project Ga0209186, IMG submission 187426) | Marine algal microbial communities from Sidmouth, United Kingdom - Sidmouth_Male2 metaG (SPAdes) (version 2) | ecosystem: Host-associated > Algae > Red algae > Unclassified | place: Sidmouth, United...
CATAATTGACTACCTCTAAGAACCCAAATTGAATTAAGCTCCAACTCCATTCAAACTCAATTCTTCCATAAACTCTTTAGCCTTGACTGGCTTAATTTTTTCATCAGGAGTATATTCGTATGTGTGACTTAAAGTAATTACCTCACCAGTATCAGGAATGGTATAATCATAAGGTTCGCACTCCTGTTTAATAATTTGTCCGGGCAATTGTTTACCCAACATTGTTGCTGCCACTTCCTCACTAAAAGTAGAAGTAATGTTTGCTTTCATTGCTGTTGCATAAAAATTACCAGTGGTCTTTGATTGAACTAATGTTACATCGCCTTGTAATTCTAACACTACAAATTCTTCTTGTTCTTGGTTTGTAGCTAATCTGTAACTTGATATGGTTACCATAATTAAAATAAATTAAATTGTTAATGAATAAAGTTGAAACATCCTTTGGGGGATGCTTAAAACATCTCAACCATTAATCGGGGTTGTTTAGGTGGAATAAGCGAGTGAGTTCTTTAAATAAGATTTACTAAGGGGGATGGTTTCTAAAAATTAGATTAGAAGTGTTTTAAATTGATGGGGGGTATATAAAAATTTGTTTGGAAAATTGGATTAAAAAATACATTTTATATTTATTTAAAAATTAATATGAATAGAGCAATACTTTACTCAAATAGTAGACTTAATTTATATAAATACTATCAGCTATATGAGTAATCAAGCCAAATGCCTTTAGCTGTTGGATTAAGTTTATGCTATACCTTATTACAATTAATCTTAATTGAATTTTCTTATTTGGTGATACTCCTGTGAGAAAGATATAGGTGTGTTTGTGATAACAAATTAAGATTTATGTATTATAAATCTGCTTTGGTATTTATATTACCTATGTTTACTGATTAAAATGTGTAAAGTGCTTTTTTATAAAGTCTATATAATTTAGTTTGGCAATAATAAAGAACTATGAAATTAAAAGAATATAAAAGTTTAGAAGAAAAGAAAAAATGGTTTAAAGAACATTCAATTTTGAACTCACAACAACAAGTTAAGGAATTTTTGAGCTCAATTGAAGATGAAAATAGTTCAAGTAAAGTTTTTCGAGGAGTTGGGGAAGCTAAATATAGAATTTATAGCTCATCACAAAGAATGTGGATAACACAAGAATTAGAAAACAGATTTGATAGTTATCTTAATTTTTTAGAAAAACTCGTAGGTGAATTTAAAAGTACTAATAAAGTAATTGAGAAATTTTTCAGTAAAATTGAAACACTACCAGAAGAAATACCAATTTTATCTTATTTGCAACATTATGGAGCACCTACTCCATTAATTGACTTTACTAAAAATATGAATGTCGCACTATTTTTTGCAATTGACGGATTGCGCCATAATCCAAGTTTAGATATAGATAACTATTTTTCTATTTACACTCTCGACGATATTGAATATTCTATTCAGAAGAAAAAAAGTGATTATTATGATGAAATGAGGGACACTATAGAAAAAAGCCCAATTGGTAAATATGAAAAGGTAATAGATACACAAAAGGAATTAGATAAACTTTTCAATAAGGAATTACTCTCCTTAGAGAATTTTATGAAATACAAACCGGAATTCATTTCTGAAACTACCATAAAAAATATTACCTATTATACTGAAACAAACTTAAACATCTTAAACCAATCAGGTCTTTTTGTAATCAATCCATTGGCAATTACTCCTTTAGAAGAAGCTTTTTTAATATGCGAAAGATTAATGGCAACTAAAAAAGACGAAGAGATTCTCTCAAGAGATAAAAGAGAAGTAAACCTTTTAAACATTACTGATAAAATGCCTGATGAAGTTAAATTTCCAGTAGTTAATCATCTAACCTGTATTGACATTCACAAGTCCTTTAAACATCAAATACTTGATTATTTAAATATAAAAGGTATTAATTCACAGTTTATATATCCTGATGTGAAAGAAATGATTTCTGAGACTGTTAAAAATATTCTTAAATAGTATAGATAAAAAATGAATTTAAATTCACAATTAGCTAAACAACTAATTGATAATATCCATAGTAACGATACAGTTACCTTTGACAATTTAGCTGATTCATTAATAAAAAAATATGATTCAATCTTTTCTCATCATAAACTTTTTATTCGACAAGACCAAGAATCTTACGACTTTTCAGCTGGATTATACTTAGAAAAATCAGGAGATAATTATACCCCTGAAACACTATTTTCACAGTATACTCAATTTTCAAGGTTTAGTTTGGAGCTAAAACAATTGTTAGAAATTATTGAATTTTTAAAATCAAAAAATTATATAACCAGTTTGGTTGCTCAACCTCCTTTAACAATGGTGAATGAGATAATATGGTGCAAAGGATATGAGAATACCCAAACTAAGCATCATTGGGGAATAGCCGATGCCCCACTTCTTAATATGCTATATTCAAATTATTCAACAAGCATCAAAAAGAGTGATAAACTCACTAAACTTATAAAAAATAACTATTTAGCAGAAGATGATTATAGGTTCATAATGTCAATGAAAAAGGCAAACTGTAATTTGGCTATTGCAACTATTGTAGGCATTGTTTCATTACTAACACTTATATACACAGCCAAGCAATTAACAAATATTGATACTGTTTCATTAGAAAAAAATCAAATTGAGGAAATCAAAAAATCTATAATAAGTGAGGAGTTTATTTCAAAGAAATTAGAAGTATTCGACAGTTTAAGAATATTGAAATTAGTTGACGAAAAACTTGAAGAAATAAAAATTTCTGAACAAGGGCAAAAAGAACAATTAGATATTATGAATAAGAAGTTAAATTCATTAAAGAATCCAACACCTAAATAAAACAATATTTTAATTGACTAACTAATTCATTTGAGTACTTAAAATTGACATTGAACTATTTTTTTACTATATTTGTTGGTAATTTAAGCAAATTATGGCAACACAAATAAATATTACTCCTGTACTAAAAGGTAAATCTTCTAAGCAGTTTAACAGAACTTTGAAAACTAATAAAAGTAAGAAAATATCTGCTGTTAGAAAAAAGGAAATGAAAGACTTAGTTGATAAAGTTTTATCAAAATAGTAATAAAAATTGAAACTCTCCGATTTTAAATTTAGCTCACTTAATGATGATGATATTTTAGATAATTTTGATTGTGGAGATAATGAAATAAATGAGTTTCTAATAGAAGATTCAAAAAACTTTCAAAAAGAAAAAATCACCAATTCCTTTCTATTTAAAAATGCTACTCATAAAGTTGTAGTATTCTTTTCTCTTTCCAATGACTGTTTAAATGATTTAGGCTATGAAAATAGGGTTTGGAATAAGCTACATAGAAAAATTAAACTGCCCAACCAAAAAAGAATAAGACAATATCCTGCTGTTAAAATTGCAAGATTGGGAATTGATAAGACTATGCAGGGTAAAGGTTTTTCAAAACAGCTTTTAGATTTTATAAAATTTTGGACATTTATTGAACATAAACCTGCTTGCAGATTATTGATTTTAGATGCTTATAACCAACCTAAACAATTAGGCATCTATGAAAAAAATGACTTCATATTTTTATCTGATGAAGATATAAACAACAAGCAAAGATTTATGTATTTTGATTTGATGAGATTGGAATAAAACAAAACTATCAAATATTAAAGCTCTGAATTATCATTTCCACCACCCATTACCCATATAGTACTTTACATAAGCAATCCAGCTATCATTATAGAGTAAATGAGTTAAATTAAAAAAGCTCAAACCAGCCAAATTTTCAATTTACTCATTTTATTAGCTTATCTTTACAAGTGTTGAAGGGATAATAAAACAGAAGAAAAAAATACAACAAAGAAGAAAATATAATAAACCTACAAGATAAAAATCAAATCTTCTCTTCAATTTTTCAAACTTTTATTTAGGCGTTTAGCCTGCTAAGAAACATTGTTATAGTAGCAAAGTATAGTAGTGTTTCTATTTTAAATTTTAGGTACTTGCAGCTACCAAGTATCTATTAATTATTATATTTTAATGGTATATCAAAATGCTAAAGACTACACAGGATTTGAAAAAACAATTGTAAGAAAAGAATTACCAAAGAGTTTAACCTTCAATACATACAGGGTTTATTTACCCGCAAAATTAGATTTAGTGAAATTTATTGAAAAGCATCCTTTACCAAAATTAAACAATGCAAAATGTTCATTTAGACAACTTGATAATGTAAAATACATTTTAGGTTGTGTTTATGATGTATTATCTAACAACAAAGATTTATACCCTGTTGGAACTTTAGGTTATGCAAATTTATGTGCAGAGTATATACGCAAAGTAGTAACTGACTACAAGAAAATTTTAGATTGGGCAGTAGAGAATGAATTATTAGAATCTGATAACAAATATATTATTGGTGAAAAATGCACAGGTTATAGGTGGCATAAAATATGGGGTAATAAAGTAAGAGCCTATGATTTGTTAAAAAAGGAAATTGTTAAACAGAAACTGAGAAATGTATGTCAAAAAACTATTATTAAATATCCTGAATTGTGGCAATATCATCAAGGCTTAGAAATTGATATGAGCCAAGTAAAGGATGTATTAGCATCTATTAAAGATAAAACCATAGAAGATATAAAAGAGGATATGAATAACCCTAAGCATCGCTGGATTTATAAAGGTTTATCTGATGCTGAACTACAAAAAGAAATTAATACTCAACTTATAACAAAGCAAAACAGTAGATTTCAAGCAGCAGAAAAGTTTGATGATAAAAGATGGTGTTTTAAACAAGATGATAATATTGAAAGATTACACACAAATTTAACTGGCATTAAAAGAGAACTTAGACCTTTGGTAAGTTATCAAGGAACACCTTTAGTTGGCTGTGATATTGTTAATTCTCAACCGGCAATAAGTAATGTTTTGTTTGATAATTATTGTTGGGAGAACTTAAATCTTGAAAGAATAATACTACACTATAATAAAGAACTTAGAAAGTCTATAAATCATAAGACTGGATTTAAAGATACTCCTGCGATATATAAAACAATTTTAGAAGGGAAAACTCCCAATGACATTAATGAGTTTAAAAATGCTTCATTAGATGGGAGAGTTTATGAATTGATGATGGAAAAGTATGAAGCCATAAAAGGTAAAACTATTAGCAGAGATGAAGTTAAGAAGTTGTATTTAAGTATATTATTTTCACCAACCTTTTACAATAATAAAAACAAACTATATTTAGATTTAAAGCAAGAGTTCCCAAATGTATTTAAAATGTATGAATGGGTAAATACAGGCTATGAAAAGTTTAAAAATGGCACAGGAGTAAAGGCAGGTGAAACTAATGGACATAATGCAAGAGGTAAAGATGAACAATCTGCTGCCTTATCTTTAATACTTCAAAATATAGAATCTAAATTGATATTAGATACTGCTGTTCCTCTAATATTAGAATATGAACCTAATGTACCTATATTTCCATTACATGATAGTATTGTGACTACTTTAGGCAATGAAGTGATAATACATAACTGGATGAAGAAAGCAGCTTTTCAATTATTTGGCTTTACACCACAGGTTAGTATTGAATATAATAAGTGGTTAATCAATTAATACTATCATTATGTTGTTAGATTTAGAGGGTCAGAAATTGAACCAAATTATTTAGAGGTGACGAGTGTTGCAAACCGAATACAAACACAAGATGAGTGAAATTAATTGTGAATAGAATAATACTTACCCATACCTGTAACAAAACCATACTTTCTGATTAACTGCCACCTGCTCAAACTGTAATCTCCCAATTGAGGCTTTATATTGACTCCAGTTATAAATTCAAAAAGTGAATTATCAAAGTTGGAATTTGAAACTTCATTGCCGTCTAAAGTATTATTTACGTTTTCGAAGGCTGATTCAAAAAAGTTGTACTGGGCTTTTGGTATTCTTGATAAATAAGGGCTGCCAATTACACCTGTTGCAGAACCAACATTGCTTGCAGTACTACCAACTAAATTTAGTTTGGCTTCATCATTATCTGGATTTTTATAAACTTCATAGCCTAAGCCAAGTGTTTCTGTAAATATTTTTAATCCTTTAAAAAATGAACTTTTTCTTATTGAAGAAGTATTTCCTAAATTATAGTTACCCTCAACATTGTTTATTGTTTGATTGATAGCTTGGTTTGCATAATGAGAAGTTGGTTTAAACGTAATGCCAATATCATCTTCATACTCATAAGTTGAGTAATCATTAGTCACATTCTCATCAAGATTTTCAGTATTTGAGATATGCTCAACATTATTTGATGGCTCAATATTACTTTCATATTCATAAGTAGTTGGGTTATTATAAATTTCTTTAGCTTGGTTTTCATCTAAGTCTGAATATATTAAGCCTCCAGTCTCATTATAATTTGGGTCTACTTTTATATCTCCCGGACTATTGTCTATTGTTAAATCTTCATATAATTGTTGACCATCTGAAGTAGTGGTTATTTTTTGTTCTGGTGTGCCATCATTATCAGAATCAACAAATTGAATTTCTGAACCATCTGGCATATTGTAAGTTTCTGTACCAGTTTTAGAACTCTCTACTTCCTTAAAAGAGTCAGACAAGTCATCATTTGATGAGTTAAAATTAACCTCATTATTGCTACTGTTTTCATAAGAAGAATTTGTTTCTGTTGCATCTTCATTTAAGTCACCAAAGTTCGTATTTTTAGTTTCTGAAATGGATTCATAAGTTGCCGTTCCGTCTGGTGCAAGGGTTACTTTTTCATCTGGAATGTTATCATCGTTTGTATCAATATATAATATTTCATTTCCATTACCATCTTTTGAAAAATTGGTAATCTCCTGCAAAAGTTCTGCATGGTTATAATTTTTCGGAGTGTTTTCAATATTGTTAACATCTTGCATTGAGCCATCAATAATACCTCCTGTTGAATATGTTTTAGTTTCTATCATCTCTTCCTTTTTAGATTCATATTCCTTTTTAAGATTTTCATAATATTCAAATGTAACTTCATTTTGTTTTTGCACCTCTTTGAACCATAAATACATTTCCTCCTTGTCTTTGGCAATTTGAGCTTGAAATTTCTGATCTTCAATTTTCATTTGTTCTGCAATTTTTTTTTCCTTTTCAGCAAGTTCTCTTATACTATTTCTATAATTTATAAAGTTATCAATCATTAAAGTTGTATTGTGATCTTTATATATCTGCATTTCCACATCACACCCGTTAGTCTTGTTAAGTTCATTTGCTTCATTAACAATTCTTTTACCATTTGCAAAAGTCTTAGCTGCATTGGCAAGACAGTTCCTGTAATTATTTTTTTTATCAGAATCTCCTTTTGGAAGTCTACTTTTAAAACTACCTTCAGGTTTATCAACTTCCTCTCCTGTCTCGTAATCAAAATACCTTACATCTCCATTTTCATAATGCACATCAATAACAGCTCTTGAACTATCTGAACTGGAGTTCGATCCAATTCCTTTACCACTACCATACAAGCTTTCGCATCTTGAATTGTTATTTTTATAAACAGATTTAACTGCATCGGTAAAGACCCTAATACTCTTGTTGTTTTCAGTTTTATGGCACTCAAAATCAGAAACCCAATTTTGATAAATATCCTGCCCATTACAAACAAAACCAAACAACAAAAAACTAAAAATAATTATGTTAGTTAAATTTTTATTCATCATCAATAAATTTAAGGACTAACTTCAAAAATAATTTCTGGTTTTGCTTTTGTAGTAACTCTTGTACTCGATGCTTTTGAAAGTATAACTTTTACTTCACTTTCAGAAGTAAGAATATTAGATGTGGAACATTTCGATTTTACATACCAACTAATTGTATTATCAGTAATAATTTCTACTATTCCTGTATATTCTGAACATACACTTTTTGTATATGAACTTCCACGCACAGTTAGTTCTCCTTCTTGCATCTCAAAGTATGAACCATTCCAGTAACCTTTTGAAACTGAAGTAACGTAAAGATTCGGAAAGTCTATATATTTCTTTAATAACTGTCCATTAATAGTAGCTTTTTCAATGGTTATAATAAGTTCATCGCTTTGATGTTGAATAGTAATTGTAACATCTTCTCTTGGACCTCCAGCACCATAGCTCCTATCAACATAATGCTGTAATTGAGCTACTCTATATGTTGTTTGGCCAAGTTGTAAATGAGTGCTTTTTGTTCCTCCTTTTACTGCTTGAGCGTGGTATTCCCCTGTTAAATCTGGCAATACTTCTTCATATTCCATTATGCTTTCATCTAATTGCATTTCTTCAAATTTGGGTAACTCATCTTCTGAAATTACCTTTGCTTCAAAATCACGCACTTCTAATAATTCATCTGCTTGTTGCATCATTTTATCAAAATGTGTGTTGCTAAAATCTAATTTCCAATTTTCGCCAAAACTTAAATTAACTTCTTCGCCTCTCATTATTTTTATCATTGAAGTAAACATACCTAACTTTTCATCTATTTGCTTAAATACATTATCTTCTATAGCGCTGTTTTCCCATTTATTTATTAAAGCTAAACCTGTATTAATTTTTTGCAAATCATCAATATTTGATTTAATGTTTTCATTGTTTTGTAACAAATAAAGCAATTGTTTAAACCAGATATTCTTTTGTTTTTCTCTTTTATTAAAATTTATAATTGTAAATTCTTCCTTGTCATCAAAACTCATATTAGCTTTAGGGTTAGATTCCGGTATTTTTTCAGCCAAAAATTGGCAGGTAATTTTATGTGCCTTAATTTTTGATAGGCTGTCTTTATTACTTTGGTAATATGGTTCTAATTGTAAGTAATATTTACTTGCTTTAGTGTAAATATTTAAAAATTCATTTATTTGGGCGGCTTTCCATAATGAATACTTAAGATTTGTGTTGTTGGCTATATTTTCTTCATATTGAGGCAATTCTTTTAGCAGTTGTTTAATATTTTTATTTTTAATTCTTAACGCCACTTGTTCTGGTGTTGGAGGATAAACTTTATCTTCTAAATTTATTAAGTTTTCTTCTAACCAAATGTACTGTTCTTTTTGCTGGGCAGTAAAACCAAATTTAATATTTAAGTTGTCTGCTAATTGTATTGCACTATTTGCATAATTTAGTTTTTGCTTATCTGTAGATTTATCATCTTTAACAATAAGTGTGAGGTTGGCATCAAAAGCTGCTTCTAATATTATTTTTTCTTCTGTAAAGATGAAATTTTCATTTACCAACTTTGCTAACTGTCTGGTATGGTGTATTCTTTTTGTGTTATTTTCACTAAGTCCAAAATGTATACCTGCAAGCATTAATGCTGTTTTATCAGAATTAAAACCTGTTGTATTAATTCTACGGGGTAGTTGTTCTAAACATTTTTGTGCTAATTTGTTCAAATCTTTTTTATGATAAAGTTTTTGAACAAATGCGGTTGACTCTCTTGATTTTTGTATTAGACTAATTGCGCCTTGAGCCACCAAACCAACACCAGATGGAAGAAATTTATTTGTTACTCCTGAAATATTATTACCAAGCTCTCCTGCAAATTGACCTAACTGATTTAATCCATCCTTTCTACGGCCAATATTATTAAACAGCACAGTTTTTTCAATAGAATTATTAGGTAATGAAAGTAACCAATCTACTTTATGTATTTGTTCAATACAATCTTCCGCTAAATCAGCATCTTCAGTTTTCTTATAAAGCTCAATCAGCATTTTTTTTGAATTAATAAAATCTCCGCTCGCTATTATATACTGTATTTTATTATACTCAGCATCAGTATTTGCGGGATTTAATTCAATCAACTTATTTAAATAAGTCATAATTTTGGCCGACTTATTAGCAGAATATTTAGAACTTCCAGATGAAATTTTATTTTTTAATAGTTCCTCTTCTAATTCAAACAACCTGTAATAAGCATACTGAGATGTGTCGCATAATTGAACAGCTTTGGTTAACAGTTTCTTTTCCTTAGTGGCTTTTGATTTTGATTCTTCAACTATTCTATTTGCTTGATTGCAATCCTGCGCTAAAGCTATGGAACAGCAAAAGATGCAAAGAGCAAATATAGTTATAATGACACATCTCATATTAGTATTTTTTTTGGCTTTAATTTGATACTTTAAATTTAGTAGATTTTATTCAAATTTCAAAGGCTTGGCTTAAATTATTAATCCTAACTAATAGCTTTAATCACTTCAAAATTCATTTCATCAATCACTTCATTTCCATAACTATCTAAATAAATGCCAGTAACTTTATTTCCATACTCGTGTCCTAATGCTTCTGCAATTTTATCTTTTGAGTAGCCCAATTGTTTAGCAATATTTGCCCAAGTATATCGAGCATAGTAAAAGGTTAATTGATTTATTTCTAATTGTTCAGCAACCTTTTTTAAATGGCGAGAATTTGTATTTTTTAAAGCAGCTTTAGCAATTTGGGGTATTTCAGCAGAAGTATATTTATCATCAATAATGGGTAGCAAATATTTACTGTCTTTAGGTTGGTAGGTATTCAATATATCTAAAGCAACTGGTTCAACTTTTATAGTATAGATTTTCGCTCTTCTGTAAGTAATCCTATTGTCCTGTAAATTGTCATTAGTTAGCAATGCTAAATCTCTAAAATTAATACCTCGCAGATAAAAAGAAAGCATAAAATAATCTCTTGACCTTTTAATGGCACTCTGTCCTGAAAATTCTAAAGTATTAATGGCTATTAGTTGAGCTTTAGTTAAACTTCTGCTTAAAGTCTTTTCTGTTTTAATTGTGAATTGTTTAAAAGGATAATGTTCCGAATTAGCAACATTACTTTTAATGGCTTGATTATATAAAGCTCTTATAGCTCTAAAATAATTGGCAATACTATTGATTTTAATTCCATTGCTTTTAAGCTGTGTTTCCCACAATACCAAATTAGTATAGTTGATTTCTTCAAATGGTAAGGTGGTAGATTTGCACAACTTCTTCAGTACATTACAAGCAGTTTTATAAGTCTCTGCATTGCCCATTTTACCAGCCTTAACTTGCTGTTGATACATTGTTGTAGCAAAGGCAAAAAAGTCTTGTACTGGCTCTTTATTGGGCTTGTAGAAAGCTTGTATGTCAGTTAAGCAAATGTTTGGTTTGCTCAATGAACATTCAATTACTTCTTTCTGATGTTGAACTAAAACCTGTTGTAATTGCAGATTAATAATAT
>Ga0209186_1003255_pt1 | contig 11219 bp, 12 predicted proteins | sample SidtaG_FD_187426 | JGI IMG/M metagenome (GOLD analysis project Ga0209186, IMG submission 187426) | Marine algal microbial communities from Sidmouth, United Kingdom - Sidmouth_Male2 metaG (SPAdes) (version 2) | ecosystem: Host-associated > Algae > Red algae > Unclassified | place: Sidmouth...
CGTGCGGGGTGTGGAGCGGGGGCGCTGGGCGGGTGCCGTGGGGCGGGTGGCGTGGCAAGGGCGGGGCGGTGGGGCGGCGGCGGCTGGTGGCGCGACTGCGTATATGAGCAAGAAAAACCCGAGAGGCAAGAGCGCATGTTCGACGGCACAATTGTTGGCGGGAAAGTCGTTGGCCGCAGTCACGCGATTTTGCAAGCAAGTCTGTTGCCTGTGCCGCGGGTTCGTCTGTACCCTATTGGACAGGAATCTGGGGTTTGAACATGCTGGATGCAAGTTCGACGAAGGGTCGCGGGCGCTTGGGGCACGCGGGTGCCTACTAAAGCTTTAGTCGGGCTCATGCGCACGATACTCAATACTGTAAGCACATTGAAGGAACCTACAGTCACCAGACGACAAGACAGCTCGCAAAGACACCTCAGGCTGGAATTTGTAGCTCATCGTTGATGCACTCCTGCAAATAAAGCTCTTGGATATCACGGAAGCAAGCGTTTGAGGCCCCCACAGACACAGCAGAAGCCAGGCGGCCCCACAGTTCCCGAGCCCGCGCGCTCTCATTACAGCTTGTCGCCCACTCGACCACCCGAACCATGAACAGGTCTAGCTCCCGGACGTCCTTGGTGCGGCAGTACCGACCACGCACCTTGCACTTGGTGTCCCACACCTCGCCCCACTGGTCAGGGATGCCGTCCTCAATGAGGAAGCACGTGTCCCAGTCGATGATCTTGACTTGTACAGATCCATCCACCGCCTGGCGCCACAGCACGTTGGACACGTACATGTCTCCATGCACAACTCCCGCGCCGTGAATTCTGGCGACGGCGGCCCTGAACGCAGCTACGAATAAGGCGGCAGTCGGACCATCCGGGACGTTCTTGATGAAAGTCGTGGGGTTCTCGTCTGAGATGATGGTCAGGTCCGGGGAGAACGCGCACCATGACGGCTCCGACGACCGCGGCGTGATGACTTTGCCAAACCCCATTGGGTAGCACACGCAGTCGTGGACTCCTGCACTGTCCAACACAGCCAGCACGGACAACACGTGATGCAACGACGCCTCCAGCGGCAGCTCTGGGTAGACCTCGTGGGAAAGGCAGCCAGGCTTGCCCCAAATGCCACGAGGGACGGAGGTGAGGCTGGGAGCACACTCGTTCATCAGGTGCGTGCGCTGTCGAAGCAGATCTATCATCGCCCCGATGTGATGCTGCACCTTGCAAAGATGAAGATGCGCCGTGATGACGTCGCCGCGCATGGAGAGGTCGAGCTCCTTGGACAGGGTCCAGCAAAGCGGCATCGAGCCGCACGCAATGTAGACTACTCCAAATTGCATTGAGCGACCGTTCGTGACGTCCACCGGCACGATGACCTGCTTTGGTGGCACGCCACTCTGGAGCAGGCCAATCGCAATGCTCGTGCCGAGAGCAAACGCTTGTGGAAGCGCATCGCTGCACGCACTCGAAGACCTCTGGTACTCTCGAACGCGCAAAGGAACAAACATCGTAGGTTGGCGGCCGACGACATCACCGCCAGTTGTCGATGGCAACAGAGTACCCCCGACACAGTCCGGCTTCGACCGTACCGTCACAAAAGCGCACGGCAGGTTCATGTCCCCCACAGTTGGCTGCAGTTCCACTTGCTCATGGGGGTGCTTGTAGTGCTTGGTGATGCGCCCACCAAATGAAGTGTCATCGCGTGACCGCTTCTTGCCGACCTCTTCCTCCGATATATCTTGCATGCTCAGCTTGAAAAGGACCCATTTGGACATCTCGGGGAGCTTCTTGCCGTGCGCTTCGACGTCAGCAGGAGACGGAAGTAGCGCCTTGTGCAGCCTGCCATCAGGGGTTGGATCATAATAGGCCGAGGGCAGACAAGTTGGTCCACGCTTCCCACCTTTCTCCGCTGTTTGATCAGACGCCGCACACGCATCGAAGACAAGCTTGAGGGAGGTCTCGTCACGGGGAAGATCGGCAAGAGGTGGTGCAATTGCCAATTGCGCGCTGGTCAGCACACCAGTAGCCGCTGACAAGTTTTGCCGAAGGGAGGCAAGCAGGGTCCCGCTTCCGGCAGTTGGCGATTGCTGCTCACGGAGATAGCGGCGTTGAGCGGCTGCCACATCCAGGAGCGCCTCGGCCAGCGCGATTTCCTTCTTGATATCGGCAGCCGCGAGATCGTCACGCACAGCATCAGCCAAAGCTTGCTGAGCGTCCGCCAAGCGTCGCTGTGCGCGCTGTTCCTCTCGAGCAACCACCTTCAGGTCTTGCTCAAGTTGAACCGCCTTCGTATCGCAAGAAGACGAGCTCAAGCCGCGAGACCTGGTGCTGCGCTGCGAAAAAGACGAATACAATCCACCGATAGCAGCCGCGTGAAGCAGGATCACAGGGAAGAAATGTACGCAGACAGAAGCAAGTGCATTGTTAAGTGATGTTGAACACGCAACCTGAGTGTCGGCCGAGCTCTGAGCAAAACAATGTTCCTAACGAAAGAGAGTCACGCCCCAATAGGCTTCACAAACATACCTGCCCAGATGATGGTGGAGTCGCACTCATGACGACATAAAGATTGGAGTGGTTGTCGACAGATGCACAGCCGCAGGGCGCGGGCGCCGCCGCAGAGCACGGGCGCCGCCGCAGAGCACGAGGACCGCTGCAGAGCACGAGCACCGCCGCAGAGCACGAGCACCGCCGCAGAGCGCGGGCGCCGCCGCAGAGCACGAGCACCGCTGCAGAGCACGAGCACCGCCGCAGAGCACGAGCACCGCCGCAGAGCGCGGGCGCCGCCGCAGAGCGCGGGCGCCGCTGCAGAGCACGAGGACCGCTGCAGAGCACGAGCACCGCCGCAGAGCACGAGCACCGCCGCAGAGCACGAGCACCGCCGCAGAGCGCGGGCGCCGCCGCAGAGCGCGGGCGCCGCCGCAGAGCGCGGGCGCCGCCGCAGAGCGCGAAGGGCGAGCGCGGGACTCGCTGCCGCCGAGCGCGAGGAGGTGTAGCCACCGAGCGCAGGGGTGGGGTGAAGAAAGCGCAAGCGCCGCCGAAACGTGGAGACGGGGATGGAGAAGCCCAAGAGCCGTCGGCAGGCGTGGGCGAGAATGGAAGTGCGCGTACGCCCCAGAAGCCTCTTTAGATGAACTTGAACCACCCTGCACCATACAGCCGTTCTCCCAACAAAAATCCCTCACTGCAACAGTTCCAAAAGTGTTCCAAATCGGCCTCTGTGGGGTCGTAGAGGCCGATTTGGAACTCTTTTGCAACAGTTGTAGTGTGGGATTTTTGGGAGAACGGCTGTACATGGGAAGATGTATTGCCATACTGGAGTTGTTCTTATAGCTTCTCATGAAGATTGGGCTGGCCCTGTCCCGTGTTTCTTTCGAGCCGTCTTTCATGAGTCAGATTCATTGATATTTTCGTTAGCACTGTCATGTTTGGATTGATCACTCTACAAGGGTTACGGTTATAACAATCAACTTGTTTTCTGTAGTTTTAATAAAGTTTTGGAATCAAGTGCGCTGGCTCAACTGGTGCACGCCATGACGGCCAAGCCGATCAGTGCCACTGCGGAGCACTCCCCGCCGGCTGGTCGACCAACCCCGGCCGTGACGTCACGGGTGTGCAGGCAGTGCGCCGGTTCGTGGGCGGGTCCGCGCGCGGGTCGGCGCACGGGTCGGCGGGAAACGTACTCCGCAGTCTCCACACGCTGGTCCTTGGTGGCGTCCGCACCCGCCAAACAAGCCACACGGCCTAGAACTGACAGCTTGTTCGAGAAGAATCCCTGGACTGGCGAGGATTCAACATTGTTTTCACATCATGAGCGAGTGCAAACCGCATCGAGCACCAAGCGCGTGCTGTGACAAGAGGGCCAAACAGCCCAGACAAAAGGCCACCTACACACAAGCCGTTTCCCTAACACACCACAAGAGCCTCATTTTCCGTGCTTCGCTTCCTCCTGATCCAAACCACAGTACCCCCACTAGAGCCCACAGCACAACTACCACTCCTCCATCTCGCCGAGTAGCTCCCCCCCTACAGACCACCGCCCGTGCAGCCAACCGCCGCCACTCGCACGGCAAGGCAGATAGGTGCTAGGTGACGTCCACTCGCACTGCCCCTCACGCTCCCTGAACGCCCTCCCGCCCCCTCAACCCACTGCACCTCATCGCACAACGACAGTCAGGTGTCCAGGAGGAAGAAGCGCTGCTCCCGCCGCCAATACCAAGGCCTAGCCGCGTCGCGTAGTGGGTCTCCCCCCCAAAGCCCGCCGATGGCTCGCGGCGTTCCCGCCACGACTTCAGCAACGGTGGCAGCGTGGCCGGCATCTGCCCGCTGCTCCCCCTTTGCGCGGCAGTAGTGCACCACCGACACAGCGTGCACGCGGCGCTAATTACCGCTTGTGCGGGCACACCGCCGCTGGCAGCAGCGTCGCTGTCCTCCACCGTCGCCGCTGCCACTGCTGCCGGCTGCCGATGCCGGGAGGGCGGGCGGCCGCTACTGCCATAGCCAGAGGCCGCGGCGGCAATCTGCCCGCCTCCCGACAGCGCGGCGGCGGGGTCCACCGTGGCCGCCGCGGGGGTGTCCCTGCTACTGCTGCTAGCCACCGCCACCGCCGAAAGGCGCCGAGTTCCCCCCACCCTTCGCCGCGCGCGCGGTCCCGTGGCAACTGCATCGTTGCGGCGGCGGCGGCGCCAGGATCCACAGCACGGCACAGCCGCTAGTCTGCCACACCTCTTGGAACAGGGAGGACACCGCCGACCATGTGGCGCCCGCGCCCGTGCGGGCGCCACCGCCCGTGTCAACTGACGGTGCCCACGGCGTGGTGGCCTCTATCGTTCACGTCGTGTTGCCCCCACGCCGCCCTGCCTGGTGACGCCCGCGCCTTCTCCCCGTCACCCACAGCGAATGCAGCTGCCGACGCCGCTCCCAGATGCCGCGGCACCAGCGGCGAGGGCGCTGCACACAGCTAACCACGCCGCAGCCGGCCGTCGGTCAAACCCTGGGGCATACGTGTCGACGGCGCCGCAACCCAATGAAGGCCGCGCGGAGCGCGACCACTTGGTCGGCGCGCAGGCGCGGGCGTCGCGGCTACTGGCAACAGTAGTTACATGGCCGCCGCCGCCGGCGTCAGCCTGCCTCACACGCACACGCGCGCCACGCAGCCACCCCCCACCCTCCGCCGTCTGCCGCTCGCAGTCAATAGCCGTCTCGCCAGCGGCACCAGCAACACCGCCCAACAGCTACGGCCCCGCCACCGCCTGCCGATCTTGAGGGGGTGGGTGGCGGCGGCCAATTTCCGCAGTGCGGCCAATTCCCGCAGTGGACGAGTGGCACTCAGTGCCCCTCGTCCACTGCGGGAATTGGCCGCCAAGCCAGCTGGCTCGCTTGGGCCAGGTGAGGCGCAAGCAGCCGCAGCTGAAATGGCCGCCGCCACTCGCAGCCGCAACCGATGCTACCACCGGCAGTCACATGTCCCCGCGCGCATACAGCCCTCTACTCCGCCCCGCAGCGTACCGTAGATCGTCGTTGCGTGGGAGGCGGCGGCGACGCCACCGGCAGCCAGCGTCGCCGCCCGCTCCCTTCGCCGGCACCGCAGGTCGGCCGGAAGTATTGTACTGGTTGGGGGTGGCCGACGCGCGCACCACCGACACAACACCGACGGCCGACCGCCGATCCACATAAGGGGGGTGGGGGCGGCCGCGTGTCCGCAGTTGGCGCAGAGCTCACCCACTTCTTGCCCACGTGGATGCAGGCGCGGCGCTATCCGCTGCAAACCCCACGTCGCCGTCAGATCGCCGCCACAGGCAACACGCGCAGCCGTCGCCGCGGTGGCCGCCACGGCCATGTTATGGGTGGATCAAGTGGGTCGTAACAAAGAACATGGAGGGAATGCTAGTCGGAGCAAGCGAAGCGCAACGCCAGCGAGAGCGAAGATATCAACGGTGTGTCAAATGTGCTTGCACCTCAGCTGTATCATGTGCATTCTCTCAGCAGTGACACACCGAGACAGCGAAGTTCCCGCGTAACAGTTCTTTTCGTACATGAACCACATGCTCTCGCCGCCCCGCTCTCCAACACGCCTGACTGTCCTTTTATCTGCTCACCCCTGCACGATACACATACACACGCTTCCCATCCGCCATCCGCCGACCACAGCAACATCGCGGAATCCGTCGTTCGCGTCGGCAACGTAGCTCGCCTAGCAGCGGCGGCGCCCGTCATGATGCAGACGACGGCAACGTCAGTGGCAAAAACGGCGGAGAACAAGAGCAGATCCCAAGGGCTGCAGCGGTGCGCAGCTGATTGCCGGCCGGACGGTCGAGAGGTGGAAACCACAGGTTTCGTAATGTGGAATCACAGCTGTCGAAATCGGTCGACAGCTGGGTAGTCATGGTTCAAAGAACACGTTCGCAGCTCAGTCGCCAAATCTTTCGCAGCCGTGCCACACATCAGATCAAAACCAGTCGGACCGGGCCGGTTCGATATGAGCCGGAATAAAAAAACTCTGAGCAGTACGAAGGAAAACGATGGCCGAATATTGAGGAAGTCGCTCATTGAAAATTTTGACGGATAGCTCAAAAGATGCCCTGAAGAACTTCTCTATTACAGCCGTTTTCCCAAAAATCCCACACTCCCACTGTTGCAAAAGAGTTACCAATCGGCCACTACGACCCCACAGAGGCCGATTTGGAACACTGTTGGAGCAGTTGCAGTGAGGGATTTTTGGGAGAACGGCTGTATGATCCGGTACACGCCCGCCGGATAGTCCCAACGCCCATGAAATCCGGTTGTATGAGCTATCCCAGGTAGGGCTGTTCAGCGCGCCCTGTGGCGCTCATTTCGGGCGCTTTCTGGGAGCTCAAAGGGCGCACTTTGAGCGCCCCACCGCCCAGCGCCTCCGATTTTCGAGGTGCTGTTGGGGCGCTCTCGATGAAATGTAGGGGGGCTCTTTTTGCTGAAGATATCGGCAGAGAATGTGACTTTCCAAGCGCTTACAAATGTGGGGCCTGCTGTTTAACGCAGCTGCGCTCTGGCTGCCCGAGTCGGTGCCCGTTGTATCTCTCTTTCATGACGCCGGCACGCGCCGCTTCCCATCCACACACCAGCGAGTGCTTGGGGCCAGACGGTGATTCCTCTGGGTGCACCTCAAACTGAATGGTCCGCGCCCGCGCGAATTAAAATTCGGCTTCAACTGCCTTCAAAACAGGGCGCTTGTTTTTTTTAGATGGGTGCTACTAAGGGCGCTTTGGGGGCGCTCAGGGCACTCTGGGCGCTCAAAGGGCTCTCACGGGCGCATTAAGCGCCTGCGCCCCCAAGATCGGGGCGCTCCTAACAACTCTAATCCAAAGAACCATTCTGATGAAAGAGAAGAACGATTCCGAGCAAAAGACGAGACGCTACAGTATCACCCGCATGATCCCCAAGAAAGGTATCTAAAAGTTGATTAAATCACTTAAGATCTCCTCCTACGGTGTAAACTCGAATCGTGATTTGAATCACATAACAGTCAAGCCTACTTTTGAATTAATCACGCCTGTGGCTTTTAGCCAAGTCGAGTTCCAGTCTGATGTAGTCTCAATATACAGTACTAGCCACAAAGTGAACACCTGATTGGATTTCAACAGCATGCAAGAATGACGCCGTTTTCATTTGGACGTAATGCGCTAGGACGCCCTAATGACACCCCATTAACGTCCTTAACAACGCCCTTAAGAGCACCCTCGGCTTTGTCCACTACGACCGTCTCTTCCTCCTCCTCGTCCATCTCTTCGTCTTTGTCCGTCTCTTCGTCTTTGTCCGTCGCTTCGTCTTTGTTCGTCTCTTCGTCTTCTTTCGTCTCTTGATCTTCGTACGTCTCGTAGTCTGCGACCGTCTTTTCGTCCGTCTTCTCCTCTTCGTCCGTCACTTCCTCTTAGTCCTCACTGAGGACTAGTTCGAACGTACACTTATGGCCCTCTTCAACTCCCAAGTCCCCCATCTTGGCGCTGTTGTCACAAGCAACATTGTCCTTCATCATTCCCGTAAAACGACCGGCCGGCAGACTGTCGAAGTGGCCAGCGGCGTTCAGCCTCCCAAGAACTTGGTCGACCGTCTCGAAGAGGCCAACCGGCAGCTCGACGGTGTCGCCGTCGAACGTAAAGATTGCGGGGACTCCAGCAGAAGACGCTCCGCTCATTGCAGCTAACTTGGGAGGCAGCCGACGCTGCAAAGTGCGGGAAGGGATAGGCGCTTCGCGCGGTGTGTGGCACAGCTCCGATGGGTAGGTCGCAGCGTCTGTATGGAGACGTGAGAGGTCTCGTTGGTCGTGTACCAGTGGTGCGGGAAAGAGTCATGGAGACGGACGAGAACAACGCCTTATATAACCTACCAGGGCAGGCCTCGGGTGCCGAAGGATCCCCCACATATCCTGCACTCCTTGCGAGCCGCCAGAGAGCGGAACCCTGGACGGCCCAGCACGGCAGAATCCAAGTGGGACGTGAACAAGCGGTAGGTCCAGTTCAGCTTAATGCGGCAAAGCGGAGTTGAGACAAACCAGCTGATGACGGATGCGTCAGCGTCAGAGGCTCGTCATGCATTCTTGTGATCGAAACAGAATGTCAGACGAGCTGACACTGGCGCGCACGACACAGTACCACTAAACTCGACTCGCCACGAGGCTGCAAAATATGATTTCGTCCCCAGCACACCGAGAAACCCCATGGCACGTGTTTGCTATCGGGACTGGTGGTGCGCTGCCCGCTCGTCGGGGGAACGCGGCGAGACCGCGCGCACGTCTGGCGGTGCTGGCAGCGGCGGAGGTGGCGACGGTGGCTCCACCGACCGCTCTGCCTTCGATCGGTAGTGCCGTCGGTCGCGCCACCGTCGTGACGCTGCCGCTGGTCTGTTCTGCTTCCGCTCGAGCCACCGTCACCACCACCGCCCCCCCCCCCCCTCCCCCCCCCCCCTTCTCCACTCTCCACGTCGACCACCGCCACCAGGACGTGGCCAATGGCGAAAGCCACGCACGCAGCGGCTGCCGCTGTGGCTGTAGCCGTGACGGTGTGCCCCATCGATTCAAAAGCGAGCATGTGCAACCAGCAGCCTCAAGAGCGCATCACCCTTGGAATTTGGACACGGGGAGCGCTCTATAGGCGCCATGAAATGTTCCAAGCAAGCAACAACACACCACCACGCGTGAGTGCGTCACGACCCTGTCCGCGACGAGTAGACATGCCGCCCGACGTTGCAGGACCCCCTCCCGCCCCACACCCCGCCGTCACAGTCTCCTGCGCGTGCGTCGCCAACCACGCGGGGTGGCGGCTCCCCCGCGCGCTCGGCCCCCTCCGTGCGCCGCCCCCCCCACCCCCGGCGCGCACGCCCGCCCCCGCACCGCATCATCCGACGCCACGACCAGCGGCGGCTGAGACACCACCACCGCCGTGTGGCGGGGTGCTCGCCCCAGGTGGGACCGCCGACGCGCCGAGGCACCCCCCACCGCCCGGGACGCCCACCGCGGCCGCTGCCCGCGCGACTACGGCGCCGCCTCCAGGCGGCGCACGGCCGACTGCCTGCCCGCCCTCCCGCAGGCGCGGCGCAGCTGGCGGACCCGTCGGTCGGTGGGGGGCGGTCGCCGCCCCGACGGGCGGTGGCGGTCACCCATCGCCGCAGAGGGGAGGCGCCGTTTCCCCCCACCCCCCGGCACGCCGCCAGCCCACCCCCTCGCAATAGCGTTGCGTCACGATCGGGGCCCGCGCGGCCGCCGCGGCAGCTGATCCGCGGCCACCGCCACGCGGCGCCGAAACGGAGCCGCGGCACGTCGGCGCGCGCCCGCTGCTGTGGCTGCCAACGGGCGGCGGTGGCACGGCTCCTCCGCTGCTACGTGCCGCGATGGCGGTGCGCGGCCGACGCTGCGAGCGCGGCGCGGCGGCTGCGCGCGTAGACGGCGCCGCCGCCGGAACTGGCAGTGCCGTCGACCACCGCCATTTCAGCCGCCGCTACCGCTGCTGCTTTCGCTGCCGCTGCCGCAATCGCCGCTGTCACCGTTTCCGCCACCCGTTGCGGCGGCGCGCTGCCCGCCGCCCGTCTGCGACGCGGCTCGAGCTTTCGTAGCCACCGACGCGATGCGCCACGCCGCCACGGGCCGCCGAAGGGCAGACCGACCGGGCTTCAGGTCCCCCCCACCCCCCGTCGACCGTGCGGCCCCCCCCGCCGGCGACGGCGCCGCCGCCGTCGTCAGCGCACGGCTGTGGGCGCAGTGGCCACCGGAGCCAGCCGCAGCCTCGCCGCTCCGACGCGCAGGGGCGACACAGCGGCTACCCCCACCACCCCCCACCTCCCTACCCCTCACTGGCCGACCCTCGTCGCCAACCGGCGTCTCTTCTGCGGCACCGCTGACGGCGCCCACCAACCGCCGCACCCCCGCCGCAGTGCGCCCGTCGTAGGGGGCAGCGGCGGCGGCGGCCTTCACGTGTGGTGGTGGCGCGACGGCTGCCCACACGGGGTGGGGACGGCGACGACCGCCACGCAGTGGTGCTTATTGTGTGTTCACGAACCAACGCACTTTTCTTGAATACACAGTAGCCCCGCAAAAGTCTTGCGCACCCCTCTGGATGGCTCCGAAAAGGGCGATTCCACGCTCTAAAGATTGGGAAGCGCAGGCAAGCGGCGATCAGAGCTTAGCGCCGCGAGACGCTTCGGGTGGTGTGAAGTCGACACTCCGGGCGAAGCGCTGATCCGCTGCGCAAGTTGTTGTCGACAGAATCGCCCTTGCCGGAGTCATTCAGAGGGGTCAGCAAGATGTTTGCGGATCTATTGCTGTCCTTCCAATTTCGGGCGTTCCCGTCGATGTCAAGGAGGGTGATCAGCAGTGAAAAACTGTGTCTCAGCAGCGTGAATTGACCAATGTCAATGGTCAGTTGACCAAGACCCTGTCTTGACTTCGACCACATCGGCCAGAATTGGGAAGACAGCAATATTTACAAGAAAAGCGCGTTTCCTCATAAACACACCAAAAGCACAGCGGTGGCCGCCGCGGTGGTGGTCGCCCTACGGGAAAACTTTCCTGGATAACCAGGTTTTTTGACCCTAAGATCCAGCAAAAACCCGGATCTTGATGCCTTCGCGTCGATTTTGACGGGAAACGGTGCCGATTTTGCGCTCTCCGGCGCCTGGGCAGAATGCAAACAGCATTCGCAGCCTCCTGCGTGCAGTAGCAATTGCTGACCGGCAGGCAATCCAGGATCTTGGGCGGCCGCACGC
>Ga0209186_1003260_pt1 | contig 11213 bp, 11 predicted proteins | sample SidtaG_FD_187426 | JGI IMG/M metagenome (GOLD analysis project Ga0209186, IMG submission 187426) | Marine algal microbial communities from Sidmouth, United Kingdom - Sidmouth_Male2 metaG (SPAdes) (version 2) | ecosystem: Host-associated > Algae > Red algae > Unclassified | place: Sidmouth...
TCGTTTTTGTGCGCATCGCGCCCAGTGATCCCGGCGTTCGCGTTGTGACTCTGGCGTAGCGATCCGCATCCTGTGCTGGGTTTTCTGACGGGGTTATACCCCGTTGGCTTTGAGGGCAGGATCCACTACACAATGGTAATACTCGTACCTTGCTCTTTTTCCTCGTGGACGGTATCTATCCTAGATTCGCATTTTTCGTCGCCCCCTATCCCAACCCCCAAACTCGAGAGCAACGGACATTCAACCTCTTGCACGAGGCGCTACGCAAGGATGTGGAGCGCCTCTTCGGGATCCTAACGGCTCGATTCCACTATCTGGTGCACCCCTGTCGTTACTTGTAAGGGATCGCCCTTACTGATTCGTACTTACTCCGTGCACTTGTCTAGGAGGCGGACTCGAGTCCATAGATCCTCGAGAACCTTCCAATGACCTTCCACCGGGAATCCTTGAGAGGCTTCCACCTGCCAGACGATGCATGGCAGGACACGTGGCACAGACTACATACACTGTAAGGAGGACACATCCAGAAGTGCCAATATGGCATTCTGATGGAAGGTAGGAAAGAGCCGTAGCATGCTAGGGACCAGTAGTAGGATCAACCGTGCCTCCAATATCATTTGGAGTGCTGGAGGGCAAGGCACGGTGTGCCACACCCCCACTATGACCTCTGTGGGAGGGGGGTAGGCGTGCACCTCTCTTTTTGGGGCATTTGGTGCCGCAACTAAGAGGGACTACGCCAAGGGCTCTGTGAGCGACCCGAGGGGGGCACCGATTTGTATACATGGGATACATGCGATCAACCAACGGCGGAGGAAGGGAAGAACCATCGATTCGTCGACTCATCGACTACTATTAATCACCATTGACAACCATTGGCCACCGACGCCACTGAATCCGAGAACCTGAGAACAACCGCTGCAAATCTCATCTTCTTCACACCTGTCTTCTTCGCGGACGTCCTCATCGCGAGCACGCGTTGCCCGCGACCGACTGGTACCGAGTACGATAACCGGCGCTTGAGGACGTGTGACTCGAGTGAGAGTCGGGTAGCGTGAGAGGGACCGAGCGAGCACGAGCGTGCGGTCGTTTACGGCGCTTCTTCGCGCTTCTCCTTACATTTGGTAGCTTCAGGTGGTTGATTGCCGGCTTGTTCTGACTGCGCTTGTGTTCATCCCTGACACCGACGTATCACCCTGCGCGGGTGTGCCGCTCCCTAGGACCCAAGCCCGGGTCAGGTCACGGAGATCCCCTAATTTCACCGGACCACGGTGTCATACGGGGCTGGGGGTCTCTCGCTGACGATCCGGACAGCCTGTGGGTACGGACCAGTGCGACTGGTTCGGTAGGGGCTCGGTACCGACGGGTTGCAGCGCACTGCGGACAAGTGACCCGTTACTGCCAAGGGAAGACGGCTGAGCTCCTCTGAGTCGCGTCTTTGTGCAGGCTCGTCTGGTCCGGGAGGTTGTACTCTCTAATAGGATCAGGCCAGTCTTCCATAGCGCCGCATGTTACCGGACTGTAAAATTGGTGAGGCCGAGCCTCGTCGGTGCCATACTCCGAGTGCCTTCACTAACAGGGGACCACACAGTGATCCCAGTGCGTTGCGCTGTGGCTACGTTTTCGTAATCCTGTCACTGCCCTCTGGTCGCGCGCATGTCTGACATGCACCACGCGCTCTTATTGGCTAGAAGGTGACCGCCGCGCAGACCACTGACCAAATTCAGACGAAATCAGCTGTGGTGTGACTTTCAGTGGCTTGCGGAACCACGTCGCCTGCCGCTCTCACGCACAAACATGACACGCGACACGAACACAGCAACACAAAGCGTGCAAAGCATTCCCGCTCAAGCATGGGCCGCGATCGGCAGAGAAACACCCTGCCGCGGAGCAACTAAAGAAGAAGAAAAGAAGACAAAATACCAGGACACAGGCCGTACATCGGTAGGTAGCGCACACTCTTCCGAGTCGCTCTCGTCAGACCCAGTGGAGTCCGATGAAGAGCGCCCCCCATACCGCGCAAACTGTGCGATGATGTTTGAATCAAAGACATCAAAGCCGCCACCGCCAGGCAATGAGTCATCGGACGAAAAAGCAGACGGCGGCGGCTACTTCTGGCGCTGCTGCGGGAGGCCAGACGGCGGGGGGGTCCGCTCTGAAGACGTGAGAGAGGCAGCGGCAGCCGCCGGTGCTGATATGGCGGCCGCCGCCGCGAAGGTCACCTCAGAAGACTGCGTTCTCGCTGCCGCGACAGGATGTGTCGTGCGTTCCGCCATGTCGACGGTCGTAAAAGGCAGAAGCGCCATGACCGCCGCGGCGTTCTTCAGCTCGGTAGCCATGGCGCGGCGGTCGCGCACAGTTAACGCCGCCTGCCTCGTGCCCGCCGGTGTGCCACCAGCGTTGTTAGAGGCCGGCGTTTGCGGCTATGGTGCCCCCGCGAGAGAAGGAGATGTACCAGCGGCGGCGGCCGCCGGCCGTCGAGCGGACGATACGCCCACACGGACCTGCGACCGTGCGTGCGACGAAGCCGCGGCTGCCGCTCTTGATGCGGCCGCGGCGCTTGTCGGTGGACGTCCCGGCGAGGGAGAAGCACCAGCCGCTGAAAGGGCAGCCGCCAGCGCCGATGACGCCGGCGCGGCGGCCGTCGATGGAGCAGCGGCAAACTCCGCTACGGATGATGCGAAACCCGTGGAGGATGCAGGCGCAGAAGCAGACATGCGGGAGCCAGCCGCAGAAGAAGACATGGCCGCCACCGGTGCCTTCCTTGATGGGCACCGGCGGTTGCCGAAGATGACCGGCGCACGATGGTCGACGCGGTAGCCGCCGACGGTGGGGATGCTGCATCGGCGCCCACTCCCGCCTCGCCCCCAAACGTGACAGGAGGCGGCCGACTGGCTGGCACCAGAAATACGTCGCCATCTCCTTCCACAAAGATTAATTGCGAGTACTTCACACCCGCTCCTTTCCCAGACACCAACATGGCGTCAACAGGCGACCCACCGGCCGCAAGACCTGCGGGAGATGGGGCCCGAGGCGCACGGACGGCGCCATCGGTGGCCTCCCCGGGCGCCCCGCCGGTGGCGGCCAGCCAGTCACGTGCAACCTTGATGCCTTCCTTCTCCTGCATCTTCCTTGCTTGGTGTGCCCAGCACGCAGCCCCCTTTTCCGTCTCCCGCATACGCGGCTGGCTAAACTCCGTCATCATAGTTTGCTGCTCGGTCCCATCCCGCAGCTTCTCGACCGCGCTAGCAACGCGGCCGATCGTGCGCTCATCGGCCACAGAGTCCGCGCGCGCCTGCTTGGCCGCCTTTGTCACAATGGGGCGGCCTCCCCACAGCTCTCCATCACTGCCATTGACGTCGACCGAAGACGGTGGGCCGCTCTCTTCCGGGCCGGCGGCCACGTTCGCTGCGGCTGCCGGCGCCGGATCACAGACGGCAGCCTGCTCCTCGGCGGCGTCCCCACCGCCATCTGCGCCGGCGGCCGCCGCCTCCCTTGCTGCCTCTCTCACCTGCTTGTTCGCGGACTTTTTTTTCAAGGCGGCGGCGGCCGCCGACCTGAACAGGTCCTTGACTTTGAGCCGCTCCCAGTAGAGCGCCCATGGGCACGAGACTTTCTTCTTGCGCCGCTTGGTCGTCTTGCCCTTGCCCGCGTCGTAGGCGTGGTCGCCGCGAATGCGGCTGTAAATGTTTCTGCTTCATTACAAGCCCTCAGCACTGTTGATCAGGTCGGCGTGCGTCGCGATGCCCGTCGGCTTGGACTGGCGCGCCTGCACGACGCATCTAGAAACTCCACTACACCAGCGACGATCTTTCCCCACTGCTTCCTCATTGCGTCTAAATCGCGCTTCTCCCTCCAAGAGGCGTCCGACTGGCCGCGGAGCAAGTTCAGCAAACCCTTCAGCACACGCCCCCAAAACTCCTTCACGGACTGGTCGGTCCCGCGGATGGGGTTGCTCACTTCAATCAGACACGCCTTAAACAACCCTTCGTTCTCGCAGACCGTCGACGCCATTCCGCGGCCCATGATGCCTACTGCTCCGGGCAGCCGCCACGGAGACGACCAGCTGGTGGAATGAGAGTTCGGCCGCCGCTACGGCGCTTGCAGGGGGGCAGACCGTCGACAGCGGCGGCAAGCGCACAGTTCGCTCCCTAGAGGTCTGCCTCACAGGCCGCACGGACAGAGTCGGCGGCCGGCGGCGAGCCAGCGCCGCCTCCAGCGACAGAGGCGGACGCCAGCCGATTGGCGGCAGAGTTTGGCGTCGGCTGCCGAACAGAATCGGCCGCAGCGACAGATTCGGCGGCGGCGAAGTACTGTCCTTTTACGCACGCCAAAGCCGCCGCCGCTCTTTTGGAAGCTTTGTCCTCTTTCTTTCCAGCTATACTCGCGTTGGTTGCCTCCTCTTTCGCCCGCGATACTGTGGCGACCGCCGCGTGGTACGTGGCGGAAGCTTTTGCAGACTCTTCCGCCGCCGTAGTCGCGACAGCGGTGGCCTCTGCCGAGGAAACCGCCGCCGCAGAGGCGGCGGCGACCGATACACGATGCACGTCCGCGAGATCATCGCGCGTGCGCGTCAGCACGAAGCGCCGCTTGCGCACGAAAGGTTGAGCCCACTTCTTCCGGGGCGGCCGCACGCCTAGGAGAGAAATAATAGGGGGTCCTGGAGGTCCATGGGACGCAAGAGTGGCAGCCATCGGTGCCCGAAGATGCGCGGGGGATGCGTTTGCTACGGCGCGTCGCCGCCCCACGGACGCGGGCTCGTCGGCCGCTGCTGCTCCGGTGGCGGAGCGTCCTCCCCGACACTCCTCTGCGGGCTCGGCAGTCGTTCTCTCTGACCTGCGACGGTCCACTTCTGTGTGTTCTCCGGGTGACGGTCGGGCGGCGCACCGCCGGTACACCGTGGAGGGCTTAACTGCCGACGGTTGGGCGACGTTCTGCCTGTCCGCCTCGGCAGGCTTGACGACCGACGGTTGGGCAGTGCGCCGCCTGTGTACCTTTGGGGACTGCACGGCCGATGGTCGGGCGGCGCGCCGCCCGTCCACCTTGGCGGTCTTGACGGCCGACGATTGGGCGGTGCGACACCCGTCCACCTTGAGGGACTGTACGACCGACAGTTGGGCGGTGCGCCTCCCGTCCACCTTGGCGGGCTTGACGGCCGACGATTGGGCGGTGCGCCACCCGTCCACTTTAGGGGACTGCACGAACGACGGTTGGGCGGCGCGCCGCCCGTCCACCTCGGCGGGCGTGGCGTCCGACGATTGGGCGGTGCGCCACCCGTCCACTTTAGGGGACTGCACGAACGACGGTTGGGCGGCGCGCCGCCCGTCCACCTCGGCGGGCGTGGCGTCCGACTGTTGGGTGGTGCGCCACCCGTCCACTATGGGGGACTGCCGGCCGACGGTCGGAAGGTGCGCCGCCCGTCCACCTGGGCGGGCTCCGCGACAGTCTGTTGGGTGTCGCGCGGCCCGTCCACCTCGGGGGGCTTCGTGGCCGACGGTCTGCTTGCGCGCCGCCGGTATCGGGCGGAGGCGGAGTCCGTCACCTGATCGGTGGGAGGGCGCTACTTCGCAAAATAGGTCGCGGGGAGGTCGCATCACAGCAGCACTGGCACTGGCAGAGCGCCAAGTGCGGCGCGACAGCGTCCGTCCTGTCATGCAGGTGCCTCCGATCCTCGGTTTTCCGCCACTGCTGCCGCTCCGGCTGCGCCCTGCGCCGCTTGCTGTCTGGTGGCCTCTTCTCCCACGGCATGGAGCCTCTTTATAGGAGAGCAGCACCCGCCTAGCCCTAGGCCGCTACATGGTCACGCACGCCACTGCCGGCAGCCGGCTCCGCCACGCACGCACGCAAGGAGCACACCGCCTAGCATCAACGGCCGACCGCAGCTCACAACACGCGCAGACGGGCGGCCGCCGCCCACTCCACCGATGGGTGGCCGCCGCTCACAACACCAACAGGCTGCATGCACCAGCAAAAACGCCCGCCCCCCAAACCCTTCGATCCGTCCGCCGCCTACACACACCAACGGCCGGCAGCCGCCCACAGCACCGAAGGGCGGCCGCAGCCCACTCCACCGACGGGCGGCACCCACCCGCAAAGCGCGCACTCCCTGAACTCCTCTGCCGGCGCTCCTGGGCGGCCACCAAGCGCGTACCGGCGCGGTAGCTGCGCCAATAACGGAGGAGGCGGAGGGGGGAGGGGATGACAGACGCTGGAAAATGGTCGGGGGGTGGGCGTCGGAGAGGGTATCCGAGGTGCCCACAAAATAGAGTACAAAAAGCGCGCGCGCGAGAATGTACCCCAGAAAGGCACCCACCACGCACTGGCCGCCGCTCGGGTGGAGGCCAACGGAAAAAGAGCGCGCGCAGAGAATGCGCTCGCACGACGAACAGCTGCGTCACACACGTCCGCCGGTTGCACAGGTCTCACGGAACCGGTCAGCACAGCGTATGCACCAAGACGTGAGAGAACGAAGGTACTGCGCACTCCGACGACAGACAGGCAGCGCACGCTCAAAGGCACGGCCGCCCTCCAACACGCTCCTTCGCAACACACCTTTTACGGAAGGCCCGGCAGGCGTTCCCCGCGCGGGGCCGCACCTCCCCGTTCTGAACAGAGGGTGCTTGCCAGCACCTTTCCGTCTGCTGTCTCTTGTGAAAGAGATCGGTGACGGAAAGATGCTAGATGTCGTGCGCAGGGGGGGGGGGAGCACTGAGAAAGTCGCGCTGTCGCGTCCCAAACGCTCGCGTCAGTCCCCCACACGCAGCCACCCGCGCCTCCCGCGCTCCTCGCCCCTCGTCACTGACGAAGCGAGACGTGACACCAGACGAGCCCGCGTCAGTCCTAACATCTGACAGTGCCACGGCCGACTCGAGGACGAGAAACCGTGGACGCGCCCCCATAGAAATCTATACATTGCGCGCGTGCTTCATTGCGCGGAAGAGTCGTCTCTGGAACGGGTGCATCGTGCGAGGCGCCCAAAACGGGTCACGGGCCGGGCGCATGAATATCTCTGAAACACGCTCGTGTGCACCACTAGAATTGCGGCGTTCTGCTGACAGTGTGGCTGTGCCAGCCATGAACATCTGGCCCAGGTCCCTCACCCCGGTCTTTTCCACAGCTTGCGTATGATCTGGGAAGTCTGACAATCAGCAAGCACTGACGGTCAATGCCAGCGCGGCCGCCTCAAATGGCACGCAAGACGGGCGAAGTGCCCACGATGGGGCCGTGCTCCGCTGCAGGGGGGGATAGTGCACGCACGCACCAGTGCCACGGAGCGGCTTTGAGCGCCGCGTCCGATGTGGCCCGCGCCGAGCCGCGCCCCCCGCGCCCAAGACCTGGGGCGCGGGCCCAACGCGAGGCAAGCGCCTCGCGTGACGACACGCGCTCGCTTCCCGTCCACGGACCATGCGTGCTGTTTATTTTTTGCCACGTCAGGTCGGCCCGTGCCTGATAAGGGAGTCCTTCGGGACTTGCCCTGTTCTTGAGTCACACGAGGGGCACCACACTTTCACACTCACCAGGACAGGCCGTGGGCAAGGCGTAGCGCCCTCGCACGATGCCAGGGGGGAAAGGGTGCTGCGAGAGTACTTCCACGCTCGCATATGACGGTACGCACCGCCGGGCACGTGAGGCGCAACGCAGTCGTCGGTGCGTGCGTGCTGGCCTCTGCGCTGTCCCCGGGCTGCCGCAAGGAACGTCACTGGCGGTGCCTCCATTTCTTCGTGTTCACAAGTCAATCCTCAGTTTCTACCATTTTTTGGATCACTGGTCCCTGGTCAGCAGACCTGCGTGATGGTGGCCTCCAAGCACGCGCGCCAGTGCGAAATTCGTGGCTCTGGTTCCTGCATTCATCATTCGCCAGGCACACGACACTTCTCCTGCGCGGATCACACGAATGCTAGTCAAACATCACACTGATCACTGCCGACATGAGGATCTCATGCTCATCCACTCGAGGTGCGAGAGCATATGTTGACCACTCCCGCGTGCAGCTCACCGCTTCATCTCACGCGACAGCACGATTGGCTCGAAATGCATCATCCCTGCGCGCCGTGGCAGCACGGGGCGCCGCCATGTGGCACGCAAAATCCGCTTTCGAGCACGTTGTCGTAATTTCCGTCGTACATGTGTGTCGTGTCAGGTTTGTGTCAATCAATCGCTGAGTCTCGGCGGGTTCTCATCGGTAATCTGCAGCGCTCCTCGCGCATCTCGCATTCATCACGGCTGCGATATTCCGCACAACGTTTCGACCAAGGGATTAGTTCATCGACCCCCCAACAACGACAGGGACTATCGTTCGAGAAGTAGCCCGGTCCCGCGTAGCTCCATTGCACATCTTCCTCTTTCTGGACCCCTACAATAGTCGGCCTGTGGGGGGGCGCCACGTCGCATGCCCAATGAAGAATTGAAGGATAGTCTATTTACATTGTTAGGTTTTCTCTCCGTACGTTGTACAGTTTCGCGACGATGCTGCTTCCATTGCAGTCTGCCCAATTCTAGCCGATCCGAACAGGAACAGATGCACTCATGTGTTCTCGTAAGTTTTCATAACTCCACAATTATCCTGCATTTATGCAGGCATGTTTCACTGGAAGTCGGCGGTTGAATTAAATTGGAACTGGAGGAGGAGCAAGAACCCGCTGTCGGCGACCCGGCGGCCGTGGCATCGACCGTTGCGCCGCACCCCGCCCCCCCACCCCCGCCCGTCACCATCGCCGCCGCCCCCGTCGCTCCGCCGATTGCAGACATCCATCGTGCCTTGGCTCGTATCGAGGGCTTCGCGGAGGTATGTCGCCGAGGCGCACACAATAGGAAGTCCGCCTTTCTGTATTTTTCGGGGGGTCGGGGCGGGGCGGGGGGGGGGTCGGGGGCTCGTGAGGGCGCCATGAGTGGCGGGAGCCGTGATCGTTCATCTTGTGCTGTTGGTCTCTGTCTGTCTGTTGTAAATGTTGTCCTTCTCACTCTTGCTCGCGATCTCGGTCGTGACTATAGTGTAGGATCATGTCCTCCCCGTGCTTGACTTGTATGTGCCCCGGCTCCTCCCCTTTTCGTGCTTTTTGTGCGTCTGTATATGTTAGGGACCATCAGGCATTCTGATTGCTGCTGAGTATGGCTTTCTGGGAGGCGGCGCAGACGGCGGCGATCGGACGGGAAGGGCGTGAAGCGTCAGATTTGTTTTAACATTGAATTACGCTACAGAAAAGACACAGGCAGACGCGCCGTCTTTTTATTTCTTGTATGGTCGCTCTCCCCCTATGTGGGCGGTCTTGCCCCCTATTTCGTCGGTCCGTGAGCAAGGAGCCCGACTATTGTGTCACTTCGGGGGGGTGACAGGGGAGAGGCGAAGACGAAGACGACAACGCGCCGAGCAGCAACAAACAGCCAATCAGCGATCGAATTTGTGGTGCAAGGATCATTTGTTGCAGCCGGTCAGCAGATGCGGAACTGTAAACAGGTCTCCTTCAGATGGTCGGCGTGTCCAGCGGCCCGACCGAGGTCGCTCCGGCCCCCACTGCAGTCCCGTCGTTTCCCTTCGTTTCCACCCGTTTCTCGTCGTTTCTCGTCGTTTCTCGGGCTTTCTTCCTTGGATCCGCGTCGATTTTCGGCTCTTTGCCGCCTCGGTCGTGCAAAGCAGGCTCGATCCAGGCAGAATGGCCTCAGCGACTTACACCACGACACGAGTGCGGTGAACCTCTTGCGACATTCAAATGTTTTCAAATCACGATCTGACCACATCGTCCGTGGTAGGGGAGCCAGGGCACCCCCCGCTTGATCACTTATCTGACAGTTTGATTCTCAGTCAGAAGTTTCCCAGCACTGGGCCTCAGATGTAGTTTGATTTGGTCCTGAAAAGGTCGTCAGTCCGTGCTTTGCACTCTTGTTCTCGTTCCCCTCGTGTTCGTGTTCCTGTTCGGATCGGCCAAAATTGGGCAGACTGCAATATAAGTGTTAGCGTACTGTACATTACGGTCAACATGGACCTCTCTATCGTGCTTCCAACAAAAACTGGACCCTGATGCATCGTCGGGAAAGTGGGGCGCATACTAGGTGTGCACTAAGACGCGTACTAGAGCAATTTTCATGTACTGCAGGCCCGATTTCCTTACTGGCATCATTTCGGAGGTGAACTGGATCTGTGGCCAAGTGGGGGGGGGCGAACGCACGTCAACTGGGCGGGGGGGGGTCCAGAACGTGGGCTACAACTCCCACTTGCTGTCCCCGGTGGGGTGTACCAGGCAAACAGGCCCAGATTTGTGCGCTTGTAGCCCCTGGTGAAGCAGGCTACCAGTGACGCGGACTCAAGGAATTCGGGTGTGCCGTCGTCGTTTCGGAGTGTGCCAGGGCCGGTCAGGACGGTTTGTCACACATCAATCTGTGCCACGCTTTCATGGACCGCCAGAAGCCACCAGCGTTCAGCACGTCACATTATCCGGATTTGTTGTCGCACATCAGTCGAAGACAGGCGCCTCTGGACTGACAGAACCCATCAGCGTCCAGAAAGTAGAAGCAACATCTCAGGGGGTCACACATAAACTCTTGTGCCGCGGTCTGGTCGCCGAAAGAACTCTACGACTACGCTCCTGGCTCATTCCTGACAAGGCGAAGTGCTGTCAAGCATGCCGGGGCAGCGGTCCTTCTGGACTCAGCCCGGCCTGTCCACGGTCAGACACGGCCGCCCCTTGCCTCCGGCACCCCGTTTCCCACATCAGAGACATACAAAAGGCCGGACCACGGGCGCGGGGCGCCCTCAGGTGCGGCGCGCCCCGCGTTGTGGGTCGGTGGGACGCACCCCCCCCCCCCCCCCCCCCCCCCCCCCCCCCCCCCCACTACTACGGTTTCAGAGCCAACAGCGGCCATCCACACGCGCACTGCCGCCCACCTGGTGGCCGCCGTCCTCATGACGGTAGCCGTGGCCGACCCACAGTAGGGCTCATCACAAACTGTACGCTTTTGTTCCTGGCTCGATTCTTTTTGTTCCATTATTCTTTCATGTGTTCATCTCAATGATGTGCTTCACTGGACGATGTGGTTGTCCGCGTACTATGAGCAAATACTGACTGAGTGCATATTGGACGTTTGTGCTCTCCTCCTTCTCCTGGTTGTCCTACGCTGAATTCACTGCGTTTCTGCGCTTTTCTTCTCTTGTGCTGTCCTTGGTTTTCGTCTACTCATGTAGTAGCGGGCTGAGGCTAGGCGGGGCGTGCGCAGGAGGCGGG
>Ga0209186_1003261_pt1 | contig 11211 bp, 12 predicted proteins | sample SidtaG_FD_187426 | JGI IMG/M metagenome (GOLD analysis project Ga0209186, IMG submission 187426) | Marine algal microbial communities from Sidmouth, United Kingdom - Sidmouth_Male2 metaG (SPAdes) (version 2) | ecosystem: Host-associated > Algae > Red algae > Unclassified | place: Sidmouth...
GGGGGGGGGGGGGGGGGAGGGGGAAGTGGGCGTTTTCGCCCTTTTGCCTGCTGCCGCCGCCGCATGGGGGCGACCACCATCGACGGCGGCGGCTACCGCCGCAAAGGAGGTGGCGGCGCGGGGGGTGTGGTAGAGCTTCCTACGTTATGCTGTTCGGTGTGGTAGAGTCCGGGAGGGGGTGGGGGTGGGTGCGGAGGCAATTCCAACGGGATCAACTCTGATACGTGCTGCTTGCATTCTCGTCCGCGGTGATAGACAGAGAGAGATTGCCCATTACTCAGAGGCAACCGGGTTGACATGAACTGTTAGCTGCTTAAACGAGTTGCGCCCCGAGTCAATGTACCAGCGCACACGATGGTTAACGTCTGTCGACGGAGCACCGTGGTGGACTAGGTCCTGTCGAAAGAGGAGCATGTCCCCACTGTTGAGGACGAACGTCATTGGGTGTGTCTTCATGGATAGGCGTCCAACCGACCACTCGGGGAAGTACCGATGCGAGTGTAGAAAGACGATGACGCGCGTGCCATCTTGAAGATAGACCAGAAGCGACAGGTTCGGCTTGTGGCGCGCAAGAACTTCTTTGCCCTCCCTTGCCGGTCGACAGGAGCTGACTGGTCGATAAAAGGAGTCCGGGCGGGGCACTCGCCCCTTATTTGGAGCAGGGACGGGCCATACACACACTGATAGCCCCCGTGGACATACGCCTCACCGGCGAACACCATGAAGACGACAGCCACCATACAAAAGTCGGCCCAAAGCTGGGCCTGCGCGTCAGGAAGTATGCCCGCCTTGGAGGGCCCAATATCGTTGCGAGTCGCCCCAAGCCACCCAAGAACCAGTTCCCCGAGCTTTGCCATTATCCGGTCGCCACCGCCGGGTGCTATGATGGTCTCAACCGTCGTGCCGTTGCGCTCAAAGTCATCGACGGTCTTGTAGTTAAAAATGATGTGACTTTCCAGCCCAGCCACAATGCGAAAAACCCGCACGCACATGCCGCTTGGTACGACTGAGCGGTGGATGAGATACCCAGGACGGCTGAGGAGTATATTCTTCCGCATGTCGACCTCCGTCGGACCGACAGTCGCTCGAAAAAGTGAGAGCGCGTCGGTGCCTTTCGCCGCCCTGCTGAAGGCAACGGGACCCCCACCAACCAACGGCGCCGCGGCTTCACCAAGCGCCACTTCTGGGCCGCCGTCCGAACTTTCTCCAGCGGCGCGTCTCTCCCTCGCAGCCGCAGCCTCCAGCTTCTTGGAATCATTGGTCAGCAAGTTACCCCGTGAGCCCCGCTTACGTCCGGGAGGGAAACCGCGGCTGTCGTCCGCGGCGGAGATGGGGGGGAAGTGGAGGCAGGCATAGCCGCCGGGATGTAGGGGCCAATGGGGGCGCGGAGGCGGGATCTCTGACGCCGGATGGTTGTCGCAGCGACGGGGACGGGGGGGTCGAAGGGCTCTTTCGGACTGGGGCACGGGACCCCGGCGGTCGCTACGCGCGCTCGGGCCCGCATCAGAAAAGCATCTGACCCCCGCGCATGATTCTGGACCACTCCACATGCCACACCGCTGGCGGCGCGGGCCACCGGCATCTTTCGTTTCAACCATGCAGCAAGAGAAGGTATCCGCAGCTTATGTACGCTTGGGTCGGCGTCAGTTTTAAAGCACTGCCTGCGTCCCTGAAGACCCCTAGGGGGGAGGCGGTGACGTCACAGACATTACGCTCCCCCCGACAAGCGAGGGTCCGCGGCAGGAGAGGCTCTCGCGACGGTCGAGGGCGCGCGCCACATCAGACCGTAGCGCATCTGAAAGCTGGGAGTGGGAGTGGGGGGGGAGAGAAATGCAGCCCACAGTCCACATATGCGACGGACTGTCGTTATGGGAACAGCTTTAACCACAAAACAGGAAGGGGCCGGAGGAGGGCATACAAAACATGGCCACGCGCATTCTCGACGGATGCGACCGCCCCTGCGGGCGACCCGTCGGCAATGTGCGAGCCGAACGGCCCGGCCGAGTGGCCGACGGATGCGACCGCCCCGGCGGGCGACCCGTCGGCGGAATCGTTTACCATGGCGCGCCTCTTGCGAAGAGTACGGCAGTGGACAGCAGTATCTTGGCGGCTTGAAGCACTGCCGGACATCCCCGCACCCAATGATGGCGACGGCGATCTTGTGGGAGCCAGTGGCGTGGCAATTCAGGACGAGGGTCTCGCGATCTTTCGCATTCATGGCCTTAGATCCGTGCACATGCCGTCGCCGCCCAGCAGCAATGTAGGTCTGATTTGGATGACACCGGTACTGCAAACCGGACTCATCCATGTTGTGAATGTCCTCTGGGCCATAGGTGGCGAGCTCCGACCGTTTTTCGGCCATACACCGGTCTCCCTGCCTGAAGGCCTGGGCCGCCGAGCCCGCCTGGCCCCATAGCTTGACTCTCTTGAGACGCTCTTGAGACGCCCACCGTTGGATGAATCCTGGGGATCCCACAAACCCCTCGACGCCGTGTTTTGCGAAAATCTCTTTCGCCCTTGTCTCCAGCACCGCCATCGTCATTGGCAGCTCCGCTCCTCCCATGGATTCGATTCCATCAAACCAGGACTGTAGAGCAGCGTTAATTTCCTCAAACTTGGACAGTGCGTTACGCGTTCGCTTCAGCAGCCGAGCGCGCTCTCGTGGCTCGCATGTGCGACGGGCTACCTAGCGTGAAATAACCTTGGGAAAGGCCTCTTAGAGTGACCGCCACGAGTGCACTCCGCTGTCGGACATGCGGATGAGGTCAATTTTGTAGCCCAGCGTCAGCGTCACCTTCGTCTTGCGCGACGCCTGGCGGGGTAGGGATGCGGGGCGTAAATATGGTCCCGTCTGGTCCGTTGTAGGTGCAGCGGGTCGGCCAGCGTGATGCTCAGTTGATTGGGGGGGCCTCCCGGGTGGCAACATAGACGGCTCTCGTGTGGGCGCGCGAGAAGCCGAGCAAAAGTGCACGGCCGTTGCCGCGGCAGCAGCAGCGGACGCGAGGCTAACTGCATGCATTGTCTCACTAGAAGGATCTGTGAGAACCTCCTGTACGGCCGCCTCGGCGGCGGCCGCCGCAATGGCACGCGCCGCAAGGGGCACGACAGGGTCCATTCGCGGAGCACTGGTGTGCAGCTTGGACCCAGAATTTGGCTGTTGAGAATGGAGCTCTGAGGAAGCCGGCGCAGCGAAAAGAAGGGAAAGGAGTGTTGGGGGGGCGGTGACGACGGTAGTCGACAGCGGTGGTCGTGACGACGCTGGGGACCCAAATCTCACCGACCGGCGACGGCGACGGTGATTTGTCATCCGCGATGTCAAAATCATGATCGTTTCGTAGAATCTGTAAATTTAAATCTGGAACGGTCGATCTCATTCACTTGTAGAGCACCCTGCTCTCCAAGTGAATGGCACACAAGTGCATATTGATTGTGCGTACACCAGGGGTCTTCAAGCGTACCCAATTTGAGTTAGCGCTCCCGTATTCGGGATTTTCTTAGACAAGCGTCTGCGTATTCCGTGAGAGAGACCCCCAAGCAAGCGTACTGTGTCATCCGATGACCAGCAAGCGTCCTTTTTCGTGTACTGTTTGACCGGAATGTGTGACCGGGTACTTTTGTACCTGGGAGTGGCACCGCGTACTGTGTGAGTATCGTCACTGCCGGACCCAACCTCTGCCATCTTTCTGGCTTGCGAGCGACCCGAGCCGATTCTGACGAGCACATTACCTACTTTCGAGATCAGCTCCGTACAAGGCCACGGCTAGGTGACGCGGATGACCCAATTGCGAAAGCTACCGACAGTACACCATTCAAACGCCGCCACCGCCGCCGCCGCCCACCTCCGAGAGTGGGCGCGCGGTGCGTCCCTACAAAAAAAAAAAAAACTGCATATACAGCGTTTTCTGTGTCATAATCCCGGATCAACCTGGAATTCCGACGAAAATCGGTATGCAGCAGGCAGATTTCCTGGGATTTTTGAGAGCTGGGATCAGACCAATGCAGAAATCCCGTGTGATCCTCAACGATGGCTCAAGTGAAGATCCCTGGAAACCACATTCTGACAGTGTCCTGCGGTGAACCCGATCTTTGGGTCTGCACGAGCGGACCGGAGCGAAGCAAAGGAACCCTGCACTCGCTATCCGGCGCGCCCCCGACCGCTGACCGATTCGGAACATCCCCACGTCCCACCGTGCTTCTGATCGGAGGGGGCGGGCCCTCTCGAGGTCGTCGGGTCGGCGCGACAAGCGGAAGATTCGTGTGGAAAACGGGCTGAAGTGGAGGGTGAGCGAGCAGGCCTCATCGCGTTATGCGGCGCAGGTGGAGCTCCAAAACAGCAGCAAGGCATCGATGGCCTCTCGCTTGGACGTGAAAGGTCACATCAAGTGAGGCCGGACGAAGATATGGAGGCCTACAGGGTATTGAAAGCCTCTCGCGGGAAAGCTGAGGGTCAGAACTGCGGCTGCTGGGCCTCCTGGTCCTCTCCTAAGCAGGCTCTGGAAAGATCGAGAAGGCATCCTGCATTTCCGAGACCTTCGAGTGTTTCGCCGCAATGCTGGTCCCCCATTGGTCCGGTGGGACGCCGAAATCAGTATAAATACGGCTCCTCCGGCATCCACTGTGCCTCCTCATCTCAGCCATCGACACCAATACACCGCCGAGGACACCAAACGCCGTGGTTGTGACCACTTCAACATCGTCGTGTCCGTCCCGTCCGAGTTGTCGAGCCCCCCCCTCACCCCTCCCGACCCCCCAAGCATCATGCAGTCCTCCGACGGCGGGGACAGATACCCCTGCTCCTGCTTCGCGTGTACGGCTGGTGGCCGGGCCGGCCCGCAAATGGTGTGCCGTGCGACATGGCTCATCCACAATGCGTCCGAGAAGAGCCGCCGCCTGTCCCTTGGCGACGCGGCAGCTAGACAACCACCAAGACCGAGTGCACAGACGGTGTCAGCCGGTGGCTCGTCAGGTGGGGGCGCGCCGTCCACTCCTGGTTTGCGCTCAGCATCCGGTGCTTCCGTTAATCAAGGTGGATTTGGGAACGGGCGGCGTTGCGATGCAGACGAGACGCCAGAGACAAGCGTCGCAAGTAGCGATGTTAGCTCTGATGAAGATCCGCAAGATGTTCCACCACCCGAAATTTTGCAAGATCCCGAACCGGAAGTAGACGACGGAGCACCTCTTGCGCCGATTTATCAGACAACCACACGGACGAGCGAAATTCGACTCTCGGTGGAAGAGTTCAAGGACCGCGCAGCCGATTTGGCCTTGTACTCCTACACGGTTCATCACGATCTGGCGCAGGCGGCGATTGCAGATTTACTCAAGTTGAACACTTCAGCAGCGAAGTACCGATCTCCCTACCTCATGGAGCAGTTTATTGACGCAAGTGTTAACCTCGGGACGCGCGCTGTTGACTGCTGTGTGAACGGCTGTCTCGCCTTCACGTTCAAACGCGCGCAACAAACCGCGTGCGACGCATGCGGCGCTCCGCGCTTCAAAAGTGACGGGAAACCAGCAAGACAGGTGACGTACTGGTCCCTGGCCTCATGGCTAGCTCACCTTTTTGGCGACCCCGTCATCGGGAAGTCCATGCTGGAAAATATGGAGAAGGCCCGCCTCGCCGCGGATGAGGATGTCGGCTCGGCGGGGTACACGACTACTTCCACTCGGAGAAGTTCCGTTTCCTACGGGACCGAGGGCTACTCGGCGGCACCTTCGTGCCGGTCAATTTGGGCACCGATGGCCTTCAATTTTGGCGGCAGAACGGGTTTGAAGGCTGCCCGATTGTTGCCACCCCGCTTAGTCTGAGCCCGAAACAACGATCCTACAACAAGTACCAGCTTCTTCTCGCCATCACGCTAGGGCCTAAGCAACCAGTCGATCTTGAATCATTTCTACACCCTATCGTCGAGGAGTTAGACCAGCTGGCACGCGGGATTCCCGGGCTCAAGGTCCCTAATCTACCAACTACGCAAATATTAAGAGCCGGTGTGCTCAACTTTACTACGGACCAACCAGGAGGCGACAAGCTCACTCGGTTTAAGGGCGTAAACAGCTTGGTCTACAACTGGCTTCGCGAATTTGAAGGTGTTTACATGGCGGCTAGCAACCACGTCAACTGCCCACCCCATGATCCCACGCCGGGTAGGGCCAACAAGCAGCTATTTTCAGTGTACACCCTCGCGACGCCGCGACGCACGGCAGCAAGCATCGCTGCAAACGCGTCTGCCGCGGAAAACGCTCGCTCGGAGAGAAAGAGCGTGGCGGTCCAAACCCGTCTCCAGCAGAAGACCGGTGTCAAGGGCTACTCCCTTCTCTTTGCGCCGAGCCCGGCAATGCGCACGACGTACCCGCACCTTAAGCATTTGTGGGACATGGGCCCGACGGCTGCCCCGTACGACTTCATGCACCTGATTCTTCTCAACGTCGTACCTCATATGTGGAAGCTGTTTGCCGGCTCAAAAAGGGTGGAAAAGGACAAGGACGAAGCGTATATCGCTCCCAAGTCCACCGTCGCCCCGATGGGGAAAGAGCTTCGCTCTGCCCGGCGGACTGTGCAAAGGGCCCAAGCAAGGTCCCTGCGACACATCGACGTGCACCGTAAGTCGTTCAAGGCTGTTGACTGGATGCACTTCATTCTGTGCTCAGGACCAGTACTTCTGGCTGGACGTATGCCAAGCGAGTTCTACGCTATATTTATGGCACTCAGCCGGGCTTGCCGTCTGCTCCTCCGCCCACGAGGTCTCTCCGAGGCGGACATTACGGCGATCGATGTCAATATCAAGTACTTTGTCGCTAACTACTACACCAAGTTCTACCGCGGCAAGTTCGCGAGGGTGCCGCTGTGTTTGTCGACAATCGCAGCTCTTTTGGACGTCGCTCCGCTGCTGCGGGCGTGTGGCCCGGCCTGGGTGTTCTGGAAATTCCCGATGGAGCGAAAGATCGGGACGCTCAACAAGCTCATCCGATCCCACTCGAGACCTCATGCAAGTCTTCAGGAGAATCTAATGCGACACTGCAAAGCTGACCTCATCAAGTCCTTCGGTGAAAACTATCTGCCGAACGAGTGGGCACAAACAACTGGCAAGCGGCCGGTTCCTCCTGGTCTTCCTCGCGGCAGCTTACAAGTGCCTCAAAGTACTGGTCCCGACTGCGCTCTTCTGCCCCCGAGGAGTGCACATGCCGAGTTGGTCGGCACTGAACTGGCAGCAATGCGCGCGGTGCTTGTTCAAGAAGATGCAACCCAAGTTCCACCGGATATTGTCGCCAAGAAGTGCTTCCGTGCTAATCTGGCGTCGGGCCTAATTTCTTGTTCAAAGCCGCTTGGGTCGGACTGTGACACGCACCGACGTCGGAACTACTTGGTGCGCATCAATTCGACTGAGAGGGTTTTCCTTCCCGACGGGACTGTGGCAGTGCGCCTCGTGTCGACCTTGGGAGCCGTGCTGCACTATGCTGCTGTGTTCATTGACGGGCGCCCCATGGGCTTTGCGTATGTGGAGCGTGTCAAGTCCGCCAAGGATCGGCGTGGCCGGTATGGATACGCCTCGTCCATGCATGGGATCGAGTGCTTCATCGGGCTTGGGGGGGTGCCGTACTACGTGCCCATCGGTGCTGTTGGCGAAGTTGTTGGCACATTAGAGAGGGATGGGGTGCACTTTGTATTGTTTACTCGGGAGCCCTTTTCTGAGGGATAGTAAGTCTGAGCTCGAGAGCGGCGCTCTCGAGATTCTCATCACTTGCGGGTAGTTGTTCTCTCTCTTGATCCATAACATGCTTTGTGCATAGTGGAATGTTTACCTCGAGGTTTGTGGACTTATCATATGCAAGCCTCTATTTTGAAGTCCGCGACAGAGTGATGTTAGGGCGCTGCAGTAATGTTCGTCGAGTCGTGTTGGGCCATCTCGATCTCGGCGAGCCGGGGCCACGTCGAAGCTTCTCCGCCGTAGAATCTCGAAAACGAGGCGGAGCGCACCGCACACCATAGAGCCTGTCCTATCAGCGGGGAGGCTCGTGGCGGGTCTGGGATACAGCAGCTGGCACAGCGCGTTCTGAGAGGGGTGTGGTCGCCGCATTGGAATGCGGGCCACATTGAGGGGAGGTGCCCCAGACGCAGCTGTGCCGGCATGCCGTGAGAGCGAGACACGCTGTGTCACAGACACACAGTACACGACCCTGTGTGACGCGCGCCCGGCGTCGCCGTGCCACTGTCGACGTTGCACACGCCGCTCTCCGCTCGCCGTCGCATGCTCTGGTGACCTGGTCGTGCGCCAGGGGCACGAGCCACGCACGCCGCGGCGGTGGCTCCCCACGGCCCCCCTTTCATCATTTTTCGGCACGTAACCTGACCCGTGCGCTTCCACGTGCCGACGTTGTGCCTGTGCGCCATGGCGCGCGTCAAGCGCACCCGTGCTGATGCATCTGTCGGTACGTTTGAGCGCTTGTTTACTTGGTCCACATTGTGTCATTTGGATGACCGCGCCCCACCTTCCCACTCCGCGACCCCATCACTCAGTGTTGTGTGAGTGCCAGACGATCTTCTTTTGCTGTGAACGGCAGTCGTCTGTGTTGTGACGAACGCGGGGAGCAATTTCAGTCACAGTTGATTGACATCGTGATGGACCTACCCCTTTCTTTTTTCTTCTTTTGCTCGCATGTTTGCTTGTATGTGCATCTCGTACGTTACTTTTTCCACGTCCGTTCCTAGCAGGCGATTTGGCTGCTGCTGCAGCAGCGGCGTCAGGCTTGCCTGCCGCACCGGCGGTCGAGGAGCCACCCCCGCCGACCACACGCGCAAGATCTCCCCTTCGCAAGTCGCCAAGGACCGGGCTGCAAAGCACGCCGTCGCAGGCCGCGTCCTTGGCGGGCCAGCCGGCTACTATCCGGCCGCAAACACCACCCCCTCCTCCCCAAGAACGGCCGCTGCCGCCCCGCCAGACGCGACCACCGCCACCCCCTCACCGCTTGGTGGCGTCCACGCGGCACGGGCATCCGACACCACCTGCCACGGGCCGACTGGGATCCCACCTGGCCCAGCCTCGGCCGAGTTCAAGAATGGGGCGGCCGTATCCGGCCACCACGGGGGCTACTTCTGTGGCGGCCGCTCCAGTATTTGTGGTTCCTCCTGGCAGTGCGCATGCCTCACGGCAGCCGCCGCAACCGGCTCGGCGGCTGGGGAGGACCAACGGACGGATCGGTTCTGTCCTCGATATTGACCCCCACGCCGCGCGGCGGAGCGTAGAAATGCCTGAGAACTGCCCCTCCATCAACCGCATGAGCGTGTTCAACGAGCCCGCCCTGGGCATCTCCAACGCTGACAAGAAGCACCTGCGCCTTTTGACGTCCCGCGCGATCGAGTACTGTCAGAAAAACCGCCCCTTCTGCCAACAGGCGCGCCACATCATTGCCGGCGCCATCACCTACCTCGAGCTCCACGAGCCCCGCCTGGCGTTGTGTGTGCGCTCGTGGGGCAGCTGCTCGCTGCTGTCTAAGAGGGTCAACAACGCCTACGAACACCACCGACGCATGGATGCCAAGCGCCTAGCAGCAGGCGAGCCGCCCGCTGCCGCACCACCTCCGCAGGCCCGGCCCGCGCAGACACCAGCGCTGGCCCCACAGGTTGCGCATGGTGATACCGCTGCACTGGCGACGGCGCAGCGTAACTTTTTTGCATCTATTGCGTAGGCTAGTTAATTTTAGTATACGATTGATAATCTCCATCCACACATGTGCAATACCGAAAAAAAGTCACCAAAACCGTAGCCAGCACACATCATTATTACTAGCATATGTTCAGTATTGGTCAAGTATGACCCGGTATCTATATTAGTGCACTCCCGACAAACTCACTATAAGTTGAAGTTCATAAAGCAAAATTATTCGCTGCATTCAAGTTGTGGCTGCTGATCAGGCAGCTGACACTGAGCATTCTTAGCCAATCATTTCTACACGTGGATGCCTGTGAGCGAGTCAAAGTCTACGTGATCCCGGAGACACCCGGTATGGCCAATGGCCCTGGAAGCATGCGTCAGAGGGTGTGTTCCCGGGATTTTCAGCACGGACGACGTCCGAAATCCCGGGTTGGCCAGCACGTCATGACACTCCCAGGGGCAACTGGGCGGTGTATTGTAGACATTCGACCTGCGATATCAGGTTGACACATGCCCGGTATATACCGACTCATTTTTCTTGTAGGGCGAGCGCAGCGGTCCATCCGCCGTGCCCTCTTGAGCGGTAGACGCGTCTAATGCGACGGTGGTGGCTGCGACAATCGCCTCCACGCTCCGTGGTTGTGCTGCGCGTGACATTGGAAGCGGGTCTAGACGACAACGAAAAATGGGAGTCACTGCAGTGATTCCTCCAGCTGGCGGTCGACGACCGGCTGGGACACACAAAGCGGAACAACTGGGCGCCCACCCCGCCCCTTCCCGTGCCGGCAGGCTGGGCGGGCCTCCAACGACGCCGCTCGCTGCCCCCCTTCCCCCTTGCTTCGGGAAGGGGTGGAGCAAGCAGCCGTTTCAGGGGCCGCCGCTGCCACCCGCAACCTAACAAAGTTAGTTTTAAGTCTTTTGTAGACCCATGAACACAAGTCCAGGGACTGAGGCTGCAGTAGAATACTCTGAAAAAGATCTGGCCAGCGTCCTTCTTGGCGTAGTTCATTGGGTATGGGTATGTCCAAATAATACCCGGTTGGGGCGAGTTTGAAGCTTTCTTCGGTCAATGGGATTATTCGGGTAGAGTACAATCACAGGAAAGCAAAAACTTCAAGCGTTCGGGCATATACCCGAATCAAATACGCGCGGATGCGCTTGGGGAAAACTACGCTTGAAGACCCCTGGCGTACACCCGCGGTGGGCTGTGCAAAACTCCCGAACGCAAGTAGCAGTGACATCCAATCTGTTGGCGCCCCACTAGGAATTGTTATGGAAAGACACCGTCTATGAAAAATGCACTGGGGCAACTGTACCCCAAGCGCAATTTTCTGATTCATCGCAGGTGCTGTACACTGTACTGTACACTCTGATCCACAGCCCGACAATCAGACATCCCGACTAATAGCGTACAGGATCTCCTGTACTGTATACCCGGAACAGTGACGCGAGTGCGCGCATGCGGAATCCACGCTTGGTAGCCTCTCGGACGGATCACACCCAGATCGACGCCCCCCCCCGCGGGCGCGACCGTCGCACGCGTCTCGGGGCAGGGCACGAC
>Ga0209186_1003269_pt1 | contig 11193 bp, 10 predicted proteins | sample SidtaG_FD_187426 | JGI IMG/M metagenome (GOLD analysis project Ga0209186, IMG submission 187426) | Marine algal microbial communities from Sidmouth, United Kingdom - Sidmouth_Male2 metaG (SPAdes) (version 2) | ecosystem: Host-associated > Algae > Red algae > Unclassified | place: Sidmouth...
AAAAATTACGGCGCATTATGGAACAATTTATTTAATTTCTTTCACTTACGTAGCTCGGCTATGCGCGTCAAATTTAGCCAAACATATAAAAAAAATAACCGCTTCATTTGGGGTAGATTATTTTCTTGCTCTTCCCTTATTCAAACTTTGCTACAAACGGGATCGGTACTAACGTACCTTTAATACCACGAACTTATGATACATTCAAACAAATTAAAGTTCCCCTAATATTTTACACACTCAAATTGAATCCTATATTTGTTCAGGAAAAATATTTCACAAAAGTCAAAATAAAATTTTACAAAAAGGACTTTGAACGAATTTTATATTTTTATAAATTAATTTATCTTTAATAAACAGCAATTTATACAGATAAATATACTTAATTTGATATTCTTTTAACTCTTGACTTTCCTGCTTGTACTGCCTATAGTTGAAAGAATATAAAAAACAAAAAGGCTGACTTTTAAATAATTGAAAATCAGTTACTTAAAACTCTTAGCTTTCTAAATTTCGTCCAAAGTCTAAACTAAGATATGTGACCGAAAGTACAACTTTAAGTTTCTATAACAGAACAAGTCTGTTGAACATCCAAATATTTGTTGGACATTGTTTTAGGGTGATTACTGCGTGAATAGCACTTTGGGTACAAAAAAAGAAATATCAGATAAGGAGGTTGTGGAGCAAATTATCGTTACGGGCGATAAAGAACTCTTTAATATCCTTTACGACAGATATGTAGATAAAGTATATCATAAATGCTTATTATTAACTAAGGATAAAGATGTCTCTAAAGATCTCGCTCATGATATATTGATAAAAGTTTTTTTAAATATTGCCAAACTGAAAAAAATAACAAATTTTTCACTTTGGGTACATTCTATTACTTACAACCATTGTATTGATTATCTTAGATTGAAAAAGAAGTTTAAACATGAGGATTACGATGAAGAGCGATTCGAGAACATTTCAGAGGCAGATATTGAGCGCGAGCAGCAAGAATTGAAAGAAGTAAAGCTCTCGGAGTTGGAAATTGTATTTGAACAACTCAGGCAGGAAGAAAAGCTTCTTTTGCTGATGCGCTATCAAGATGGGCTTTCGGTCAAAGCCATAGCAAAGGCATTGAATGTAGGACAAAGTGCCGTAAAAATGCGACTCAAACGCTCCAGAGACCACTTGGCGGAATTACTAAATAATTACCGAAATATATGATGAACCAAGCATTTAAACAACTAAAACCGATGGACGCCATGCCACCCGAGGGCCTGAAAGAGGAGGTTTTTACCAGTTTGGAAACTTTACAACTCATCGCGGATGTACTGGATATCTTTACATCACAGTTCATCATGTCCGAAGCCGAACTGACCAGTCTTTTTGATTCTGATTTTTATAAAGAGAATGAAGAAAAAAATACCACATAAAATATTCGCCTGATAATTAAATAGTTAGTCCCTAAATTTTGTTGGATATATCTTAAAAGCATCCTTTAAAACAAGAAAAATTAAGAAATGATGTGACCGTTTTTTAGTTTTCCGTTTCTATGACGTGTATACACAAACACCTAAGTAATTTGATGTATGGATAATTTGACGAGTTGGACGCAATTCTTCTTTGACTCTTTAAAAATAATTGGAGATAAGATAGTAGCTGTCTTACCAAGTATATTTGGAGCATTACTTTTTCTTTTAATCGGTTGGTTTCTTGCTCGCTTTATCTCCGCAGCTATTGTGCGCGTATTGCAAGCTGTCAGCTTTGATTCATTTGCAGAGAAAGTAAAAGTTAAAGAATTTTTAAGCAAAGCAAATGTCAACATCAGCGCAAGCGAAATTATCGGAAAGTTTGTTCGGGGTATTATTATCCTTTTAGCTTTCGTGGGAGCTTGCGACCAACTTGGACTTGGTATGGTTTCTGAAAAAATTGGTGAACTCATCAATTATTTACCGACCTTATTTGTAGCAATCGTCATCTTTTTGATAGGCATTTATTTTGCGACATTTATCAGGGACCTCATCAAAGGAGCAACGGCTTCTTTAGGCATGAGTACAGGAAAAGTAGTCAGTAATCTGGTCTTTTATTTCTTATTTATCATGGTCACGCTCACAGCACTCGACCAAGCAGGAATAGATACCACTGTGATTACCTCCAATATGTTGATTATCATGGGGTCTATACTCGCAGCAGCAGCGATTTCTTATGGCTTTGCTTCGAGAGATGTACTCTCAAATATTCTTGCCGGATACGCCGGAAGAAATACTTTTCAGAAAGGACAAACTATTGAGATAGAAGGCATCAAAGGAGAAATCATCGATATTACGAGTACATCAGTGATTTTGCAGGTGGGAAACCAAAAGATGGTGATACCAAATCATGACCTCTTGACCGGAAGAGTCAAGGTTTTTTGATGCGCTATTGAAAATGAACAATCATTAATTCATTTTCAATGCCTCATCAATAAGAGCATGTTTTCCATAAACCGGGTGTTTGATAATCTGGGATTGTTTAGCAATTGCGGCAGTCCCAGTTTTTTTTGTTTTCTCACATAAAATTACATAATTAATATATAAATTTAATTACACTTTAAATACAAACTAAGTAACGAGTAAATAACCCGCAAACTTGTCTTTTCCTTTTTTTTAGCAAAAATTATACTGGTAAGTAGAGCGAATGAAAAGTCATTTTTGTAATATGATTGTTAACTTGAATCGTCTGACATTTTTAAAATGTCAGACGAATAAACTACCACATAAAAGAAGACACTTCCAATATTCATTGAAAGTGCCTTTACTTCGTTTTTTATTATTATTTGCTATGCTGCTGCCCCTACAGGCGGTGTTTCTAAAGCGTTTTGGATGTATTTTTGGAAAGCTTCGAGCGAAAAAGGTTTTTCAAAATAACCCTTTACGATTCTCAGTTTTTCTATTAATGCTTTATCTTTTTTTCTTATAGAAGAACTTGATACAAACAAGAGTGTATCTTCATGCAGATGATAAAAGCGTTCGCTATAAATCTGTACAAATTCATAGCCATTCATCATAGGCATATTCACATCAGTGATAATAATTTCGGGAAATTCGTCTTGAGGAAGGCTCGACAAGTATTTTAAAGCGTCTGGTGCATCTTTAATAAAGTGAGCTTTGACAGGAATATCGTCCAGACCTATCATTGCTTTTGTCAAATAAATATCTGCTGGGGAATCCTCAATAAATAGTGCTTTGTAATTTCTCTTTTCAGGCATAAAGGTAGTGGATAAAATAGTTTGTAAAAAATATTGGTATTTGTATTTGTTGTGTTTATATATACGGGAATAAACGTAGTTGCGTTTAATAATCTTGCACAAAAGAATTATCTTTCTTCAAAAAGCTGTATTTATGAGTTAAATCCAAGAAATAAATGAATTGAACTTTCGTTTTGAATAAACTAAGTATCAGGAACAAAATAAATGTATATTCTTGACTTGTTCTTTTTCCTCTATACTTCACCAAATTTTCCTTAAATAACCCGTTATTCGCGTCAAATTTGGCTCATATAAAGAAAAAATAACGGCGTGAAGATGTAACGTTTATTATCTTTTCATCCCTAAGTAGTAAGTGAAAGAAATTAAATAAATTTCATGAAAAACACAATCACAGCCAGCACGTTTTTTATTATTTTCTTGCTTTTTTTTTCCGGTACTTCATCTGCTCAAATTGACCTAACTTCACTATGTAGCGATGATCATATTCAATTGACAGGGCAAATTTGTATAGCGAATACACCCATTGCCGCCCCTTTCTTGCGTATCACGCCCGATGCGCGTCATGCAGGCATGGGAGATGTCGGCATCAGTACCAACCCCGACGACAATACACTCCATTTTAATAGTTCAAAATTAGGATTTGCGGAGCATAAATATGGGTTTTCGGCAAATTATACTCCTTTGTTGAGAGACTTGGGAGTGAATGACGTTCATCTATTTTATTTTACTAATTATCTGCGACTTGATGATGAACAGGTGATAGGCTTTGGGGTTCGTTACCTTGATCTGGGGCGTGTTCTCATTTCAGATACAGGCAGTGTGTTGCGTGGGGGTAAAATTTATGAGTATGAAACGGCAGTAAGTTATAATCGAAAATTGGGGGGTAAATTGGCGGTAGGGTTGACAGCGAAATACATTTATTCGCAATTGCCAATAGGTCAATCAGGCACTATTTTAATGACCGCTGACGCTCAGGCAATTGCAGGCGATTTGTCATTGACCTACAAAACATCGCTCACAAATGTACTCGAATTGACGGTAGGCAGTGCGCTTACAAATTTGGGCTCAAAGATGGTATATGTTGATGAGGTAAAAGCGGCTCATCTGCCAACTAATTTCGGAATAGGAAGTGGTATTAAATGGGCAATCAATCATGAGCAAAGCCTTCATCTTGCATTGGATATCAACCGTTTTGTACAAAGATTATCAAGTGATTTTGCCGAAAATACCTATTCTGTCGGCGCAGAATATCGCTATAAACGCCTCGCCGCCCGTATTGGACATTTGAACGAACACAAAACGCAAGGCGGAATAAAGACTTTGACCTATGGTGTAGGTTTTAATCGGAAGTTTGCCAGTTTGAATTTGTCATATCTACATACGCTCAACCGATATAGGCATCCGTTGAATAAGATTTTGAGGATGTCCTTGGTCTTGAATTTTGGGGAGGCGTAAAACGATTTTGCAAATCGTTCCCTCATTTCGATTGACGATTTGCAAAATCGTTTTACGTCATTCGCCAGCCCAAAAAATCGTACACCTCGCCTGCCTCGTACACCTCTTTTCCGCGTTCCAATTCCAGAAAACCATCCGCACTCACAAGGTTGGCAAAATCGCCGGAGCCATTGCCTTCGATGGGCATCGCGACAGTAGAGACAGGGCATGCCCTATCTCTACTGTCGTCTGGTGAATATTGCAATTTGACCTGCACAAAATACGTCAAATCAGGCTTGAAATGTACGGGCGCAGCAAGCGCAAAACGCGGTTTAGGCACAGGCTTTGTAGCAAGGCTCGCCTCCAGCCAAGTCCTAAAATAGCGATGGAGACACATAAATGACGACACTGGATTGCCGGGCAGCGCAAACACAAAAGTATCTGCCGTGCGCCCAAACCAAAAGGGCTTGCCCGGACGCTGTCGGATGCGGTGAAAATGTTTTTTGACGCCCAATTCATCGAGTATTTCGGGGATAAAATCAAACTTGCCTTTCGATACGCCGCCGCTTAGTATCAATACATCGTAATCACGGATGCTTTCGGCGAGTTTGGTGCGGAGTTGGGCTTTATCATCCAGTAAATGAAGGCGGTCTGCGCCGATGCCCCACTGCTCCAAAGCCGCTTGGATGGTATAGACATTCGACGTGCGTATTTGGTGTGGAAGCGGTGTTTCGCTGACTTCGATGAGTTCATCGCCCGTAGAGATAATTTGTACTTTCGGCAATGCAGAGACGAGCAAATTTGCTTTGCCTACGGAGGCTGCCACGCCTATTTCTGCCGGACTGATACGCACGCCCGATGTAGCAACTATCGTATGTTTTTTTCTATCAATACCTTTAAAATGAACATTTTGTCGATGACGAATATTATTAATTTGAATGGTAGCGACACCGTTTTCTATCTCCACATCTTCATAGCGAATGACGGTATCAGCTTGCAGTGGCAACATAGCTCCCGTCATTATTTCGATACAATTTTTGGGGTCGTACAACGTCGTTTGAGGTGCGCCGGCTGCGCCGATGCTTTCTATTTTAAAGCTGCGTTGTCCGTTTTTAAATGCAGCATAATCAATCGCAATACCGTCCATTGTCACGCGGTCGAATGGCGGCATGTCGCGGTCTGTGGTGAGGTTTTCTTGCAAAATTCTTCCAGTAGCATCCTGCAAAGGAATGGACTCGGCTTTGAGGGGCATCGTATTGGAGAGGATAATTTGTGTAGCTTCTTGAACGGTAATCATAGTGTAAATTTAGCATTTCCTTTTGAGAAATTTGTCTTGTATTTTAAAAATATGAGGTATTAATAGATTTGTGATACACTCAATGAATTTTGAAAATGCAAGACAAATTCGCAGGCACAAAAAAAGGCTTCCCGAACTACGCCGGAAAGCCCATCATCAATCTCAGCAATCTCACAAATTGCCTGTATAATCGTGTTATTGTGCTAACGAAAAAAACGGTAACACAATAACACATCAACACGCCCTAATCCACATTATCATGTAAAAACGAGTTACTTTCTTTCAACATCGGTTCTTCATCGTCGGTAATCGTCCACCTTGAAGTGGTGGTTTCGGAAGAGTGTGCAACGTCTTCTAAAGCGACTTTTCGACGCAGATATGCCGGTTCATTCTCCAAATCTACTAAGGTATTTGGGTTATTTAATTTAACCGGATTTGGATTTGCAGGTTGCTTGTATTCGTAGTTATTTTGTGACACATTTTTCACTTCCTCACTATCATACTTTCGGATGTATGGTTCGTCAAAATTACCGTTTACCATTGGTGCCTTTTCGGCAGTCGTGCGTACATCGTCAAATTCAAATACTACTGCATTTTTTGCCTCAACTGTTGTATTTTCAAGCATAATTTCACTCAAGACCTTTGGTTCGTATTTGTCGTAAATATTATCTTTGACAGGAATAGCGACCTTTTTACGGTTGTGTTCGCGTGGTGTCTGCTTGCGCCCTTCTTCAAATCCGGTGGCAATAATTGTGACACAGATTTTGTCGCCCAATGAATCGTCGTAGCAATTTCCCCAAATCAAATCCGTATCATTTCCGGCTTCTTCTTGCACGTATTCGGTGATTTCAAAAATCTCATCCATCGTCACTTCTTTATTGCCCGAAGTGATGTTGAGTAGGATGTGTTGTGCGCCGCGAATGTCGTTGTCTTCCAACAAAGGACAGTTCAACGCCTCCTCTACCGAACGACGGGCGCGATTCTCCCCTTCGACAGTCGAAGTACCCATTATCGCAACGCCACTACCGCGCATGACGGTGTTGACATCCTCAAAATCGACGTTGATATAACCGGGTACGGTGATGATTTCGGCAATACCTTTGGCAGCTACCGTCAAGATGTCGTCAGCTTTTGAAAAGGCTGCTGAAAGCGCGAGATTGCCGTGTATTTCTCGTAATTTATCGTTGGAAACCACGATGATGGTATCGACATGCTTTTTCAATTCTTCCAAGCCTTCGACCGCATGGTTGTTGCGTCGGCGACCTTCAAATGTGAAGGGCAAAGTCACAATTGCTACCGTCAGAATATCCATTTCTTGCGCAGCTTTTGCGACTACAGGCGCAGCACCCGTACCCGTACCACCACCCATTCCGGCAGTGATAAAGACCATTTTGGTGTCTGTACCCAAAAATTGACGGACTTCTTCGATAGATTCGATGCAAGCCTCTTTGCCAATGTTGGGACGCGACCCCGCACCACGACCTTCGGTAAGGCTGGGTCCGAGTTGGATTTTAGTATTGACCGGGCAGACTTCCATCGCCTGACTATCGGTATTTGATATGGCAAAATTTACGCCGACAATACCTTGATTGAACATGTGCGTAACAGCATTGCTACCGCCGCCGCCGACACCAATCACCTTTATTATAGATGATTTCTCTTCAGGAATATTGAATTGCATAACACTAATTTTAATGGTTAATGGTTAACGGTTAATGGTTAATTTTTAATGATAAATAACTAACGATTAACGGTTAATTTTCACCGTGAGAATATTGAAAATTGATGATTGTATTTTAGTATTGAGTTGCGAGTATTAAGTATTATGGGACATCTTATTTAATTTCTTTCACTAATCGTTAATTTCATTTTTAAATTCAAATAAAATTAATTCATAAAAATATTTTCACAAAAAAAAGAACACGTACTACACTCGCTACTCGTAACTCGCTGACTCGCTACTCACCTAAAACTCTGCGTCCGGGTCTTCTTCAAACCACTCTTTGGTTTTACGGAAGAGGCTGTTAAACCATTTTTCGGACTCGCCACCTTCTGCCATTTCGACAGGTTCGAGCACTTCGTCGCTTTCGTCGGTTTCAAAAGTCAAAGGCGCGTTGTCTTCGCTTTCATAACCTTTCAATAATAAGCCGATTGCAGTAGAAAAAATTGGGCTACTGACTTCTTTCGTGTAGCCATGTGCCAACTGCTCTATCGGAATCCCGATGCGAGTAGAAAGTCCCGTATGTAGCTCTACCAACTTGTCGATATAACGCAAAAGCGAACCGCCGCCTGTGAGAACAACGCCACCAATGAGCTTGTTTTCGTAACCGCTACGGCGAATTTCCCAGTAAATATGGTCGAAAATCTCCTCGACACGCGATTGTATGATGAGTGCAAGGTTTTTCTCGGAAATTTCTTTTGGCTCGCGCCCTTTCAATCCCGGAATGGTAATCATGCGATTTTCGTACACTTCGTCGGCGAGGGCTGCACCAAATTTTACTTTGAGCAATTCGGCTTGGTGCTGCATCACTTTACAACCTTCTTTAATGTCTTTTGTGATGACATTTCCGCCAAATGGCACGACACTCGTATGGCGAATAATTCCCTCATGAAATATCGCCAAATCAGTTGTCCCGCCACCAATATCGACGAGCGCAACGCCTGCTTCTTTTTCTTCTTGGGAGAGAACAGCCGCTGCCGAAGCGATGGGTTCGAGTGTGAGGCTGGTGACGTTCAATCCGGTTTTTTCGACGCACTTGAAGATGTTTTTCGATGCCGCGATTTGTCCCGTAATGATGTGAAAATTCGCCTCGAGGCGAATGCCCGACATGCCAATCGGATCAATGATACCTTGCTCATTATCAACGATATATTCTTGCGGAATTACGTGTACAATCTTGTCGCCCGGCGGCAATACGAGCTTGTGCATATCTTGAATCAAGCGGTCAATATCTTTTTGACCAATTTCCTCATGTACATTGTCGCGCACGAGAATACCACGATGCTGCAAGCTCTTGATATGCTGCCCCGCGATGCCTACATTGACAACTTTAATTTTCATGCCTGAACGTCGCTCGGCTTCGCCGATAGCGTCCATAATTGCATTGACGGTTTTCTCAATATTCGAGACTACACCGCGCAATACGCCGACAGATTCGACCTTGCCGACACCCAAGACCTCGATTTTTCCGTGTTCGGTCTTCCGTCCCGCAATGGCACAAACTTTAGTCGTGCCAATGTCAAGGGCTACAACCACATTAGCATTTTCATTCATATTTTATCGTTTTGTACAGTCCAAAATGCAGCACCAACAACCTGTTAGTATGGTGTGGATGGTAAGTCCGCGCCGCGTTTCTACCGTTTTGTACAGACTACTTGTCCTTTAAATTTAAGATTGATGTTTTTATATTTTTTCCAGTCTCCGTAGGGCAAACCCTCCGTATAAAAGACCTTTAAATTTCGTAATTTTTCTTCAAGGCGGTCTGTTTTTCCAACAATAATTCGGTAGCTGCCTACCTTTGGAATGATGGAAAATTCGCCGTCCCCATCTACATATATTTGCTCAGTCATTGCCCATAAAAATGGGTCATCTTTAATATATAAAACCATTTGCATCAGACCATTAAGTAGGTTTTCTTTGTCCTCTCGGTAATTTTGGTAGTACTGTGGCAAACGCCCCGTAGTCACCGGCACTCGCGCCGTAAAATTGGCAGACATTGGTAGGTATTCGCCTGCTGCATCCAAATAATAATTATTGCCTTTGGTATCCATCACCCGCACTATCGGCTGACTCTGTCGCACCTTGATGTTGATGTCATTTCGAGCATCTACAAACACATCAGCATCCCTTATAAAAGGGTCTTTTTCCAAAACTGCCTCTACTTTTCGCGGATTCAAATTGCCAATCGGCGTACCGTCAAATTGATGCCCAACGTAGCGTTCGAGAATCAGTTGTACATCAGATTCTGTGATAAAATTTGCCGACAAACTGTCCTCCACAATCACTCGCAAATTCATTAAATCTGTACCACGTTTACGCTCCACCGCCGACAATACCAAGCCCAGAAACAGGAAAATTCCTGCTATCCAAAGGATTCGTATGAGTGTTCTGTTCGTCATATTTTTTTTGAACCACTAAGCGCACGAAGGACACGAAAATCGAATTAACGCAAAAGAAAACTAAGGCTTGTAAGAAACTTATTATCAGTATAATAATTGAGTTTTTAGTTTTCTTAGCTAACTCTTTCGTTAGCTTGGTTTTCGTGTCCTTAGTGGTTTATTATTTCGGTAACATCGCAAAGAATTCATTCACAAAAGGTGTAAGTCCTTCTGTTAGTTTTTCTACATGAAAATTGATTAGTAAACCTTTCGGTTTTTTCAATAATCTCATGTGCGACATCACTTGTGCATCATAAATTGGGTGCATATTTTCAGTTGCTTTCAACTCTACCACCACGCAATCTTCTACCAATAAATCAAATCTATAATCGGAGTCAATATGAAATCCCTTATAATCAATTTCGACCTTTCCTTGTCGTTTAACCTTGTAACCTCTCAATGTCAATTCTCTGTGCAAACACGCCTCATAAACAGATTCCAATAAACCTGGTTTCATAATTTTATGAACTTCAATTGCACTACCGACTATCTCATAAGCCAGTTGGTTTACTTTTGTTTGGGTGTCATATTTTGTACGCCAATTTAGTTCGTTGTTCTTTTGCATCTCATTGATTATCAATAAAATAATAAAATTTCTTAGTCCTCTTAGTTCTCTTAGTTCTCTCCGCGTTAACTCGACTTTCGTGTCCTCCGTGCCCTTAGTGGTTAAAAATACGTTCAGTTATTTTTGGCACTATCGCATCAATATCTCCCGCCCCCAATGTCAATAGCACTTTTATTTTTTTTATATTTAAAATGTCAAATAGCGCCGCTTTCGTCGTTATTTTTTTATTTGGATTTTTCATTTTATTAAAAATCAAACTCGAATCCACTCCTTCAATTGGCAGTTCGCGTGCCGGATAGATAGGAAGTAAAATCGGTTCGTCCAATTCATCTAATGCTGCTGCAAATCCGTTGGCAAAATCGCGTGTACGTGTGTACAAATGTGGCTGAAAAATACCCGTGATTTTTTCCTTTGGAAACAGCATTTTCGCTGCCCGTATCGCTGCCCTCAACTCCTCCGGATGATGCGCATAATCGTCAATGAACGTGATGTTTTCGTTTTTTA
>Ga0209186_1003274_pt1 | contig 11190 bp, 7 predicted proteins | sample SidtaG_FD_187426 | JGI IMG/M metagenome (GOLD analysis project Ga0209186, IMG submission 187426) | Marine algal microbial communities from Sidmouth, United Kingdom - Sidmouth_Male2 metaG (SPAdes) (version 2) | ecosystem: Host-associated > Algae > Red algae > Unclassified | place: Sidmouth, United...
GGGTGCAGGACAAATTTTTAATTTTATTTTGAAATGCCACTGTACTGACGACTTTAGCCGTCAAGTGGCTACGTTTCCCGCGACGGCTAAAGTCGTCGGTACGGGGCAGATTAAAAATTTGTCCTGCACCCGTCATAGTCTATGAGGTGAATTACACAAATTCTCTATTTTTTCATTGTTCCTAAGAAAAACTCAATGCTACATATGCCAATCTCAAGTAAATAGGATGACGGGGTCTGATCGGTTTTGTTTCTTCAAAATCGTTCAGATTATCTTTTATTACTCTTGTTTCGTTGGCGGTTTGTTGGGCTATCATTTGTTGAGGTGTGGATATATTTGTCAGCGTTATTTGTACCATCAAGAAAAATGCTATCGCAGCAGCAGTGGCGATAAATATCTTGCGAATGTTTTGCATCGAGATGATTTTGGTTGGTTGTATTTTCTCTTCATCCGAACAATAACTATTGATGCCTACCATGATTTCTGCTTGTAGCTCCACCTCTGCCCGAAATGCCTCATCAGTGGCATATTGTGTCTCAAATCGCCGACGCTCTTGCCCTTCCAATTCACCGAAAAGGTAGCTGTCTATCCATTCTTGTCTTTCGCAATTCATATTTATAGTGTTGTCGTGTTGTCGTGTTGTTGTGTTGTTGTCACATAGCTCGTAACGTACAACTCCTGCCACCTACGAACACCAATTTTTTTAATTTTTTCATTGCTTTGCACTTGAAATTTTTAGCTGTCTGTTCGCTTTTAAAGCCCATGATGGTAGCGATTTTCGACATTTTTTGCCGTTCAAAACAATGTAACTTCAAGATTTCTTGTTCGCGCTGTGAAAGCCTTCCTAGGTATTTATGAAGGATTTCATTGCGTTCTTTGACGATCAAATCTTCTTCGATATTGATAGGAGATTCAAAAACATCCGAAAATGTATCTATCGGAATGTTGCGCCCTGATTTTCGAAGTTTTTTAAACCAAAGATTTTGGGCTACTTTGAAATTGTAGGTCGTCAACTTGGCTTTATGTTGATATTTATTGTTGCGAATATTTTGCACCAAATTGATACAAACATCTTGAAAAATATCTTGTGCATCAGCTCGCCGACCATTATTTCTGCAAATCCACGCACATATCATATCAAAACTCTGCTTGCGGATTTGGCGCAAGGCTGCGTCTGCCTCTTGTGGTTTGCCGCAGCGGATTTTTAAGATAAGTATGTGGTCTGAGTAACGCATTTGTGAAGGTTGATACCATGAAGTTGAAAAAGGTAACTTTTTTTTACGGTGGACGGTAGATGGTTGATGGTTGACGGTTCTAATGCGGGGTAGTACGCGAGTTCTTTCTTTACTTTTTTTTGACGAAATATATTTTTGTAAAAATCTAATAATCAAAATATTACCGTCCACCGTCCACCGTCCACCGTCCACCGTCCACCGTCCACCGTCCACCCGTCTAGCCGTACTTCTGAATACGTTGGAGGTCGCGTTTGTTTTCTCTGTCTTTGATGGTATTTCGTTTGTCGTAAGATTTTTTTCCGCGTGCGAGGGCTACTTCGAGTTTGGCGAAGCCACGGTCGCTCATAAAGAGGCGGGTAGGAACGATGGTGAAACCTTTTTCGCGGATTTTTCGGTCGAGTTTTTTGAGTTCTTGTTTGGTGAGGAGGAGTTTGCGGACGCGGATGGGGTCGTGATTATTGGATGTGCCGTGCTTATACACTGAGATGTGCATGTTACGAATGAACAGTTCGCCGTTTTTCATAAAGCAATAGGCTTCCTTTAGATTGGCATTTCCATCGCGGATGGACTTGATTTCCGTACCACGCAGTACCATTCCTGCCTCATACCTTTCCACAAAAAAGTATTCGTATTCCGCCTTGCGGTTGACTATGTTTATTTCTCTTTGTTTTGACATGTTTCTAATTTTGAATGAATGAATTTTGAATGATGTAAAACACAGGGCATTTTACATTTTAAAGATTGAAAAAACATTCACTATCAAAGCGTTACACGTAAAGTCTCCATGACTTCAAATGTAGGGGCAAATACTTTTTGTATCTCGCCTGTTGTTTCATCTACTGTTTCTATGTATTCTCCTTCGATATTTTTCAGTATTTTTTCCCGTTCTTTTTTTAGTGTTTTGAAATGCTCTAATTCTTCATTCATTGCCACCCAATGACCATCTATGGAGTAGTCATATTTTTTCCTTTTGATTAATGTCGCTTTTGCGTTCCCATACTCAAATTCATCTATTTGCTGTCCTTTGAATTGGTCAAATGTTTCGGTTTTTATCTCATTAATCAGCGTTTTGAGATAGGTTTCATATCGTTTGAGTTCTATATATACCTTCGGTAAATCGTACTGCTTATTGCTTATAATTGCCTGTACATGTTGTTGTCCGAGTTCTTCGATGTCATTTTTGGTAAATGTTTGGTCTATTTCACCGACATGCTTGATGATTTTTGCCATTTTGTGCGCTTTTGAATTTCTTGTTTGTACAAATTTGCATTTATTTTTCATCAAATCCAAACATAGATAAATTCTATACTCTAACTTCAAAACAGGTATCAATGTTTCATCCGCTTTTTTATTTCGAGCGTCTGTGTTTATTTCTTTGATGTCTTTTGCAATTTTCATCTTTCTTAACACACATTTTCTATATTATAATTTTGACATTTTACATTAATACAACATTTAATAACAAAAATACTTGATTATGCAATAACAAATTGGTACATTTGCATATGTATTAATCGTCCACGTTCAGATTGACAGTAAATTAACAACTTGAACAAACGACAATAAAATATTAAATAATCTAAATTGATTATCAACTATTTTTTTTATTAAAAATAAAAAACATGTATTTTATTTTACTTTGTAAAAAATTAAATAACAAGGTTTTACCTAATTTCGAATTGCCAAATTATTAAATGTCCAAGGTATAGTTAAATGCCTTAAATCTACAATTTTCAACTTATCCACACATCAATTACCTGATAAACCACCATACTCAGCATACCATTCCATTACCAATATCCACGCTTCATTTTAAAGCTACAAGCTTTAAAAATAGTATAACCATGCCTTTCTAAAGATTAGACTTTGGACAGAATGGGAATTGGGAAACTGAGAAATTAGGTTAAAATTCGTAATCTATTGATTATCAGTTGTTTTTATTTTATTAGTACAAAAAAATATGTAAATAATTATTTTTTATAAAAAACTAAAAAATAGGGGTTTATCGAATTTCCCAATTCCCTAATTTCCTCTGTCCAAAGTCTAAAGTCAATAAATCCGTTTCAATTGAAGAAGAAGCAAAAGTTCATTATTTGGTGGTGGGTTAAATCCGTTGATACTCTATGGTGAACGCAAGAAAAATTTCATAATATGTCTTTTTTGAGATTGGATGCTGGGTGAGTCTTCTGACATTTTGAAAATGTCCGACGAGTGGGCTTTCTGAAACTAAACTAAATTTTCTTGCGTTTACCCTATTGATACCCTACATAAGAAAAATTTAAAGCGATAATATGAACTCGTTTTCGCTCGAAAATTAACCTAAACTCGTCTGCCATTTGCAAAATCTATCAATACCCCACATCTTTAAATACCCCGTTTGCTAAACTTTTCAAGTTTCGTAAACGTGAGCAATGCACTAATTTTTAGTTGATTACAAAACTTTGTACTTCGCCCACGTTTACGAAACTCAAAAAGTTTAGCAAACGGAATTACTTATTTTATTTTTTTATTTAAAATTTTCACGATACATAAAGCATCTAATTGTCAATAAAATACAAAAATGCTGTTGCCTGCCATTTGTAAAATGCCAGCCAACTCGCGCAACCGAAAAAGATGTGGGGTATCGTTAGATTTGCAAAATGTCAGCCGTGTTTAGGTTAATTTTCGGGCAGACTATTTTCCTCATCTTCCCAAATCAACGGATTTAACCCACTACTAATAATTTATTATCAAACAAAAAAGAACGATGAATACCCTCTTCATTACTGACGACAGTTATGGATACACCATCGTACATATAGATGTTTTGAAATGTGCAAAAATATACCTTAGAATTGGCACAAAACACATCCCAAACTTCGTCAAAATCTTGTGCGCCTACCGGGATTTTATCCATTAATGACACATAATTCCAATCTTCATTCAGATACCCAAATTCTCCTTGCAAGCCCACATACAATCTATTTTCGTACTCATCAAATGCCAACGAGCGTTTCTTTTTACCAAATTCAAAAGCATGAAGATTCCATTCTTTTCCATTATAAGAAAGCACCCCCAAGTTGTTTGCTACAAAAAGCGTCATCCCTCCATTTTGAGCAAAATCAACGTTCTGATTACCCCCTTTATAAGCCGATGGAGAGAAATTTTGAATAGGATATTTCCCTTCGGCATAGAGTGTAGAGTTACTTGTAAAGAACAAAAATAAATAAACCCATAAAAAATTCGTGTAGTAAATAAAATTCATAATTAGAAAGCGTGTGTACCACGAAAGTAACTAATAATCATGTATTTATAAAATATAAAAATATATTTTGACGTAGTCATTTTATTTTTTGATGAAAACTTTAATGAAGTATTTTTTTTCGGGTTATAAAACTTTGTTTATATATTTGAGTTTTTAAATCAATTCTTACTTTAGAATTAAGGACATGTTTAAAAATTTAATTTTGCCAATCTCTGATTATTAAAACTTTATTCCTTGTTTAAAAAAGTTTAAACATTCTTCAAAAAAACACTGACTACATTCTCAAATATATCCATTTCTCCCCTCTTAAATTTTGTACAAGAAACCATTAAATATTTGAATATGCTTGCTATCACACTTCAATCGAAATATACACTCGCATTTCGCACTCGATTACCAAAACTCCTATTACTCTTTTCTCTTTTATTTGCTTGCGAAGCGATGTTGGCGCAAAGCAGCCAAGTAATTTCCGTATCCAATGACAAGGGACAAACGACACTATTGGTAGATGGAAAGCCATTTATGATTAATGGAATGAACTGGGATTATATCCCCATCGGGACCAATACGGTCGATGCTAATTTTTGGAAAAAACCCGACGACATCATCAAAGCCGGATTGGATGCGGAGATGTCTTTATTGAAAAACATGAACGTGAATGCCATCAGGCAATACACGGGCGTGCCGCGCAAATGGATTGAATACATTTATAAAAACTATGGCATTTACACCATGCTCAACCACTCCTTTGGTCGCTATGGTTTGTTGATGGATGGTGTTTGGGTGCCTGTCACCGACTACGCCGACCCCGCTACGCAAAAGTTTCTCATGTCTGAAATAGATGTTTTGATAAAGGAATACAAAGGTACGCCGGGTTTGCTCATGTATTTGCTCGGAAACGAAAACAATTACGGACTATTTTGGGCAGGTAATGAGACAGAAGATTTCCCGGACGACGATAGCAAAGTCGCTTTTATTGGCGAGAGACGCGGCAGACCGATGTACAAGTTGATGAACGATGCCTCACTCAAAATAAAGTCAATAGACCCCGCACGTCCTGTTGCGATATGCAATGGCGATGTCTTGTTTCTGGACATCATAGCCGAAGAATGTAAAAACGTAGATATTTATGGTACAAACACTTACAGAGGTATTTCCTTTGGTGATATGTTTGATTTGGTCAAAGAAAAACTCAATAAACCTATCATGTTTACAGAGTTTGGAGCCGATGCTTATAGCGCGATAGCCAATACCGAAGACCAAGAATCGCAAGCCTATTATATGGTTGGCAATTGGAAAGAAATCTATGAAAATGCCGCCGGACTCGGTAAAGCCGGAAACTCTATCGGTGGTTTTACCTTTCAATTTAGCGATGGCTGGTGGAAATATGGTTTTGATGATAGAGAAAATGCAGATGTACACGACAATAATGCTTCGTGGGCAAATGGCGGCTACGGCAAAGATTTCGTAAACGGAGAAAATAATATGAATGAGGAATGGTTTGGAATTTGTGCCAAAGGACCAACCGACGAACGAGGTTTATACACACTCTACCCAAGAGCCGCTTATTATGCTTTAAAGGAAGCCCACGGCTTTAATCCTTATGCAGAAGACGTTTCGGCGACCTCCGTAAATAGCTACTTTGACGATATTCAAATTATAGACTATGTCCTTCGGGCAAGGGGTGACAAGGCTGCGCTGGGTAGCAATAAAAAACTGAGTTTGAGCAATTTCCGTGCAGAATTTACCACTTTCAATACCGGAGGCAGCTTGATTACCACGCCCAAAGATGCAGCGGTAGCCCTTACACCTGAAGACGCTGCTTATCCCGACCAACTCGGCTTCGACCACATGCAATCTTTTTTCGTGGGGGTAGAAGCCAGACCCTCGCCCAATATGCGAGCAAATGTCAGTTTTAATATTCTTGGAAATGTAGCCGACAATCCGATTAATGAAATTTTCTACGAAAACAGAATACGCAACCTTCCCGAAGATGAGCGACAAGGCAATTTGAGAATATATAATGCCGAATTTGAATGGAATGAAAAAGCATTTGATTTGCGTGGTTTTTATCGTACCGGACATTATCACTGGGGCTACGAAGGCGACTTTTTTGGCTTATACCCTGAAGCGAATTACGGACTCAATCTCGACATTTATAATGGAGAAATACTTGGGATAGAAATAGATGGAAAAAGAGCATTTAAAGGACTCAAAGCCGCTTTCGGTCCTCAATTGTGGTGGGGAGCCAACCCCGCATTCCTACTCAAATACAGCCGCGAAATCAAACACTTCAAAGTCACCGGAATCTTCCATGAAGACATTGATGATGCTGCCGCAGCAGTCAGTTCCATTGCCATTCCAATGCCCAAAACCCGTCGGGCTACCCTTCAAGTCCAACGAACAATAGGACCTGTGGAAGTTGAAGTCGGTGGTATCTGGGGCGGTCAACCACTCAATGGTAGAACCTTCCAAATCGTAGATGGCACAAGCGATGATTATCAGGTTTATGAGGATAAAATCCAAGCAAGCGACAACTGGGGTGGTAAAGCAAAAATTCAATTTTCTAAAGGTGCTTTCAACTGGTATGCACAAGCTGCCACGATGGGTTTGGTTGCCAACGGCGGTGGCGATAATATCAGAACATTTACAGGTTGGCGATTAAAAGATAGCGGTAGCGGCAATCAAAATAATGTGTTAACCGGATTCACTTTTTTAGTTGGAGATATACAAATCGCGCCCAATTTCTTGTGGCAAAAACCATTGGTTGATCCCATGCCAAATGATGTTCGGGGACCCGGACGACTTAGAAATATTCAGGCAGACCCATTTGCCGTTAGAATAAATAGAGAAACCATCGCCGGAGAGCTACTCATCACCTACGACCCCACGCCCGGCACATGGATGTACGATTGGGATAACGACCGTTCGGAAGACGCAAAATTCGCCGTAAGTGCGGGCTTCGTATATCGTCACTTGCCGACCACACAGGATGCAGCCATCGGCTTTCTCGACAATAGAACCTCTTTTCCTTTTGACCAATCAGCTCCCGCACGGGATTTGTGGGAATCCAACATCAGAGTCGTTTCCAAGATTAATTCGGACTTCGGCATCATCGCCAACTTCCTAATCGGTAATGCTCAATCCAATGGCAGTGACGAAAGATTGATAGAACGCTACACGATGGACTTGAGAGCCTTGTACAAAAAACTCAAATTGACCTCACAAGTACACATCAACGACTGGGGACCATTCGATTACCACCGCGATTTCAACCTGACTTATCCGCTCCAATTGACGCTGGATTTATCCACCACTTTGGGCAAGCCGGATTGGTTTATCTTGCCCGGTACCCAAATGGGGGTACGCGCGACATGGCGGTCATTAGATGAATTTTCACCACGCTATCTACCCAATGAAGCCCTCGAATTTGCCACGTCACCGATTATCAGTCCCGTAGGATTCGACAATGGTACAGAGTGGGAACTCAGAACATATATTCATATTAATATTGGAAAATAATGTTGTTCAAAAATAAGAAATTCTAACGCGAGTCCACCCCCCAACCCCCTCCAAAGGGGGAGATTTCCACGTATATATCTCCCCCTTTGGAGGGGGTTGGGGGGTGGAAAATGCGTAATACTTTCTTACCCATGAATACATCTAATAATATTTTAAAATTGAACTTAGTGGTTCAATTCGCTAAATAAAAAAATAGAAATCATCATGAAAATAAATAAATCTATAACATCGGGTATCCTCTGCTTAATAGGGATGCTATTACTTTTCAACAGTTGCAGAAAAAGAGACATCTCTGATGATGCAATACTGGCGACCTACTCCAAAAACGGAGAAGTTTTCATTGACGGATTTAGTGCCGGACTTGAATATTTGCCTTTTGCAGATTCTTACTTTGAGGCGTTTTCGGTAGATGAAGATACCAAGTATGAAGGCACAGCTTCCATGCGATTTGATGTGCCGAACGAAGGCAACACCAACGGTTCTTATGCCGGAGCGATTTTTCCGGATAATGGCATACGCGACCTTTCTGACTTTGATGCCCTTACCTTTTGGGCAAAATCCACGACCGCAGCCACTATAAACGATATTGGTTTCGGACAAGATTTTGACGAAAATAAATACGAAGTTTCAGTAAGCGGATTGGAATTGACGACCAACTGGAAAGAGTACACAATACCCATTCCCGACCCTTCTAAATTGACCGCTGAAAGAGGCTTATTCTGGTACGCAGAAGGACCGGAAAACAACAACGGGTATTCGTTTTGGATAGACGAATTGGAATTTAAAAACTTAGGGACAATTGCACAGCCTCGCCCCGCTATCATGAATGGAGAGGATATTACTACCGAAACATTTGCCGGTACAAATACGCCCGTTACAGGCTTGCAGCAAACCTTTAACTTAGCTGACGGTTCTGACCAAACGGTAAATATTACCCCTGCCTACTTCGAGTTTACCTCTTCCAACCCCGGTGTTGCTACCGTAAATGAAAGTGGCGTAGCAACTGCCGTAAGCGAGGGAACAGCCGTCATTACAGCCACTTTAGGTGGGATAGAAGCCGCAGGACAACTAACCATTGTCGTCTCAGGAGGTTTCAATACAGCACCGACACCTACACAAGACCCGTCCAATGTGATTTCTATTTTCAGTGATGCCTACAATAATATACCCGTAGATTACTACAATGGATTTTGGGCACCCTATCAAACCACATTTGGTGGTAACAATACCGTTATCAATGGCGATAATTTGATTTCATACACGAGTTTAAACTTCGTAGGTATTCAATTTGCGGTTGATGTACCAACCGTTGATGCCTCGGCGATGACACATTTTCATATCGACGTGATGGCAAGAGAAGACGTGCAATCCGGCGATTACCTCGTAGTAAGATTGGTCGATGCAGGGGCGGATAATACACTCGGTACCGGCGATGATACTTCCGGTGAAATAACGCTTAGTGATGCCAATCTGTCCAATGGAGAATGGTATAGCCTTGACGTGCCTTTATCGGATTTGGTGGGACTTACCGGAATATCCAATCTGGCGCAGGTCATTTTTGTTTCTGACGAAACTATAACCAGCGTCTTTATCGACAATATTTACTTGTACGGTGGCGGTGGTGCAGGTGCTACGATGCCAACAACGCCCGCCCCGACACCCGCACAAGATGCTGCCGATGTGATTTCCATTTACAGTGATACTTATACCGATGTAGCGGGTTCTGATTTTAACCCGAATTGGGGACAAACAACAGCGGTTTCGGAAGTCCCTGTTTCCGGTAATAATACTTTATTTTATGAAGGCTTAAATTATCAAGGTTTCCAAATTGGTACCCCACAAGATGTCTCCGACATGGACTATCTACACCTTGATTATTGGACGGATAATTCTACCGAACTCAATGTGTATTTAATTAGCGGAAATGCAACCGAAGTACCCAAATCACTCGCTGTGCCAACCTCCGGTTGGGTAAGTATCGACATTCCTTTGGGCGATTTTTCTCCGGTAGATTTGATGGATATTATCCAATTGAAATTTGACGGTAACGGCGATATTTATTTAGACAATATTTACTTCTACAAAGAATCAGGCGGCGGTAGCGAACCAAACTCCCCTGCACCCACACCCACGCAAGCAGAAGCCGACGTAATTTCCTTGTACAGTGGAGCATATACGAATGTAGCAGGTTCTGACATTAACCCGAATTGGGGGCAAACAACAGTGGTTTCAGAAGTGCCTATTTCCGGGAATAACACCTTATTTTATGAAGGGTTAAACTATCAAGGTTTCCAAATTGGTACGCCACAAGATGTCTCCGACATGGACTATCTGCACCTTGATTATTGGACGAATAATTCTACCGCACTCAATGTGTTTTTAATTAGTGGAAATACAATCGAAACACCCAAAGCACTCGCTGTGCCGACCTCCGGCTGGGTAAGTATTGACATTCCGTTGGGCGATTTTTCTCCGGTAGATTTGACGGATATTATTCAATATAAATTTGACGGTAACGGCGATATTTATTTAGATAATATTTACTTCTACAAAGAATCAAGTACAACAGGAGAGCCGAGCCTTCCTCTGGACTTTGAAGATGGCTTTAATCCGGTCATTCCATTTGATGGCGGTGCAACGGCTGCCGTAATTAACAATACTGTCGGCGGTACAAATACGTCAAGTAAAATTCTACAATTCAATAAAGTAGTTGGCTCTGCGTGGTACTCAGGGGTCGTATTTGACGACGAACTTAGAACTACTCCCTTGATTGATTTATCCAACGGCACTATTTTTACCGTTAAAATGTGGTCGCCTACTGCCGGAGTAAATGTACGCCTGCAATTGGAGGGCGGTGCAGCACCCGCTTACGAGGCTTTCCAAACGATTCCTACTGCCAATGAATGGGTCACGTTGACCTTCGATTTCACCAGTCAGGTAAATACGGCGGATACTTATCCAAAGTTTGCTTTATTCCCCGATTTTGATTTCGGAAATCAAGTACCGGTCAGCGTAGAAGCGATTTATTATATTGATGATATTAGTCAGTAATAAGAATAAAAGATATTTTTTGCTAATGCGTTCTACCCCCTCGCTCCCTCCAAAGGGGGAGACTAACGCGAGTCGTTCTTCGCGAAGCGAAGAATCTCCCCCTTTGGAGGGGGCAGGGGGTGGAATACGCAAGACACA
>Ga0209186_1003279_pt1 | contig 11179 bp, 7 predicted proteins | sample SidtaG_FD_187426 | JGI IMG/M metagenome (GOLD analysis project Ga0209186, IMG submission 187426) | Marine algal microbial communities from Sidmouth, United Kingdom - Sidmouth_Male2 metaG (SPAdes) (version 2) | ecosystem: Host-associated > Algae > Red algae > Unclassified | place: Sidmouth, United...
TTCGAGCCCCCTGCCCTTAGAATGAAACTTAAACACTAGATCCGTTCTATGTATGTTCCAAAAAGTGTCGTAATTTTACACGATTGTTGTCACTAGGCCTAATTACAATGAGCGATACAGAACTCTCTCGTCTCGAAGCTATTCAAAAAATCAAAGAAAAACGCCTTAAAGTCAGTCATGCTGCCGATCTTCTTGGCGTCAGCAGAAGACAAGTCCACAGGGGGTAATGCCCTCATAGCTGTGCAAATACGTCACAGAAAAGAACAATAATTGAACAAATCGTATTACGTGACTCTATGAATTTTATAATTCAGTATGCCCCCTGAAATAAGGGGAGATGTGAATGAGCGCAAAGGTAAGGCAAACGGAGCTCGCGGAAAATTGGTCACTCAAGTACTCAGAAACTGATTTCATTGAAAACCAGCCAGTTTCTACATGGTTAGATTTTGCCATCCAAATGCTGTCATTCCGTCAAACAGGACTTTTCCCTGCAAGGTCTACTGATGTGCCTGCACCAGCTATCGAATATGTAAACTCACAGCTTAAATTGGATGGACAGGGCCTGGAATGGGAGCTTCCCAAGCTTCGAACGTTACAACGTCGTCGCAAACAAATTCGTGAATTCTATCAAATTTCTACTATGACCTCTAAGGCTGAGGCTGAACTTCGGGCATGGTTGATGGATCGACATATCGCTTCTGGGGAGAGCGCTAAGGGGCTTTTGTTGGTGATGCCATTATGGTGCTTTTCCAAAAAATGTGAGATGCCCGCCACCTATCGTGCGGAACGAATGGTCAAATCCGTAATCGCGGCAGCGGATGACCTGCCCCTATGAGGTGGTCCGCCTTTTAAGTTAGAGTTTGGCGGTTATGGTCGCCCTGTTGGACTGACCGTAACGCAGTGTAGGGCAGTCCAACAGGGCGAGGCAAGATAGTTTCTGGTGCCGGTGGTCGATAGCCAAGCGAACTGTGTGGCCTGATAGTGTTGTAGTGATGTCTCCAGCGTTTGATTAGAATTTTAGCCTCCTTGAGTGTGTAGAAGATTTCTCCATTGAGCAGCTCGTCGCGGAGCTTCCCGTTAAAGCTTTCATTATAGCCGTTTTCCCAGGGTGAGCCGGGCGTAATATACAGCGTTTTGACTTTCACTTTCTCTAGCCATTCCCGCACAGCTATCGCTGTAAACTCGGACCCATTATCTGAGCGGATGTGTTCTGGCGGTCCGTGACACGTAAACAGATCAGTCAGCACGGCCAGCACGTCATCATGTTTCAGCTTGCGCTGCACATGGATTGCCAAGCATTCTCGCGTGTACTCGTCTATAACGGTCAGCATGCGGAAGGCGCGACCGTCATGGGTACGGTCAGCGACAAAGTCATACGACCAGACATGACCCTTATGTTGCGGTCTCAGCCGTACGCAAGATCCGTCATTGAACCATAACCGCCCACGTTTTGGCTGCTTTTGCGGCACTTTTAGCCCTTCACGTCGCCATATCCGTTCAACTCTTTTGAAGTTAACCGTCCAGCCTTCGCGTCTCAGCAAAGCCGTAATCCGGCGATAACCGTACCGACCATACTCAGAAGCCAGGCGAATGATATCAGCCGTCAGTGCAGCTTCATCATCCCGGATGACCTTCGGCTTTCTTTGTGTGGAACGATGCTGGCCGAGAGTTTCACACGCACGGCGCTCGGAACAACCAAGCGCCGTACGGACATGATCAACGGCCAAACGGCGACGTGAAGGGCTTAGTACTTTCCCTCAATAGCTTCTTTCAAGATGAGCGCATCCAAAGTGAGATTGGACACCGCTTTGCGAAGCCGTTGGTTCTCTTTCTCAAGGTCCTTTAAACGCCGAGCCTGAGAAACCTTCAACCCTCCATACTCGCGGCGCCATCGATAGTAACTTTGTTCAGATACGCCGAGAGATCGGCAGATCGCGCCTGTCTTCTCGCCTTGGGATAGTTTAACTTCAGCCTCTCGCAGCATCGCGATAATCTGTTCTGGGGTATAGCGTTTTCTAGCCATAATGTGCTCCTTCAAGCTCAAAATAGCCAAATCTCTAACTTTTAAAATGGACCACTTTTAAGGGGGAAGGCCAGTCAGGACGCCTTCTATCGGTACGCGATCTTTGAGAGCATGGGCTTGGCGTCTGCCGTCAAAGTTAAGGTGAATCCAGTCAAGTGCCTCTATGAGTGTTTTTTGAGAGGCAATGTTCGTGTGAAATTCGACAGTCTCCAAAAGAACCCGCAGCATGGGTCGATAGTAACTTTTCCAACGAGAGCGCATAAACTCAAAAGTCGCCGCCGACGGGCTTTTAGTCTTTTGCGCACCGCCAAGCCATTCTTGAACCTCGTCTGGTGTCATCAACTCCTCAACAACCGCTTTGACGCTTCGCTCTGGTGTGAGTTGATAAGCCGTCAGAATGTGGGTCAGTATTTTTGAGGTCTTGTAATTTTCCTCGCGCTTATTGCCGGCTTCCGTCTTGGCGTCACGTTTCGAGCGCTCATACACGCTATGTATAGAGTCGAGCATAATGCGCAAAAGCTTATCTGTAAAAGACAGACGTGAACGATGCAGATAGATGGCATACATGGCCACTTTGCGTTTATCCGCAAACCGCCTAATCTCGCGCGGCTCATACCGCCGCATACGGCTCTCCTGCTTTTCGAGGAAGTCTTTTTCCAAAGTCGAGAGATACTCATCAGGGAGAGACAGGGAGTTTATATACTGGAGCTTGCGAGCAAAAGAGTAGAAAGCCTCACGGCCCGAACCCGTAATGTCTCGCCGGATTGTCGAAAATGACTCAGGCCCACCCTCCCCGGCAAGCGAGGCCAACATTCTGACACGGTCGGATGAAGGTATTGCCTCAAAAATACGCTTGTACTCCGCCTCTGCGAAGCGCTCATTTAACGCATTATATGCCCGTGACATCCATGTTTCCGTAGGACTTCGAAATCCTTGATTGTAACACAAGCGGCGGAGCCTTCTTTTGAAGGCTGTCTCATCAAGGTTGAGATAACTCGCCTCAGCATCTAGGATTCTCCAAAGAGCATTACTAGCGTCGTTATCAAATGGCTGTAGCTCTAAATAATCAAGAATGATCTCTCGGCGCCGCCTGTCAGTCCTAACGTGTGAGAGTTTCCAGTTGGAATGTGACGCTGCGACCTGATCGGCAACATATCCAAGGATAAGGGAGCTTGGTCGGTCCACAGTCTTCGGAAACCTGCCCTCTTGGCGATAAAACAAAAGCTTGATCGCGTAGTCCAGTCTGGCGCTATCTGGAAGCTCGGCCAGAAAAGAAGAGTCGGTAGCGGTCAGTGACCATCCTTTGGTTTCGTCGAAACTCTCAGTGATTAGTTCTGTATCCATCATTGCCTCCCCCAAAAGAGTAAGGCGATGCACAAATTAAGCCAATATCCGGTCAGAGCCGTCGTCTGTGCGCGCTCTGTTCCAAATTTTGTCCGATTATTACACCAATGTTCGAATTACCCCGTCTACGAAGCTTGGGGCATATCAGACATCCGGCAACATGTGGGTAATTCCTATTCGACATTACCACCTAAAAACTTACATTCTCGTCCGTCTGCTACGTTTAGGACTTTACCCGCGCCACCTGACTTTAGTGGTGGCTGATAAATTTGTCTCGATTTTTGATAGCATCTGACATTTGGATTAGTTTGGAGGTCTTCAGCACTTACAAAGTATATAAAAACGGGCTCAGTTTTTTGTAGAGATGCGTCCTCGTCAGTTTCCTCAATGATAAAAGACTGAACATCCTGCAGAGAACAGGTCTTTCTATCAGCTCTTTTGGCCTTATATTTTTCGTCTAAAGAGGCGGATAAAAGCCCAAGATCCACGTCATAATCTTTCAATCGCTCATCTTCTAAAATTTTGGCCGGGCGCACCAGAACATAAGGCTCTGCACAAGAGCTTTGTGATACATCTTTCCAGAAGTCTTTCTGCGATGCTTCTTGAATAAGCGTACTGCAACCGCCTCCCATAATCATGGAGGCGACTAAAATTGAAGTTCTAAGGACGGAGACTATCCTTTTTCTCCTCGAGTTTTGACGACGCGTTTTCCTTCTGGTGTTGTTGTATGGAACTTGAAGGGTTTGCCATCAAACACGGAAGTTTCGAGGTCTTTCAAAACTTCTTCCTGTGCGCCGAATGGCGTGATGAGTTCGATCAACCAAGGGATATCCCCTCCCGTCCATTCATCCGGACGCAGCTTGGTTGCCCCGCCCTCTAAACGCGCATCAGTTTCTTCCGAGACCATAGCCCAGATCGCGACAGCTCCAGGGCTGTCGGGACCATAAAAGATGCGGAACTGTTCAACCAGAACAGGAGGCATGACCATCCATTCCAGATCACCGATGAAAAGGTTCTTGTGGACTGGAGATTGAGACAACAACCAAGTTATCTCTCCAAGAACATGAGAAACCGTCTTGTCAGTGGACGGCCCCGATGGCCTAAACTGTGTCTGAGCATTCATATGGTTTTCAATCTATTTTTCGCAAACCAACTAAGCGATCTGCGTCATCAAGCTCGAACGCGCCTGCGTTCCAATGAGCTTAGCGTAGCGTTGCTCATCAGATTGTTCAACATTTAGACCTGCGAAAGCTGTCTGTGCTCCAAAGCCCGCCATTGCTTGCGTGAACCGATCTAACTCAACCAGTGACCTTTCTGCGGGCGCAGCTTCGTCGGAAGCTACCGCGACCTGTTCGAGTGTAGACGCCAAAGTTTGACGACTGATAATATCGCCAATGCGTCCGCCGTGAACGATGTGTGGTTCGAGCTCATATCCAACACGCGTGATCTGATGATCTTCTCTCACAAACTCTGCCGTATCCGGCACATCAGCTTCAGTATCAGTATCAGTAGTTGTCACAGATCCTGCATCGGGAGAACTCTCCGCATCTTCTCCGTCCGTACCGCCTTCACCTTCATCATTAGAGTCAAAGTCAGCTAAGAGGGCATCCTGCGTCAGACCCGTATCCGTTCCGAGAGCGTCCAAACGGGCTCGCTCGGCGTCAGCAGCATAAAGCTTTGCCATAAGCGGCGAACGGCCACCAGCAATCTTGCCCCAGTCCGTATCAAGGGTGATCGAAGCCATAGCAGCCGCGCTATCGACATGAACATGCTCAAGTCCTGCAAAACCAGTGATGAAAGCATCCTCTCCTGTCTCAGAGTCTGTGAGCCCCGCGTACTGAACGCGAAGCCCAACATCGCCTGCGATTGTCTCACTGCCATCGGCCCACTGAACGGCCGTATGACCGAAGACGACATTATCTAAATGCGCATCCTCATCAGAAGTTTGCCAGCCAAGGTGAGCTGTCAGATTGATAGATGTGACGCCCGCCTCTTCGAGAGATCTGAGCTCTTCTGACTGGCTGATACCGTCCTGATTAGCGTCTTGCCAAACACGGAAGTCTGCAAAGCGCGCATCATCCGCACTCAAGACGCCGTCGCCATTACTGTCGAATGCGACGAGACCTTCTAAGTCAGTTTGAGCGCCCTCGAGATCTTGAACGAATGAGATTTCAGAAACGGCTGTAATGTTGCCGTCGCCATCTCTATCAAGACCGAGAAGTCCATCCTCAGCGCCGACCCAACCAATGGAATCGCCCACACCATTCCCGTCAACATCGATAGACACACCGCTCTCAGACAAGTGAGACAGCGCAAGCTCCCCATCACCATTCAAGTCAAAAACAATCGGCATGACAGTCGTTGTGTCGTTCTTCGCAGCCTGCTTTGCGAGCAAGCGCTCCAGACGGCGCACAGAGATCCTTCCAAGACGCCCGTCTAAGACATCATCATTCTGACCGAGATAAGCTGTCGCACTCTCGCGTCCTTCACGGATCACGGTTGACGCTAAGGCAACATCATATCCAACTGATGTTGTTCTATCGGACATTCCAACCTCGGTCGTATTCAGGATTACGTTATCGGCAAAATCGGTGATTTCATTTCCGGTTGAATTACCGTCAAGAGAGATCGAGATAATACCCGCCTCTTCAAGCGTCATAAGTTCACGCCGTCCACCACGACCATTTTGGTTGCGATCTTGCCAGACCCGGAATTCTCCAAAACGCTCGTCTTGCGCGTCAAAGACACCATCTTCATTGGTGTCATAGGCCCGTAAGCCCTCGAGATCAGTCTCCGCCCCCTGAAGGTCTTGAGCAAAAGAGACTTCGGACAGGCTTGTGATCTTGCCGTCGCCATCTCGATCAAGTGCTAGGAATCCATCATCAGCTCCAAGCCACCCCACACGTGTAAGCGTTTTGTTGTCGCCGCGCACAACAACATGGCTTTCATCGACAGAAATAAGCTCCAAGCCATCTCCGTCCAAGTCAAACATGATTGGCGGAATATTGGGCAAGCCTCCCGGATTATAAGGAGAGTAAGGATATCCGGGATCTGTTGGGTTACTCGGTACTGTCTGGTCCTCAATCGTCCAATCAAGATCCAGAGTTCTAATGTCGACATTCACATTTTGAATGGTGATATATTCGATGAGGTTCCCACTATAAGTGGACCCACCATGCGTGACAATCTGCTTGCCGCCTCCAACAATTCGCATGTAATCGGACATCTGATTAGCGTTCAAATCAGACGTGTCAGCCGTACCTTCCGGCGCTACGCCGATGTAGAGATCATTTCCGACAACTGTGAACACAAGCTCTTCCAGTTGAACGCCAGGACCAAATTGGATGTGGTCTAATCCACCCGTATCCCGAACAGTATCGCGGCCGGACCCACGGTCAAAGATGTATTGATCGTCACCGACTGATGCGTAGATCGTATCATTGCCACGTCCACCATGAAGAATATTCGAGTTCGTCTCATAGGTCTGGGATCCGCTGCTATTGCTTGCAGACCAAATCGTATCATTGCCATCGCCGCCTTGAAGCAGACTAAAACCTCTCTCGTCGCCGTAACCGCGAAGCGTGTGACTTCCGGCCCAACCAGCGCCTGATGTCCAAGAGCCGCCTGTAATATACCAAACGTCAATCGCTCCAACACCGCCAATATCGACGGCATCTACGCCCACTAATTCACGGTGCTCACTCGGGCTATTGTAGGCCGTCGTTAAGAGCTGGCCATTTGCCCGGATGGTTAGGTTTGCGCCAGCACCAATGAACACACCATCCCATGATAGGGCGTCATCATACCCGACCATGATCGTATCATGACCCTGATTGCCATATTCATAGATACTATCCGTACCGCCGCCAAGCTCGACAAAATATGTATCATTTCCATGGCCGCCATAAAGCGTATCATTGCCGCCCCCACCTTCGAGGACGTTATCGCCCGCACCAAAACGGATCGTGTCGGCATGCTGCGTGCCGACAACATGTTCAACATCCCAAGACCGAGAGTAGCCGGATGTCCCGTGAACCCCGTTAAGGTAACCATATGTGCGTTGACCATCGGTCGCATTAATAGAAAGACCAGTTGTGCCCGCGTGATTGCCATAATCAACGGTGTCAAAACCTTCGCCGCCCCAGAACTGGTCTGAGCCACGCGTCACAATGAAATAGTCATCACCGTCAAGACCATGAAGGATATTACCCCCATGGTTACCCTCTAAGACATCGGAGTAGTTCGAGCCCGTCAAATAATGCATATAACCAACAAAGACGTCTCCCGACGCATCGCCGCCAAAGGCATGTTGAGAACCAAGGGTCTGAGCATAACTATGCGTGGCGGCATAATATTGAATAGAAACATCAACGCCCGCATTTGAATTCTCATAAGAGACTGTTGTTACGCCCCAAGCACCATCAGAATTACGTCCACGCTCTATCCGGTCCGCACCGGCACCACCCTCAATAACATCTCTACCGCCGCCGCCGTTTAAGACATCATCTCCAGCCCCGCCTCGGAGAGTGTTGTTGGAATCATCACCCGTGAGTACGTCCGAGAAATTCGTTCCCGTGACATTGTCAATTTGAGAAACATATAGATAATTAATCCTTGAGTTCGTTACATCATTTCGACGAACATCGTAAAACCGAGTCCCTTCGTGGCGATAAAACGAATTACTATGCGTATCCCAACTTGTAGGACGATGGGACATATCCAAAGAAATACCTTCAGAATACCGCTCAAAGCTAAGGGTATCATTCCCGCCATCTTCTGAGCCGGAGCCGCCTCTGAACTGCCCCGCAAGACCTGTCGTTGTACCCTGCACAACAATTAACGTGTCATCACCGCCTTGACCCAGAACAACGTTGTTACCGCCCCCATCTATGAGCGTGTCATTCCCATTACCGCCATAAAGACGGTCTAAACCGTCGCCGCCGATAAGGACATCATCGCCGTTTTCGCCATAAAGCCAGTCATTCCCACCTCGGCCAAGCAACACATCATCATCATTCCCGCCATAAAGATCATCACGGGCATTTCCCGCGCCGCCATCAAGCCAATCATTGCCGGAGCGGCCTCGGAGGGTGTTCGATCTGGCATCTCCGATGAAAATATCATCGCCGCCTTCGATTTCTAAGTTAAAAGTCTCGCCATAGCTGTCGGCGCCAACCTCGTCCCAATCGGCAACCCATCTCTCGGTGCCGTAATCATCAATATTTGCGGACGCCGAATTGGCGGCGAATTGAATATCATTCCCAGCCGTCGTGTCTGTCCCAGTCGCAGATATGAAATTAACCTCAACATTTTCAACAGGACCATTTCCGTTAATAATGCCCATAATGTGGTCCAGACTGGCATCTGTTCCAACTTGTGCAACCGCATTACCAAAGGCGCGATTATATCCCACACCCCCACCTGAGGACCCGACTGGTCTTAAAAAGTTCGTCTCATCGAAAGCTAGAGAGTCGCCACTGGAATTGGCAAAACCATTGCCGTCATCATCGCGCCAGACCTCAAGGTCATTTCCGTGAACGTAAAAAGTAACATCCTCGTAATCCAGAGGGGAAGACACAACGCCCTGTAGGCTGTCAACAAACCCTTTCGCTCCGCCGTAGAAATCAGAAGCCGCTGATTGGTTCAAACCTAGCTCAGCCGCGCGCTGTAGCGTCACAATCCAGCCTGCAGCAAAAGTCGAGACCGAGTTGAGGGTTTCGAGAATATTTGCTACGCGCGCGCTACGGGAGGAATGGTTCATCCAATTGCGCGTAGTCGTCGACATCGCTGTGATTTCATCACGCTGAATTTGCTCAAAACGGGCTTTATTGGCCTCGTAAAACGCTTTGTCTGAGTCCGAAAGACTATTGTACGGCGCAGCTATAGCCGCATCGATCGTTTCCTGATTTTGGAGATAGGTTGTGTAATCTTCCGCAAACTGAAGTTCGCCACCTAACTGCGCAATAATCGTGGCGTCTGTTTTCGCAATCGCTCGCTTGATAATCAGATTACCGCCCGCAACCTGCGTGCTCCTAATCGCCGAGACTACGCCGACATCAAGTGCCTCATCCGCTGTCTGCACAACCGTACGCGTACCGCCAACCCGGATGTACAACTCATTATTGATATGACCGTAGGTCTGTGTCGGACTGACCGTGTTAATCACCTCGCCGCTGCCATCAAACCCGCGCATGATGTCGATGAAACCATTGAGCGTATCGGCAGCATTATTAGCCATGTCGGTGACAAGGGCTTCATTGCCGTTGTCGCGTGAAGTCACGGTTCCAAGAGTGTAATAGCCATCCACGAATGACAGAACAGTATCCGCACTCGCTTGCGGAACTTTAGGCTTCTTCCGCCCAAAGAGATTGCCAATTAGCGTGCCTAGGACCTGACCGATAAACTCACCGATGACGCCGCAAGCGGGTCCACAAATCGCATTGCCGACAATATTACCAATTGCCGAGCCCAGTGAGCTGAGGATAGCCGCCGCTTGTGTTTTTGGCGTAACAATCGCGCTGGCAAGTTTACTCGCCAAGAAACTTGCAACGATAGAAACTGGATCAAATTTAAAATCGAACAAATCATCTGCAGCTGTTGCACCCTTCGGCAGAAACGCGTTCTGAGTAACCGCATTAAAAGCATTCGTCGCAACGCCGCTAATGACTTGATTGGCAGCACGACCAAACAATTCACCCGCCGGACCGTTTAGACCCAAACCATCCGTCAACTCAGCCGTTAAAAGCGAGCTAACCGTACCAATCCCAGCACTCGCCAAGGAGCCAATTAAGGCGTCTGTACTAAATGCACCTTCAACACCGAAAGCCTCGTCTTCAAAACGCTCCAAGAACCCAACAGCCTGATCAGTCCCAGGCGCATTCCCCGCCAAAGCCCGACCGAAAGCCGTCCCAATCTGGCCAAAAACAGCAGAAGACACAACATCAGAAACCGCATTCCCAACAGAACCCAAATCAACCTGAGCTGCCAATACAGACCCAATCGTCGAGCCGATTACACTACCTATCTGTCCATATATTTCTAATGAACGGTCAAAATCTGCTCTCTGCAGTGCAAGTATAAACTCGTTATCTTTTAGAAGTTTGTCTACATCTGTTTCCAAATGGCTTGTTGAACCATCGTGCTCGTAACCAGCTAAAACAGGATCAGCAACATAGGCCATTACTGCCAAAATTTCATGCACGTCAGGATTTAGAAGTATCTGCGCTAATTGATCATATGCACCAGCGTCACGCAGCTTGTCTATAAATGAGAGAAAAATTTCGAATTTGGGGATGCTATTGAGAAGATCAAAATCTAAAGCAACTGATTGCTGAGAATTTTGCTCCAATCCCTGCACATCAAAAGAAACCTCACTTGGATCTATGTCAAAAGCGACGCCACTACCACTGAATGCAAATTCATTACGCCCCCTGAGTATGTCCGTATTATACCCAAGAGCCTCAAAACTTTGCAGCGTGAACTCATCGATCGAGACTCTTCCGCCATTAATTAACTCTCCGCCCTCATGTGATAACTGAATTCTAAATTCACCAGTCAACAAGTAATTAACTACAGACTGAAAACTATTAGAATAAGCTTCATTAGCTTGATCTCGCAATATTTCATCAGAAACCCCGCCTCCACGAGCAGTTACGATATTTCTGATTTCGTCGGGCAGGTCAAACCCACCTTCTCCAGAAATGCGAAATGAAACCAAGTGACTAAGTTCGTTTAGCAGTGCCTCCTCGCGACTTATAGGAACCACAGTCAAATTTCGTTGAGAATCAGAAGAAAAGCCCCAATATACAATGT
>Ga0209186_1003285_pt1 | contig 11168 bp, 7 predicted proteins | sample SidtaG_FD_187426 | JGI IMG/M metagenome (GOLD analysis project Ga0209186, IMG submission 187426) | Marine algal microbial communities from Sidmouth, United Kingdom - Sidmouth_Male2 metaG (SPAdes) (version 2) | ecosystem: Host-associated > Algae > Red algae > Unclassified | place: Sidmouth, United...
ACCCCTTCGATCCGCCCGCGACCATTCGCCCGATTGGTACACGACAGGCGCATCTGAGCGATTTCGTCGGCCAGTTGTATGTCTGAAAAATCCCGAATCCACGTTCCGGTTGAACGAGACATCGCGATCATCGTGGAAACCTCGTTGAGCTCCGGGAGAGATATTCTCAGGGGGATTGCGAAATATGCACGCCAAGTGGGCCTGTGGCATCTGCGTCACGTTCCACAGGGCCTAGATGAAGATTTGCCGGAGTGGCTGGAATCCTGGGCGGGCGACGGGATCATCGCCCGGGTAAAGTCAGCTGAACAACTGGAAAGGCTGCTTCAATATGACCTCCCCATCGTGGATGTGCTTGGCCTTGTGGAGGGATCACTGCTTCCGGTTGTCCACGTCGATGATCGCGACATCGCCATACGGGTGGCGCAGCATTTCCAACACCGCGGATTCCGCCACCTTGCGTTCTATGGCCTTGAACGGGAGAGCTGGTCCAGGAAGCGACAGGCTGGCTTCCGGGAAGCCTGCAAGGATGCGGATTCGTATCACGAGATGACCACCCTCTTACCCGCGACACATGAGGGCCCAGAAACAGCCATGCGATTGCGGCAGTGGATAGATGCGCTTCCGAAACCCGTGGGTATTATGGTTTCAACCGATCGCTGTGGCCCGCCGGTACTCGAAACCTGCCGGGAGCTCGGCCTCCTCGTCCCGGAAGAAGTAGCCGTCGTGGGGGTGGATAACGACCGCCCACTTTGCGAATGTTCCATGCCGCCGCTCAGCAGCGTTCAGGCCGATCACCATTCCGTCGGCTACGAGGCGGCCAGACTCCTCAACGGTCTCCTGGACGGACGACCTCCACCATCGGCGCCACGGTTCACTCAGGCGGAGGGCATCGCGGTCCGCGAATCCTCCGAAACCATTGCCATCCCCGATCCGGCGGTGGCCCGGGGGGTGAACTTTATCCGCCGGAACCTCGCGGCGCCGATTACCACCGACGATGTTGCGCGGGCCGCCGGAGTCTGCCGGACGAGTTTGCAACGTCGCTTTTCCCAGACCATGGGGAAACCCATCCGAGATTACATCATCGCGGAACGTCTGAAGCGAGCCCGCTCCTTGATTACCGAAACCGATTTTCTCTTGTCCGATATTGCGACCCGGTGCGGCTTCCGGCACCAGGAGTATCTCGGGAGCGTGTTCAGGAAACACTTCGGCATGAGCCCGGGAACCCTCAGGAAAAACAATCGTGAGCAAAGCGGTGGAGAGCAAGATGTGGTGAGATAGCAACATCTGGTTTGGAGCCCAGAGCCGGGGGTGGCCTTTAAAAATTGAGTCTTGGGTGCCAGCGCTGGCGAGCTCGGGACTGAAGAGGGCATTGGCATCTAAAAATGAGAGAGAGGCCCCATAAAGCTACCGTCAGCCACACCGACGAAATTGGCCAGACGTTGCGCTGGCCGGATAAGGCACCAGCGACCGATATCTACAAAAGGATGTCCAATGTCTTCGGTTCAACTTCTTCTGCTTATGGCTTCTTGCGTCGTAAACTCTACCTGAATGACTAATTTATCCATAGTCTCAGCACGGTTTAATTCACTTTATCGTATTCCTGCAAGTTTTCTGGCGTCCTCGCCGGGCAGGATCAATATCATCGGTGGACATGTTGACTATTTGGGAGGTCATGTGATGCCGCTCGCGATTGACCGGCATGTCCGTATATGGGGGGCCGGTCGCAAGCACGGGAAATTGCGAGTTACATCCCAGCGTGATGGCGTCGAAATCCAGAATGAATGCGCCATCGATTCGGCGGTTCGCTTTACTGGCGAGAACGTATGGATGAACTATATCGCGGGGGTGGTGACGGTCTACCGGGAGGCGGCAATTCCGATTCAAGGGCTGGATCTGTACATCGAGTCAAATCTGCCTTCCGGAGCGGGCCTCAGCAGCAGTGCCGCACTCGAGACCGCCACAGCGCTGGCGATCGAGGCCGTGGCTGGAATTGACCTTGATCCCCGCCGCCGCGCCCAACTCTGCCGAAAGGCCGAACACGCGTATGCAGGGGTGCCCTGCGGGATCATGGACCAGATGGCAGTTGGCCTTGCCCAGGAAGATCATGTCATGCTGCTGAACTGTCATGATGAGACTTTCGAGCATGTTCCCTTCCCAGATAAACTCGCCATCCTCGTTTGCGACACCGGCCTGAAGCACGCGCTTGGTGACGGAGAATACCGCCGCCGAAAAGAAGAGTGCGAAGAGGCCTTGGAGCTTCTGGGAGAATCGGAGTGGCGCCATGCCAGCCAGGGCAAGGTACAGACCTATGCAGAAGCTAGGAAACTGCCATCGATTCTCGCAAGGCGCGCCATGCATGTGGTGACCGAAATGCAGCGCGTCCATTCGATGGAAAAGGCACTCCGGGTCAAGGATCGAAGCTCGATGAGGGCGATCATGCATGCGGGACACCAGTCACTGAGGCGAAATTTTGAAGTCAGCTGTGAGGAATTGGACGTCCTAGTCGAGGCGGCCTACGGTGACGAGTTTTCTGACGTCCTCGCCGGCGCGCGGATGACCGGTGGCGGATTTGGAGGCGCAACCGTGAACCTTGTCAGTCGCGACCAGATCGACAGGTTCCGGGCCCATCTTGAACAAACCTTTTTCGACGCATTCGGGCGGCAACTCAACTGCCATCTTGTCAGGCCTTCCGGACCCGCGACATGTCAAACCATTCACCTCTCCTCTCCCTGAACCCCACCCCATATCTGCCATGCATACTAAGCACTATCTTCTCGTGATTCTCCTCCCTCTCCTCACCGGGATTCTATCTGCCCAGTCCCTCTCCGACACGGTCTACGGGGCGATGCCCGGGGGCGAAGAGGCCAAGATCTTCACCCTCGTAAACAAGAAGGGCCTCGTGGCCAAAGTGACCGAGTATGGCGCGACCCTGGTGTCCATGGAGGTGCCCGATCGTGAAGGCAACCGCTGGGATGTAACGCATGGATACGACAGTCTGGAAGGCTGGCTCAGCAACAGTTCCTACTTCGGATCCTCGGTGGGACGCTTCGGCAACCGCATCGCTGGTGGTAAATTCTCTCTAGACGGAACGACCTACAAGTTGGCCACCAACAACAGTCCCGGCGGCATCCCCTGCCATTTGCATGGCGGGGAAAAAGGCTTCGATAAAGTCCTATGGAAAGGGAGCCCCTTTGAACGCGATACCGAACGCGGTGTCGTGTTCTCCTACACCAGTGCGGACGGCGAGGAGGGCTATCCCGGAACCCTCACGGTGAAGATCACCTACACGCTCAACGACAAGGATGAATTACGCTGGGAGGCGACCGCCACCACCGACAAACCTACGGTCCTGAACATCGTCCACCACTCCTATTGGAACCTCAGCGGAGACCCGGACAGCACCATCAACAACCACAAGCTCACCCTGCATGCCGACCATTACCTGCCCACCGACGCGGGGCTGATTCCGACCGGAAAAAAAGCAGAGGTCGCCGGCACGCCGATGGATTTCCGCAAGGCCTATCGGATTGGTGAACGGGTGGCACAGGACTTTGAAGCGCTGGACTTCGGGGCGGGCTATGACCACGCTTGGGTGCTGAGCGGCAAGAAGGAGGGGGAGCTGACCAGGGCGGCGCGTCTACACGACCCGAAATCGGGACGGACCATGGACATCCTCACCAACCAGCCCGCGATCCAATTCTACGGGGGCAACTTTCTCGACGGAACCGTCGAAGGCAAGCGCGGGGTCCATTACAAGCACCGCACCGCCCTCTGCCTCGAGACCGAGAACTGGCCGGATGCGCCCAACAATCCGAATGCGCCAAGTGCGGTCCTGCAGCCGGGACAGACCTACCACCACATCATGGTCCACCGCTTCCATTCCAAGTAACCACCCAACATTACTCTAACCCCAGAGGCCCACATGACCCTCATTACCTTTATCGGCTTTACCCTCTTTGTCGCCATCGCAACATGGTGGCTGACCCGTAACAAGGAAACCGGCACGCAGGAAGGATACTTCCTCGCAGGACGCAGCCTCAGTGGCCTAGTCATCGCCGGTTCGCTTCTGCTTACCAACCTGTCCACCGAGCAGTTGGTCGGGCTGAATGGCGGCGCCTTCTCCGACGGCCTCTCGGTCATGTGCTGGGAGGTCATCGCCGGCTGTTCGCTGGTCGTCATGGCCCTGTTCTTCCTGCCCCGTTACCTGAAGTCGGGTATTGCGACGATTCCACAGTTTTTGGAGGAACGCTACGGGCGTGGGGTAAGGGCGCATACCACCACCGTCTTTATCGTGGCCTACACGCTGATTCTGCTCCCCTTTGTCCTCTACAGCGGTGCCACTGCGCTGTCCTCCATGTTGCAGCTTCCCGAAATGCTCGGCATGAGCGAGCGAGGCGTGATCTGGATGGTGGTGGGCTTCATCGCCATCGTCGGGTCCGGGTATGCGGTTTTCGGAGGATTACGCGCCGTCGCGGTCTCAGACCTCTTCAATGGGATCGGGCTGTTGGTCGGCGGATTTCTCATCACATGGTTTACCATCCGCTACGTGGCTGGAGATAGCGGTTCATTCGTAGGTGTCTTCAAAAAGGTGTCCGCCGCCAACCCCGATGCCTTCGTCTCGCTCGGGAAAGAAGGCGAAGGAACCCATTGGCCGACCCTGTTCACCGGTGTATTGCTCCTGAACTTCTTCTACTGGTGCACCAACCAGCAGATCATCCAGCGGACCTTTGGCGCAAAAACGCTGGCCGAGGGGCAGAAGGGAGTTCTGCTCGCCGCATTCTTCAAGATTCTCGCCCCCCTAATCCTCGTCGTGCCCGGCATTCTGGCCCTGCACATTGCCAATGAGAACGTGGCCTTTAACGCGACCATTCTCGGAGACGACGGCACCCGCGATGGTAGCCTTGTGTATGGATCACTGGTACGACTGGTGCTTCCGCCAGCGCTAACCGGCTTCTTCGCCGCTGTGTTGGTCGGCTCCATTCTTTCCACCTTCAACTCGGTGCTCAACTCGAGCGCCACCCTGTTTTCGCTCGGGGTGTACCAGAAGATGAAGCCCAAGGCAGGGCACAGGGAGATCGTCCGTTCGGGCATGATCTGCAGCGCCGTCGTCGCGGTGTTCAGCGCGGTCTCCGCCCCGATCATCTTTTTTGGTCAGGACAAGATTTTTGAATACTTCCAAAGTCTCAATGGGGTCTATTTCATTCCCTTGTTGGCCATCATTCTCGTGGGCATGTTCAATCGCCGGGTGAATGGCCGTAGCGCCCTCATCACCGCCTGCCTCGGACTGGTGGTGATGCTCTGGGGATCGTTCTTCGACGGGACGGTGAAGGTTAACCCCGAGCAGGGCATTGAGGCGGTGGATGGTTGGGTGGCCTCCATCTTCGGTTCCGGCTTCCATTTCATGGGCGCAGTGTTCCTCGGACTGATCCTCCTGCAACTCGCCCTCGGGTATGCGGCCGGAATGCTCCGCAAGGAGCTCTACGTTCAGCAGGATGCAAAGGTGGTGGACCTCACCCCTTGGCGTCCCGCTCCCTACGTCGGCGGAGTCCTCATTATCTCCGTTCTGAGCCTCTATCTCTTCCTCGCCTAGCCCCCATCGATTCATGAAACGTTTCGTCCCCATTCTCAGTGGGCTGCTAGGCCTGAGCGGCATCGCGCTCGCTGCACCTAGTGCCATCGCACCGGGCCAGGCCGGCCAGCTTTTCAATCAGTGGAAAAAGCAAACCGGCGACAGCACGCCAAAGAACCCGACTCCCAACCGCCAGGCTATTCACGAACGAGCTAAAATGACCGAGCCCCATTGCGAATTTCCTGGTGCCGCCCACAACGCCACCACCATCAATCACCCCGACCCCATCCGCCTCAAATAAAATGACCACCCATCGCCTATTCATTCTTGTCCTTCTCATCTCCGCATTCTCTGCGGATAAATCCTCTGCGGCTCCTCACCCTAACTTTATCGTACCGGCCAATCCGAAAGGCCAACCCCCGGCCAAAGGAACCAAAGGCAAAGGACAAGCCAAAGCCTCCACCCACCAGAACGTTCCGGCGGATGAATGGAAGCCGGTGGAGGGATCCATGCTGACCGAGTGGGGTGAGCAACTGGATTCAAAGAGCGTGTGGTCGGAATACCCTCGCCCGCAATTAAAGCGGGAAAAATGGGTCAATCTGAATGGGATGTGGGAATACTCAATCACGCGCCAAAGCGACAAAAGGGCCGGAGGATGGGACGGGGAAATCCTGGTGCCGTTTGCCATCGAAGCACCGTTGTCCGGCGTGGGACGTTCGCTGGAGCCGTACGAAGCTCTTTGGTATCGCCGCAACTTCAATCTTCAACAGAAACCTGAGGGACGGCTGTTGCTGCATTTCGAGGCGGTCGATTACCAATCCACAGTGTGGGTAAATGGAAAAGAAGTCGGTGGGCATGTCGGCGGAAACCTGCCCTTCAGTTTCGATATCACGGATCAGGTGAAGGCGGGTAGAAACACCCTGCTCCTGAAGGTGGTCGATCGAACGAATATGGACGATTCGTTCCAGCTGCGCGGCAAACAGAGACTCGTTAATCGAGGAATTTTCTATACCCGCGTATCCGGGATCTGGCAGTCCGTCTGGTTGGAGCCGGTGCCGGAAAACCATATCAAATCGCTCAAGGTCGACACGAAGATGAACGGCGAGATCCGCATTGAACCCTCTTTTGTCGGCAAGGGAGAAATCCGCACCGAGGCCTGGTTGGATGGCCGGAAAGTGGCGGAGGGATCAACGGTAGTGAAGGTGGATCAACCCAAGCTATGGTCGCCTGATTCCCCGACGCTTTATCAGTTGAAGGTTTTCATGCAGGACGAAAGCGGACAGGAGCTCGACCGCGTGGAATCCTATGCGGGTATTCGCGAGGTTGGAAAGGTCAAGGATAAGGACGGCGACTGGCGCTTCACGCTCAATGGCAAAACCATCTTCCACTGGGGGCCGTTGGACCAGGGGTGGTGGCCGGACGGGCTGCTGACGCCGCCTTCCGAGGACGCCATGCTCTTCGAGATTAATTTCCTCAAACAAGCCGGATTCAACATGATCCGCAAGCATATCAAGATCGAACCGAGGCTTTACTATTATCATTGCGACCGTCTCGGGATGTTGGTCTGGCAGGATCAGGTGTCCGGAGGTCCGAACCCGAATTGGTATCGCCTCGATCCCACGAAAAACAAAAAACACAGGTCGCCCGAGCCGGGCGATCCGATCGATGCCGAGTGGCCGGATCCCTCCCACGAACAATGGATGGCCGAACTCAAGGGGATGATCGACCATCTCTATAATTATCCTTCGATCGTTTCGTGGGTGCCCTTCAACGAAGCATGGGGACAGCATCGGACGATGGAAGTGGGCGAGTGGATTACGAAGTATGACCCGTCGCGCTCCATCAATATTGCCAGCGGCGGCAACTTTGCGCCGGTGGGGGATATTGCCGATATGCACAGCTATCCGCATCCGGAATTCCCGTTCCACATGAACGAATATGATGACTACATCAAGGTGGTCGGAGAGTTTGGCGGGCATGGCTGGAAAGTGGACGGGCATGAATGGGATCCCAAAAAGAAGAACTTTATCTATGGCGGCATGCCGGAAACCATTGATGAATATGCGGAACGGTATGCCGAATCGATTCGGCTTCTTGGCGAACTGAAGACGAAGGGGGTTTCCGGGGGCGTCTACACGCAGACGACGGATGTGGAGGGGGAAATCAACGGGCTGATGAGCTACGACCGGAAGGTGATCAAGATTCCGGCAGAAGAACTCAAAGCGATCCAAGCCGAAAATGGTTTGTTGGGCCATTTGTCTTCTGCAGGACAAATCCCGACGAATACGCCCACTACCGTCAAAATGAACCCGATCTATCAAGAGGTTCATGCGGCTCCTGATATCGCCGAGGGTTCTCTGCAGATTGTAGTGGAAGCGACCCAAAGAAGTGCGGTTGCGGATGGTGTGCTGCTGGCACACGGCGGCAATGTAACCGGCTACTCGCTGCATGTGGAACAGGGTATTCCGGTTTTTGAAGTCACTCAGAAAAATGAAGTTTTCCGGGTCGCCTGGCGGAAGCCGGTGAAAGGGAAAATGCGCCTTGTCGCCAATCTGGGCGACAATGAAATGAGCCTTTCCGTGAATGGAGAGCCTAAGGTGTCCGCATCCTCTCCAGGACTGTTTCGTGCCCAGCCGAAACTCGGTTTGTCGGTCGGTTATGATGGCCTCAGTAATGCCGGGTCCTACGAAGTTCCCAATCCCTACAATGGAACGATTCTTTCCACGCGCATCGATGCGGGCGGAACGCCTCCGGCTGTGGCGAAAGTGATGCCGCGCAGTGAAATCGAAGCGGGTCTGGCTTCGCATGATAAAGCGCTCTTCATCAAAGAAGGTTGGATTCGCGATCCATACATTATTCTCGGTCCGGACGACTATTATTATCTCACCGGAACCACCCCGAATCCGGGAGATTCGCGCGAGCAGTCCGATCCCTACAATACCGGACTGGGTGAGGAATCGATCGTTGGGTGGCAAGCACAGGTCTGGCGCAGTAAGGATTTGATTGATTGGGAGTCGCTCGGCGCTCCGTTTACCTTGAAGGAGGGTATCTGGTTTGAGAAACGTCCTAAACGTTTTGAGGACGTGCCGGAAAAACTATGGTTCCTCTGGGCGCCGGAAGTGCATTGGCTGGGCGACCGCTGGGCATTGACGCATACCAGCCCGTCGCCGGTTCGCGGTGCCAATCTCGCCTTAACGGAAGGGGCTGATCTGAAGGGGCCGTGGACGCATCCCATGGGGGTAGATATCGGGCACCGGCACGATCCTTCGCTATTTAAGGATGATGGAACCTGGTACCTCCTTTATGGGAACACGCAGGTCGTTCCGTTGAATGCGGATTTCAATTTGACCACGGCCGAGCCGGTTCAGATCGATCCCTCCGGCAGCCGCACGACGCCCGCAGGCGATACCCTTTCGGTGATCGGCCACGAAGGCGCCACCATGCGGAAGATCGGCGATAAATATGTCCATATAGGTACCGCCTGGTCGACGGATACGGGCCGCAAGGGTTCCTATAATCTCTATTATTGCACCGCCGATAAAATTACAGGCCCTTACGGCGAACGTAAATTTGCCGGTCGTTTTCTGGGGCACGGCACGCCGTTTCAGGACCGGCAGGGCCGCTGGTGGTGCACCGCCTTCTACAACGGAAATATTCCGCCGGTAGAACGCAAGGGCATTGAAAATCGCGACCTGAGCGCAACGGCGCAGACCATCAATCAGCGTGGCGTTACGATTGTTCCGCTCGATGTGAAAGTGCTTGAAGACGGCGCAATCTACATCCGCGCCATCGATCCGGTCTATGCCAACCCCGGTCCGGATGAAGTTCAGAAATTTGCTAAGTAAACAATAAACCAGACCAAAGAGAAAAGATCGACATGACTCTATATAAACATATATACAGCGCCGTGGTGATGATGGCGTGCATGCTATCGTTGGGGGCAGCCTCCGCACATGCCGGGTCGCCTAATATTATTCTGATTTTGACGGATGACCAGGGGTGGAGCCAGCTTTCCGAACCCGTCGACCCCACGGTGCCGAACGCTTCTTCGGATTACCTGGAAACACCGAATATGAACCGTTTGGCCAACGGAGGGATTCGTTTTACCAGCGGCTATTCTCCGGCCGCCATCTGCACGCCGACGCGGCGTGGAATCCTCTTCGGGACAACCTCCGTACGCAGCGGCGGCGAGTTTCGCAGCCGGTGGGAACCGTTGAAACATCTTTCACTACCACAGGCACTGAAACGGGCGAACCCGGATTACCAGTGCGCCCATTTTGGCAAATGGGGCGAGCTCATGGGAGCCGCGCCCGAGGCGGTCGGTTACGATGCCAGCCACGGAGAGACGGGCAACGGTACGGGGGGAATGCCGAACTCTTTGAGCTTTAAGCGGGGCACTCCCGGTGCGCCGACCCATGTCATCGACAATGTCGACCCCAAGCGGACGCCCACCATCACCGATGACGCGGTGGAGTTTATGAAGACTAACCTCAAAAAGGATAAACCCTTCTATGTTCAGCTGAGCTACTACGCGGTTCACTTAAGCTCTGTTCTTCGAGAGACGACACTGAAAAAATACCAGAAAAAAGGTGAGCCGGACCGCGGCTACAGCCAAGCATGGGCGGGCATGCTGGACGATCTGGATCACGATGTCGGTCGTCTGCTGGATGCCGTGGATGAATTGGGCATCGCGGATAATACCTATATCTTCTATCTATCCGATAACGGTGGACGCGGCTCGACGCCCGGGGGCAACAAGAAAAGCAACCCTACAAACTTCCCGCTGAATGGATCAAAACACCAGTTGTATGAAGGAGGCATTCGGGTTCCGTTTTTTGTGCGGGGTCCAGGTGTTCCTGCCGGCGCGTATTGTCACGTCCCCGTAGCTGGCTATGACCTGTTGCCCACCTTTTACGATTTGGCCGGCGGCAAAGAGTTGCTCTCTGAGGAAAAAGACGGGGTCAGCATCAAGCCATTGCTTATCAATCCGGCGCGCGGAAAGCTTTCCCGTCCGGACGATGCACTCTATTTCAACTTTATGCTTCCAAAAGGCGGCATGTCTTCGATCCGTTCCGGGGATGATAAGCTCATGCTTTTCTGGGACAAAAACGATAAACAGAAGAGTCGTGCACTTTATAACCTGAACGTTGATCCTTTGGAGCAGACAGATCTTTCTGGGGAAAAACCGAAACGAGCCGATGCCCTTCAAAAACAGTTGATCGACTACATTGAAAGGGTGGGAGGTGAAATGCCCACAACCGCATTGCCCCGAGGTTCGAAGGATTATCAAAGACACCTAAAATCCCAAAAGCGGTAGTTGAAATTAGATCTCGGTGGATTTCGGGGTCAGGCAAGAATGGCACGGTTTTAGGCGGGGGTTGAGGCCCAAGGATCCGGCCTACGCCAACCCCGGTCCGGATGAAGTCCAGCAATTTGCTAAGTAAACAATTAAAAGAAAAGAGATCAACGCATGAAATCAAACGATCAAAAACTCACAATGATGACCTGCCTTTTGGCCAGCTCGCTTTGCTTCAACGGTTTCTCCCAGGATGCTACAGAAACCCAACCTCTCCCACCGGAAACCGAAATGGCCATCATG
>Ga0209186_1003292_pt1 | contig 11152 bp, 6 predicted proteins | sample SidtaG_FD_187426 | JGI IMG/M metagenome (GOLD analysis project Ga0209186, IMG submission 187426) | Marine algal microbial communities from Sidmouth, United Kingdom - Sidmouth_Male2 metaG (SPAdes) (version 2) | ecosystem: Host-associated > Algae > Red algae > Unclassified | place: Sidmouth, United...
CGGAACCGACTGGATCGCCCAAAGCGCCCGTTGAATGATTCAGGGTAGACCGTGTGGGTCAGAGATTACGGTGTCACAGCTATCCCGGAGTATGGGGAATTTCCTTCGGTCCACGAGCGATGTTCAGGGCCTTCTGATCAAGACGTTCCGAAATGTTTCGGGTCGTTTTTAATTATTTGGCCGGATGTGGCCGGATAATGTGCACGTGTCTCCTTTTCATTTCGCCCTCTTATGTGTATTCAAAAAAAAAAAACCTTGGTGGTGCATGGCACCCGGGCCACTCTCTATCCTATCCCGCCAACCTGGGATGCACGGCATATCGAGCGTGTCCTACACCTCGTCGGGCTGACCTTGCGCGAGTGTCCGGCAATGCGTAGAAGCAGACGGGTGGCGGTACGTATGGAACACAACCAAGGTCACCTTGGTCGCCTGGTCCCTCACAGTGCGGGACGCTCGTCTGAGGTGCGGTGGCTGTCATGACCAGCGTACACTGATTTGTGCTGGTCTATTGGACACAGCGGTGGCAGAGCACCTGGCCTGTCAAGCTCGACCACGCATGCCGGCGCGGCCGCGGTGTGTGCTCCACCAAGTCTGTCGAAATGAACGTGCAATGCTGGCTCTTTCCGACGTCACACTGCAGCTGCGGCGTGGAGTCGGCCTTTGATGTGGGCCCCTGCACCTCGCGGGACCACCGTTTCTGTTCTTCAGGGTTTCATCTTCAACTCGTCTGAGGAACCCCACACCGCACAGGCCTGCAGCCGCCGTCGGACACTCACGTCGACAACCGGCAGCCGCGTCCCCCAACAACTGGTGGTGGCGCTTCCTGACTCTGCCGCCCCCACGCCAGACCACTCGCCTCTGCTGTCCATGGGGCGGCCTCGCCGCGGTCGTGCGGCCACCCTCGTGTCGCCTGCTTCCCCCCCCACCAAACGGTCACGGCCCCCGGGGGACGCTGCCGACACAATGGGCGGCGCGCTGGCAGCCCGCTCACGCGGCTCCCCCCCCGCTTCCACAACCGACGGTAGTGCGGGGGCGTCCGCTCCCCTCCCCCCTCCCCACCTCCCGTCGATTGGGCTGCTGGACCTCCCCGAAGACTTCCTGACGGCCGTTGCGGCCGCCAGCCTCGGCGCCGCCGCCGCCCGCCGGATGGCGACCGCCCCAATCGGCTACGAGCGGACGCTCACCCAGTGGGGATGGGTGCCTCCCGGGGACCTTCCCCCGCCTCCGTCGATGGCCGTCGTTGACGCCGGGGTATGGGCGGCCGCGGGCGCGCCCCTGACGGAGACCTGTCGGGCGCTGGCGGCCGCGGCGTATGGCGGTGTGCGGATGCTCGCCGTCGGAACGGCTGATGGGGAGCGGCGCCCCGGCCCGCTGCCGGGGCAGGGGGGGGACGCCGCGGCGGCGACCGCCCGCTCCGTGGCCGGATTTGTGCGGCGGTGTCCGGCGTTGAAGACCGTGGCGGTGGCATGGGGGTCGACTGCCCCGCCGCAGACGGTCGCTGCATGGGAGGCGCCGTTGCTTGCGGCGCTCGCCGAAGGCGGCACCGTGCAGTCACTTGTGCGCGAAGGGGGGGGGCTCACAAACGGGCTGGTCGACGGACTGCGGCGTCTGCGGCTAACGTCGCTGGCCGTGTCGCTTGGCGGCGTTGAGCGCAGGGACGACGGCGACGCGGATGAGGACGGCGGTCGGTCAGATGATGATGGGGGAGAAGACGAGGTTGAGGACGGTGGTGACGCGTCCACGGATGATGGCGCAGATGACGGCGAGGACGGCGCGGGCGGTGACGATGGCGTGGACGATGCCGACGGCGAGTCGGCCGGCAGCAACAATGATGGAGGCGACGACGCGGTCCCAGAGGACGACGGCGAGGCTGGCCCGGGCGACGGTGACGGCGGCGGGGATGGGGATGGGGACGACTCGGACGATGCGCCTGACAGTGATGGGGGCAATGCCGACGGCGACGCGGCCACTGCCGACGCGTCGACCGCCCGCCACGCGTGCCTGCGCCGTCTGCTTGCGGCGGTGGCGCCGACGCTGACCCGCCTGCGGTTGACCGGGGAGGACCTCCCCCCCGCCGCGTGGCTAGGTGGCGACGACGCCGTGGCCCTGCCGTCCCTGCAGGTGCTCGTTTACCCCGTCGCCGACTTCCGGGTGCCCCTCGTCCACGCGCTCGGGCGGGCGTGCCCCTCCCTCTGCCGCCTCGACGCCCGGGCTAGTCGGGCGTCTTCCAACAGGTGTGACGCGGTCGACGTGGCATGGGGCTCGTGGCAGATCAAGCCCCCCCAGCTGCGTAGCGAGCAGCTCAAGGCGCTGACGCACTTGCCCGCCCTCGAGTGGCTCGCCGCGGGGCCACTGCACCGTCCGACCGTCCGGGGGTTGGCCGCCGCCCTACAGCGGCCGGGTCAGCCGCCTCTCGCGTCCCTCACCCTGTTTGATTACGGGTCGGAGGGGCCCGACACCGCGGCGGTCGGCTTTGGGTCCGCGGCCGGCTGCCTGCCGGCGGCCATTGATGTGAGCGAGCCGCTGTCGGTCCGCGCCGCATCGGCGCTGCGGCGCCTTCCAGACGCCGACCTGGAGCGCCTCTCTTCGCTCACCATCTGCGTCTATGAGGCGTCCCGTCGACCCGTGGCACATGCCCGTGGCCGGTGGGGGGCTGCCGGGTGACCCGCCGCCGTGGGACGTTGTCTGCCCGCGGGAGCGCATCCACCTCTTCGCCCCGGAGAAACTCGAGGCCTACCCAACTGCCGAGCCGATTGACGATGTCGACGGCATTGCGGCGTTTGCGTCTGACTTTCCAGGTGGCTGGGGTGGCCCGCCTGGGGGTGCCCCCCTCCCGCCCGGCGTCGCCGCCGATGTAGCGTTCCTCCGGGGCTGGGCGTTGCCCCGAATCGCCTATGGTGGCAGCATCGACTCGGAGATGTACCACTTTATTGCGGCACCGGCGGCCGGCCGCGTGGCGTGCGCCGCGGCGGCAGGCGGAGGTGGCGGCGGCGGCGGCCTCCTCACCGGACGGCAGGTGCTCGATGACTTGCGCGCGGGCGCGGCCTTTGCGGCCAACCCCGCGGTCATGGGCGCCCTCGACACGGTCGCCCCCCCGTGCGTGCAGGGGCTGTGCGACGGGGCGGACCACCTCCACACGGATCCGACCAAGCAAAGCCTGATGGCCTACACGGGCGACGAGGAGGAGGCCGAGTGGGCACAGCAGGGCGTCGACGGGGAGGCAGACGTGGTGGCTCACCGCGCGCCGCACGTGGCGGCGCTCGACGCCCTCCGCCGTCACGTTGTCGGCGGGCACCTCTACTGCGTGTCCCTCCACACGGAGCGGGTGGAGATTGGTTGCGACGAGGTGGTGGGCGACGACGGGGTGGTGCTGAGCACCAAAGCGTCGGCGCTGGTGCTCAACTGGGTGGTCGGCGTGTCGCCCGACTCGGGGCACCTGCTCGGCGCGTTTGCGGTGCAGCCGTGCCACGACTTGTGCGACTGACGCACGAGAGGGGGGGGACAGACGTGGCGGTGCAGGTGGGGGTTGTGTGGGCGTGATCGGTGGGGGGCGGGGCGACCGCCGCCGCCACGCCGTCGGTTTCGGATGGTCGACTCGCCGACGTGGTGGGTTTGGGGGTTCACTACAGGCGCGCTCTCCGCGCATACGGCCATGAACCACACCGCCGGAGGCTGCCGGTTGTGCAGCACGCCTGGGTGTATTGGATTTGTCTGAGGATGTCGCACAGGTGAGCCGCATTGCTGTGATTGATTGTCCTTGATTTCTGCGAACTTGAGACGAAAGAACAGCCGTTTTTCTGTCTCGGCCTGGTGCTTTTCCGTCCCCCCCTTGTGTGCCAGTCTCCGTCTCAATAGAGCGATATTTTGCCTCAGCTGCTGTCCCCCGTCTCTGTCAAGTCGCTTGCCGCCCGCCCCCCATGCAACCCCGAGTGAACAACACTGCGCGGCCACCACGGCCCGATCGGGCGGTGAGGGTGGCCGTGGCGGTGGGGGCAGTAGCAGCGACGACGCCGGCAGCCTGCGGGCGGCGCCGGCTCGCCGGCGGCTCCTTGCCTGCACGCGGTCGTCACCCATTGGCTCGCCGCTAGTTTAGGGAGACGGGCGAAGGGTGCAGTCACGGGGCGGCCAAGCCTCCGCGTCGCTCCGCGGGTCAGACGGTCGTTTGATAGCGGTGCCGTGAGCCTCACCCGCGGCCGACGTCCAAGGGCCCCCCGCGAAGGACACTGCCACGAAAGAGGTGTTTGCCCGACCACGCGTGGCGTGGCCGCGTGGGCTTGCCCAGCGGCTCTTTGCATGCGCAGCAAAGTTGGCCGGGAGACGTTGATCCAGCTAGACACAGGTGACCACACAAAAATAGTACAAGGGAAAACACGGCCGTTCACGATGACACCCGGACCAAGTCAAAGGGAAGAAAGCAACAGCGAACATAAGCACCATCATATACGGGAGACACACACATATATCCTAAAACGATGCACCCGGCAGCACGCGCGGCGCTTACTTGAAGGTCTTGCCCTGGTTGAACGGCTTGGTCGGGCCACCCTCAAACTTGCCGTCCCACGCGAAGTAGTCCTCAACGAGCGCCTTGTCCTGCGTCTTGGCGAGATCAAGCTTTTTCCACTCGTAGTAGAAGGCGTCGTTGCCCTCCTGGTCCCACTCGGGCGGAATGTTTTGGCCGCGGAACAGCCACACCCCCGAGATCTCCACCGACCCAGGCGGGCCAGACGAGCCAAAGATCAGCACGTTGCCAAAGATGTACTTGCGCAGGTGCTCGCAGCGCTGGAACCAACCGGTAACCAGGTTGGCTGACATAAAAGTCTTCTCCAGCTCCCCGTTGTACTTGTAGTTGCAGTGCCACAGCGAGTAGCCCTCGGTGTCGAGGTTCTTCCACAGCCAAGGCAGCGCCCCCTCGCGCGTGTCATTGTTGGAGTACTCGCGCTTCCACTCGTCCAGGTCCATGGAGCTCTTGGGCAGGTCGTCGTAAGGGCCCTTAGCCTTCGGCTTCTTGGGCTCGGCGGCGGGTGCCGGTGCGGCGGCAGCGGCGGCCGGCGCAGCCGCCTCCTTCTTTGCAGCCTTCTCCTTCTTGGCCGGCGCCAGGGGCGTCTCGCACAGCTTGATCTCACCGAGCACTTTGGCGAATGCCGGCTGCGCGGTGAGCGTGTTGAAGTAACGCATCACGTTGGGCACCGCCTTGCGCGCCTTGGCGTCCAGAGTGTGTGTCATGAACAAGTTGAGCACGGACACCATGACGGTGTCCGCCAACGTCACACGCTCCCCAGCCAGGTATGTCCGCGACAGCAGCGCCGCGTCCAGCACCTGCAGCGCGCGGTCGACAGCCGCCTTCGCCTTGGTCGCCGCGCTGCCGTCGTACTTGAGGTTGAACAAGTGCACCCACACGAGCGGGAGCATCGCCGGCACGAGGTCCGCATTCGCCAGAGCCACCCACGAGTCGACTTCCGTCGCCTCAGAAAAAGTAGCGCCCATCAAGCCCACCTCAGGGCGGAGGCGTGCCACGTAGCGGGCAATGGCCTCCGACTCAAAGACGCCCGCGCCGCTCGGCAGCTTCAGCGTCGGCACGCGCCCCAGGGGGTTGAGCGCCAGGAACTCTTCAGTCTTATTGGTCTTGCCCAACTCGATCTCAGGCGTCTCGATCTTGATGCCAGACAACTCCGCGGCGATGAGCGTGCAGTTGGCCCGCGGGTTGCCAGGGTACGTGTACAGGGTGTACGCCATGGCGGCAACAGAAGGGGTGCGTGGGGAGGAGGCCAAGCGAGAGGTAAGAAAAAAGGGCAAGGAATCAACACCCCACAGATGTGTCAACACTGGGGACACTCAGCCGCGAAAAAAGCACAGGACGGGGGCGGGGTAAGGAAATGACGACGCGAAGCGATCGGCGATGACGACGGTGTGCGTCGACGGTGACAGCAGTCGGCCGCTGAATAAAAGGCACTGGTGGATCTACTCTCAGGTAGCCCCCCAACTTTCAAGCTGCATCGTGAACAAACATTTCATCAGTCAATCCAATCAGGAAGAATCGTCGGTAGCTCGCGTCGGACCGCTCCGATGCGTTTGGCTTGGTCTGGAGTGTTTTCTCCCAGTCAATGACCGGTGGATTGTCTGCAACAGTGCATGGCCTGCTTCAGCGAGAAGGCAAGCTGCCGCAATAGTTCCAAGAAGAATAACAAACAACAGAGATGCTCACGCTGCTTGCCGAACCAGTAGTAGGAGCGACAACGACAACAACGCCGCGCGTGCAGCGCGGTGTGCATACATAGCAGCTGTGAGAGCCCATCTCACCAACACATCACTCGCCGCGCATCCCGCGCCGACACCCTCTCCACCTGCCATATCCACACCCGCATGCAATAGCGTCACCACGACTCAGACAGTCACGCCCATCTCGTTGCGCGCAAACGTTTGCAGCTGCCGCACAATCTCTAAAAACGGGGGCCGCTGCGCCTGGTCCGCCGCCCAACATTGGCGGATAAGCGCCGCCACGGTTGGCGGCACGCCAGAAGAAGGACCCACGTTGGGGCGCGCGCCCTTGATGGCCACCTCAAACATCAGCTGCGCAGGCAACAGACCCTTGTACGGCACCTGCCCCGTCCACAGCTCCCAGAGGATCATGCCAAACGAATAGACGTCGGCCTTGCTGGTGTACCGTTCGTACTGGATGACCTCGGGAGCCATGGATATGAGTGTGCCGACCAAGGCGGTGGGCTCCCCAGATGCGCTACGGTGCGTGCCCGCCGCGTCCAGGCGGGACAACCCAAAGTCGCAAAGAACGGCGCGAACGCGGGTCAAAGGTTGCCCCTCGGGCAGGAACATACCGTCCGTCTCGCCCGTATCGACGAGGATATTGGACGTCTTGAGGTCTCGGTGTAACAGCATCGGGGACAGGGAGTGCAGGTACAACATACCACGCGCCACGTCCAGGGAAAAGCGCAGCTTGACGAGTGGCGAAAAGTCCAAGCGTCTCCGATTCGGTCCGCCATGAAGGGCGTCGTAAAGGGAGCCCCCTGTCACCAGCTCCGACACAATGCATAGCGGCGAAGTCTGCTTGACGCAGGCACCCATATACAACAGCACATTGGGATGGCGGAGGTTGCTCAACAGCTCCACCTCCCGCAGGAAGAGCGCGTTGGTCCCAGTCGGCCGGGGCTCCGAATCAATCAGCTCGTCAAAGGTGGAGGCCCCTGTGTCCCCCACAGGGTCGTGCAAGCTGTCCTGCAAACCCCCACGGTTCTGGTCGCCACCGGCTGCGTTATCCAACACAGCACCATCATCGGCTCCCCGCCGCTGGTTCTGATGCTTGCGAACCTGGTACATGGCAACCGCCGAAGAGCGGTCCTTGAAAATCTTGACCGCCACGGGTGCCTCCAGCCACCGTCCCGCGTAAACCTCGGCAAAGGTGCCCTCTCCCACCCGGCGCTCCAGCTGCGCACGAAAGCAAAGAAACGCAATCGTGAAATGCGACCAATATGGTGGAGTTAGAATACCAAGGCAGCCGATGTCAGGACAAAAGAAGCACCACGTCACCACATCGCCACCGACACGCACGCGCGTAGGGACACAAAGAATGCAAGACAACAAGATACCCCCTCACACATACCGAGAGAGCCTTGAAGTCGATTTCAAAAGACAGAAGCGTGGCGGATGATTGCCCAGCGATCGAGTCACCCCGGTGGGAAGACCCGTCCGTCGACGATGGGTGAGTCACGGGTGGCCATTGTGACGTCGCCGCCGCAGATGCCGGCAGCGTCGCCAACTGCGTCGGCGAGAAGCCCAGCATCTCCATCTCGGCCACAAACTGCGCCCGCTCCTTGGCCGACTGCACCACGTTGATGGCGCGGAGGCCGCGGCTGCCGACCCAGCCGACCCATTCCGAAAACGCCGGCTCCCGCTCCGCCCACGCTAGATAGGTGGCGTACGTCATGTGACCGCTGCAGCCCATCAGCTCTTGCGCCGACGCCCACAGTGTGTCCGGGTTGTGCTCCACCGACAACGCACCCGACGCGTAGTGGGAGGGCGGCCATCTCCCCGGCGGCGCTGGCGAGCGGGCAATGCTCCAAGAGTGGCCCGGTGGTGCGGCGACGACAGTAAAGACCGCGTCGATGAGCATCTGGACTGTCTCGGTGGACAGCGTCGGCCCCTCCGGAGTGTCATCGGCCGCAAACCGGAACACAAAGGGTAGCTTGTGCACGAGCCGGCCGTAGCAAAACACAGCCGACGCGCGGATCCAATCCCGTAGTGTCACCTGACCTTGGCGGCCGGAATCCACCAACCGAAACAGGAACTCAAGCGTGTGTGTGTCGAACGCCTCGTCCACTGGTTCGCTTGTGGCGGCAGCCGTCTCGGCCGAGGAGGACGCCCCATGTGTGAGCAGCAGGTTGCACAGATCGCAGAAGTGCCGCAGATCGACCCACCCTTGTCCCTGCGAAATCTCCTCAAAGCAGCCACGGAGATACTGCATCTCTGATAGGCCCATGATGGGGATCGTTTCCTCCCCGAGTGTGGGGGTGGAACCGGCGTTGCCCCCGCCACCGCCAGGCGCCCAAGCGGCGGGCCGATCGGCCGCGGCAGCGACGGCGGCGGCCGCCGCGGCCACCGCCCCACTCCCACCCCCAACTGCAGACGAAACAACGCGGCCCCGTGGCCGAGTGGGTGACGGTGGCCTCAGCTGGTTCAGTCGCGAGCCCTCGGCGTCAAACGACCCGGTGCTGGACGTTACCACCTGGACGACCGGGGACGACACGGTGGCCCGGTCCGTGTCACTGACCACCGATGACAGCGGGACGGTCAACGGCGCGGAGCTCGAGGCGTCATCAACCGTCTGTGGGAACAACTGCGCGTCGGTACTCATGCTTGGCCACGAACGGTCCGGCCACAGGTGGCGGGGCAGGGGAAGACGAGCCCGCACCCGCAGCGTGCCTGAAGATAAAGCATCCTCCTCATCGGTCGACGCCGCAATGGCCGCGCTAGACCCTTCGGGCGGCCGCCCGCGGTCGCCCCGTAGCGAGTCAGCGGGGAGCGCATCGATGAGACCCCGCGAGCTCGCCAACCGGCGGGAGCTCATCGGCGCTGGGGGCGTGCCCCCCCCGCTGCCGACCAACCGCAGCTTGACAGCTAAGTTAACAGTGGAGTAGAAGGGGCAGGGCGGGTAGCGGAGAGGGCGGGAGGGAGAGCAGTGGCAGCGGCAACGGCTGCGGCGCGGTGACGCGGCGGCGCGGCGGTGCCGCTCCACCGTAACAGGACACACGTCGTCGGCCAGGGGTAGGGAGGCAATGAGCCCAGCCTTGGAAGCGGTTGGAGGCGGCCGCCGCAGGGCACGCTCGAGCGAGGCCCCTGTGCCTCGCCAGCGCTGGAGACTCGATTCGCCGTGTTGCTGGGGCCCACGAGATAGGGTGGGCCCCGTGTGGGCTGCCGCCAACCTGGACTCAGGGTTGTCAGCTTTGGATTGGCTTATGGTTTAGGGCCATTCGCGAAAACTCCCTGGCATTGGATTGCGCTCACTGTAGCCTCCCCTGGGAACAACACTACTATCCTCGACCTCCCCTATGTACACAACAGGGGGCTTCAAGCGTACCCAATTTAGTTTAGCGTTCCCGTAATTGGGATTTTCTTAGACAAGCATCTGCGTATTCCGTGGGAGAGACCCCGAAGCAAGCGTACTGTGTCATCCGATGACCAGCAAGCGTCTTTTTTCGGGTACTTTTTGACCGAAATGTGTGACCGGGTACTTTTGTTCCTGGGAGTGGCACAGCGTACTGTGTGGTTATTTTTCACTGCCGGACCCGACCCTCTGCCATCTGTCTGGCTTGCGAGCGACCCGAACCGATTCTGACGGGCACATTACCTACTTTCGAGAGCAGCTCCGTACAAGGCCACGGCTAGTGTCTATTCTACCGCAGCATCATTTGATGCAAATCGCATCAAATGATGCCCATTTTCGGAGCGTTTGTTTTCGTACTTCCCGACCTCTGACGCTCTTTTTGACAACAGAAACGGACTCAGCGATGCCTTGTTACTCTTGGGGGAGCTCCCAGCCAATATGCTATGGATACAAACGGGGGGTGCTTCAGATGCCTCAACAGGGTGGGTCGAACCGTCCTTCTCTGGCCCTGTCAGAGGGTCCATCATTTGATGCCCGACCGGGCATCATTTGATGCCCGATTTCGGTAGATTAGACACTAGGTGACGCGGATGACCCAATTGCGAAAGCTACCGACAGAGTACCATTCACACGCCGCCATCGCCGCCGCCGCCCGCCGCCGAGCGTGGGCGCGCGGTGCGTGCGCAGCGGTCCATCCGCCGTGCCCTCTTGGGCGGTAGACGCGTCTAATGCGACGGTGGCGGCTGCGACCATCGCCTCCGCGCTCCGTGGCTTGTGCTGCGCGTGACATTGGAAGCGGGTCTAGGCGACAACGAAAAATGGGAGTCACTGCGGTCACTCCTCCAGCTGGCGGTTGACGACCGGCTGGGACGCGCAAAGCGGAACAACTGGGCGCCCACCCCGCCCCTTCCCTCGCCGGCAGACTGGGCCGGCCTCCAACGACGCCGCTCGCTGCCCCCCTTCCCCCTTGCTTCGGGAAGGTGTGGAGCAAGCGGCCGCTTCAGGGGCCGCCGCTGCCACCCGGAACGTAACAAAGTATGTGTCAAGTCTTGTGTAGACCCATGCACACAAGTCCAGAGACTGAGGTGGCAGTAGAATACGCTGAAAAAGATCTGGCCAGCGTACTTCTTGGCATAAATCGCTGGGTATGGGTATGTCCAAATAATAGCCGGTTGGGGCGAGTTCAAGCGTTCTCCGGTCAATGGGATTATTTGGGTAGAGTACAATTTCAGGAAAGCAGAACTTCAAGCGTTCGGGTATGTACCCGAATCAAATACGCGCGGATACGCTTGGGGATACCTACGCTTGAAGACCCCTGGTACTAGGGATGGGCAACCGGATGGTTTTTGAAAACCGGTTCATCCGATTGGTTGTCCACCCAGTTATCGGTTTTATAGCGGTTTGAAGTCAACTTGTATTTACTTCTGAATGATCATATAACCCCTGTACTGACCCTCGAGTTGACACTAAGTTCTGCACTATCGAGAGACCGTTGACCCTGGCCGCACAGAATTCTGAGGCTCGACACCCAGCCGCGGA
>Ga0209186_1003293_pt1 | contig 11152 bp, 13 predicted proteins | sample SidtaG_FD_187426 | JGI IMG/M metagenome (GOLD analysis project Ga0209186, IMG submission 187426) | Marine algal microbial communities from Sidmouth, United Kingdom - Sidmouth_Male2 metaG (SPAdes) (version 2) | ecosystem: Host-associated > Algae > Red algae > Unclassified | place: Sidmouth...
CCCACGCGTGACCCCCTCTCTTGCGCGCCCTCCAAGCAGCAGGCCTTTCCATGCTCTGTCCCCCTCTCTCCCTCCCTCGTAGTAATTCTACGAAGCGGCCACCTGAACGGCGGCCGACCTTTGGCCGCACCACGGAGAAAAACAGCGTGACGCCTCCGGCCCCCCCTCCTCCGCGCCTGCCGCCACGCCCCGGTGTTGGCGGGTTGAAAATTGAGGCGGCGTGCCAGCCGCCGCTTCCCTTCCTGTCGCGTTGTGCGGGGCGCGTAGCGGGGGGCGATTGTTGTCAGCGAGGAGGAAGGGGGTGGGGACGGGGGGGGAGCCGCCTTGATGGGCGGGGGACAGGGAGATGAGGGCGATGATGTGCGCTTGAAGGAAAAAAGCAGCAGGGGGGGAGTGCCAGTTCCCCGTCAAAAGCGGCATGCCAGTGCGGAGACCGAGACGCACACGCGTGGTTGTCCCGTGATGGCGCTGCGCACGTGTACCAAGCACAATGATCGAAAACTGCTGTAAATAGCATTTTCATCAGCAATTCCACAAGCGTCAATCAGCACCTTTTTCGGAAAAACTGGACCCCCCGTCCCAAAAATGAAGCCTCTCCTCAACCAGTGCTCAGACTTTTGACTATCTTCACTTGTGGATTGCAGTATATTTGCCACTGGTACCCATCGCATGTCGGTATTATCGGAAGATACCCGAGACTAAAGGAATTCCGAAATACGCCACTCAAGCCCAGATTGAGTACCCATAGTAGGGCCTGGTGGCCTCGGATGCTGTGGCCCTTCTTGCGGCGGCGGCGACCTTGCGATGCTCCCGATCGTAATCCTTCTCCTCGCTTGTCTTGCTGCGATACTTCTCCCGCCTGCGTGCACGAGCCGCGTCGCGTGCGGTTGGGGTCATAGCCGCCATGCGCCGCACATACGACGCGTGTGCTCGAGCCGCGTCAGCAGCAACCACCTCTGGTGGCCGCCGCCGCCGCCGCCGCCGCGCATCCTCCAGTCGTTGCTCTGCCACTGACAGGCGCGGCGGCTCTTCTTCGTCTTCCATGTCTTTCCCGCTGCCGCCGTCGTGACTTGGCGAAGAAGGATCCTCGACGCTGTCTGCATGTCTTTCCATGCCAACGGTGCTCCTGGTGCACGGCGGGAGCGCGGTGGGTGGGGTCGGGGGGGGCACAGCCGCGTCAAAACGCCAGAGGAATGCCGGACAACAACTGCCTGAAACCAGCCAGCAAAGGCACCAGGAAAACTCAAGCGAAGTGCGTATCGTCAGCAGATGCATGCGTCGCAAGCGCGCAACGTGCTCCCCCCTGGACTCAAGGAAAGAGAGAACGAGCACTCGCTTGCATTCTCGCTACCATCCCACAGAGACGTGCCATGCATTGGCGGCGCACTCCGCGCGCATCCACGCACGCGGCAATTGCCCCTCACTAGGCCTCCCTAACATACCGGCCACAGCGGGGAAAAGACCGCCGCTTCACCTGCGGGTGGAGGAGTGGTAGCCAGGTCACCAGCGCTGCCGTGGCCGCGGCGGCCTCGTGCGCCGTCAGAAGACGAGAGCACGCCAGCATATGTACCAGGCATCGGCCAGCCGTGGAGGTAGACTGTACGCCTAAGGCCGCCCACACCACCGTCACCTTCTGCGCGTCTAGGGCAAAAAACGCGCCTTGGGCTTCTTTAGATCCGTCGACTGGTGGCGTGAGGCCAGTCCCAGAAAGGCCATGCTCCTCGTCGGTCCCGCACGCAAGCCGTCTGCTGAGGGTGCCTCGGAGACGGTGGCGGCCGCACGTAGCGCGCCGCCGCGGGCATGCGCGGCCGGCCCAGTCGCCCCCGCCTGGCGATGCATTACTGCGGGGTGTCACAGCGGCGGTGGCTGCCAGGGCACGTGGGTGATTGGCGGCCACCAGCGGGCAGAGCGGCCCAGCCGACCCCGCGGGGCGCTGCATTCCTGCGGGGTTTTACGGAAGTGCAGTCTTATTGGCCGACGCGTGAATCTCCCTGTGTGTCCACGTGCATTTGATTCGCCCAGGGTGAGCGCCTGTTCCGCACTCAAGCGCCACACCGGACCTTCGGTGGAACCACCGCAATTCGCACGTATCGGCGCAGGTGCAATAGCCTGCAGCGGGTGCCCTCTGCGCTCGGGTGTCTGTGAGCCTGGACCCCCCTATTGCCGGTCAGCAACCTGTCGGAATTTTGGCCGGATATGGCGACTCCGATGCCGGTACCTGGTCTAGGGCCTCCCCTTCTCACCACCGCCTCACCACTGCGACAGTCGCGCTCTCTTCGCCGCTCCCTCCCCCACCCCCACTGACGCCGGCAGTGGCGCCGCCCAGATCCACGCGGTCCAAGGCTCCGTGTACCATGTCGCGACGTTGCTGTTTCCCGCTGACCGACCGTTTGGCGCCCGCGTCGGACGGCGCCGGCCGGGAGCCCGCAGAGCCTCGCGCGTCGGACCTCCACCGAGAGCTGCGCCTGCCGCCTAGCACCCGCTACCCCGTCAAGATCTGTGAGGATCGGGCAGCCGTCCGAGAGGCGACGCTTCAGATCGAGCGGGACAAGAAGTTGTCCAACTTCTTTGCAATGGACGTGGCCTGGTGGGCGCCCGTTGGTGCGGGGACCCCGTTTGGCCTTCTCTGGGCCTACACGGTGTTTTCTACGCCCCGACACGCGTACATCATCATCGGCAATGCAGCCGACGTGAAGGAGATCATCTCCCTGACCAAGCTCATGCGGAGCCTTCCCAATCCTCCCGTAGCGTGCGGCGCGGATGACGTGTGCTCCCGCCTCGCCATGTAGTGGTGGGCGGAAAACCCGCCTATGGACCTCGCCGTGGTGGCGTCAGGTGCGGAGCGGCCCTTGTGTCCGTGGGACGGTGTTGAAGCTGTCCTAAGCACCTCCCGTGGGGAGTGAACGGACGACGGCGGCGATGCGCGGATGGCCGGCATCCCGTGCGCGGCTCGCGTGCCACGCTTCATTCTCACGGCGCCGCAGCAGACTTTGCTGGCGACCCGTGCTTTCGCTCTCATCCGCAGCGCCGATGCTGCCGGCAGTTGCTTTGGCTCTCACTGGGAGCGGCCTTGGACGTCCCGCACGAGCGACGGCTACTTTGCCGACATTAATGCCAAGGGGTAGGCCCGTTGCGTGCGTGTGAATGATGGCGGGGGTGCATGTGACTGGCGAGGGAATATCACACAATGCTTTGGAGGGGCTGGCGAGGGTACGTCACCCAATGCGTTTGAGGGGCACGCGGCGCAGCCGTACAGCGCCGGCGCCGGTAGGTTATAGGGTAGTACCACCCCAGGATGTGAGTAAAATGCATTTGCTGGACGGACAACAGCAGAATGTGCATCTGCACTCGTTTTTAAGGCTCTCTCTGCTGCCGATGCCGGTGGATGCTGTTCGCGGTTTTGCTACAAGAGGAGAAAGGAGCCAAGGACGACAAAAAGACCATATAAAATGCATTTACTGTCCTACAATCCGCGTCAGAGTCACGTACAGACTCACAAGATAGGCAGTCCAGCGACCCGTACGGGCCCCGAGCCGCCGTCCCCTCCCACCCTCATACGCCAGACAGAGCCCTCAGTCTCGCGCGAAAGTACGCAAGGCACACGCATATCCATCACCGTTGTGCACGCCCCCCTGCAGCTCCGGAAATGACGCCCGCACGCCACCGCGCCTCAGCACATGTGCGCCCTGAACTCACCCGCAATCATCAAGTTGCTGTTGCACCGCAAGCACTTGAGCCGGGCCACCGCGCCGCGGGGGACCCGCAGCCACGACTCGCCACACGCAAGCGGCGGCGCTCTCGGACCACGCGCGTCGCTCGCGGCATCGGCGCCACCGGTATTGTCTGCGGCACGCCGGTCGGCGGACGGCCCCGCGTTGTTGTCGCACGAGACGCGGGCGCGCTTGCCGCGGGTGATGCCACCGTGGCCACCGTCGACGCCGCTGCAGCTCTGCTGTGGGTTCCGGCCATGTCTTCCGCCGCTGTCACTGACGCAGCCGCCGATAGAAACAGTGCCTCCAGCTCCCCAATGGTCGTCGCCGCCACCGCCGTCGCCGTCGCGGTCGCTGATGCTGCTGCTGCTGGTGCTGCCACGGCAGCCACCCGCTCCGCCGCCGGCCTTCTCCGCCTCGCCAGGCAGGTGCTGGTAGCGTGCCCTGTCTTTGTCAGCTTCGTAGAGTCGCGTCAGCGCCTCCCGCAACCTGGGCGCCATCGCCGCCACCTCAGCCCCCTTGCCGGCGTCCACCAACAGCTCGGCGGTGCGCTTGTGCGCCTTGCCCGTTGCATGGTTCAGAAAGCTGACCGGCGCGTCCTTGGGCGCTTTGCACGCGGTACAAAACCAGTGACCGCGCGGAGCGGCGGCGGCGCCAGCCGCAGTGGCAGCGGCGGCGGCCGACTCCATGTGCTCGGAGCGCTTGTGGACCCTCTTTGCGGCGTGCTCCGCTATGCTGTTGGTGTGATCCACCACACGGCATACCGAGCACCAGACCGACCCAGGAGGAACAAAGACGTCCGCCCCCGCGTCGGAGACGAAGGGTGAAGCCATGCTAGGCCCAGCCCCGAAGCGGAACAAACGGATAAGGCACGGGAGCGGCCACGCCAACGAAAGGGCGCAGGCGGGGGAGGGCAGACGACGGAGGAAGGGAGGAGCAACCAGCGAGCGCACCATGTACCTAGGCGCCACCTGAAGCAGGCGGAGGGAGCGGCACAAATCCAACGGACCAGGCACCAGCCTGTGTTGCTGGGAGGGGGGTGGTCTTGCAGGGTGCCTGTGCCGCCGGGGCGGGCTTGCAGGGTGCCTGTGCGGTAGGGACCATGCCCAAACCAGCACCACTGATGTGGCAGCACCGGGCTCTGACTGTTGACTACAATCCGTGTCGCTGCAAGTTGAACAATTGGCACTTCGTTACCCAAAGCCAACGAAGCCTCACAGGTGTCGTTCACAACGTTGTGGCGGTCGGGGGGTTCCGCGGTTGGAAGGGGCGCGGCCCCTCAGCTGAGGACAGCACACCCCCGGGGGCCGCCCCAACATATCCCCATCCGGGCCAGCAAGGGAATGGCCTGTCCGAATCTCAGGGTGATCAGATCTGGTCGGGGGCGGGGTTTTTCCCCTGTGGTTTTCCCCACCCCCCTACCACTTGTTTGAACTTTTCGCTTTGGAGGAATTTATCTGTTTGGCGCATTCGGGGTGGCCACTTTGGCCGCGGGCGCTCGAGATGCGGAGGGGTTTATCGACAGTGGGGAGGCCGTCCCCATCGCCGTTTTATGAAACCAACTGTGCTTTGGACTACGATTCCCCCCTGGGCTTTTCTGTGATCCTCTCCTCCCGTTGGGAGAAGGCTGGGCTGTGGGTGGATTTCTGGGGCAGTTCCTTCGACGGACCGAGCTGATCAAGAGGTCACTTCGGCTGGAAGACGAACCAAAGTGGTGGTGCCTAGAACCGCCACAATTTCTGGTGGAGCAGCAGGGATTTCCAGCCGTTGCGACGCCCGTATCGGGTAGCCGGCTCCCCGATAGTTAGTTGGTTTATTGTGTTTAGGACGACGTGGATCTCCGCGTTGGTCTGTCGTCGATTACCGCACGGCCACTGCGATGGAGTCGCCTCCCGACCTCCCCAAGTTGAACGCAACCGCTAGCGGTATGCCGGCGGGTACATCCGCGGTGACCCCAGCGGCCGCCGCACCCGGGGAATCCGCGGGTGGATCAGGGACTCCCTTCACTCCACCTCGATCATTGGCGGCTCTCGTGGGCGAAAAGGCACGACGGGTCCCACCGGGGGCCTATACCTTTCTTCCTCGACGCCGCGATGATCGGACGGGATTGGCAGATCAAGGTCAGGGTCCGGCGACGACTCTCGCGATGGCGGATCGGGATACGGCGTTGTCGACGTTCCGCGAGTCGTTGTTGGCCGACGTTTCTCGTGTCATCACGGCGAGCCCAGCGGGCTCCGCTCAAGATGCCCCACGCAGGGAGTCCCCCGTGGACACGCGGAAGAGCCGCATCAAAGGGAAGGCAGGGCGTCATCGTAGTCCCTCGCCGTCATCGTCGTCTACATCTTCCTTGCCGACATGGGCGACAACTGACGACGACGACGACCGCGTGGGGACCAGGGCGGGTTCCGGCAAGTTGGCGGTCCTCAAGTGTCCGGACGATCGCTTCGCGGGCGTCCTCGACTACCGATTGTACCGTCTGCGCAACCGTCACTCGACCTACGGGGCTTCGCAAGCTCGCAAGATGGGACGGACGGCCAAGAACATGAAGTTCTCCTTCGGTGGTACCCCGATGTTCAACGGGAAGGAACCCCTCAAGGTCTTCTCGTGGCTCCGAAAGTTCGTCAAGGCCTGCGATGACAACGACGTGTCGGAGGGGATGGGTCTGTACCTAGTTCCCAACTTCCTCGCGGGCGACGCCGAGGCGCGGTTCACTCGAAACCTCCCGGGATAAGACATCGGGGGCGGGCAGAGAGCCCTTGGGTCCTTCCCCGCGGCGGTCAGTTGGTTGTTGTCGACCTACGCGGAGCCGCACGCTTTGGGGTTGGCGCAGGACAGGTCTATCCGGACGAGGCTCGTGGAAAAAGAGGGGGTGGACGCCTTCGCGGCACGCCTACGCAGCCTCGCCGAGCTTTGCGGCAACATCCACTCTGAGGGGAACATAAAGCAGCAGTTGATCCAAGGCCTACCGGGGTACCTTCGGACAGATGCATTTGTGTACAACACGGCGCAATGGAGCTACCAGCAGCTGTCGACCAACGTGGCGGAGAAGTTTCGGGCCGCCAAGGACTTCATGGCGCTCTCCAACAGGGGGTCCCCTGGGGAATCATCGCGGAAGGGGCAGGCGTCGACGGGGCCCCGAGGCCTCTCGGTCAACCATCTCAACTCCCCGTGGGAGGAGGACGACACTGCCACGAACAACATGGTCGCGGTACCCCGGGGTTCCATACGGTCGGGGCAGCGCCCTACCCTCGGCGGGAGGCCCGGACGGGTCCCCTGTTGTGCTACATGTGTTGGACACGCGGGCACCGAGTACCTGATTGCAAGATTCTGAAGGACAAACAGCGGGACATCGTGAAGGCCGCGCGGAGTACCGTCCTCCGACAGAGGACCGGCGGGGCGGGCGCCGCCCCGGATCGCACCGCCGTCGTGGCCCTGCTGTGGGACGACCTCTTGGGCGGCGCGGAGTCAACAAAGACGGAAAGGGGGGACGTCCCGCCCGTGGCAACCCCGTCCAAGGGGCGCCGCGGGGCGGGAAACGTCTGGGGGGGGTGGCCTCGCCATCCCCCTCGACTCCCCCTGTCCGCCCCAACTCCCCGGTTGCCACCCGTCGTGTGACGTTTGCCTCCCCGGGGGAAACCGTGACGTGGACCGTCCCGGCCCGGTGTCCCTGTGGTCGTGGGCGATACCGCCCGCGGTTCAAGGGGACTCTGTTGCTGTTGCGTAAGGAGAATTTTGAGACCGGAGCGTCGTACCAGTTGGCACCGTGGCAGATCCCCATCCCCACGAGGGCGGTGGTCGATACGGGTGCTGGACCCAGTGTTATCCGCGCGGATATGTTGCCCGAGGGGTGGACCGAGTACTCGTCGCGGGCGCCCCCCCGGACCCAAGTGAGTGACGCCTCGGGGCAACTGCTCAAGGTGAACGCGGAGGTGTCCCTGACCATCTTTGTCGGGGGGACCGCCATGGAGTATGACTTCCTCGTGGTCAAGGCGCTGTCGGTACCGCTCATCTTCGGGTGGGACTTCCAGAGGAACTACGTGGACACCATCTCCCCCAAGACCCAGACGATCAAGTGGGACGACGGTACCTCCACGGTGGCGGTGCGCAGGTGGACGGGGAATACGCGGCCCGCGCCCCCCCGACGAGGGAACAAGCCGAAGGCCCACATCGGGGCCATCCGGCTTCGAAAAGGGGTAACGGTGGGCCCGCGGTGCATCCAGGCGGTTCAGGTGTGCTGCAGTGTCAAGGGGGTCCACCTAGTGCGGGAACGCCCCGTCCAAATGAACCGACGGAAGGTGTCGCTGCACAACGCCATCGTAGAGTTCTCCCCGGGCACTCCGCGGTCCCTCTACCTCGCGAACATCGGGGACGCGCAGGTCCACCTAACCAAGGGGTACGTCTTCGGAACCGCGACGGCCTACAATGGACCGCTTCAAGTCGTCGCAGACGAGGGGGAACCGGGGGCAGTCTTGACGATCGGGCCGGACACCATTGGCAAGCCCGACGAGGAGGCCAAGACGAGCCGCCGAGCGGAGGAGGGGATCGAAGAACGACAACCCCCACCTCACCCGCCGTAAAAGACGTATTCCAAGCCGAATGTCCACTGGGAGGGTGTCCCCGACGCCCATCGTGGTGATGTAGACGACCTCCTCGAGGAGTACAAGGCGTTGTGGGCGGGGAAACTCGGCAAGGTCGAAGTCACCCCTCATCGGATCGAGGTGACCACCGGGGAACGTTCGCGGCGGGCCCAACCTTACCGGGCGCGCCACACCTCGCGGGAGGTCATCGCGAAGGAGGTGCAACGGCAACGGGACCTTGGGGTCATCGAGCCCTCGAGTGCAGAGTGGGCCTTCCCCGTGGTCCTGGTCCCAAAACCCGACGGGACGATGCGGTTTTGCGTGGATTATCGACAACTCAACGAGGTGACGGTACGGGACGTGTACCCGTTGCCACGCATGGACGACTGTATCGACTTCCTCGGGGGCGCCAAGGTGTTTTCTACGCTCGACTGCAACTCGGGGTATTGGCAGATCCCCGTGGCGGACGAGGATCGCGACAAGACGGCCTTCGTCTGTCACGAGGGGGCCTACCGCTACATCCGCCTCCCCTTTGGTCTGTCAAAAGCCCCAGCGAACTTCCAACGGGCCATCTACATGATCCTCGGGGGGGTCAAATGGAAGCGTTGCCTCGTGTACCTCGACGACATCATCGTCTTCTAGCAGTCGGCGGGGGAGCACGTGGAACACCTCCGGGAGGTATTCGCGGCGCTTCGTGGCGCGGGAATCTCCCTCAAGGAGATTCCCGCGCCACGAAGCGCCGCTGCTAAGAAATGCCATTTGTTCCAAGAGGAGGTGAAGTATTTGGGCCACATCGTAGGCCGGGGGCAGCTGCAGGTGCAGGATAAGAACATCCGCGGTCTCAAGGAGGTATCTCCCCCGCGGTGCAAGAAGGAACTGCGCAGCTTCCTCGGGATGTGCAACGTTTTTTCGGAGGTTCGTCAAGGACTACGCCCAAGTGGCACGGCCGCTGGCCGCGATGACAAGCTCCAGGCGGCCCGACCGATGGGGGACGCTGTCGGACGAGGCGTTGGGGTCATTCGAGGAACTCAAGAGGAGACTCACGGAGGCACCCATCCCCGCCCTACCTCGGCGACATGGGGCTTACACGTTGGACACCGACGCGAGCGCGTGGCAAGTCGGGGCGGTCCTGCTGCAAGAGCAACCCGACCAATCCACGCGACCCGTGGGCTACTGGAGTCGCTCCCTCAACGCGGCCGAGCGAACCTACAGCACGACGGAGCGGGAGTGCCTCGCGGTGGTGTGGGCCTCCCTCCTCCTCCGCCCCTACATTGAGGGGGCGCGTTTCACGGTGCGTACGGACCACGCGGCACTCAATTGGATGCTGCACATGGATGGGGCCCATGGAAGGCTAGCGCGGTGGCGGCTGCGGTTGGCGGAGCTCGACTACGTGGTGCAGACGCGACCGGGTGCGTCCCACTACGCGGCGGACACGATGTCGCGCATCTCGGAACCCGCGGTAGACGACGGCGCGATACCCGACGCGGTACCTTCCTTGGCGCTACCCAACTCGTCGGCCGCGTGGCAGTTACCACCGCAGACGAAGGGAGGGCTCTTGTCCCCCCTGACGCTCGCGGAGCTCCTCGATGGCCAAACGGAGGACGGATGGTGCAAGGAGGTCCGAGCGGCCATGGATGGAAACGACAAGTCTCGGTTTCGCGAGGATCCAAACGGTCTCTTGGCACCCACGGCGCCGTTGGACGGAGCCGCGCACGACTACGTGCCGACCCACATGTGCTACGGGGAGATGATACGGGAGCGCTACCCGCCGCACGCCGGGCACCCGGTGGCGAACAAGATGTATACGTCGATGCGACGGTGGTTTTATTGGGAGTCTATGGTGTTGGACGTCTACGCCTTCGTGGCCAACTGCACGCAGTGCGCGCGGAACCGCGTCGGCAAGCGACGCAAGACAAACTACCTAAAGACGTTCCCCCCGACGGAGCCGCTGACGGATTTGTGCATTGACCAGCTCGGCCCCCTCCCCCTAACCGCGGCGGGGAACGAACACGTGTTGGTCATCGTGGATCGCTTCTCCAAGATCTCGCGAGCCATCTCCCTTGAGCATATCGACGCGGAGACCATCGCGGCAGCCTTTTTGGACTACTGGGTGGCGTCCTACGGACCTCCAGCGACGGTGTTGTCCGACAACGGCCCCCAGTTCCGTTCTCAGTTCTTCCAAGGGGTTTTCTCACTCCTCGGGATCTCCAAACGCTACTCCACGACGTATCGTCCGCAGACGAGCGGCCAAGTGGAACGGTATAACCAAACCATCGTGGGGCAGCTGCGAACGTACGTCGAGGATCACCAAGACCGATGGGAGGAGCTCGTGTCGGTGCTGACGCCAGCCTACAACAGTCGGCCGCAGCAGAGCACCGGGGTGGCACCCCTCGAGTTCGTTACCGCGGCGCGCGACGCCTGCAGACGCATCCGTGCGTACCCACGAGATAATCCCGCATGATAGCGCGGCGTCCCGCGCCCCGGTGGCGTCGCTGGTGCCACATACAGGTGCAATAGTTTGCAATAGTTTGCAATAGATTCCGATACTTGGCGGGGCGGTGCACCGTACCGGGACACCACTCCCGGCGGTCGAAGCTCTGCGAGGCGACCCGCGCAGCCGCGGTGCTCGCCACAGAAGCGACCTTGCGCGCACGGACTGTCAGGACGTACGGATGACATTTTGCCCCCGGTGGGGCGTGCCATCCAAGGGGTGTGTGGGATTAATGACGTTGGTTAACTAACCAGTAAATGGCGACCGACCGTAGACGCGCGATAAAGCGAACGCTATCGCCTTAGAGGCGAGGAAGAAGAACCTTTGTTCGTGCAACATCCGATGGGGAGCCGGGGGTGCCGACGACGGCGAAC